>Ga0209431_10003355_pt1 | contig 12762 bp, 9 predicted proteins | sample RifCSP13_3_FD_184021 | JGI IMG/M metagenome (GOLD analysis project Ga0209431, IMG submission 184021) | Soil microbial communities from Rifle, Colorado - Rifle CSP2_sed 13_3 (SPAdes) (version 2) | ecosystem: Environmental > Terrestrial > Deep subsurface > Rock core/Sediment | place: Rifle...
CTGGATCTTGCGCAACAGGCGAAGGAAAAACTCCCGGATGACCCGGCCGTATCCGATACGCTCGGTTGGATCTACTACCGAAAGGGTGCATTCCTGAAGGCCATTTCGTTATTAAAAGAGGGAAGCGAAAAACTGGAGAACAATCCTGCGACACACTATCATCTTGGAATGGCTTATTACAAGAATGGAAATAAGGACCTGGCAAGGAAGGAGCTTGAGACGGCTTTGAAGTTGGGGCAGGATTTTGAAGGGGTGCAGGAGGCGAGGGAGACGCTTAAGGTTCTGAGGAACTAAATTGATTGCAATTGGTCCCGGAACAGGTTCCAAGGATCGCAAGCCTTTGCTTTAACTCTCTTATGATTTGTTGATGCGCAGGGGATGGACTGTTGTGAAGACTCCGAAGCTGATAAGGATCACGGTAAAGATCGTAGAATTCCTTTACCAATCCGTAAAAGTGTTCACCATAAATGTAACGATCGGTGCGGACCGCCGCATATCTCTCCTGCCACTTCCCGTCCTCCCACTTTACAATCGTTTCCTTACCTTCGATAAGTATACTCGTCCGCCAGTTTACATGGCCTGTGAAAAGCGGCAATAGGGAAAGGCCATCCATTACACGTTCTGTTGAAGCCCCTGCAAGTTCAACAATCGTTGGCGCTAAATCAATATTAGCAACAAGCTTATTTATAGTCTGCCCATGTGACAAACCCGGTATGTAGATAATCAAAGGAACGCGAATGGCTTCTTCATAGAGAAGTTCTTTCTCGCTGGGTTTTCTATGCTCGCCGTGAAAAAAGCCATTATCAGATGTAAAAATTAAGACGGTATTATTTAGTTTTCCAGTATCATTCAGGGTATTAATAATCTTCTCTACGGACTCATCCACAGCGAGTAATGATTCGTGTTGACGGCGGTAAGAAACAGTTATTGTTTCAATGACGTCTGAGTCCATGAGAGGAAGGGCCTGCATGAAAAAAGGTTTATCTGACATATCTGCTTCATTAAACGATGGCGGCTGCGGAAGCGGTTTATTGTTAAAAACCCCTTTATGGCGTTCCGCTGGTTCAGGACCGGGAGGGATGGAAGTATCATCATGAGGGGATAGAAAAGCAATAGAAAGAAAGAATGGCGTGCTGTCAGAAGACCTCTTCTGAATAAAATCTATGGCTTTTCGGGCATACACGTCTGTCTGGTAATTATCTGCGTCATCTCCGTAAAAAACAATGTTACCGTTCTCATTAAGATTGTAATTGTAGTATGAATAATTAAGCATGCCATACCATTCATTCCAGCCAGCCGGAATCTCCTTCTCCGCAGGAATATCATCGTTGGGATTCGTGTCTTGATATCCATAGCCATTGAGATACTTTCCAATGTGGGCTGTATAATATCCGGCCTTCTGGAGCCAGACAGGAAGCGTATTGCTGTGGTCCAGCTTTTTATACCCTCCATCCGGCGGAGTATTGCTCATTACCCCATGATTGTGAGCATATTGACCCGTGAGAAATGTTGCCCGGGAAGGGCAGCAAAGGGGATTGGAGACGAAATTATTCGAAAAAATTGTTGCATTTGGAGCAATCGCTTGAACTCGTGTCATGACCTCCATCGAACGAATATCCTGATCATCCGTCATCAGGACAACAATGTTGGGACGTGATGCTGCTATTCCTATATTAGACCCTACTGTTAATATGATGAGCAGGATAGTGAAATAACTCCTGATCATGCGAGAAAATATAGATTCTTTCATTTGGATAATCTCAGGTCATCCAGTCATGCAGATCAAGCCCTGTTATATCTTCCAACTCCAGGATTTCGTTTCTAAGAGTATTAAGAATAGGCTCCGGTATGTCCGCCGGTTTTTTAAAATCGTCTTTCCGGAGAGTGGTCAGATTCAACTTTTCAATTCCTCTCTTGATCTTAATCCTGATAGAGTGCCCCAATAGCCCCCCCATCGTTCTTCTGACAGATCTCCAAGATGATTTGTAAAGGAAATCTCTCAGGAAAAGAGATCGGCTGGTACTTGCCTGATTGCTCTTCTTGTTTCTGTCAGCAATCTCCGGCGCCGATTTGATGTCTATAAAACTGCAAATCTTCTTATAAGTCTCAAAACCTTCTTTCTCCGAAAACAGGTCGTTGAACTTAATATATAAAAATTCTGAAGCAGGAAAGACCCTTTTGTAGCGCTTCACCTGTTCACAGTATTTCCCTCTCGCAACATAACTATGGTGAAATAACGCAAATCTGTTGTCGCTGACAGAGAGTCGGTCTTCCTCTGCCAGAAGTGCCTCGATAAATGGCAATGTCTCATGACCCCGGCCGAGACTCATCAGGTAATGAGACCAGGCACGATCTATTGGGTCTCTGAATATAATAATGAACTTTGGTGAATCGATATCCTTTTTTATCCGTAAAGGGACCGCCTCAAAAAATAGATACGCAGGAGATATCTCACCCACAACAGCCCCATTTCCGCATTCCGGAAATTGCCGAAGATACCAGTCTATACCCAGATGGTATCTCTCGTCCAGATTAAAGAAATGCGTCTCCTTAATCGAAGGGAGACATACATCGGGTTGTTGTCTTAACCAATCGTGCAGGGTAGTCGTCCCTGCCTTCTGCGCGCCAATTACCAAAAAAGAGGGGAGTCTTTTCATGAGAGGTTTGATCTCCTCAATACTTTCCTGGACGTTATGTATAAATCATACCATCCGGCCATCACAAGCCTGAATCTTAAAAGTGTCCTGAAATGGGCGCTGCCGATGCGTTTGAGTCTGAAGAGATCTGCCCCGGAGCGGTCTCTGCCAAAATCAATAGTCACAGCGCTTTTAAATCCTGCCTCTTTCAACAGATCAATAATATTGCTGCTGTAATATCCGTAGGGATAGCAAAAGATGTCTGCTTCCTTTCCTGTAATCTCGCCAATCTCTTTCTTGCTGGTGAGCAGTTCTTCTTTGATTTGTTTATTGTCCAGGGTTGTCAATGCCGTATGAGTATGACTGTGAGGCTGAATATCTATTCCTGACATGGACAACTCCCTTACTTCTTCTCTTGAAAGAATCGGAAGGTCCGGGATTCCCCTCAGCCTTTCCCATGCCGAGCTCTTATTGAGCGCCCCGGTGACTACAAAGATAGTCGCTGTAAATTGGCAGGCTTTCAGTATGGGTAACGCAACCTCATAATTATTCTTGTAACCATCATCAAAAGTGATAACAAAACTTTTCCGGGGGGGGCTTTTTCCTGAGATGAGGATCTCAATCCAATTCCGCAGGGATAGACATTGGTAGCCATTTCTGCTGAGATAATCCATCTGCTGCCTGAAGAGAATGGGAGAAATGGATGTCCATGATTCGCTCTCGTCAACTGAGTGGTAGGTAAGCACTGGGGGGATTATCATTTAATCAGCTAATATTTCTCTTTTAATCTTGCTGTTTTTATTCCCTCGCCGATTTTGGGCCATATCCATTATTTCCCTGTACTCCTTGATATTAAAAAATATGCAGGAGCCCCAGAAAAGAACCCCTCCGATAATCAGCAAGCAAGTCATGCCGGCACTATCCCAGAAGAAACCATACTTCCCAATGTGGAGATATGGATAAATGACCTTCAAGAAAAAACCTATAGAAAATGATATCAGAAATGTTCGAAGCATGGACCTAAATATCAGCGATTTATCTATTGCGCCAATCTTTCCCGATAGACAATACCAAAGAGCTGCCGTATTAAATGTGGCCACTATCGAAGTGGCGAGTGCTATTCCACCATGTCCCATAAATTTCATCAATACATAGTCCAAAATGGCATTTGATACAATGGCCATGATTCCAACCTTGAGAGGTGTTACCGTATCCTGCATGGCATAAAAAACAATCTTAAGGACCGGGTTGACACTGTATGCAAGCACAGAAAAACTGTAGAAAAGCAATGCATACGCTGTTAAATGTGTGGATTCCGCAGTGAAAGCCCCCCTCTGAAAAAGGAGTCGGATCAGATCTTCACGGAATATTGCAGTGAAGATAATGACCGGGATTGTGACAAAACTGATCATGCGTATGCTTTTCGACAACAGCTTTTTTATATCGTCGTATTCCTTGTTTATACTATGGAGGGACAGCGTTGGCATCATGGCTCTTCCTAAAGAACCTGCTACGAAATTATGCGGGATACGCACAATCGTTTGTGCAAAGGTCAGTGCCGACACCAGTCCGGAACCCAGCAGCGAAGCAAACAGTCTGTCCACAAACAGATTCATCCCATCAAGAGAAAAGCCCAGGAATCTTGGGCCGATAAGTCTTCCAATCTGTTTAACCCCGGCGTGATTTAATGAAATATGCGATTTTTCTCCCGGCTTGTATTTTCTCAGAAAGAACAGAAGAAGCAGCAATTGCATTATAGTGGCTACAATAATACCCAAAGGAAGAGAAACTATTCCCATGCTGTCAGCAAAAATCACTAAGGCAATAATTCCTCCAGCCTGTGGTAAAAGTGCGGCCATGGATGGCACAAAAAAATTGTTATAAGAATGAAATACTGCAGACAGGAGGAGAGACAGGAATATAAGGAGTAACATGGGGGACATGATTCTGAGAAGATAACTTGAGAGGTTAAGACTCTCAGGCGAAAATCCCGGAGCAAGAATAAAACTTATCTGCGGAGCAAAAAATATCGTCAGGAGAGAAAAAATAATCAAGATGACAGCTGATATAAAGAAGATCGTCCTGATAATCTTCCATGCTTCATATTCTCCATTCTTACCTCTGTGCTCAACAAGAACGGGAAGAAAGGTGGAGTTGAGTCCCCCCTCAACAATGCCTCGGGAAAAACGTGGAATAGTCTGAGCAACAATATAGGCATCTGTGACAAGACCCATGCCAAAAGCGTGGGCTACAAGCAAAAACTGGAGTAATCCTAATAACAATCCCATGATTTTTGAAGAAAAGAGTATCAGAACGCCCCTGGCTATCGTGGCACCTGAAGAGATATTGCTATATTTTCTCATCGCTATTCTTTAATCTTTCATCTGTACAAATAGAGGTCGCACATCTTATAGCATATACGGGCCTCATCTATTTTTAACCTGGACCTGAATTTTTGTATGTCTTTATTGTTCCATATGATCTTAAAATCTTTCTCAAAAATATTTCCAAAGTTGATCATACTGGAATCAAATAGATTACAGCAGGGTGTAACCCAACCATCTACATTAATATACGTAGACGTCCAGGGCCACATGCAGCCCGTATTTTCAGGGGATGTCTTTTTTCCAGATATTCTCTTAAAAGGACTGCTGTGCAGATTCATCTGGAGATTATCTGCTGTCTCCTGTGCTCTGCTTATAAATCGATAAATCTCATCGTCCGATACTATCTTCGCTTCAAGCTCCCTGACCGAAGGTATCATTCCCTTCAGAATGATGTTCTTTATCCCCAATGAGTTTACCAGCGACACTATTTCAGGAAGTTCTCTTATATTTTCTTTTGATACTGTCGTCATAACGGCAAGATGCGGTTTAACACGGCCCCGCTGTTTTTTTATTCCGACGATGTTTCTGATATTTTGGCAGACCTCATCGAATTTGGCGCCAGCCCTGACCCTTTCGAATGTCTCCTTGCCGGCTCCATCAATGGAAAAAATGAGAAGATTCAGGCCGCTATTGATCAGCTCTGCAGTGGCATCTTTTTTCAACATTGTTCCATTCGTCACGAAGTTGGTTCTAATCCCCTTAGTACTTGCATAGTTTATCATTTTAAACAACTGCGGATTTAACAGGGGTTCACCAATCCCATTGAGACGCAGATTTGTCAGGTACGGTAATTTAGAAAGTATCTCTCTGAACTTTTCAAGGGTCATATGTTTCGACATCATGCCCCCCTCACCAAACTGATCTTCAAACTCCCTGCAGGTAGAGCACTTGAGATTGCAGTATGTGGTTATCTCTATCTGGGCAAAGTTCGGCTGGTTCAAACAATAATTTGGCTTAAAGAAAAGGGAACCCTTTGTCAATAAAGAGTTAACTAATGTACCTGGTCCCCTTTTCCGGAAAATAGTGATACTGTTGAGCACTCTTTTATACATTACAGATATCCCAACCTTTTCAGTTGCTTTTCAATTTCCATATTCTCATCTTCACTGATATCCTGAACTCTTCTCATCACATTCATCCTGTACTCTTTTATGTCAAATTCTGCATCGAACTGTCTGTACCAGTCTACCATCCTGTCGTGAAGACGTTTTGCCATATCTGATTCCTCTCTGTAAAGGTTATTCTTTTCACCTGCATCACTTCTCAAGTTGAACAGCATGTGTTGTCCATCAGTGCGCCAGATATATTTATAATTGTCTTCAAGGATCATCCTCAGACCATAATTGTATTTTGAGAGAAAGTTTGGATAATCCTTGAACTGGGCGGTATATTGGATAGGGGGTTCATCGGCAACGATAAACTTTCTATGCCGGAATAGTCCGTCATCCATTATGGATGTATCTGATGTATTCCTGTCAGCTATATCGCTTTCTACACCAGCCAGCCTGCATAAGATGTGGAACAGATCACTGATCTGAAGAAGATTATCATCATCAGACCCCTTATCTAATTTCTGAGGAAACCGGATAATCAAAGGGATCCGGATATTTCCTTCAAACATATTCCATCCGTGATTGATGAAGTTGTGCTCTCCCAGCATCTCCCCGTGATCCGACGCTATAACAAGAATCGTGTTGTCGAGAATATCATGAGCTTCCAGAGTCGAATAGAGATCGCCGATCAGATCATCAACATAATTAATCTTGGCATCATACAGGGCATTAAGGGCAAACCAGTCTTCCTTATCAAGGTGTATCCTCCCTTCATACCAGTCAAACACATTATCCATGAGTCTGAACAAGTTTCTTGAGATTTTCCTGTTTCCTAAATACAAATTTTTATATCTCTCAGGAGGAAAATGAGGGATATGAGTATCCAGAAAATTTGCAAAAAAGAAGAAGGGAGTATTATTCCCGGCAAGAGTGCTGATCTTTTCTTTGAAAATTCTTATGGTCTGCTCCCCCCCTTTATCGCCCTGAAATCTGTAACTATCCCTTTTGAGCCATTTAAGTCTCTTAGAGAGGTTTGCCGCCATCCTCCAGGCAGAACTCTCCTGGCCAAAGTAATGATCAATCATCCTTTTGATCCGGATCTTGTAATGCCTCTTGTTTCGCGAAACATTCCATAGTTCGATAAAATTATCAAAGCCTCTGGCAAATCCTCTTTTCCCCTGCAAAACAACATTGTTGTTTACCCAAAGAGTATAATAGTTATTATTCCGGAATACTTCAGATAATGTCTGAATATCCTTATCTATAACAGACCAGTTGGATCCTGCACCATGCTGAAAAGTATGGAGGCCAGTCAACATAGATACATGGGCCGGGAAGGTAAACGTGGTCACCGAATAACATTTTTTGAAAAGGATACCTTCTGCCCTGATTTTGTCTATATGGGGTGACGTCTCTCTGAAATGCCCGTAACAGGAAAGCCGGTCGGCCCTCAATGAATCCAGTACAAGAATAATAACATTTGGATTATTCTTCCCTGATTTCACGGATATCTCCTTTGTGTAGAAGTTCCAATTTCTCGTTAACCCTGCGGAATGTTTTCAATAACATCTCACGCGGCTGGTATTTGAAATTTACTAATCCAGGCCGCATACTATGCTCCTGAGGCTCGCGATGATTCATAAAGGGAAAGAAATGGTAGCCTATGACATAGGGCTCGGCAAGAAGGAGGGGGATTTGTTTCTGATAGCCTCCGGCAGAAATGCGGGTTCTTGCTTCCCATTCCTCTTCGCCCCGCTTCCCCTGGCTTTTGTCAGTCATCCCGATATTGAATTCGCTAATAAGTATTGGGCCGTCAAATGAGGCATGGAGTTTTCTAACTCTCTCCAATGGCGTTTCATCAAAATAACAGTTAATGGAGATGACATCCCAATATCCCTTCGCTCCTCGTGCAACCGCCTCGAAACCCCCCATTCGTTCAGGCATCGTATTTTTCCAGGCGAGAGGGGTAAAATAGAGCCGTGAACCAAGGATCAGATGGTTCTTGTCATAGCTCCTTATAGCCTTGGTGGTCATACTTGCATAGTGTCTCACCGCGATCTCAAGGAATCCGTCCCGTGCTTGTTCCAATTGTCTGCCGCTCCGCGGGAGAACCGGAGAACCAAACTTTTCCCGTAAAAATGACTCTGCGGCCTTTCTCCCCGAATCAGAAGGACGGAGTCTCATGTAATTATCCAGGATATGATTTCGCTCACTGGCCCACCTGAGTTCATTATCCGGCCACCATCCGATCAGATAGGGATCATCCGCAAATGAGAGGCCCTTCTTTCCCTTAAACTTCTCCTGCATTTCATCAAGCCGATTTTGAGTCGCCCGTACAAATTCTTCAGAATATATGTCAGGTAACCCATCTTTTATATCATAGCCTTCAGATATAGCATAAGATCTCAGAAGATCGAGTAGAATCACATAGGGTATTCCGGCCTGTCGTAATTCATCTTGCTGCCCTGGAATCTTGGCCCATGCCCCGACAGTGTTCAGTCCGAAATCCTCCAGCATACCCAGGCCCTTCCTTACCTCACCCTTTGGATACCCAAAACTGTTGACCCCCTTACTGATAAATCCATGTCCTTCTGGTGTAATGAACCACCATTTCCCCTCTATCTGTTCCACCCGGAAAAAACCCGTCCCTTTTGATTTAATCTCTTTCCACCCCCCATACTTATCGAACTTGCCATCTTCACCACGGGCGGATGAAATCACACCAGTAGAGGAGAGTAGGGGAAACATCATCAAACATATGAGCAGAATGATAATTCTACTCCGCACTGGAAATAACTTCTCTGAATTTATCTTCATTAAGCGATGCCCCCCTATAAAATCCCCCTGTCCAATACGAAACACCTAAAAGATACAAGGGAAAGATTAACATCATAATAAATAAAGATTTAAAATCCCTGCCCAGAAGTCGCCAAAAGATAGATCCAAAACGAACTATTGGAAGAAAGATACAGAGGGGAGGATACATGACAAACCATTTCGTCTGAAGTTCCGTACATCTTGCAACAAGGGCTGCGCTCCATCCCAGTTTCCATTGATGTCCTATATAGCTCCTGAATGTTGTCCTGTTAAGATGAATCATTTCAATGGAGGGGTCAAAGAGTATCCGGCCTCCGTTGTCTGTAATCTTCCAGCTAAAAATAAGGTCATCCCCCATAAAGTCACAGGTAGTGAAATCATAGACAGGGAACAAGCCCAGATCTTTAAGCACCTCTTTTTTATAACAGACATTACAGGTAGGTATATGATATACAAGTTTCTCTTTCATCGAGGGGAGGAAAGAACTAAATGAGAGGAGATGATCTGCCCACCCTATGGGACTCAGAGGAAAACCATTCAGTACAGATCCGCCAACACCTGCGTAACTACCCTCTTTGTGGCGGTTAAGAACTCTTGCCAGGGTATCTTGTTTAGCAATGCAATCGGAATCCATAAACATGATCAGGTCTGAAGAGGCGCTCTGAATGCCTATATTTCTGGCAGGCCCCGGAAGCGTTTTTTCTTCTCTCCATATAAGGCGTACAGACTGAAACTCATTTTTTATAATCTCAGGGGTCTCATCCTTTGAGCTGTCAACAACAATCACTTCATATCTGTGACGTTCAAGAGACTGATTCAGAATAGCATGCAAACATTTCCCTATCGTACCTCTGGAATTATAACTTGGGATGATTACGGAAATCTCAGGCTTTTCTTCGTACATATTTTTTCAGTTTACTGTCATATCAGAATAATTAGGGCGGATATGATGATCACTGTCTCCGATCATATAATACCAATTACTTTCATCGCTTAAAAACTCCCTGGAGATATCCTCACAAAGAGGTTTGGCCACAAGATAATTGTAAGTTGACCTTTCCACAAATTTCATCTCTCTTAAAAATGAGTATAACGGGATCCCTTTGGGACACCAAATATTAACAGTAGCGGCCCCCGCTTCACAAAAACCAACCAGGGCTTCCATCAAAAGCACTTCTGCGCAGTCTGTCACCTCCGGTTGAAATATGATATCCGCAATATTGCCACGGATTAAACCATCCTTCTTATGGGTGTATGTTATAATATATCCTGCCAGATTACCTTTGTTATCCACAGCAAGGATCTTATAGTCTATTGCAGGACATTCCCTGTAACGCCAGTTCAAATAGGCGTGGTCTCTTCTAATCATGATGTTGCCCTTGACCACCTGGTGCCAGAAGTCATCAAACTTTTGATCAAACTGATGAACCGTATAAACATTCAAATGATTCGATAATTTTCCCCTGCGCCATTTTATATATTTTTTTATTATATTGCCTGACAGACTGCTCCGTATCCCTGTTCTGAATTTACCTTCAAGATAATTGACAGGATTGAGAACTTTAACCATCTTTCTGACGGGTCCCACCATGTTATACCCGCCGAATCGTACAGCCAGTCTTGATGAGATGTCCGTTCCAAACCCCATCATGACCTTCCCTATCCCCTGCTTGATAAATTCTTCATTGGCATGCTTATTCAGATGAGATATGAGCCCATTTTGCCTGTAGCCCCCAAGAATCTCTGTCTCCATAATCTGGCCGGCTATAATCTCCTGTGCGCCCACCTGAATCCTTGTGGGGAATATCCCAAATCGTCCAACGATTTTATTGTCAGCGAGGGCCAAAGAAACTATAGCCTTTCCCGCTGGATTTTGAAGATATTTCCACGACCAATAAGAAGGCAGAAAAACCTTTTTAGAGATCTCCATGCAAAATTGACTCAGGAGCTCTTCATCACCCTTATCAAACAATTTAATTGTAATTCCCATTGCTCTACAAATATCCTAATTCAGCCAACTTGGATCTGATATCCTCATCAGACTGATGATCGCGTTCGGTAATACCCTCTGGACTGGAATTTTTCTCTTCCCATGATTCAATGCAGGTAACCGGATATTCCTTCAGGAATCTACTCTCGATAGCCTCTACAATCACCTTTCCATCCATATCCTTTCCAATAGGTAAATTCAATAAGGCCAGTATCGTTGGTGTTACATCAAGCACAGAAGCCTCGCTGATCTCAAAGCTCTTCCTGATATGCTTTCCGCTTATAATGATAATCCCTTCACCACTATGATCCCCTGAAAATCGATTCGAGATATTTATAATATCCTTTAACATTAACTTTTTATTATTAAAAAGCACTTCCATCTGCTCCAGATTTTCGAGCTTTTCCAGTTCATTATTTATCTTAATATTGATATTCAGATGATTATCCAGGGTTACATCAAATAATCTGCAGGGCATCTCTCCGGGAACCATGACCTCAGCCCTCTTTACTTCGTCCATAATATTATGGATGCGATTCTTCTCCATCCGGTCTGCCCTGATAAAAGAAGTCCTCCCAAGGTTAAAATATTTTATCCCTTCGGGCAGGCACAGCTCTTTTACCAGTTCTCTGATCATTATCGAATAATTGATATACTTCTTTTTTACGTATTTCAGGTCATCCTCCACTGCCGCCTGAAATCCATGATCTGAGACAATAATAAAGGTGGCATCCTCTCCTGCCATGCTCATGATCCTTCCAATATTTCTATCTACCTGCATATAGGCCCTGGGTATAATATCTTTATATTTCCTCAACTCCTTCAGCGGAATATTTTCATGCTGATTGCCGTCATAATATTTCCAGAAATTATGCTGAACTGCATCCGTCAAATTTGTCGCATATACAGCAAAGGATGGAGAATACTTCCTATAGAGCGCCATAAACAAGTCTGAATAGATCTTGTCCTTAACTATTCGCTGAAAATGAAATTTATCCAGTTCTTCATATTTTTTAATTTTTTGTTCAACAATATATTTCACCGCTGCATAGAGGGAAGAGAGGGTTATCCCACACTGAATCCCCTTTATACCCGGATGAATATATTGAATAAATCCTTTCGAACTGTTGTTTTTATGTTCCATCGCCAGTTCTCTGACAAAGCTGAGATAATCTGGAAAAGTCTCTGGTCCCTGGGAAAACGGTCCCGGTATCATAAACCCCCTGACTGTTTTAGGCGGCCAGGTAACCATGTAATCAAATATACCGACTGATTGTCCTGATTCCTCAAGGATATCCCAAATTCTTTTACATTTAATGTCGTGACCGGTTACAAAAAAATCCTTAATCCCATGTTTATCAGGGAGCTTTCCTGATGCAATCGTACTCCAAATGATAGGTGAAAGAAGGGGATTAATGGAATTTAAAATGCCACTTGAACCTCTTATGATCAGCTTCTTAAGGTTGGGCAGACCTCCGGCTTCAATCAAGGGATTTATGACATTCCAGGATGCGCCGTCAACACCAATCAGTACTGTTTTATTTTTCTCCGTTCCCTCAGTCATAAGCTCTACCCGTTGATATGCATGTTTCTATGATTATTGACCTGTCGCCCGGAGAACCGCATTAATCGTCTTAAATATGATCTTCATATCCAGGGATAATGACCATGTGTCAATGTATTGAAGATCCAGTTTCATCCATGTTGCAAAATCGATCTTGTTTCTTCCCATGACCTGCCATAAACAGGTAATTCCAGGTTTTACAGATAGTCTTCTGCGCTGCCATTTATCATACTTCACAACTTCTCCGAGTATGGGAGGTCTTGGACCTACGATACTCATTTCACCCATCAAGACATTGATAAACTGCGGCAATTCA
>Ga0209431_10003360_pt1 | contig 12739 bp, 8 predicted proteins | sample RifCSP13_3_FD_184021 | JGI IMG/M metagenome (GOLD analysis project Ga0209431, IMG submission 184021) | Soil microbial communities from Rifle, Colorado - Rifle CSP2_sed 13_3 (SPAdes) (version 2) | ecosystem: Environmental > Terrestrial > Deep subsurface > Rock core/Sediment | place: Rifle...
TTTATCGGATAGACGGTCGTGTAGCCGCCCTGGTACTCGAACTCCTGCATCGCGCTGTGGAAGCGCGCATTCAGCGCCTCGATGCGCGAGCGGAGGATGTCGGAGAAGCGCAGCAGCACCGGGAGGATGACGCCCTGCGCCTCGAGGTCGCACGCCAGTTCGTACAGGTCGAGCGTGCGGTCGGCGCGCTGCCGGTCGGGGCGGACGACGACGTGCCCCCGCTCGTTGATGTCGAAGAACCCGTCGCCCCAGCCTTCGATGTTGTAGAGCGCCTTGGCGGCCTCGATGCTCCACCCGGTCTTCGGTGCCTCGGCGGCGGCGGGCGCACCGTTCACCGGCGTGGCGCTCGCCGGTGGGGACGGCGCCTGAGCGGTGGCGGTGACCGGCGCGCCGTTCGAGACGGACGCGCCGGACGCGACGTGCGCGACCCCGGAATCGGCAGGCGTCGTGGTGGCCATTGGCTTCAATAGTAGGCGCTGCGAGTCCGGAACGGTACCGGCCCGCCGCAGCGCGCCGCGCGCGACGTCCGCACGCGCGCGGCGACGCTACACCTTCGTCCAGATCACGACGAGCCCGCACGTGGCACGCGTGCCGTTGAACTTCGTCGGCATCGTCGCGGGCCCGTTGTAGAACTCGATGCCCGCGATGCTTGACGTGAGGACGGCGTTGATGTCGAAGAGCGGCTCTTCGTCGTTGCCCGTGTAGACCATGATGCCGTCCAGCACGACCGCGGCGTAGCAGGTGTTCCGCTTCGCGCCGCGCGCCACGTCGATCCGGCTCAACGCCGGTCCGGCACGGAGCAGCGACTGCTCGCCGCGTCCCCCCGCGATCCAGGCATTGTTCGCATTCCCACGGATCACGCGCGGGCCGGGGATCGTCTGCATGATCTCCGCCATCTGCCGGTTCCCCATCCTGTCGAGCTGCGCCTCGGTGATGAAGTGCCCGAATCCCGCCCGCCGCCGCTCCTCGAACTCGGCCAGTTTCCCGCGCACCGGCTTCGGCGCCGTCACCTCCACGCCCGGGAGCGTCTGCACGTTGCGCACCAATGCGAACTCGCGCTCGAGCGTATCCCCCTCGGCGAACGCGAGCACGGTGGACACCGGCGCGAAGCCGAGCTTCCGGACCCACACGATGTGGCGGCCGGGCGCGATGGCCGGAAGCCGGAACTTCCCGGTGCTGTCGCTGAGCGCGGCGATGCCGAGATTCGGAATGGCGATCTCCGCGCCGTAGAGAGGCACGTCGGTCGCGTCCTCGAGCACGAGCCCACGCAGGACGGCGGGGCGCTGAGGCGCGGCAGCCGGGCGCACCTGCGCCTGCGCACCGGGCGCCCCGCTCGCCGCCGCCAGTGTCCAGACGCACGCCAGCCCCACGCGCACCGGACTCAACGCGCGCAACACGCGCAACGCGCGCAACGCGCGCAACGCGCGCAACGCGCGCAACGCGCGCAACAGGCGCAACACGCGCAACACGCGCAACACGCGCATCTTCCGTCGCCTCCCCGTGCTAGGGCTTTCCTCCTTCCGGCACCGGCACCACCGTCGCTCCCGTCATCTTCACCTGATCCCGGCCCTTGTCGAGGTACGGGATTCCGTGGACCATCCAGTCGGGCGCGGGCCGGCCGAGGAGCTTGGTCGCGAAGAACTCCTGCATCTTCTTGTCAATCTCCTTCTGGTTCGCCCGCTTCACCGGATTGTGCACGTCGCCGTTGAACACGATGAAGTACGCCTCCTTGCGCAGGCGCCGCATCGCATTGTAGAGCTCGATGGACTGGTACCACGGTACCGCGTCGTCGGCATCATTGTGCATGAAGAGGAGCGGCGTCGTGACACGGTCGAGCTTGAAGAGCGCCGAGTTCTCGAGGAATCGCTCCGGGTACTCCCAGAGCGATCCGCCGATGCGGCTCTGCGAGACCTCGTACTGGAAGGTGCGCAGGATGCCCGGCCCCCAACGGATGCCCCCGTAGGCGCTCGTCATGTTCACGACGGTGGCATTCGGCACGGCGGCGGCGAACATGTTCGTCACGGTGACCAGGAAGGAGGTCTGGTAGCCGCCCCACGACTGGCCCGTGATGCCGAGCCGCCTGGGATCCACGAAGCCGCGCTGGATGAGGGATTGCACGCCCGGAATGATCGCCTTCGCCGCGCTCGCGCCGGGGAATCCCACCGTGTAGACGATGTCCGGCTCGAAGACGAGATAGCCGAGCGACGAATACACGAGCGGATTCACGACGTTGCGTCCGGACGGCGCGACGTAGCTGTACAGCCCATCCGAGAGGCGCTCGTAGAAGTAGGTGACCATCGGGTACTTCTTCGATGGATCGAATCCCTCGGGTTTGAAGAGCATCCCCTGGAGTCGCACGCCGTCGTCGTTGTACCAGCTCACCAGCTCGACGTCACCGCGGGGGTATTCGCTCTCCTGCGGGTTGGCGTCCGAGATCTTCCGGACCGCGCCGATGGACGATCCGGCCCAGAGGTCGGGGAACTCGCGGTAGGTCTGCTGCGTCATGAGGTACTGCTCGGCCTTTCTCGCCTTCTGTAGTCCGCCGTAGTTCTTCGGGCCCATCACGAGCGTCTCGGGCACGAGCGACGCGCCGAGCTTCGCCTGCGCGTATCCGCTCTGCTTGGTTTCATTGTCGAACGCGCGCAGCAGGAGCGGCTGGGCGGGATCGAAGAAGCGATCCTCGCTGTCCACGTCCACGACGCGGTAGGTGACGTCCCTCCGGCGCCCGTCGCCCGCCGTCACGTTTCGCGACGCGGCGACACCGGCCGGATCCACCTCCCACACGTCGTAGCGGTCGTACACGAGCACGCGTGCGTCGTCCTTCACCCACCCGCCGAGGCCGTACGCCGGGGGCGTGTCGGGCTGGTCGAAGAGCTCGTTCGTGAACTTCACGTCCTTGATGCCGCCGGTGAGGTCCACTTTCCGGCCGCTCGTCACGCCGTGCGCCCACCAGGAGCCGTCGTGGAACCAGGTGACGTACTTCGCGCCGGCCGAGAGCGACGCGCCGAACTCGAGACGCTTCGCGATGAGCGTACGCGCGCCCGTCGCGACGTCGAGCAGGAACGCGTCGGAGGCACCGTCGCCCCAGGTCTGCTCGATCGCGTACTCGACCGGGTTGAGCGCGAGGGCCACGCGACCGTGGTCGGCGATCGTGACCTGTGTGAGCGAGTCGTTGCCGAGCCGCGCCCACCTGCCGGTCGCCGGATGGAAGATCGCCGGCCAGGTCCGGTTGCGGTCGCGGGTCGCGTCAATGCGCTGTTGCGGCTGGATCTTCGTGTCCTGCCAGTGCCAGAGGTCGTAGACGGCCTTGTCGGCGAGCGAGTCGGCCGGGATGGAGTCGCGCGGCGCCGGCGCGAGGGCGAACTGCAGCGCCGACCCATCGCGCACGAACGCGACGGTTCCCCGGTCCGGGATGATCACGCCGTCGCCCACGGCGCCGGGGGCGACGACCCGCCGTGCGGGCGCGATCGCCGCGGCGCCCCGGGGTGCCGTGAGCGACGCGTGGTAGAGCGAATACGCGGGCTTCGTCGCGCTCGCCTCATCCCGGTCGGTAACGAACGCGACCTGAGAGCCGGCGCGATCCACGGCGAGGTTCTTGTAGTTCCCCTTGCCCGACACGAGCGCGGTCACCGCCCCGGTGGCGAGCACACGAACCCACGCACCGTCTTTCGCATCGTCGGTGGCGGCGGTCGCGTAGACCAGCACCTTCTCGCTCTCATCGAACAGGTAGCTCGTGACGTCCTCGATGCGCGTGTCGGAACCGGCCGCGAGGTCGCGGAGGACGAGCGTCGAAGCGGTCTCGGCACCCTCGGCGCCCGGAGCGCCCGCTCCACCGCCGCGGCCGCCAGCTCCGGGGGCGCCCCCTCGCCCGCCGGCGCCTTCGCCCGGTGTCGTCGCGGCGGTGTCGGGCTCAAGACTGTAGGCGAGATACCTGCCGCCTTCCCGCGCGAGCCGGAACGACCGCACGCGCGGCACCCACGTCACGTCGCCGTCGCCGAGGCTGACAATGCCGAGCTGGTTCCTGGGCTGTGGCACCGGCGGCGCGCCCTGCGCCCCGGCCGCGCCCGCCGCCCCCGGCCCGCCCGCCGCCCCCGGCCCGCCGCGACCGCGCGGCGCGCGCCGCGCCGCCTCCACCTCGGCTTGCGTCGGGTACCGGAGGAACACGGCGAATCGCGAGTCGCCGGAGAACTGCGCGGCCTGCACGGTGAAGCCGGGGCCTCCGCCGCCGCCGGCGGCGGGTACCGTGTTCTGCGGCCGGCCGGTGAACCCGCGCGGATGGCGGTACTCCGTGATGCCACTCGTGGAGCGAATGAAGACTTCCCCCTCGCCCACGACCGGCGACACCGTGTACATCGCCCACCGGCCGTCGCTCGACAGCGTGGCGCCCGAAATCCCGCGCCAGATGTCGTAGACGTCCTGGGTGATCGGCTTCTTCGCCGACTGGGCGAAGGCACTCCCCGCGACCAGCATCGGGAGCACGATGGCGCGACGAACGAGCAGGCAGGCCGAGCGGAACGTGCTCATCGGGAGGGCCGGTTCGGGTTATCTTGCGCGGGACGGCACACCTTCTATAGTACGGCCGTCGACCGTGCGACGCTGCCCGCCGCGCCGCCGAAACCTCCCCTCCCCTTTCGCTCCCCTACGGCGATGAAGCGACTGCTCCGCTACTTCGTGCAGGGCCTCGTGATCACCGTGCCGACGCTCGTCACCGGCTATGTGTGCTACGTGGCGTTTGTGACGCTCGACGGATGGCTCCGACTTCCCGTGCCGGGCGCCGGTTTCGTCATCACCATCGTGGCGATCACGCTCATCGGCGCGTTCGGGTCGAGTCTCATCACGCGATCGCTCATCGCGGCGCTCGACTCCGTGCTCGAGCGCCTCCCCTTCGTCCGGCTGCTCTACCACGCGACGAAGGACCTGATGAACGCGTTCGTCGGGGAGAAACGGCGGTTCGACGCGCCGGTCCTCGTCGCCGTGACCCCCGACTCTGAGATCAAGCACCTCGGCTTCATCACGCAGAAGTCGCTCGCCTTGCTCGGCGAGGCGAAGCACGTCGCGGTCTACTGTCCGCATTCGTACAACTTCTCGGGCCAGCTCTGGGTCGTGCCGCGAGACCGGGTGACGCCGGTGGACAGCGTGTCGAGCGAGTTCATGGCCTTCGTCGTGAGCGGCGGCGTGACGGATGTGCCGCACATGAAGTGACACGACCGCATTTGTCTTCTGCATCGAGGCCAATCATGCGCCTGCGATCCCTCCTTCCGGCGCTCCTCCTTCCTTGCGCCCTCCTCGCCCAGCGCGGCGGCCGCGGCGGCGGCACGGCACAGCCGTCCGACTCCACCTTCCTCCTCAGGCCCGCCGCGGTGTGGAACGCGATTGACGACGCGCCGCACGCCGGTTGGACTGTCTTCGTGCGCGGCAACGTGATCGCCGCCGTCGGTCCCGCGGCGCAGGTGGGATCGCCCGCCGGAGCGGTCGTCGTCGAACTCCCCGGCACTATGCTCCTCCCGGGACTGATCGAGAACCACTCGCACGTCCTGCTCCATCCGTACGACGAGGCACCCTGGAACGACCAGGTGATGCGCGAGCCGCTCGCCCTCCGCACGGCACGCGCCGTCAATCACCTCCGGAACACGCTGCTCGCCGGGTGGACGACGATCCGCGATCTCGGCACCGAGGGAGCGGGGTACGCGGACGTCGGCCTCAAGCAGGCGGTCAACGAGGGGATCATCCCGGGGCCCCGGATGATCGTCACGACGCGCGCAATCGTGGCGACCGGGAGCTACGCGCCGCGGCGCGTGGACTTCGCCTTCGACCCGGCGCAGGGCGCCGAGGAAGCGAACGGCCCGGAGGACGTGATCCGCGTGACGCGCGACCAGATCGCGCACGGCGCCGACTGGATCAAGGTGTATGCCGACTACCGCTGGGGCCCCGCGGGGCAGGCGATGCCGACCTTCAGCGAGATGGAGTTGCGCGCGATGGTGGAGACGGCGCGGTCGAGCGGGCGGCCGGTGGTGGCGCATTCGTCCACGCCGGAAGGGATGCGGCGCGCCACGACTGCCGGCGTCGAGACCATCGAGCACGGCGATGCGGGCACAGCCGAGGTCTTCGCGCTGATGAGGGAGAAAGGCGTCGCGTTCTGTCCCACGCTCGCCGCGGGGGACGCGACCAGCCAGTACGCGGGGTGGCGGAAAGGCGTGGATCCCGAGCCCGTGGGCATCACGCGCAAGCGCCAGACGTTCAAGCTCGCGCTCGACGCGGGCGTGACGATCTGCCTGGGGAGCGACGTGGGGGTGTTCGCCCACGGCGACGAGGCGCGCGAACTCGAGCTGATGGTGAACTACGGGATGACGCCGGTGGCGGCGCTCAAGGCGGCGACCAGCGTCAACGCGCGCGTGCTCCACCTCGAGAACCGGATCGGCTCGGTGAGGCCCGGACTCTGGGCGGACCTGATCGCCGTGGACGGCGACCCGACGAAGGACATCGCGAAGACGCGCGCGGAGAACGTGAGGTTCGTGATGAAGGGCGGAGTCATCTATCGGCGGCCGTGACGGAACGGCTCACCACGGAGACGCGGAGATCCACGGAGGGCCACGGAGACTTCCTGGGGGAACAGAAGTCCGCGTTCCGGTTGTCGTTCCCCCAAGCCTTCCTCCGTGGCCCTCCGTGGATCTCAGTGCCTCCGTGGTAAGCGAATGAGGAAGTAGATCACCGGCCCGGCCGCGAGCCCCACGCCCGAGGCGATCAGCGCGGGCATCGCCATCTCCCCATCCTTGAACGCGAGCCAGACCACGACGCCGAGGACGGCGGCGGGAAGCGAGGCGAGCACGGTGACGCCGGCCACGCCGCTCGGAATCCGGAACGCGCCGCGCAGTGCGGGTTCCTTGCGGCGAAGCGCGATCAATGCACCAAACTCGAGGAGCAGCGCGACCGCGTAGAGCAGCACGTCCGCGACGACGAGCTTGCCGAACGGCAACAGCGCGAAGACCGAGTAACCGACCGCTGACACGAGCACGGCGACCCGCGGCGTTCCGCGCGCATCGGTTCGTGCCAGTGGCGCGGGCAGCAGCCCGTCCATCGCCATCGCAAGGGGAATGCGCGAGTAGGAGAGCAGCAGCGCGTTGAAGAGCGCGAGCGCGCTCACGAGCCCGCCGAGCGCGAGCCAGCTCGCGAGGAACGGGCCGGCGGCGCCCGCCGCTCCGAGCGCGATCTCCGGCCACCCGCCCTCGCGCCAAGTGGTCCAGTCCGTGGCCGACAGGGACGCGAGGAGCGGCACGAAGTAGCCGAGCGTGACGAGCGGGAGCGTCACGAAGAGCGCACGCGGGTAGCTGCGCGATGCGTCAATCACCTCGCCTTGCACCGTGGACGCGTTGTCCCACCCGATGTAGTTCCAGAGCGCGATGGAGAGCCCGACGGCGAGCCCGGTGGTCACGGTCTCGCCGGGCACGGTGAACGGCGCGAAGGGCGAGTGTGTCGCGCGCGGAAGCGCGAACACCGCGAGCGCGAAGAAGCCGAGGAGCACGAAACTCCCCGCGGCGATCGAGACGCGCCCCACGGGAAGCGCGCCGCGCAGGTTGATCGCGGTCGCGCCCCAGATCACGGCGAGCGCGATCAACCACGAGTGAGAAGGGGCGAGTGCGGGGAAGAACCAGCGCAGGTACTGGTTGAACAGCACCGGGTAGATCGCCATGTCCACGAGCGAGTAGAGCCAGGTCGCCCATCCGTTCTGAAACGCCCAGAACTGCCCGAAGGCGCGCCGCACCCAGCGGTAGTAGCCGCCCTCCTCGGGGAGCATGCTGGCGAGCTCGCCGATGATGAGCGTCTCGGGGAGTGACCAGACGAGGGGAACGACGAGGAGCGCGAGGAGCGCGAGGCCCGGGCCCACCGTGGCGACGAGCCCCTCCGTCGTGTACGCACCGCCGGAGACGGTGAAGAACATCACGAAGACCAGCGCGGTCGTCGTGAGGGTGCGTCTGAGCATCGAGGGGAACTGAAGTGGACAGCTGTCAGCTGTCAGTCGTCAGCTGACCACTGACGGCTGACGACTGACGGCTGACGGCTGACGGCTTCCGTGCTCAGCGAGCCCCGGTATCCGTCGCCTTCGCCCGCGTCTCCGGCATCAGCCAGTGCGCGAACCACTGCCGGAGTCGCCCCAGCCGGTCCACCAGCAACCAGGGCTCGCCCGTGCGAGAGAGATCGTGCGTGGAGCGCGGATAGCGCACCCACTCCACCGGAACGCCGCGCTTCTTGAGCGACATGAACCACTGGTCCGCCTCGGGCATCGGCGTCCGGTGGTCTTCCTCGCTCTGCACGATCAGCGTCGGCGTCTGGACCTTCGCCACGTACTTGATCGGCGAGAGCGTGTCGTACATCGCCGGGTTCTCCCAGGGCTTGCCGTAGAACTCCCACTCGGTGAGCCCCTGCGCGTCGCTCACGCTGTACCAGCTCACCCAGTTCGAGATCATCCGATCGGCCTCGGCGGCCTTGAACCGGTTCGTCTTCGTCGTGACCCACGCGGTCATGAAGCCGCCGTACGATCCGCCCGTCAGGCCCATTCGGGTGGAGTCCACGTCAGGACGCGCGGCGACGATGTCCGCGGCCTTCATCAGGTCCTTGTAGTCGTCCCCGCCCCACTGGCCGCGGGTGATGTACGTGAAACCGGCGCCGTAGCCGCTCGACCCGCGCGGGTTGGTGTAGAGCACCATCATCCCGGCGCCGGCGAGGTTCTGGAACTCGTCGAACCACCCTTCGTCGTACGACGAGTGAGGGCCGCCGTGGATGTAGAGCACGAGCGGGTACTTCCGGCCCGGCTGGTAGCCGTACGGCTTCATCAGCCACGCCTCGATCTCCAGGTCGCCGACGCTCCGGTACGTGAAGCGCTCGGCGTCTGCCCACGCCACTTCAGCGTTCACTTTGTCGTTGAAGGCCGTGAGCTTGCGTTCACCGGTGCCGTCGGCGTTGGCGACGAACAGCTCGGTCGGCTTCGTGACGCTCGTGGCGACGAAGGCGAACGTGGCGCGCGCCTCATCCCAGCTCGCGCCGCGAATGACGCGGCGACCGCCCATCACTTCACGCATCGTGGCCGCCCGAACGTTGATGGCGAACACGGCGGCGCGGCCACCGATCTGGGCGAGCATCGCGACGTTCCCGTTCGGCAGCCACTGGTACGCCGCCGGCTCGTACTGCCAGTTGCCCGTGAGGTTCTGCGGGGTGCCACCCGTGGCGTCCACGAGCATCAATCGCGCGTTCTCGGTGCGATAGGGACGCGAGACGAAGGAGATGCGCCTCGAGTCCGGCGACCAGCCGAGGTTCGACTCGTCGCCCTGCAAGGTGAGCAGCTTCCGCGGCTCGCCGCCGGCGGCCGAGATGACGTAGATGTCACGGTCGTTGCGGCGCTCGGCGTCACGCCTGCGGTCGAACGGCAGCTTGGCGAGCGAATCGTTGAGGGCCTGCACGAGCGAGTCGGAGCGGAGCTGCGCGTCGGCGATGAACGCGATCCACCGGCCGTCGGGCGAGACGACGGGGCCGGTGTGCGAGTACTTCACGCTCGTGAGCTGGACGCGCCGGGAGGCGCCGTCGAGTTTCTGCGTGAAGAGCTGTTGCGCCCTGGGCACGGGCCGCGCGTCGCGCGGGTTCGCGAGGTAGCCGGGGCCGTTCGACTTGTACGGGAAGGTCACGACGTGGCGGCCGTCGAACCGCGCCTGGTCCACTGGCTTCGTGATCGCGCCGAACGGAACGAGCGACATCGGGTTCGGCCCCCCCGGCGCTCCCGCGGCCGGAGCGCCGAAGGGCGCGCCACCACGGCCGCCCCGCCCACCGCCGCCACCACCGCCGCCGGCGGCATCCGCGCTGTCGGTCGCGGTGAACACCACGAAGCCCTTGTCGGCCGGCGTCGAGCCGGCCGGCGGCAGGTTCTCCGGCTGGAACGCCTCGCCGCCCGGCTCGTCCACGCGCAGCGCCCACGTGTTGCCCCGCCCACCCGGCCGGTTCGACGTGAAGAGGAGGAGCTTGCCATCCGTGGACCAGCGCGGCGCCGAGCTCTCGGTGCCGGGCGACGTCCACCGCGCGGGATCGCCGCCGGCGGTGTTCACCACCCACACCTCGCTGTGCCGGCGGTTCTCGCGCTCGACGACGGTCGTCACGGTGAACGCGACACGTCTGCCGTCGGGCGCCATCGCCGGACCGGCCAGCGTCGTGAGGCGATGCCAGTCGTTCGGCTGAAAGGCGCGGGACGCGGCGGGCTGGGCCGCCGGAGCGGCGGGCGGCGCCTGGGCGAACGCCGCTAGCGGCGCGAGGAGCAGCAACGAGACGAACGTGCGAGTGAGACGCATGATGCAGACTCTCCGATGAGGGGCTCGCATGGTTTCCAACCAGCGTGAATGTACGGCGCACGTCCAGTGATGGACACCATCGGGCCCGGGTGCTAACCTCCGCATTGCGATGCCGTTCACGCCTCGATTCCGACGCTTCCCGAGGGCCGATCGTTGAGCCCGACGGCCGCGCGCGCGGCGGCGCTCGCGCCCGGGAGCATCGGCAACATCGGGCCGGGGCTCGACGTCCTGGGAATGGCCATCACCGGCCCCGGCGACCGGGTCATCGCCGAGCGGAGCGACGTGCGCGGCGTGACGATCGCCGACGCCGGGCATCGCGAGCTGCCGACGGAAGCCGATCGCAACACCGCGGGGATCGCGGCGATCGAGGTGCTGAAGCGCGTGGCGCCGGCGGAGGGCGTGCGGCTCACGATCGAGAAGCGGCTCCCGCTCGCGGGCGGGCAGGGCGGAAGCGCCGCGTCGGCCGTGGCGGGCGCCGTGGCGGTGAACCGCCTGTTCGGCGACCGGCTCGATGTGCACGCGCTCCTCGAGTGCGCGCTCGAAGCCGAGACGGCCGTCGCGGGGCGACAGGCGGACAACGTCGCGCCGTCGCTCCTGGGCGGGATCGCGCTGGTGCGCTCGGTGGATCCAATGGACGTGGTGTCGCTTCCGGTGCCCGATGACCTGCGGATCGTCCTGGCCACGCCGGACCAGCGGCTCAGGACCGCCGAGGCGCGCGCCGTGCTTCCCTCGCTCATCGCGCGCGACCGGATGGTCGCGCAGATGGCCAACGTCGCGGCGATGGTGGCGGCGCTCGCGAGCGGCGACCTGGCGCTGCTCGGGCGCGCGCTCGACGATCAGATCGCGGAACCGGCGCGCGCGCGGTTGCTTCCCGGGTTCGTGCAGGCGAAGGCCGCCGCGCTCATGGCGGGCGCACTCGGCGGCTCCATCTCCGGCGCGGGGCCGACGAGTTTCTATCTGGTGGACAGCGATGCGCTGGCCGACCAGGTCGCCGCGGCCGTTCGCGCGGCGTACGCGGGGCTCGGCATCGCCTGCCGGGCGTGGCGCGCGCGCGTCGCGCCACGGGGCGCGCTCACGCTGCCGGGGGACGCGGAGGGTGCCTGAGCCGGTGTTTCTCGAACCCGGCGCAGAGACGATCCAGCGATGCGCCCGATGCGGCGCGACTTGGCCCGAGCACGAGCCGAGCGCGGAGTGCCGCGACTGCGGCGGACTCCTCGAGGTCGTGCACCCCCACCCCGGCGTCGGCGTGGACTCGCTCGTGGCGCGCTTCGCGGCCCGGAGCTGGACGCACCCGGGCATCGAGGCGAGCGGCGTCTGGCGCTATCGCGAGCTCGTGATGCCGCGGATGACGGGCGCCGTCAGCCAGCCCGAGGGGAACACACCGCTGCTCCTGCGGGAAGCCGTTCGCGCCTACGCGGGCGTCGTCGAACTCCGGCTCAAGCACGAGGGGCACAATCCCACCGGGTCGTTCAAGGACCGCGGGATGACGGTCGCGCTCACGCAGGCGAAGCGCATCGGCGCGCGCGCCGTCGCGTGCGCCTCGACCGGGAACACCGCGGCATCGCTCGCGGCGTACGCGGCACACGCGGGCATCCCGGCGCTCGTGCTGGTGCCGCGCGGGCGAATCGCGCTCGGGAAGCTCACGCAGGCGCTCGCGTACGGCGCGCGCACGCTGCTCGTGGACGGCGACTTCGATGCGTGCCTGCGTCTCGCGCGGGAGGCGTCGCGCGAGCTGGGCGTCTACCTCGTGAACTCGATAAATCCGTGGCGGATCGAGGGGCAGAAGACGATCGTGCTCGAGCTGCTGCAGCAGCTCGGGTGGGACGCGCCGGAGTGGATCGCGTTTCCCGCGGGCAACCTCGGGAACTGCGCGGCGTTCGGGAAGGCCCTCCGCGAGGCGCATGCGCTCGGGCTCATCGCGCGGGTGCCGCGGCTCGCCGCCGTGCAGGCCGCGGGCGCGGCGCCTTTCGCGGCGTCGTTCGCGACCGGCTTCACGTCGCGCACGCGCGTGCAGGCGGAAACGGTCGCCTCGGCGATCCGCATCGGCGATCCCGCGAGCTGGGACCGCGCCGTGCGCGCGATCGTGGAGACGCGCGGCGTCGTCACCGCGGTCACCGACGACGAGATCCTCGACGCGAAGGCCGTGATTGACGCGAGCGGCGTCGGGTGCGAGCCCGCGAGCGCGGCGAGCGTGGCGGGGGTCAGGCAACTCCGCGCGCGCGAGACGATCGGCAAGAAGGACCGCGTGATCGCCGTGCTGACGGGGCACGTGCTCAAGGACCCGGACACGGTCCTCGCGTATCACGGCGGCGGCGTGCCGGGCGCGGCGCGCGCCAACGCCGCGGTGGAGATTCCGGCGGAGTTGGGAGCGGTGGAGCGCGTGCTGCGAGGCAGCGCATAGCGGAAGGCGC
>Ga0209431_10003361_pt1 | contig 12737 bp, 10 predicted proteins | sample RifCSP13_3_FD_184021 | JGI IMG/M metagenome (GOLD analysis project Ga0209431, IMG submission 184021) | Soil microbial communities from Rifle, Colorado - Rifle CSP2_sed 13_3 (SPAdes) (version 2) | ecosystem: Environmental > Terrestrial > Deep subsurface > Rock core/Sediment | place: Rifle...
TGCGACTCGGAGTAGGGGTTGTCGTTGGACTGGTGCGGCCGGGAGTGGCTTTGGAGCACGCCGAGGTCGGCGAGGAGCTGACTGACCGTCCGCGACGTCATCGAGCTGCCCCGATCCGCATGGAGAGTCAGCTGGTCTTCGTCGACGCCGTTGGTATAGATGGCATCGGCGATGAGCTGCTCGGCGAGCTTGGCCGACTCTCTCGGGGCGACCAGCCACCCAACGACGTAGCGGGAGTAGATGTCGAGGATCGTGTAGAGCTGGAACCAGGTCCACTTGTAAGGCCCGGCGAGTTTGGTGATGTCCCAGCTCCAGACCTCATTGGGGGCAACGGCGACCAGCTCGGGTTTGATCAGCGCTGGACGACGGGCCTGGGCTCGACGTTCCCTGACCTGGTGACGTTCGCGCAGTAGCCGATACATGGTCGATACCGACGCCAGGTAGGTGCCCTCGTCCAACAGCGTGGCCCACACCTGGGCCGGCGCCTGGTCACAGAACCGCTCTTCGTTCAAGGTCTCGATCACCGTTTCGGCTTCAGCGGCCGACAGCGCCCGAGGCGAACGCCGCGGTGCCGGGGGTCCCTGACGGGGGCCTTGTCGCTGACGGTAGTGACTGGCACGAGAACGCCCGAGAGCGTCACAGGCTCGCTTGCGCCCGACGATTGGAGTGAGCTCGTCGATTGCGGCGTCCAAGATGGCGGTCACGACTCCTCGGTGTCCGCGCTCTTCGAGATCTCCTCCAAGAGCGCGTGCACTTTTCCCTGGACTTGGATCACCACCTCGGCCTGGGCCAGCTTGGTCTTCAGTCGCTCGTTCTCGGCCCGCAGCTTGGCCACCTCTGACAGGCTCGGACCGCCCCGACCGCCGTCGGCTCGCCCCACCGCGGCCTTCAACAGACCCTGGCGATGCTGTCGACGCCAGTCGGTGACCAGGCTCGAGTAAAGCCCTTCCCTACGCAAGATGGCGCCCTTCTCGCCCGACTCCGACGCCCCGTCGTACTCAGCGAGGATCGACAGCTTGTACTCGGCGCTGAACGACCGACGGACCGGGTTCCTCAGCGGCCGTCCGCTCCCGTCAGTAGCAACATCATCATCCACATGCCAAGTATCGGCGCTATAGATTGCTGCACGCTTGTTTCCCATGGTGTTCACCTTCCATGCCCTCACACTCACAACGTAGATCGAAAGGTGTCTCACTCATCATGGACATGGAGGGAGTCGCCGCCCTCTCGGAAGCTAGATTCACGGTCCCGACCGAGGTCCTGAGCGTCTCGGAATCAAATGAGGCCTGGCATGGTTGACACCCTTCCCTTCGAGTCGCTCGATTTCCTCTATGTGCCAAGCAGGGACGTGGGCGTCGACTCGGCATACTTCACAGAGGTACTGGGCGGTCGCCAGATATTCGCGATCGAGGCATCGAACACCCGGGTTGCGATGATCGCCCTAACGCCAGAGCCGCCCCATGTGTTGCTCACCGACCATGTCGAAGGAGACCGACCGATACTGATCTATAGGGTCGCTGACCTCGCCACCAGTCTCGCCCGGTTACAGGCGGCCGGTTGGGAGCAGGAGGATGTGTTCGAGATCCCCCAAGGGCCGTGCTGTTCATTTCGCACACCGGAGGGTCATAGGATCGCCGTCTATCAGTTGACCCGGCCCGAAGTCGCCGCCCATTTCGAGGGCCGGCGCGACTTCTGATTCAGACCGCCAACCGGCGAAGACGGAGCGTCTTTCCGCTGGTCCGTGGCTGATTGTCTCCCCTGCTTCAATGACGCCGACAGGTCGCCTTCAGAGCCGGACCACCCCCTTGCGGATCTCTTCTGCCAGCAGGAGGATCCCGGGGGTGATAAGAACCGGCAGCCACTGCCAAAGGTCGAGGGGTCGGTGCCCGAAAACCTGCGCAACCGGTGCCAGGTAGACGAAGGCCAGGAGGGTCAGCGCCTCCGCCGCCACCGCCGCCACCAGGAGGCGGTTCGACAAAGGGCGGATCGTGAAGAGGGAGGCAGGATTCGACCGGCATTCGAAGGCATTGACCATTTGCATGAGCACGATGGCGGCGAAGACCATCGTCGACAGCGTCGCCTTCGCATCACCCGTGGAAGGAAGAGGGGTTGACGGCCAACCGAAGAAGAGGGCGGCGCCGATCGGGAGCAACGCCATCGAGGCGGCCGCCTCGACCGGCCCCAGGAACCCGAAAGCGCGACCAAGCACCGCCCGGTCGAGCAGTCGGGTAGCCGGGGAGCGGGGGGGCCGTTCCATGATCCCCGGCTCGGGCTTTTCCGCCCCTAACGCCAGCGCCGGCAGCAGGTCGGTCCCGATGTCCAAGGCGAGGACCTGTAGAACCGAGATCATCAGTGGGATCCTCCCCCCCGAAAGCGCCCACACGGCGAACGGAGCCAATTCGGCAACATTGTCGGTCAGGTGGTAGGTCAGAAAGCGCTTGATGTTGTCAAACGCCGATCGCCCGCTCTCCACAGCCTCGACGATGTGAGCAAAGTTGTCGTCCAGCAGCACCAGATCGGCGGCCTCGCGGGCGACGTCGGTGCCAATCTTGCCCATCGCCACCCCGATGTCGGCTTGACGAAGAGCAGGAGCGTCGTTGACGCCATCCCCGGTCATCGCAACCACCTCCCCCCGGTTTTGCAGGGCGCGGGCGATCCGGAGCTTTTGCTCGGGAGCGAGGCGTGCGATCACAGCCTCGTGGGTGGTGAGGAGGTTGCCCAGTGCCTCGTCGCCATCGGGCAACTCGGAGCCGAGCATGACGGTGTGGGCGGGGAGGCCGGCCTCCCGGGCCACGGTCATGGCAGTGCCCGGGTGATCTCCGGTGACCATGATCACCCGGATGCCGGCTCGACGGCAGCGATTAATCGCATCGGGGACTTCGGGGCGGACCGGGTCGGCCATTCCCACCAGACCAAGGAACTCCAAATCGGTCTCCGCCTCCGCCGCCGTCTCCGGCAGCCGGTTCATCTCTCGCCGAGCCATGGCCAGCACCCGGAAGCCTTTCACAGCCGTCGACTCGGCCGCCGATAGGACCTCCCTTTCCTCCTTTTCTCCGATCGGGGGTGCCTGGGCGTTGACCCGGATCGTCTTGCAGAGCGGAAGGATCGCCTCCGGAGAGCCTTTGGCCAGTACTTCGTAGACGCCCGAGGGGAGTAGATGGATCGTGCTCATTCGCTGACGTTCAGACTCGAAGGGGAACTCCCGCATCCTTGGAGCGGTTCGTTCTTCGGGCTCTCGCTCGATTCCGCCCTTCTTGGCTGCCACCAGCAGTGCCCCTTCGGTGGGATCGCCCAGGCAATGCCACCGGCCCTCTCGCTCTTCGATGCGGGCGTCGCCGCACAGAGCGCCGGTACGAAGAAGAAGCCGCACGACTGCTCTTTCTTCGCCGGCCACCGGGCGCCCATCGGTGGTCAGAATCGTCCCGGCCGGGTCGTAGCCGGCACCGGTGGTGTAGTAACGACCGTGAGGCAGCACCAAGACGCTAACCGTCATCTGGTTCGCGGTGATCGTGCCGGTCTTATCGGCGCAGATAACGGTTGTGGAGCCGAGGGTCTCCACGGATTCCAGCCGCCGGACCAGAACCCCCCGATGAGCCATGCGGGTGGCGCTCATCGCCAGCGAAAGGGAGAGAGTGGGCAACAGGCCTTCGGGGACGAGCGCCACGATGACTCCCACCGCAAACAGGAGACCATCCCCCGGGTTCATGCCTATCCAAAGGGCCATACCGAAGCAAACCACCCCGGTCGCCACCGCCGATACAGCGATGATCCGAACCGCCTGGTTCATCTGTTGGCGAAGCGGGGTCGGCCTCCGCACCACCTCGAGGGTGAGGCGGGAGATCCCTCCCAGCCGAGTGGCTTCTCCCGTGGATGCCACCGCCACCAGCCCGGAGCCGGAGGTCACGAAGGTCCCGGCAAAGACGACGTTGGCGGCCTCGAGAAGGTCCCCCGGCCCCTCTGCCAGCGGTTCGCTGACACGTCGGAGCGGTTGTGACTCACCGGTCAGCACTGACATGTCGACCTTCAGCTCTGCGGAGCGAATCACTCGGGCATCGGCCGAGATCCTCTCACCTTCGCTGAGTAAGACCAGGTCGCCTGGCACCAGATCGGCGGCCGGAATGGTCAGCTTCCGACCTCCCCGCCTCACAACCGCGGTCTCCGGCAAGAGAGCCGAAAGCGCTCGGACCGCCTGCTCGGTCCGATACTCCTGGGCGAAACTGAACACCCCGTTCACGAGGATCACAACGATGATGGCGATGCCCAACTCAGGCAGGCCCCCCAGGAAGGCCAGTCCGGCGGCGACCCACAGCATTAGGGCAAAGAAGTGGACGAGTTGCTCGCCCAACTGCCTCGCCATTGAAGGTCGGCGCGGTCCGGGGATCTGGTTGGGCCCTAACCGGGCCAGCCGGGCCGCAGCCTCGTCACCGGAAAGTCCCTGGCGAGTGGTCTTCAGTTCGGTGAGAGCCACTTCAGAAGCAACCATGGCCACCCGGGCCAGTCCAGTCACGCCGGGAACGCCGTCCAGTTTCTGCCCGGGACTCGTCGCCTGGCTGCTCGCCGGATGTTCGGGCCCCACCCCCCCCAAGTTACCGGCCTGCCGGGTTGCCTTGGCTACCCCCCGAGTCGCAGGGCTTCGATCGGTTCGAGGCGAGACGCACGAATGGCCGGATAAAGGCCGGCGAGAAGGCCGGTGACCCCACCGAGGAGAGGGGCGAGGAGGGGGATGTTGAGGTCGAGCACCGGCGTCCAAGTTCGCACCGCGGAGACCACCACCACCACCAATATCCCGATGCTCGCTCCGATCACTCCTCCCACCAGTCCCATCCAGGTCGACTCGAGCAGGAACTGGTAGGCGATGTGGCGGCGACCTGCACCCAGCGCCCGCCGCAAGCCGATCTCACCCATTCGTTCCAACACCGACACCAAGGTGACGTTGGCGATCCCGATGGCGCCGACCAGTAGCGACACCCCCCCCAAGATCACAAAGAGGGCATTGACGTCTCGCTCCACGTTGCGTCGAAGCTCGGCCGGTTCGGGCGGCTTCTGCACCCTGAGCAGAGAGGGGTCGTTGGGCGACAGGGCGATCGCCGCTTGCGACGCGATGAGCGAAGCTGCCCCGATCTCGGTGTCGATCTGCACAGTGCTCGGTGAGACCAGGTCGTAGAGCCGCCGGGCGGTCCCCTCCGGAACGACCAGGGCATTGAGCAGCTCGGGTTGTCGCTCCACCTCGGCGAGAATGCCGATGACCACGAAGCTCTCGTCGCCCACGAACACGACCGGTTGGTGGTCGACCCTCACGACGTTAAGCCGTCTGGCGGCACCGGCGCCGAGCACCGCCACCTGGTCGGCCCGCTCGGAGTGGCCGCGATCGAACCAGCGGCCGGTGGCGAGCTCTCCTCGCACGGCGGGAAGCAGACCCGGCGAGGCGGCGATCATCTGAACTTGGAACTCGGTTTGGCCGATGGGGTCGATCACCGGAACCGATCGGGTTAGGGCGGCGCCGATGTCGACGTTGCCCATCGACCCGGCGGCGATGACGCCATTGAGCCGGCCTAGACGGTCTTCGGCGTCCCAGGGAATCGGCACCCGGGGGGCGTTCCCGAAAAAGCCGAGGTCGGAGGTGACGACCACCGAGGTGGCTGCCAGCTCATCGAAGCTCTCCACGATTTGGTGGCCGGCCGTCTCCGCCACCCCGAGGGTGGCGACCAGGGCAGTGATCCCAAGGACTGTGCCGAGGACGGTCAGGAGGGTCCGGCCGGGCCGGGCAAACAGCCCCGCCAGCGCCTCCGCCCCGAGGTCAGTGAACCCGACGCGGGTCCTTGGAGTTGTCACTGGTCGAGCCGTCCGTCTCGCATGTGGACGGTGCGGCGGGCGTGAGCGCTCACCACCGGGTCGTGGGTCACCACGACCAGGGTGAGACCATCGGTACGGAGCTCTTCAAACAGCTCGAGGATGGACTCGCTCGTGACGGAGTCGAGGTTGCCGGTGGGTTCATCGCATAGCAGCAAGGCGGGCCGGGTCACTACGGCCCGGGCGATGGCGACCCTCTGGCGCTCTCCACCAGAGAGGCGGCTCGGATGGAAATCGATTCGGTGACCCAACCCCACCTTTTCCAACGCGGTCTTGGCCACCGAGGCACGATCGCGCTTGGCGATGTTGTTGTAGACGGTGGCGAGCATGACGTTCTCCAGCACGGAGCGATGAGCGAGCAGATAGAAGGCCTGGAACACAAAGCCGATGCGGCCGGCCCGCAAGGCGTTGCGGCGACCCTCCGGTATCGACGAAACGTCCTCACCCTCGAACCAGTAACGGCCGGCGGTCGGTCGGTCGAGCAGGCCCACGAGATGGAGCAGGGTCGACTTGCCGCTCCCCGACGGTCCGGCGATCGAGAGGTAGTCGCCGACGGCGATGGTCAACTCGACATCGCTCACCGCGGCGACTTCCACCTCGCCCGATCGAAAGGCGCGACTCACCCCCTCCAACCGGATGAGCGGTTCAGCTTCCTTCTGCAAGACCCACGACCACCAAGTCGCCCTCGGCGATTTCGCCTTCGAGGGGGGCTATCTCCACCAGACCATCGGCGGCCAGACCAGGTTCCACCACGACGAAGCGGGTGGTTCCGTCCCCCTCGTCGACCTCTACTCGGGTGGAACCATCGGCGGTAGCGGATAGGGCGGCGGCGGGGACGGCCAACACCTCCCCGGCGGTACTGCTTACCGGGATCACCACCTTGACGTTGGCGCCCACCAAGACATCGGGGATGTCGTCGGCCACGATCTCGATGTAGTGGCGCTCTGGACCCACGCCGTGGGTGTTGGGCTGGGAGTCGACCAAGCGGACCACCCCGGGAATGGGCACTGTGAGGCTCGAGTCTTCGATCCGCACCTCGGCGCCTTCCTTGACGAGCGACAGATCCTGGGCCGAGATCGCACCACGCAAGGCCAGATCCGACCCGCTCACCGTCATCAGGGACGACTCGACCCGATCGCCCCGCTCCACGGTGAGCAGATCGACTCGGACCGGCACCCGCTTCAAGAAGATCAGCTCTCCGGCGGGGATCCAGGTGCCGGTCGATTCGAGCAGAGCGGCGAGGTCGGACTGGGCCGCCGCCAGTTCGGAGGCGGCGTCGGAGACTTGTCGGTCCAGGTTCTCGGTGTCAACCGGTTTGAGCAGATCCTCGAGCTGGGCCCGGGCGAGGGCTAGCTGGTCGTCGGCGGAGCGAATGGTGGCAGCCTGCTGGATGGCGCCGATGTCCTTGGCGGTGCGGGCTAGGACGATGGCACGGTCAGCGAGACGAAGGGTCTCGGCCGCCTGGTCGAACGCCAGGCGCAGCTCTTCGAGTTGTAATGGGGTAGGTAGGGCCCCGGTGTCGGGATGCACTCCACTCTGCGCGCTCAGCCAGCGAGTCTGGGCCCGGGCAAACTCCCGAGCGGCCCGATCCCTTTCGAACTCTGCTGACCGAATCGCCTCGTCGGCGTCCTGGGCTGAGGCGGTGGCGTTGGTCTGAGCGAAGCGAAGTTGGTCCTCGGCACCGGCCACGGCGCCTTCGGCGGAGAGGATGGCGATGGCGCTGGGACCGAGCAGGGCTTCGCCGCGGGTCTTGTCGGCGCTGGTGACCGCTGCCCGGGCGCTCTTGACCGCCGCTCGGGCGGCATCCAACGCAGCTTCTTGTTCGTCCGTAAGACCGTTGACGGTGTAACCGGCCGCTTCGTACCAGATTGCCACTGCCGCGGCGGTGTCATCGTCCCAGGTTTCGTCGGCACTGGCGGTGAAGTGCCCGAGCCGGGCGAGCGCCTGCTCGAGCTGGAGAACGTCGACCCCGTCGGCGCCCGGACGCAAATCCCGATAGACGGGGATCTCCCCTTGCAGGACCAGCACCGGCCTCCCAGAGATCTCGACCGCCACCACGCCTTCTTCGAGCACGGCACCCTCCTCGGGGGCGGCGGTGACCACCAACACGTTGGGCCGACCCCCCAAGGAACCACCCAGCGTCAGGGGGGTGGGCTGGTCGTAGCCGATGTCGGCACGAATGATCACGTCGGAGGAAAGCTCGGTGAGTTCCACCGCCACGGTGATCAAGGAAGGTTCGGGGGGCTGGGCCTCCGCCGCCAGTTCCGCTGGAGACTTGATGTTGCGACCGGCGAACCAGCCCACGCCGGCCGAACCCACCACCCCGGCGATCACCCCCCCCACCAGGACGCCGCGCCGCACCCTCAACCGCCTTGGGCTTCTCGGATCGTCTCCAACTCTTGGCGGTGGGTGGCGATGAAGTCGGCCTCGTACTCCTTGGTGAGGCTTTCCATCAGTTCTCGGAGGGGAACGGAGCACTCATAGTTGACGACGGCCAGGTCGATCTCCTCCTGCTGAAGATTCTCCAGGGCTTGCTGGTCGATGTTCTTCTGGGCCGCCTCCTGGGCCTCCAGGTAGAACTGGTTGAGTTCCTCTTCGCCCTTCCCTGCCACGAAAGCCTCGATCTCCTCTTGGGACCAGCCGGCGAACGGATCGGCATAACCGCCGTTGGGCCCGACGATCGCGTTGAAACGTTCCTGGAAGTCCTCGTACACGGCCTCGTACATCTTCTCAGAGCTCTCGTACTCGTAGCCCTTGCCAGCCATGCACTTCGACCAACCCTGGTTGGCCTCCACGATTCGGGCGTCGGCCTGCATGCGCGTGTACATCTCCTCGAACTCAGGTCCCAGCTCCTCCCAGAGCTTGTTCTGGTTGCCGTAGGTCTCTTCCTGCGCCTGGCCGTAGCAACCCGCCCCGAATCCATCGTTTACGTAATAGGTCTCCCCGGTGGCCTCGTCGACCTGGGGCGTCCCCTGATCGGGCGGACCGTACAGGGCCTCGTAGTAGGCCTCGCGTTCGGATTCCGACATCGCCTCGGCGATCTCTTGATTGGGATCGGCGATCTCCACAGCAGGTGTGGAGAACTGCTCTTCGTTGCCGTACCAAGTGGTTATGCCGAAGCCCTGCTTGCTGACGTACTCCTCCTCATCGAACGCAAAGGAGCCTTCTGGCTGCGGTGGTATGAACGGGACGTAGTCAAAGCCCTCGTCGGCCATACAGGCACGGACCGTCTCTTGAACCTTCCTCTCCTGCTCTTCGTACTGGGCCTGGGCAGCGTCGGGGTCGTCCCCGGTCGACCATCCGAAGAATGCCGCCAGCGAATCGGAATCCTCCGAAGTAGTGGCGGTGGTCGGGGCCGTGGTCTCGGTGCCCTCGGGCTCGGAATCGGGAGAGGCGCCCCCCCCGCAGGCCGAAACCAAGATGGCGAGCAACACTGCTCGCCTCCAGGTGTCGACCTTCATCTTGACCTCCTCGTGTCGTCCGAGTAGACGTCTGCCGGGAGATCCGGGTTCCCCCTGATCACGGCGCCTCGTCCCATTTTACGGCAGTTTCGGCCCCGAATTCTGCGGCCCCGTCGTCGACGCCGTTGCCGTTACGGTCCCAAAAGGCCACCACAGCATCAAGCACCGGGAGATCGTCCGAAGCAGTGGGATCAGCCGGTCCCGTGTAGGTGAGCGTTGCGGTACCGAAGGAGTTGGTGGCTACGGAGAAAGTAAACAGAGTCGCACCGCTCCTGACGACGGCGAATCGCACCGTCTGACCGGAGAGCGCGGCACCGGTGAGCTGGGCAGCCACCGAAACCGGCCGGCCGAAGGCGAGGTCCTGTTCGGGGGAAAGGACGAGCCCGTCGGCGGTCGCGGTCCAAAGGAGGGTCGCCGATACCCGGTCGGCGACGAGATCGGCATCGAATGCCTGACCGACGACACCGGTCCAGGCCCAGATGGTGTCGGTCTCCGCCGTGGTGGAATGGGCCAGCCCGACGGAGACCTTGCCATCGGAGTTGGTAAGGGGATCGGCCGCATCGATCTTGCAGTCGACTGACGTGCCGGCATCGCCGCCGTTAAGTGCGGCGTCGATATCTAGGAGGCAGGTTCCATCGGCGGCTAGGCCCTGGGTAGAGAAGAGGTCGATGAGCAGACCCGGATAGGGCTGTCCATTGGGTTTGGTGGCGACGACCGTCGCCACCGCCGCCCCGTGCACCGGTGCTGTCGAGGTAGACAAGGTGAGGGCCAGACGGACGTGGCGCGCTCCACCCACGTTGAGCGCCCTGGCCAGGAAGGCCGCCATGTCCCCCCGCTTCACCAGACCCTGTGGATCGAACGTGGTTGAGCTGGTCCCGGCGGCAATCCCAAGTTGCCGGGCCTGATTGACAGCTTTGAGCGCCTCAGCGGACAGCCCGCCGAGATCGGTGAATCCCTGGAAAGCACCGTCGGGCAGAATCACCCCCACCTTGGCGAGAAGTCGCATCATGAAGAGCGCCATCTGCCAGCGGGGAACATCGGCGAACGGGGAGAATTGACCCGGAGCGGTCCCGGCGGTGATGCCGAGTTGGGCCAGTTGGTTGATGGCCCGCTGAGTGTCCGCCGCCAGACCGGCCAAATCCGAGAAAACGGTGCTGGTGCCGTCGGGAAGGGGGATGCGCAAGCCCTGGGCGGTGCGAATGAGAAAGAGCGCCATCTGCCAGCGGGAGACGACACCAGCCGGTTGGTAGATGCTCGGACCCACACCGCTAGTGATCCCGTAGTGGGCGATGCAGTCAATAGAGTCGACGGTGGCGGCGTCCAGACCTCCGAGGTCGAGGAAGCCGGCCGAGGTGACCGTGTCGGGGCAGGCGGCGCTGGCGGCAGCTACGGCTACCGGCGACGAAACCAGCAGCGCCGCCACCAAGACGATCAGCCTCCCAAACCGCATACGGAACACCCACCCCTCTTTGGCTCGGCGGAAGGATCGTACCGGGTCGCCTCGCAGCGGAGGGGTGGCTGGCAGTAGGTTGGCTCGATATGGGGCTGGAGACGTGGACCTTCCTATTCACCGACATCGAGGGGTCGACCCGCCTCTGGGAACGGTATCCAGCGAACATGGGAGCGCGTTGGAGCTCCACGACGCCATCCTGCGCCGGGCCATCGCCGCCAATGGTGGCGAGGTCTTCAAACACACTGGCGACGGCATGGCGGCCAGCTTCGTCTCACCGTCTCAGGCGACCCGAGCCGCGCTAACCGCGCAACGGAGCCTCGCCACCGCCGGGTGGCCGGCCGAGGTGACGTTGCGGGTGCGGATGGGCCTCCACACCGGTGAGGCGACCACGCGCGATGGTGACTACTTCGGTGTCTCGGTCAACAAGGCTGCCCGACTGATGGGGGTCGGACACGGGGGTCAGGTGTTGTTGTCCGAGACGACCTCATCGATGCTCGACCGTACCGATGAATGGAATCTGAAAGAGCTCGGACAGCACCGCCTACGGGATCTTTCCGAACCGCTCCGAGTGATACAACTCGAGGGCGCCGGACTCCCGATCGAGTTCCCGCCATTGCGTACCCTCGATGCCTTCTTATCCAATCTTCCTCGCAACCTCCCCCCTATGTGGGTCGTGACGACTTGGTGAACGAGATCGAGATCGACCTTCGCTCGAACGCGGTGGTCACCCTGGCCGGAATCGGCGGGGTCGGGAAGACCCGGCTGTCCCAGCAAGTGGGCGCTCAGGTGCTCCCTCAATACGAGGACGGTGTTTGGTTTGTCGACCTCGCACCGTTGAGCCGGGCCGAAGGGGTCTTCTCGGCCGTTGCCCGCGTCCTGGCCGTAGCGGAGCGGACCACCGAGGATACGGGTACCACCATCGCCCAGGCGCTACGCGACCGGCATGTTCTGACCATCCTCGACAACTGTGAACAGGTCACCCCCAAGGTGGCCTCCTTGGTGGAACAGGTAATCTCCTCGGCACCGGCGGTCCGGTTCATGGCCACCAGCCGGGAACCGCTCGGGGTGTACGGAGAGCGGGTGGTGCGTCTTTCCGGCCTCGATGAGAACGCCTCCATCTCTCTCTTCGTCGCCAGAGCCGCCGAGGCGGGGCGCACCCTCGACCTCGACGCTGACCGAGACGTGTTGGGTGAGTTATGTCGACGGCTCGATGGGCTCCCGCTGGCCATCGAGCTGGCGGCGGCGCGCTCGCGATCGATGACGCCCGCCGAGATACTGGAGCGAATCGACGAGCGGTTCCGGATCCTCCGGGGCAACGAGCGGCGGGTCCCCCGGCACCGCACCCTGGAATCGATGGTGGATTGGTCCTACCAGCTCCTCTCGGAGGAGGAGCGTCTGCTGCTGAATCGGCTGGCTGTCTTCGTCGGCTCGTTCGACCTATCTTCTGCCGAGGAAGTGTGCGTCGACGGGCAGATCGACCGCGGCGCCGTCGACGATGTCCTGGACCGCCTGGTCGACAAATCCCTGGTGGCGGCCAGTTTGTCGCGCGATGGGACCCGCTTCCGACTGTTGGAAACGGTTCGCCAGTTCGCCATCGGACAACTCGAGTCCTCCGGAGAGTCCGACTCGATGAGGGACCGGCACGTCCACTTCTTCACTCAACGGGGACAGACCCTGGCGGCGCGAATCCACGGAGCCGCAATGGCAGCAGCCTCTGATGCCATTGCATTCGATCTCGACAACATCGACGCGGCCATCGATCGCCTCGGCGACCAGAAGCGCCACGACGAGAAGGCCCAACTCGTCAGCGCCCTCTCCTTGTTCACGAAGGACGCTGATACCAAGGGCTGCGATCAGTACTCGATGTCCATTCCGGAGAGAGTCGCCTGAGTGAGATCGAGAGTGGCGTTGTGTCCCATCAACGCCCCGATGCTGCCGGAGATCTTGACCTTGCCGGTCAGGAACGCCACTTG
>Ga0209431_10003366_pt1 | contig 12731 bp, 10 predicted proteins | sample RifCSP13_3_FD_184021 | JGI IMG/M metagenome (GOLD analysis project Ga0209431, IMG submission 184021) | Soil microbial communities from Rifle, Colorado - Rifle CSP2_sed 13_3 (SPAdes) (version 2) | ecosystem: Environmental > Terrestrial > Deep subsurface > Rock core/Sediment | place: Rifle...
GACCAAGGCGTGCTTCTCGATGTTGAACTGCGGCCACGGAGTGTCGAAACCGGTGACTCGTAGCACCGGACTCGTGAGGGAGTAGGCGGCCTTTTCGGCGACGGTGGCCGCTACCTCGGCGGCGATTCCGCAGGTGCCCTGCGGTTCCTGGACCACCACCAGCCGCCCGGTCTTGGCCACTGACTCGAGTACCTGGTCGCGATCCCACGGAAAGAGGGTACGTAAGTCGATCACCTCGACGTCGATGCCTTCGGCACCGACAGCTTCGGCGGCCTGGAGGGACACCGGCACCATGCCTCCGTAGGTCACGACGGTCACGTCTTGGCCGGCTCTCCGGATCCGGGCCCGGCCGATGGGGAGGGTGTAGTGCTCGGCTGGTACTTCCTCTCGACCGGCCCGGTAGAGCACCTTCGGCTCGAGGAATATGACGGGATCGTCACCTTCGATGGCGGCGGCCAGCAAACCTTTGGCGTCGGAAGGCGTCGAGGGGCACACCACCACCAGACCGGGGGCATGGGCGAAGTACGCCTCGGGTGAATCGCAATGATGCTCGTGGGCACCGATCCCGGCGCCGCTGGGAAACCGCACCACCATCGGAAGTCTGAGGTGGCCGCGGGTGCGATAACGAACTCGTCCCATATGGGAAACGATCTGATCGAAGGCCGGATAGACGAAGCCGTCGAACTGGATCTCGGCGACCGGTCGGGCGCCCGCCATCGCCATCCCGATGGCTACTCCCACTATGCCTCCCTCGTCGAGGGGGGTGTCGATCACCCGGTCGGGCCCATAACGCCCGAGGAGACCTTCGGTGATCCGAAACACTCCGCCGGCGGTAGCCACGTCCTCGCCGAGCACGATGACGTCGGGATCCCGGTCCATGGCCTGATCGAGGGCGGCGTTGATCGCCTCGGCCATGGTCTGATTGCTGCGGGGGCCGGCGGGAAGTTGGTCGGGCCGGGTGGTCCAGATCTCCTCGGGGCGAAAGCGAGTCTCGACTTCTCCGGCGGCTCTTTGCATATCGTGGAGCTGGTCGACGACGAGGGGGGGGATTCGGGAGAAGGCGTGGCGGACTGCGTCGTCGCGGGGGGGCTTGGGCCGCGATTCGATGGCGGTGATCGCCGCCTCCACCAGATCCGCCACCTCGGCGGCCACCTTCTCGCCGACGGCCTCGTCCCATTCGTCGATCAGCTGTAGGTGTTTGCGCAAGCGGTCGATCGGGTCCTTGCTCCGCCACTCCGCCTCCTCGGCGGCGCTCCGGTAGAGGCGGGCATCGTCGGCGGTGGCGTGGGGGCCGTAGCGGTAGGTCAACGCCTCGATGAGGGTCGGCCCTTCGCCGCGGCGGGCCTTCTCGACGGCGGTGCGGGTGGCTTGATAGACCGCCAGCACGTCCATCCCGTCCACTCTCACGCCTTCGAATCCGTAGCCGGCCGCCTTCGCGGCGATGGTCGGCGCGGCGGTCTGCTTGGAAACCGGTACCGATATGGCATAGAGGTTGTTGGAGCAGAAGAACACCGTGGGGGTCTGCCAGACCCCGGCGAAGTTCATTCCGGAGTGGAAGTCGCCCTCCGAGGTGGCGCCTTCGCCGAAATAGACGATCGTGACGGTGTCGGTCTGTCGGATCTTGTCGATGTACGACAACCCGACCGCATGGGGCAGTTGGGTGGCGATGGGGACGGTGTTGATGCCCATTCGGTAGCGGTGGACGTCCCAATCGGTGTTGGGTAGTCCGCGCCAGTAGGCCATGACCACCTCGGCCGGCATGCCGCGGGCGAGCTGGACGCCGTGCTCTCGGTAGGAGGGCATGACGAAGTCATGGGGGGCGAGGGCATAGGCCGAACCGATTTGGGCGGCCTCCTGGCCTTCGAGCATGGCGTAGGTGCCGAGGCGGCCCTGCCTCTGGAGGGCGAGCATGCGGTGGTCGAACTCGCGGGCCAACACCATCGACCGGTACATGTCGTGAAGCAACCGGCGATCGATGCCGGAGTCGTCGCCTGCCAACCGCCCGTCGGGATCGAGGATCTGTAGCACGACCCGAGTCTGCCACGGCCCGGCCGGGTCACGGTCGCTCAGCGTCGGACAATCTCGCCTCGGGTGTGGTCCCCCTCGGATCTCGGATCGATGTTCGAACTTCCGACAATCCGCGTCACCCCTCGGCGCGTACGACCGCCGGTTGCGGTTTCCGTGGCGGGTCGGTCACTGAGAGTGGACGAGTTCGGTGGGTTGTTGGCCTTCTGCCTTGAGGTCGGGGAGCCAATGGAGGAAGCGGGGCAGGTACCAGTTGCGATCGCCGAGCAGCTTCATGGTGGCCGGGACCAGCACTGACCTGACCAGGGTGGCGTCCAGGAAAACCGCCACCGCCAGACCGAACCCCATCTGCTGAAGGGCAACCAGGTCACCGGCCGCGAAACCGGCGAACACGGCCACCATGATCACCGCGGCCCCGGTGATGATCGCTCCGGTGGTCCGCAACCCATGGGCCACCGACTCACTGTTGTCGGCGGTCTGGTCGAAACGCTCCCTGATGCGGGTGAGCAGGAAGACGTGGTAGTCCATCGACAGACCGAACAGGATCGAAAAGAGGAAGAGGGGCAGCCATGCTTCGATCGCCTCGGTTCTGGTGAAGCCCAAGGCATCGACCAGGAATCCCTTTTGGAAGACCAGCACCACAAGTCCGGTGGCCGCCCCTACCGAGAGCAGGTTCAAGATGATCGCCTCGATCGGCACCACGATGGAACGGAAGACGACTGTGAGCAGCACGAAGGAAAGGCCCAGCACGAAGGCGTACACCCAGGGCGTATAGCGGTCGATCACCCCAAAGAAATCGACCCCGAAGGCGGTCTCCCCCCCCACCAGCACCCGGGCCTCCACACCTGCAAAGGCCGCCGGGATCATCTCGGCCCGAAGCCGGCGAACCTGATCGAGAGCTTCGCCACCGAAGGAGTCGGCCGCCTCCAGCGGCACCGACACCAGACCTAGGTCGCCGGCCTCGTTGGCCTGATAGTGGGGAATTCCGAAGGCGGCGTCGCCTTCGAGGGCGGCGGTGAGGCGGTCCACCGCGCCAGCGACTGACGCACTGGCCACGTCACCGTCTATCACGATCAGCACCGGGCTGGTGGTGCCGCCGGGGAACTCTTCCAGCAGAGCCTCGAATGCGATTCGAGCCGGGAGATCCTCTGGTGCATCGGTGATCCCGGAGAAGCCGGTACGGATATCGAACCAAGAGAAGGCGGCGGCCATTAGCAGAGCGGCGACCGCTATGAGTGAGAACAGCGGGCGGGCCATCACGGCCGCAGTGATCCGATCCCAGAAGCCGCCTCGACGTCCGGTGTCCCGATCCTTCCGGGTCACGCGCAGCCTATTGATGCGGTCGCCAAGGAGCCCCAGCAGCGCCGGCAGGAAGGTGAGGGCGCAGGCGATGGCGGAGATCACCACCAGGATCGCCCCCGCCGCCAGGCCCCGGAAGATGGGGATGGGTGGCAGCAGCATTCCCACCAGGGCCAGCACAACCATCACGCCGCTGAAGAACATTGCCCGGTTGGCGGTGGCCGCGGTCACGCCGATGGCGTCGAACTTCTCGAGGCCCTTGCGCCGTTCCTCGCGATACCGGGAGACGATGAACAGGCAGTAGTCGATGCCGACCGCTAGGCCCATCATCGTGATTATGTTGGGTACGAAGAACTGGACCTCCATCACCTTCCCCAGCCAGGCGGTGGCGCCGAGGGCGGCGATGATGGCGACGATCCCGAGACCGATGGGCAGCGCCGCCGCCACCACCGCTCCGAACACGACCACCAGCACCGCCATCGCCATCAGCAACCCGATCCCTTCGCCCTTGCGGAGGTCTTCCTCTGCGAGGTTCTGAAAGTCCTGGCTGCTCGATCCTTGTCCGAACAGGAAGGTTTCGAAACTGGGATCGTTGTTGTCCGTCAAGACCTCCCGTAGTCCGACGATATGAGGAGCGGCGTCATCGAGGCTTCCCGAGAGGATCACCGGTACCAGCATCGCCCGACGGGATTGGGAGACCGAGCCGGGGTCCTGGGTGTCGTAGTAGACCGGAACTGCCGTGACCACGTCAGTACCGAGGGCGGTGAAGCCGCTTTGCAGCCTCCTCACGAAGGTTTCGTACTCAGGTTCGTCAACGTCGAACTGGCCGGAGCGGACGATGACCAACTCCTGAGTGGGACTGGGCCCGGTGAGCCTGTCCTCGACGAGGTCGCCGGCGGTGATCGACTCGACATCGCCGGAGAACGAGAACTCGGTGGTGAGGGCGTCGGACAGCCCGATGGCGATCGAGAAAACCGCAAAAGCCAGCACGAGCAGCCAGACCGAAAAGGTCCTCCACGGATGACGGGCGCAGGCGCGAGCTATCGATTCAGGGGAGAAGCGCATGCCGGCCACCCTAGTGCGCTGGCTCGGAAACGACCCGACACCGGCGGTGCACTAGAGGCTGGGTAACCTTTGCTCCCATGCCGAGGTTTCGGGCCGATGTCTCCGGGCTGGCGGCGTATGAGGCCGGGCGGCCGATCGACGATATTGCCCGTACCTACGGCGTGACCGACCTAATCAAGCTGGCCTCCAACGAGAACCCGCTTCCCCCTTTCGAGGAGGTGCAGCTGGTCATCGCCGCCGGCGCGAAGGGCTTGCACCGGTATCCCGACAACAATTGGCATGACCTCGGCGAGGCGGTAGCTAAGCACGTCGGCGTCGACCCCGACCAACTCTGGTTCGGAGGCGGATCGTCCGAGCTGTTGCGGATCATCGCCCTCGCGCTGGGAGGGCCGGGGACCTCCGTCGCCTATGCCTGGCCGTCGTTCGTCATCTACCGCCTGGCCTCGGTGCTGGCCCTGAGCCAACCGGTCGAGGTGCCGCTCGATTCTGCCCACCGCCACGATCTTGCCGCCTTGAGGGCGGCTCTCCGACCCGACACCACCGTCGTCTACATCTGCAATCCCAACAACCCCACCGGCACCCATGTCGGCTCGGCGGCGTTGGCGGACTTCATCGACCAGATGCCCGATGATGTGATGGTGGTGATAGACGAGGCCTATGCCGAGTACGCCGCCGCCCCTGACTACCGGTCGATGGTGCCCCTGGCGGTGGAGCGCCCCAACCTCATTGTCACCCGGACTTTCTCCAAGGTCTACGGGTTGGCCGGGCTCCGCATCGGCTATGCCGTCACCGCACCCACCAACGTCGTCGAGCTTCGCAAGGCTCAGGCTCCATTCACCGTCTCCAACCTCGCTCAGCTGGCGGCCGTCGAGGCCCTTCGCCATCCCCACCAAGTAGCCGAGAGGGCGGCCGCCAACGCCACCGGCCGCAGTTGGCTGACCAGTGAACTAACGCGGCGTGGGATCGAGTGCGTCGACAGCCAGGCCAACTTCGTCTATGCCCGCCTTGGTTCCGACAGCAGCGCCGTCTTCGATGCCTTGGTTTACGAAGGGGTGATCATCCGGTCCTTCGGGGGGGGGTGGGTGCGGATAACGGTGGGGACGCCCGAGGAGAACGGGCGTTTTATGACGGCCTTGGACGGGGCCATGCCATCGTTCCGCTGACCTGACCTCACCGCCGTTCACCCCGTTCTTGTGACGGTTGACCACCCCGGCGGTAGGCAAACCGTCACAAGAACGAACCACGGTCAAGCTCTGAGTGCTTCGAGGACCGGTGCCAGGGCCGCCACCGCATCCGCGGTAATGGGGTCGAGCACGAGTTGGAGATGCTGCACACCTATATCGGAGAACGCTTTCAGTCCGGCGGCGATCTCGGCGGGGTCGCCGGCGATGGGTACGACGTCTTCGGGCACGTTGTAGCCGCGCTCGGATGGATTGGGGAGGCCGATTCGGACGGAGACGGCCACGGTCTTCTCGAGCGAGGCCGGATCACGGCCCACCTCCTCGCACAGCCCGTCGACCTTGGCAAGGATCGGCACCAGACGTTCTGGCCGGTTCCCGAACCAGGTGAACCAGGCGTTCCAGGAAGACACGTGAGGGAGCGTGATGCGGAGCATGCGCTCACCTTGGGAGCCCACCATGAGCGGCGGCCCTCCCGGGCGGGGGCCGCGAGGCACCAGCACGCAGCGGCGCGCCTGGTAGTAACGGCCGGCGAAGTCGATGCTGCCCTCGGTGAGCAGGGTGCGGATGATCGTGAAGGCCTCTTCGAATCGATCGACCCGGTGGTCGAAGGGGAACCCGTAGGCGGCATACTCCGCCTCGTTCCAGCCGGCTCCCAGGCCGAGGATGAGTCGACCCCCCGATATCTCCTCGATCGTGGCGGCCTTCTTGGCGATCATGGCCGGGTTGTGAAAACTGGTGGCGGCCACGAGCGGTCCGATCTGAATGCGTTCGGTACAGGCGGCCAGCGCCGCCATCAGGCTCCAAGCCTCCCACGGCCCCTTGTCGCCCTCGGCAGTTCGGTAGAGGAGGTGATCGCCGACCCACAAAGAATCGAGGCCGATCGCCTCGGCGACCCGAGCGATGGCGGCACACTGTTTCCAGGAGGCCACATACTCGACCTCGGGCAGTTGCACCCCCAGCTTCATTGCTGTCAAATCCAGGTCCGGTCGCCCACGGAAGCCGCAATGTAGACCACAATGGAGCCATGCCGCATCTGGAAGAGTTCTGCATGATCACCGCAACCATGTCACCTCGCATGCTGGGGAAGATGCCCGGTGGCACGCGCATCGACTTCCCGTTCGAGGGAACGGCCACCAGCCGCCATTGGCAAGGGGAACGAGCGGTGCGAGGTGTGGACTATGTAACCGTGCGCGGCGACGGACACATGGATCTCGACATCCGTGGAACCATCGGAGAGAAACGAGAGACGGTTGCCTACCACGGCGCCGGGGTGAGCCTGGTCAAGTCACCCACGGAGGCGATGCCCCAGGAGCTGCTCACTTTTGAGACCGGCAACGAGACCCTGGATTGGCTCAACACCGCGGTCGGGATCGGACTGGGGGGGGGCCAGAGCGGAGGGCTGACGCTCACCATCTATGTTGTGAGGAACTGACGTGGATCTAACTGGTCTCCTGGCCGGAAGCGGCTTCGCCGCCGGGCTCAACCTTTATCTGGTCACCCTTTTGTTGGGGATAGCCGGCCGGCTGGATTGGGCCGACATTCCCGAGGCCCTGCAGCGGACCGATGTGATGATCACCGCCGGGGTGCTCTATGCCGTCGAATTCGTGGCGGACAAAGTCCCCTACGTCGACAATCTGTGGGACGGTCTGCACACCCTGATCCGGCCGGTGGGTGCTGCCGCCCTCGGCTACGTGCTGGCGGGAGATGTCTCGAGCATCGGACAAGGAGTGTCGGCGGCCGTCATGGGGGCGTTGGCACTGTCGGCCCATTCCGCCAAGGCGACCACGCGGGCGGCGGTGAACACATCACCAGAGCCGTTCTCCAACATCGCCCTGTCCTTGTTCGAGGACGGTTTGGCGGCCGGTCTGGTGGCGCTGGCGCTGCAGTTCCCGGCCGTGGCGATCGTCGTGGTGGTGATCCTGGTGGTGGCAGCCTTCTACATCGTCAACCGTTTGTGGAGGGCGTTGGGTCGGCTCCGAGGTAAGTGGTCGGCCCGAGCCGCCTAGTGCTCTGCCAGACAGAGCACTAGCTCCTACCCGAGCCGGAAGTCGGCCTTCCGCTTCTCGAGGAAGGCCCGAACGCCTTCCAAATGAGCCGGGTGGGTGCCGAGCTCGCCTTGGACCCGACGTTCGTAAGCGAATGCCTCGGGAAGCGATGAAGCGGCGCCGGCCAGGAGCGCTCTTCTGGTAGCCAGGAAGGCATGAGATGGCCCGTCGGCGAGCTGGGCGGCCAACTCGAGGGCTTCCGACAGCAAGCGGTCGGCCGGCACCAGTCGGTGCAGCAGACCCAGGTCAAATGCCTCCTGGGCGCCGACCCGGCGACCGGTGGCAGCCATCTCTCGTGCCCGCGACAGCCCCACCATGGCGGGAAGAAGCCACGTCGTCCCCGAATCCGGGATGAGCCCCACCTGGATGAAGGCGCTCATGAAGAAGGCAGCCTCGGTGCCCACCCTCAGGTCCGCGGCCAGGGCCAAGCCCAGGCCGGCGCCGGCCGCTGCCCCATTGACGGCCGCCACCGTCGGGAGTGGGACCGCCAGCAACGCCTCGATACACGGATTGAAACGCTCTTCGATAACGGCGGCCAGGTCGGGCCCACCCTTCTGATAATCGGCGGCCAGATCCGCCAGATCGGCCCCCGAGCAGAACGCCTTGCCGGCGCCGGTCAGAACGAGTGCCCTCGACTCGGTGGCTGCCCGGCGGAGGGCGGTGAGGAGGTCGGCAGCCAGTGCTCTATCCACCGCGTTGTAGACGGCTGAGCGGTTGAGCGTTACCACGGCCACGTCGCCCGCCAGCTCGTACTCGACCGAGCTCACCGGCCCAGGCTAACCGGGGAGGCCCGAAGGCAGACGTCCGGTGATGACCGGAGGAGCAGTGGGAGCAGCAGCCGGTTTCAGAGGAGGCGAGGGGGTCTCATTCCAAGGCACCGGGACATCGCGGTCGGGCGGAGTGATTGCCCGTGGCAACGTGATCGTGAAGATCGACGTTCCGTCTTGGCGGCGATAGGCGAGCGAACCCCTCATACCGGCGCAGAGGGTGCTGGCGATGGACAACCCAAGCCCGATCGAGCCGGTGGTGAGCGGTGTCGAACCACGATGGATGTATCTCTCAAACAGCCTCGCTTCCAGGTCGGGGCTTACTCCCGGTCCGTGATCGGCGACCTCGACGATGACTCCATCGCCGGTGACCTCCCCGACGATTTCGATGGGCGGCCAGCCGTGGCGAACGGCATTCGAAACAAGGTTCCTCAGAACCTGACGTAGTCGGAGTCGGTCGGCCTCCGCCACCACGTTGTGTGGGCAGCTGATCGAGACCGCCACGTCGGTGCGACGGTATGGCTCGACGACCGCGTCGATCTCTCGCACTACCTCCACAGGCTGGATCTGGTAGGCGATGCCTTCTTCATTAGCTCTTGCCGCCGTGAGCAGGTCTTCGAGCATCCGTGTCAGGTCGGCGGCCTCCGAGACGATCAGGTTGGTGGTCTCTCGAAGTAGCTGGCGTTCGCCGGCGACCTGAGGACCCCCAAGGGATTCCGCCATCGTCGCCGCGAAGCCGTAGATGCCGGTCAAGGGGGTGCGCAACTCGTGGGACAGATTCCCGAGCATCTCGGTCTTGGTCTTGACCAGTTCATGTTCGCGCTTCAGCTCCGCTTCGAGCAGCGCCTGGCGAGACCGTCTTCGCCAGGAGCTCCGCACTGTCCAGACCGCCAGGGCCGGCCCGAGCAACGCGACGCTGAAACCGGCGATTCCCGACAGGCGGCCGGCAATGCTGAGTTCAGCGTCTATCTCGGCTTGCGCGCGTGCGACAGTTTCTCTAACTCGATCCACGATGAGGTCGACGTTGGCGGTGAACATCGTCACATCTCCCTCGGTGGCGGAACGGCCGTCTAGGGCCAGTTCGATCACTTCGGCTCCGGAGGAGCGGGCACTTTCGGCGGCGGCGACTACCAGCGGCTCGTGGGTTAGATCGTCGAACAATGCGGTTCTGGCCGCCAGAACGTCCAGCGACCTTCGAGCCTGATCGACGGCCGCTTGCCGTTCCTCTGAGTCCCGAGACGCCGACAAAGCCAGTACCAAGCCGAGATTGGCCCGAGCGGCCACGGCCGAGCCCAGCACCGATTCCCCGGTTTGCACTAGCCGGGCGTCGGCCGCCACCCGGGCGGTCTGCCCGGCTTGCGAAGATACAAAGGCCAAAGCGACCAAGAGAATGCCCACGGGGGCGGCCAGGCCGGGCACGTTGTCGAGCCTTGCTGGCAGGCGAAACCGCATACCCAGGTTGATCGGCTGCCAGAAAGCCGGTATTGAGCGCTCAAGTGTTTGGGCGCCTTTTGCCGATGAACGGGAGGATGGGTGTGGGCAGGTCCTCTTTGGTGGTTCGCATTGGGGCGGTGGCGGTCACCGTCGTATTTCTGCTTGTGCCATTGGCCGCCCTGGGCGTCCCGGGCCAAGGGAGCGGCGGCAACGGCAAGGGTGGCGGAGGTGGCGGTCACGGAAACACCACCACCACCACCGTTCCAGAGCCTACGACCACCGTTCCAGAGCCCACGACCACGCTTCCAGAGCCCAGCTCGACCACGTCGACCACCTCGACGACCTCGACCACCCCGACCACCTCCACGACCTCGAGCACCTCCACGACCACTACCACTCTCCCGCCCTCTTCCTCGTCGACCATCCCAGATGGTCCGCCCCCCGACCAGGGCGGTGGGGGTGGTCCAGCGGCGGTGTCGGGAGGAAGCTCGCCTGTCGCCTCGAGTGGCGGCGTCGCCGGAGTGCCGTTTGCCACTGCGTCACCGGTGCGGGCGGTCTCGGGTCGGACGCTGAGTGCCTTGCTGATGGTTCTCGGCGAAACAATCCCGACCGCCCTCGGTGCAGTCCCTGCCCGGGTGGGCGAGGCGGCGGCGGCGATGGCGGCTTCGCTCCCAGCCGGCGCCCTCGGCCTTGCCAGCATCGATGAGTCGACTTACCGGACGATCCTCAACAGCCCGGTGGTCGTAGCCGCCGTGGTGTGGCAAGCGCTGGCGGGCTCGGGCAACCACTGGGTGGCGCTGGTGTCACTGGTGGTATCGGTGTTGGCTGGTGTGTTTTGGCGGCGGGAACCCCAACCCGCCGCGGTTCACTAGATCACCGTTACCCTGCCCCTTCGTGTCTGTGATCTTGGACGGCGGGCCGCTGACCGTCGAGCAGGTCAGCGACGTGGCCGCTCGGAGGGCCACCGTGACCAGGTCCGCCGACTTGGCATCCAGCATGGCCGCCGCCCGTTCGGTCATCGAAGACGTGCTCGAGAGGGGAGCCACGGTCTATGGAGTCAACACCGGTTTCGGCGCCCTGGCCGGGACCCGGGTCGAACTAGCTGATCTGGTCGAGCTACAGGTCAACCTCCTTCGCAGTCACGCCGCCGGAGTCGGGCCGCCCCTTCCTAGGGAGACCGTACGGGCGATGCTCTTGCTGCGAGCTCGCACCCTCGCCCAGGGCCATTCCGGCGTTCGTTTGGCGGTGGTAGAGCGATACCTCGACTTCCTTCGCCTCGACGTGCTGCCGGTGGTCCCGAGTCAAGGCTCAGTGGGAGCTTCTGGTGATCTGGCCCAGTTTGCCCATCTGGCCCTTCCGGTCATCGGGGAGGGGCTTCTTGACGACGGAGCAGGTCCCCGCCCGGCCGCCGTGGTGCTGGCCGAGCATGGCCTGTCACCTCTTCGCCTGGAAGCGAAGGAGGGCCTCTCCCTCCTCAACGGGACGGAGGGGATGCTGGCGGTGGGGGCCTTAGCGACCAAACGTGCCGAGACTCTGGTCCGGGCAGCCGACCTGGCCTGCGCGATGAGCGTTGAAGCACTGTTGGGCAGCGCCCGTCCATTCCGCCCCGAGATCCACGCTCTCCGACCCCACCATGGACAAGGCGTCTCGGCTGCTGCCATCGCCGCTGCATTGGCCGGTTCGGAGATCGGGGCCAGCCACGCCGACGATTTCCGGCATGCAGTGCAGGATGCCTATTCCCTGCGGTGCGCACCGCAGGTTCACGGGGCGGTCCATGACACAATCCGGTACGCCCGGTCGGTTTTCGAAATCGAACTCGCCTCCGTTGTAGACAATCCCATCGTGCTCCCGGCGACCGGTGAGGTCATCTCCGGTGGGAACTTCCATGGCCAGCCGCTGGCATTCGCACTCGACTTCTTGAGCATTGCCATCACCGAGCTAGGGAGCATCTCGGAACGAAGGACCGATCGAATCCTCGACCCCGAGCGCTCGGCCGGGCTCCCCGCCTTCCTATCCCCGAGGCCTGGAGTGCAGAGTGGCTTCATGCTGGCCCAATACACCGCCGCCGCCTTGGTGGCGGAAAACCGGGTGCTCGCCCATCCGGCCTCCATCGACTCGATACCGACGTCGGGCAGCCAGGAGGATCACGTCTCCATGGGTTGGGGGGCTGGGCGCAAGCTGGAGTCGATCCTCACCAACACCACCCTGGTGCTCGCCATCGAGTTCCTATGTGCCGCGGCCGGGGTCGAATATCGGGCCCCCCTCCGCCCTGGTCCGGGGGCCTCGACCGGGTTGGGCGTCATCCGCCGCTCGGTGCCTCCCTTGGATGCCGATCGACCCCTCGGCACCGACATCGAAGCCGTGGCCGAAATGATCACCGAGGGCTTGCTCAAGGCCCTTTGAGGGACCTGGCATCTGTGCGAGAATGGTTCTTCGCCGGGGAGGAGTGCGGCCAAGCGAGTGGTGGACCGGGGTCGCCTGCGGCGACCTTGGCAACCAGGTTCGAAGCGCGTCGCCCCGGGAACCAGAAGGAAGGCTTTCTTTGTTGGACCGTCCTGACATTCCCCTTAACGGAAGGGCCCCGGCTGAGGTAGGGTTGAGTTGATGAGCGAAGCCCTTCGTTATCGGGGAAAGCTTCAGCTGTCGGGTAACCAGCGATCCCAGCTCGTCGTCGATCTGCGGATTCAAGATGGGGCCTTGATTCTCCTCTCGGCCGACGAATCGCTGGGGGCGTGGCCGGTGGAAGACGTGACGGTCTCCCGAATCAGCGGTGACCTCTTCACCATCAAGTTGGGGATCGAAGAGGCGGTTTTCGTCGCCGACGATGCCCTGGCGTTCTCCTATGAGGGCCTACCTGCCATCGAGCGGGAAGCTGAACTACTCAAGGACAAGCGCCGCCTACGCAAGAAGCGGGA
>Ga0209431_10003372_pt1 | contig 12723 bp, 16 predicted proteins | sample RifCSP13_3_FD_184021 | JGI IMG/M metagenome (GOLD analysis project Ga0209431, IMG submission 184021) | Soil microbial communities from Rifle, Colorado - Rifle CSP2_sed 13_3 (SPAdes) (version 2) | ecosystem: Environmental > Terrestrial > Deep subsurface > Rock core/Sediment | place: Rifle...
CAAAGTCCCGGCAATCTGATTTATCGGTGGCAGGACCCCGGAATCAATCGCTTATTTTTGCTCCCCATATATCCATGATGGTGAAGTAACCCAGGAGACACACAATGTCACGACCCGATCAAGTGGTCGATGAAGGCAGGTTCCGTGCTGTCGCCGCCGCCGCCCTGGATGGGGTGGAGGGTGTCTGGGGGACGACCGATGCCGCTGGTGTCGGGGATCTCCTCTGTGTAGCCCTCAACGCGTCGGGAGAGTTGGTTCTAGCCGACCTCGACTCTTGCGACGGTGTGATCTTCGTCCCCGAGGGCAGAGCCGAACGATTCCGGGTAACCGAAGTCGAACGGAAGACTGCTATCGGAGGCAAGACCTACACCGTCTTCGAGAGGGCGATCATTGCTGAGATGGAGACGGGTTCAGACCCGTTGACTCTTGGCGACCGCATCTTCTCGACCGCGAGTGGTGGTGGCGTTTCTACCAGCGATACAGGGGTGTACCTCGGAGTCGTCGTTACCAACCCGATCACGGGTGGGTTGCGGCTGATCTTGCGAGTGGCCACTTCTTCAACGGTCGGTTCATAGGAGGGATGAGCAGATGAAACATCTCAAGATTTCCTCCCTGGTGGAGATGCAGCGGCTAATGGCCATGAATGGGCTGTCTGGTTTGTCCGGTGCCGAAGGTGAGGGTGGCTTCCTCACTCTTGGTGACGCCATCCAGACGGGCCCCGGTGGAACCACCACCATTGACGGCCAGCCCCTTGACGAGATCTGGACGGACCTCAACGTCCGACTCGCCCTGTTCAACCAGCAAGCCAACCGGATGGTTTCATTGCTGACCTTCCCCGTGGATCGCGCGCAAGACCGCGTTGCCGTGCCTTGGACTCCTGAGTTCGAGAAGGCGACAGAGTTCGGGCGTCCCGGCAAGGTCCGTTTCATGACCATCTACCGAGGCTTCCCGCTGGCTCACTACGACCTTGGATACGGATTCACCCAGGAGTACATCGACGCCTCGCGTGCCAGTGAACTTCGGGCAGTCCAAGTCCAGGCCGAGAGTGCGTGGTGGGCGTTGCAGATGAGGACGGCGATGAACGCCATCTTTGACTCCTCGCCTGACGCCAGTGATGAAGGGATCACGGTCCTTCCTCTGTACAACGCAGATGGAGAGGACCCGCCCAATTACCGGCGCTTCACCCACACCGGGACTCACACCCACTATCTGACCACCAACAACGCGGCTTTGGCCGACACCCACTTGGAGACGATCGAGACTCACCTGATCCACCACGGATACGGTGACGATTCTCTCGGTGGGGCCGGGGGGACCATCATCCTCCATGCCAACCGAGCCCAGTTGCCAGTGATCCGGGGCTTCACCCGGTTCGTTCCGGCGACTACCGCGACCGTTCCGATGATTGTGGACGGTCAGGTGGTCGGGATGCAGCGTCCCGGCGCGGATGGCCTATCCCCCGAGGGATACCACGACAAGCTGGTCATCGTCGAGAACAACGAGATCCCTGCGGGGTATGTGTTGGCTACCGTTTCAGGTGGCATCTTCTCGGCGCAGAATGTGGTCGGCATGAGGCGACACGACAACCCGTCCGCGAGAGGCTTGCGTCTCATCGAGGGCAACAACCGGCGTTACCCGCTCATCGAGAGCGTGTACGACGGCTATGTCGGGGCTGGGGTCCGGCATCGTGGTGCCGCCGTTGTCATGCAGATCGTGAACAGCCCGACCTATGTGGTGCCGACGCTGTAAGATGATCTGACCACATTGACCGTGTTGGATCAAACGGAGTTGGAGGGAGATCTTCGGGTCTCCCTCCTTCTTTGTGTCTATGCTCTCGTCGTCTCCCTAATTGACCAGGGACCCCAAGAGGAAAGGAAGCCCCAATGGAGACAATGACCGAGGTGGAGACGGATTCGTTCGTTACTATTGAATCTCCTTCTGAGGCTGAGTTGCCGGAACTTCCTTTTGAGGAACCGGCGCTCACCGAGGAGGAGACCGATCGTATCCATGAGGCTTTCAACTACTGGCATATGCATGGATTTCCTGAGAAGGCCGCGGTTCTGACTGAATGCTTGAAACAGGGTCGTCGTCCTCCTGCCAATCTCGTCCTCATCAACGAGACTGATATCAAGCCGGAAATCCCTCTTGCCTCCTATGAGGGGTTGGAAATCCCGCCTCGCGCCGGTCCTGACGCCACCGCCGAAGCATGGAGAGCATTTGCGGCCAAAGTGACGGACATGGAGCCCGAGATCATTGCCAAGATGGGACGCCCGGATCTGATTTCGATGTTGGAAGTGAAGAAGATCATCCCGACAGTCGAGTCCAAGCCTCAAAGTAAGAAGACGACTAAAACGCGGAGCAAGAGTCGGTCGGCTACCTAGTCAGTCTCCCACTTCACCTAAACCTCCGCGGTATCATTCCCATCATGAAAGTTCCCAAGATCGCGGTAGCTGCCGATCCTTTGTCCGAGGACTCGTTTGCCGGTCTCTGTGAATGTGGGTATTCCACCCGAGGTTGGCCGAATCCTGAGATCGCAGGAGAACGAATCTTCCAACATCAAGACGAGCACAAATCGGGGATCGAGCATCCAAATGACCCAAGCAATCACCGGCTCATGGAGCCGCTTGAGAGTTTTCGGGCTCGGCACGGCTTAGTCCAGTCCCCCATTGACGGAGGACGGGCTATCTTCCCCGAGGATGCGGTTCTTCTGGGTGACGATGCGGAGGAGATTTCCTTTGCTGAGGAAGCTGAGGAAGCGGCTGAGGAAGCAGATTCGGGAGAGGACACCTAATGGCGATCACCGCGACTGACATCCTGTTTCGTCTTTCCGTCACTACCGGACCCGGTAACTCCACCGCTCAAGCCGATCCCAATGCTTCTCTCGGTCAGTTCATGTCGACTACCGCGATCGTGGATGCCACCGACAACAATCTGTTCGACGACATCTCTGGTGACGAGAACGCGGCTTCTGATGTCGAATACCGCTGTTTCTTCGTCTACAACAACCACGGCTCGCTCACCTGGCAGACGGTGGTTGCCTGGTTGTCATCAGAAGTCGCGGGTGGAGCCTCGGCTGCCATCGCCATTGACGGGGTAGGAGTGGTTGATTTCGACTTGGCTACAGATCAGGCCGATGAAGTGGCCAACGAATCGACTGCCCCGTCTGGTGAGTCGTTCTCGGCCCCTACCACCAAGGGCACCGGATTGTCGATTGGCAATATCCCTTCCCAGGACGTGCAGGCGATTTGGGTCCGTAGGACCGCTGCCAATACCGCTGCCCAAGCCGCGGATGGGGTGACTATCCGTTGCGAGGGTGATACCGCGGCGTGAGCCACACCGTCAAGCTGGTCTGATATATGGCCCATTTCAAGGTTTACGGGCTCAACGACAACAACAGCATCGTCTACGGGGCCGCTTACACCACGGTTCCGCCCGGCACCAACGACGTTGGGGTGCTCTGGTCGGAAGCTGTTGTGGGGTGGACGGTGTTCACCCGCCGCACCCACACTACTGAGGCCCGCTCCCCAGTCGACGCCCCAACCCAGGCGGCGTTGGACGCGGGAACCCTGTTCGAGTGGCTGTGGGATCTGCCGCTCCCAATCGGAACCCCGGCTGAGAAGGTGCAGGCGATCCGAGACCACATCAACACCCGCGAAGCTCAAGTGCAGACAGCCATGAGCGAGCGGCTGCGCTACTGGGGCTTCGAGGGCGACAGCTAGAAGGGGAGGGGTGAATGGCCTCCCCAATCCGTGAAGAAGTCACTGTCCGGCTTTTTGCTGGCGGCACCGATCACAACGCGGCGCTGGGAGCGACGGTCAACAACGGTGACCGGATACTCGCCAAAGTCACCTGCACCAACCCGGCGACCACGGTCACCACTCCTGGCGGCTGGAACTCCATCGCGAGTTTGCGGACGACTGGCGGGTCGGTTGACAACGGGTCGTCCGAACAATGGTTCTACCGGGACTGCGACGGCACTGAGGATGGAGCCTCATATAACTGGGTGACTTCGGCGGCGAAAGACACCATCGTCGCCTACATCCGATACCGGGCCGGGACGGTCCATGCTGATGCCCCCGGCGGCACGGTGGCCAACGACCAGGCCACCGCCGACCCCCCATCCCACTCCTTCGGGTTCACCGACGATGTGCAGGTCATCGGCTCCTGGTCACAGTGGGACGGGACGGCTAGCGGCGGTTCCGCACCCGCCTCCTACTCCGGCTACTCGTCGGGCGACACTACTTCGGGCAATCAAGTGTCCGAAGCGGTCGCGTTCAGGGATCTGACCGCTGCTTCCTCGGAGAACCCTGGGGCGTTCACCACAGTGGAGTCTGCCGACTTCTGCGTGGCAACTTTGGTCGTGCGGGGAGCGCCCATTTTAGACATCCCGATCACCGTCAACGCCGACGACAACCAGGACGACAGTTCCACCTTCTCCACCGGGTTCACCACCGGGTTGTTGGGTTTCGCTTTCACGGTCAACCAGCATCTTGTCCTCGCCTGGTCGGACGGTGTAGACGTTCCGCCAGGGTCAATTATCGACGTTGCCTATGTCACATTCGTCGCTGATGACGTGGGCAGTTTTGTTGCCGGGTCGGTTCTTTCTGACATCTTCGGGGTGGACGAAGACGACCATGTTCCGCCCACCACTCACGCCCAATGGTCTACCGATCACGGCCTCCACACCACCGCCACCACGGTATGGGATTTTACCGCCCAAGCCTCCGGGTCACTCCAAACCCCGTCCATTGTCGGAATCATCCAAGAGATCATCGACCGGGCGGGTTGGGCGTCCGGGAATCGGATCGGGCTCCACATCGACGATGGTGGCACCGTTTCAGCCTGTCAGGAAGTTGCTTACAACGAACATGCCACTCTCGCCTCCCAGATCCTTCATATCGAGTTCACACCACCATCCAATGTTGATTTGTACCCGACCGCTGACGGAACCGATACCGATGTGGTCGATGAGGGTGATGCCACTACTGACCTGTACGCCTCAATAGACGACGACCCGGCCTCTCCTAGCTATTCGGACTGGAATAACAACACCGACGACGCAGGGCAGGCCTTCTACCAACTGACCGACATGCCCGCCGACTTTGATGTGGCGGTGTCGGCGACGATCACGATCCGTTACCGGGGAGCCGCGTACGATGGATCGGGCACGGTCACCCTCTACGCCCGGCTCTACCAATCCGATGAGTCAACTGTTCTTTCCGATGAGGTGCAGGTGGCTCAGGTCACCGCTGACGGTTCCTTCGCCAACACCTCCGCGGTTACCCTGACCGGGATCGTCGCCGGGACCAAGACCACTTGGGATGGTGCGAGACTGCGACTCCGCTGGGCGAGAACCTGATGGCTTTCCCCACGATCCCAACCGTGGCCGCAGGCCGAATCCTCTCTGTCCCCAGCACCGCAGGTGGAGCCACCAACACCTTCCCCAGCCTATCCTCACTGACCAAGAACGCTGGCGACCTGCTTATCGCCATCATTGTTATCTACGACGGTAACAGCACCAACGCAGAATTCTCCAGTTGGGGTGGAGGGTTTACCGAGTTCGTTGACCGGGCGGGCACGGCGACGATGGGGATCGGGGCCGCTTATAAGTGGTCGACCGGGTCCGAGACTGGAACCTTCACAGTGACTTCTGCTGATGCTTCAACCACGGACCGGCAGATGATCCTCCTGTCGATTCCTGGCGCTCATGCTTCTACGCCGCCAGAGGGCGGCACGATGGCAACCGGTACTACGTCCGCTGCCAACGTTCCTGCTCTCAATCCTTCAGGATGGGACGTCGAAGACACTTTGTGGATTGCTATAGGTGGCTCCGGAGAAACGTCCACCACTGGATCCTTCACCGGGGTCACAGCCGCCCCAACCGACTATGGAGATTACTTCGACACTGGCATAAGTGCCGATGCAGTAGGTGGAGTAGAGGCAGCGATCGCCTTCCGACAGTTGGCTGCTGCTTCCGATGATCCGGCCACCTTCTCGGTGGACGTGTCCAACGCTCGCAACGCATCTCTCCTGATAGCGATTCGTCCAGCGCCCCCAGCCACCGCTCCCGAACTCCAAGTCTCCGGTCTAGTAATCGCTCTTACTTATACAGAGGTTGGTCTTTCGGCTGTTGGCAAAGATCTCGGGTTAGTGTGGGACAACCGTTTTGCTCTCGGGGATACAGCCGTCCTCCGGTATGACGTTTATGCCGCGATCGGAGATACGGTCACGATTCGGTATGACATCTTCACCCCTATTGGTGATACCAATGAACTGGTTTGGGATATCAGGCAAGCAGTAGGCGATCAGGTCGGATTGATTTGGGATTTGGCGTTTGCATTAGGGGATAATAACCAACTAGTTTGGGATATACGTTTTGCTCTCGGGGATACTTGTTCCACTGTATGGGATGTCTATACCCCGATAGGCGATCAAGTTGAGTTCGTATGGGATTTGACATTTGCACTTGGTGATATCTGTTCCCTTGAATGGGATATTGCCTTCGCTCTCGGAGATCCTTGTCAACTCGTTTGGGATACATTCGCTGTTGTCAATGATGAGATCGAGTTCGTATGGGATATCTACACCTCCATTGGTGACACGACTCAAATCGTCTGGGATATTAGGACTGCGATCAGCGACACTTGTTCGTTGGTCTGGGATATTGCAGCTGCGGTAGGAGACACCAACCAATTGATTTGGGACGTGTTCACTTTTATAGGCGACACCTCCGAGTTCCAGTGGGATGTGTTCACTTCGATCGGGGACACCACCAGTCTCCGTTGGGATATCGCGTTTGCCTTGGGGGATACCAACCAACTAGTTTGGGACGTGTTCACCGCGGTTAATGATGAGATCGAGTTCGTATGGGATCTGAACGCTCTTGTCAACGACACTATCTCTCTCCTCTGGGATCTGGCTTTCGCTCTTGGTGATGAGATCAACCTTGTCTGGGATGTCGAAGAAGGCGGGGTGGTCGGCAATGCCACCTCTCTCCGTTGGGACGTGAACCAGGCGGTAGGCGATCCCATCTCTCTCGTCTGGGACCTGTTCACGACGATCGGGGACCCCATCACCATCCGGTATGACGTTTGGACGCTGGCTACCGACGACCTCTCCATGCTGTGGGATCTTCGGGCTCTCGCGTCTGATGCTGTCTCTTTTCTCTGGGATGTCACCGCTTTAGCAACCGACGACATCCAACTCATTTGGGACGTGTTTCAAGAGGCTGCCGCAATCGGAGATACGGTCTCCCTCCTTTGGGATATCTACACCTCGGCGGGAGATGAGATCGTTTTGCGATACGATCTTCGTGCCGTCATAGCTGACAATCTGACCCTTCGTTGGGATGCTCTTGCCAACATCATCATTACTGAAATCGACGGCACTCGTGATTATGTCTCCAACGAGCGTTCCGGTGACTCAGAGCGTACCTATATCCCTGATGCAGCCCGCCAATGACTATCATCCTCCATCATGGCGCTATCCACTGAAATCATCTCCCTGATCCGTGACGAGATTGGCAATGACACCGATTTCTCGGACAACGCTCCTCATACGGCTCCCCAACTGGATTCGTTGGAAAACATCTACACAACCACATCCCGAGGAAACACCTCGATTCTTCGTACCGCTCTCATCTGTTGGCGTCGTCGACTAGGCAATCTCCAAGAGCGATCATTTGACGTAACCACCGAAGGCTCTCTCCTCTCCCGGCACCAGCGAATCCGGTTTCTCGAACGCCAGATCAAAAGATATGAGGTCTTGGTCGACGATACCTACAAAGGCCGCAACATGGAGGTGCAAACTCCGTCTGCGGCTGAACTAGCGGCTGAGGAGGCGGTCGAACTGGGGGCCGAGTTCTGATGTTCCCTTTCCCGTGTGAGGTGGAGGATGCAATCAGTATCTCTCTTCCTAAGATCCATTCCCATCTTCACGACGGACTTCCCGAGGAAGTAGTCGGGCTCATCCTTTCGGATGGGTCGATAGTCCGGCTTATCAATCAGGCGAGGTCGGCAGTTGAGTTCACTGTCTCTCAGGCTCAGTTGGCTGGGGTATTAGCCGACATCAATCCTGAAACCCATACCGTTTACGCGGTCTACCACACGCACCCAGGCGGTGACATCGTTCTTTCCCCGCAAGACCAGAAGACCCTTCGCTTTCATTGGGTGGTGGAGAACTTGGCCCTCCCTTGGTTGGTCATGGTCCCGTCAGGGATGGCTGCGTTGTGCTGGGTGGACTCCCAAAGTGGGGGTTTCGGTACCAAAGTTTTCGAGGGGGCAATGTCATATGCCGGTTGAACTGATCTCCGATGCTGAGTTGACGGGTATTCGTACCGATGCCGAGCAGCTATTCGTCGATGAGTGCATTATCGACCGGCTCATCGACAGAGCCATCTTCTCTCGTGAGGCAGGAGAGATTGTCGGTACCGATGATTACGACACCATTTATGAAGGCGAGTGCTCCATCTACTCGATCCAAGCCCGTCGTGACCGTTTTGACGAATTCGGGCAGGGTCTCATTTATACTCGGCAGTATCGGGTGATCCTTCCCTGGGATGAGGTAGGGGTCCAAATTCGTGACCGTTATATCACAACTGTTTCCGCGGACCCACAATTAGTTGGCCGTCCTATGGAGGTCCGTGACGTGGTTGTCGGGACCATCCTTGGGTATAGGCGAATCACTGTTCACGATTCCAAGGAGTAGGTCTCTTGGCACGCGGTGATCCTCTCCCCCGTCAGTATCCACCCCCGGCTAGGTTTGGCCCTCTCCCAGCCAAATATGCGCGCATGGGGAGATCTCCGGTTTTCCTTACCGAGTCCAGTGTCTCGATACAGGGAGCCAATGTCCTCTACGAACATTTCTTGGCCGCGGCCGCGATCATCGAACAGACTGCCCCCGAGATAATGAACGTAGTCGGAGATATCGGAGTGGAAGAAGCTCGATCTCTTGTCCCTTATGAGACCGGGGCTACCCACGACTCAATCACCATCGTTGGTGGGTCGTCCAAATCTTCCTCATCAACATTCGGATTTCGAGTTGCTGGGGAAAACCACTTCACTGTTGAGATCGGCCCGGAAACCTATTACGCCCCTTTCTTGGAGTACGGGACCATCTTCATGCAGCCACGGCCGTTTATGATGCCTGCTGCCGATCTGATGGAAGCGGTGCTGACTGCTTCTATATCCGCCCTCCTCAACGTGGTCATGGGGGAAAGCTCAACATTGGGTGGTGGAAGTGGTGGAGGGATGACAGGCCGAGTGATGAATGACCCGCGTGTTCGAGGCCCCTATACCTCTTTACGGTCATTCCTCTACTCAGGATCGAAAGCTCTTGGTGACATTTCGGTTCTTGGTGGGAGAGGACTATTCGGTCCTATCCGCGGGGAGATGTTGTCCTTGGCCCGGTTGCTCGGTGACGTGGGGTCGATAATGAACCGCACCGTTTCCACTCGGATCAGCAACCGGCTATCAGGACGGGTATCCGGTCACATCATCGGGTTCGGGTCACGGTCTTTGTCGTTTGGTCGGACCTATTCAGCCTTCCCAGGTGGGGAAGGAGGCCGACGCATCTATCAGCGAGTCGCCGGACACAGCATCAACTTCGGGTCGAGTGCCAATATGTTGAGTCGGTATTTCAACTAGATATCCTGCATTCATGGCCCGTGGAGATCGAACCCCCGTTTATATCGCTCCCCAAGTAGAGGGGGTCATCTCTTTGCTCCGCTCGATCGAAGCCGGAGATAACACGCCGTTTCCTATCGAGGAATGGCAACGTTGGAAAGATGACACCGATAATGAGCGGTTTGGTGACCCCCCTTACTTACTGGTTCGGGTGTACCCGTCCGCGGCTCAAGCATCAGGATCTCTTGCCGACTCCCAAACCGACACCATCTTGCGGATGCAGTTGTTGGGTGTCGGTTGGACCGAGATCGAAGCTCTCAATGTGACCGACTGGGCCCGGACCTACATGCAGAGAAACGCGTTGGAGGCTTTTATCCCCGATCGTGCGGTTATGGATCTGTCCTGCATGGTGGTATCCGGTGGAGCGACACGGGATGACGACCTCCCCACTCCGTTCTTCTATTCGACTGACCTATATGAATTATGGACAACCCCGAGCCCCGAGGAGGGATCGTACTGCTGATGAAACACACCGTCACGGGGATACAGACCGAGACCACCAAACGAGCCTTCGATCAAGTATGGGCCAAGAAAGGCTGGATAGAGGTTGAGGAGGATGGGGAGGTAACCGGACTGGCACCTGAATCCAACGCTTTTGATGCCTTGTCTGATCGTGACCTCAAAAAGCTGGCCAGGGAATTGGGGATCGAAGTCGGTCGTATGCGGAGAGAAGACATCCTTGACCAGATTCGTGGTCAAGAGGCTACAGGTGAGATCGAGGTCGAGATCGTTGAGGAAACGGTTGTTGAAGTGATTGTGGAGCCCGAGATTCAGGCACAGGAAATTCAGCGTGAATTGGTCGAGAATGGGATTGTTCGGTTAGATGGTTCAGATGAGTCGGAGAAAGATTCTGACAGTCAATCTCCCACTTCGACCTGATAGTCCCTTACTCTCTCCGGTAGCCCCCAGAGTTATTCAAGGAGTAGCAATATGGCACGCCGGATTTATGACGGTGAGATCAAGGTTCAGTGGGTTCCTGGGCTGACTGGGATAGCCAACCCGCTGTTCCCGACGTTGGCGGAAGTCAACGCCGGGACGGACATCACCGGGTTCCTCCAATCCATTGATACCCCCCTCGAAGGTGAGGCCGTCCCCTCGATGGATTTGTCGTCTGCCTTTCGTAAGACAGTCGCCGGTCCTTTCGGTGGCGACATCACCTCGGTCATGTATCGCGAGGATGAGATTGTCGACGATGACGCCTTCCCCCTGTTCCCTCGCAACACGACTGGATGGTTCGTCATCCGTCGTTTCGGAGGCTCGGATGTTGCGTTCGCCAATGGCAATATCGTCGAAACATGGTCGGTTCGGGTCATCACCCGTTCCCCCTTGGCAGCCGAAAGTGGGACGGTGCAAGGGTTCACCGCCAACTTCGCGGCTCTCGACGAGCCAACCTTGGACGCGGAGATCGGCGGGTCCTAAGTCAACATCTGACTGAGCCCCCCATCCCCTGCTACTCTGGCGGCTGATGAGGTTAGTTCCCCCTCTGTAGGAAGAAAGGAGGGTGCCGAGAGACCGAGTGCAGCGGTTTCCGGCATCCTCCTTTCTCGTTGGTGATAAGGTTCTTTTGTAACTGAGAACGGCAACCAGGGTGCTCCCTCCCTCCCGAGCAGCACCCTGGTTGCTTCTCTGCTACCCTCCCGCCCCTATGTCTGGCAACTCCAAAAAGTTCTCGACCGACACCCCCACTCTTGCCGAGATTAGGAGACGCAAAAAGCCCAATAGACGGTCAATCGACATCACTCTCGATCCTGAGATCGCCCGTCAGATCCATCAAAAGGAAACAGAGATCGAGGAGGCGCAGAAACAAGAGAAACGCCATGTAGGTAAATCCTTGGCGGATCATTCTCCCATACCTCAATTAGAGAAAGAATTAGCCGCTCTCCAAGAGGAAGCCAAAGACACAACTGCCACCTTCTGGTTCAAGGACATAGGGAAGAAACCCTATGACGATTTGATTACCGATAATCCTCCGACTAAAGAACAGAAAGACGAATGGAAGGATGAGGGCGGGGAAGGTTCTCTCGCGTATAATCCTGAGACTTTCGTTCCGGCGTTGATAGCTGCCTGTTCAGATGGGCCGGAAATTTCTCTCAAGGAAGCCAACGAGATTTGTGACGAGTTTGGGACCGGGGAAGTAATCGCCCTATTCCAAACCGCGATGGCCGTCTGTATTGAGCGGGTGAGCGCCCCAAAATTGAAAAGCTCGCAGACCGTTATAGACGAGATTTCGACTACCGGCTAGAACTCGACTTCTGTTACGAAGTTGCGGGCATCTCACATACTGAATTCCTCTCATGGCCCGAGGATGAACGGGTCAAGGTACAGATGTGGATGCGAGAACGGATACTCCGCTGTCCTGATTGTGGAACCCGACTCGACGAGTGGGACCCGAAAAAAGGTGGAGACCGGCACGCGTACATCCCACAGATCTTCACATGCCCAGGTTGTGCCCAGACCGGGATTCTTTACGAGGAGGAGACCAAAGCTATCCGAGCTACCCAAGGGGGTGGGGCGGTAAGTGGGATGAAGGTCAAGTTGGTGCCAAAGCACATCATCCAATCCCAGGTGAAGAAACGGACTCCTGCACAGCGAGCACAGTTGGCTCAGATGGAGGCGGAACGAGTCGAGAATGAGAGAACCGGAAAGGCAACAGAACAGCGTCCGGTGAAAAGTCAGTCATTGGGAGGGGAGCGCCCGCCACCAATCAAATCGTCGAAAGGGTTGGTCAAACCCCCTTCTCCTCCTATAGAGGACTGAGCTTCTAACTGAGTCTCCCGCCCGGTTAAGTCCGCTTCTTACCATCACGGAGAATGGCTGACAAGACAATCGTTGTCCGGGCGGTTTACCGTTCCAACGTCTCCCAAGGGATGCGCCAAGACGCGGGAGCAGTATCCAGCTTCTCGGCCCAGGTGCAGTCGAGCACCGGGCAGGCAATCTCGAAGACCAAGGCCCTCGGTGCTGCTAGTGCAATTGCCGGGAAGCTGTTGGTACTCGGGATCGGCGGGGCAATGGCCGTTTCTGCCAAGGCAGCGATTGACTT
>Ga0209431_10003377_pt1 | contig 12709 bp, 18 predicted proteins | sample RifCSP13_3_FD_184021 | JGI IMG/M metagenome (GOLD analysis project Ga0209431, IMG submission 184021) | Soil microbial communities from Rifle, Colorado - Rifle CSP2_sed 13_3 (SPAdes) (version 2) | ecosystem: Environmental > Terrestrial > Deep subsurface > Rock core/Sediment | place: Rifle...
TACCATACGCGCAATAGCATTTCTCCCCCTAACTTTTTGCTTCTGGCGTCCTTATCCGTCATGATCCCGCGGCTGGTTGAGATGATTGTTATCCCATATCCGCCGAGGGTTTTGGGAATATTTTTTGCCTTGACGTATATTTTTCTTCCCGGTGTTGAGACGTATTCAATCCGATCAATCGCGGCCTGACCGTTCGTATAGAGGAGGTTTAGGACGATCATTTTCCGTGGTTTACGATTCTCCACTCCCAGGTGCCCAACGTATGCCTCTTTCTCTAAGATTTTCCCCAATGTCTCTCCTATACGGGAATGGGGAATTTCGACCTTTTGGTGTTTGGCAAGGTACGCATTTCTGATTCTTGTGGCAAAGTCTCCAATTGTGTCAATCATAAGATAAGAATAGGATATAGCCTGCCTGCCGGCGAGGCAGGGGTATAGGGTTCTGTTATTACCATGATGCTTTGGTGACTCCCGGCAATTCTCCTTTATGGGCAAGTTCTCTGAAACAGAGGCGGCAAATTCCGAACTGGCGGAGGTAGGATCTGGGTCTGCCGCAAAGCTGGCAGCGGTTGTGCTTCCTTGAGGAAAATTTCGGTTTTCTCTGATCTTTGAGGATTTTCGATTTTTTTGCCATCGTTTGACTCCTTCGATTCCTTCGACTCCGCTCCCTTCGGTTCCACTCAGGGCAAGCAGGACTAGTTATCCTTCGACTCTGCTCAGGACAAGTTATCCTTCCTTCGCGGAATTCTCCTTTCGTCAGACAGTTTACCCTTAGCCAATTCTGGCTTGGCGAAGGGCATGCCTAATAGCTCCAATAGCCGCATTGCCAGTTTGTCTTCTTTCGCTGTGGTCGTGATTGTTATTTCAAGACCTCGGGTTTTGCTGATTTTATCATAACTTACCTCTGGAAAGATGAGCTGTTCTGTTACCCCCAAAGAGTAGTTCCCATGTCCGTCAAAGGCCGTTTTTTTCGTTCCTTGGAAATCCCTTACCCTGGGGAGGACTATTGTTACCAATTTTTCAAAAAAATCATACATCCGTTGTCCACGCAATGTGACCTTAAGGCCAATCGGATCGCCTTCTTTTATTTTGAAGTCCGCGATAGCTTGTTTTGCCCTGGTGATAACCGGCCGTTGACCGGTTATGACTGCGAGTTGTTCAGACATTTCTTTGAGGGCTTCCTTTTGGCCCTGCGGTTCATTTATTCCAGTATTCAGGAAAATGGCTTTAAGCCTCGGAGCTGCAAGCTCATTCTTCACTCCAAGCTCTTTTTTTAGGACCGGAATAATTTCTTTCTGGTATTTTTGTCTTAATCTATTCATCGTTTTTTCAAATATTGGCCTTACACTTCCGGCAAATTCTGGTCTTTCCTCCTGAAGTTTCCATTTTGTACCCTACTCTTGTGATTTGCTTGCAGGTTGGACAAATAAGGGCGACGTTTCCCATGGGAAGGGCTCTTTCACGGTCAACAATGCCTCCCGGTTTTCCCTGGCCCCTGGCTTTGACGTGTTTTTTATATTTATTTACCCCCTCAACCAGTACTCGCATCAGGCGCGGATCAACTTTTTGCACTTTTCCCGTCTTTCCGCGATCTTTTCCGGCGGTGATTTTGACTATATCTGCAATCTTTAGCTTCATAGCTTTCTTTTTCCCGTCTGACTATCCCTCTTTAGATAACTTCCGGCGCAAGTGATGCAATCCGGGTAAATCCAGCATCTTTTACTTCTCTTGCAATCGGACCGAAGATCCGTGAACCTCTTGGATTTTTGGTCTCCAGCGCGTCGATCAGTACACAAGCGTTGTTGTCGAACCGAATGTAGCTCCCATCCTGGCGTCGGTATTCTTTCTTGGTCCTGACGATCACCGCCTTGACCACTTCTCCTTTTTTGACTTGCCCCTGAGGGTCGGCGACGATAACGGCGGCTGTTATCATGTCACCAACGTGCGCAAATTTTCGCTTAAACCCTCCATGAATGTGGATGAGCCGAAGCAGCTTGGCTCCCGTATTATCCGCTGGTTTTAGGACTGTACGCAATTGAACCATCGTTTATTACTCCCTTCCTTTTTGCTCCAGTTTCCCGACAATTTGCCATCGTTTCCGCTTACTTCGGGGCCTGGCTTGGGCAATTTTGACCTGGTCACCGACTTTGACCCCAATCTCATCATGAGCTAGGTATGTTTTCGTTTTCGTGACGATCTTTTTATACACCGGGTGACGCCAAGAACGATCGACCTCTACTTTAGCCGTCTTGGCCATTTTTGTCCCCGTGACTTTGCCGATTGTTACCCTCATACTTTCCTTTTTGCGAGCTGCTTTTCTCGAATAAACGTCTCCAGTATTGCGATTTCTTTCCGTTTCTTTGCGTAGGTATGAAGGTCTTTGAGTTTGCCACTTTCTTTTTGCATACGGAGATTGATGAGTTCTTTCTTAGATTCCTCAGCCTTTTTTTTCAGCTCTTCTAGGGTTTGCTCGTAGAGTTTTTGTTTTTCGTTCTTCTTCATTTTTTTCCTTATTCCCGCTTTACAAATCTTGTCCGCACCGGCAATTTGTGTGCAGCTCTGCGGAAGGACTCTTTGGCTACCGCCTCCGTTACTCCTCCAAGTTCGAATATCACGCGTCCTGGTTTCACTGTTACCACGTACTGATCAATATCTCCCTTTCCTGAACCCATCTTCGATCCCGGAGCTTTGCGCGTAACCGGTTTGTCCGGGAAAATGCGAACCCACATCTTTCCTGTCCGCTTTGTCTGATGGGCAATGGTACGCCTGGCGGCTTCTATTTGACGCGAGGTTACCCATCCGCGAGTCAGGCTCTTTAGACCATACTCACCAAAATCCACATTGGCTCCTCTTCCGGCAACCCCTTTCATTGTGCCCCGGAATTCTTTCCGGTATTTTCTTTTTTTCGGCTGTAACATAGGCTATGTCGTCTGTTTTTCTCCTTTATAAATCCATACTTTCAACCCCACATATCCAGATTTCGTAAAGGCGGTCACTTGGCTATAATCAATGTCGGCGCGGAGTGTTTGAGACGGAATTGATCCTTGGCTGTATTTCTCTCTTCGGGAGATTTCTGCACCTGCGATTCTGCCTGAAAGGACAATCTTTACTCCCCTAGCCCCGGCGCTCATGACGCGTTCTATCGCCTGGGATACCGCGCGCCTGTGAGGATACCTTTTCTCAAGTTGTTCGGCGATCCTGGTGGCCACCAGCCTGGCTTGGAGGTCCGGATCTTTGACTTCTACGATATCGTCAATGACCACCTTCTGGCTCTTTGGATCGTTAGGGTTAATACCCAACACGTTCATCACCTCACCCTTGAGCTGCTCAAGCGCAGTTCCTCCCCTGCCTATCACCACACCCGGTCTTGAGACATTGAGAATAATCCGTATCGCATTGATTGACCGCTCGATCTCCACTTTCGTAATTCCGGCAAGCTCCAACTTTTTCATGAGAAAGCGTCGGAGCTTGACGTCCTGAAGTACCTGTTTGGCGTAATCGCGTTTGTTGGCAAACCAGCGCGATCGCCAAGTGTATAAGTTTCCGAGTCGAAACCCGAATGGGTTAACTTTTTGCCCCATCTTTTAATCCTTTCTTTTGGTCCGTCTTACTTTCTTCTGATTTCAGAATGATCGTAATATGCGAAGTCCTCTTCTTTATTGCATGTGCTCTCCCCCGACTCACCGCATTCCAACGCTTGAGCGTTGGTCCCGCACCAACAGAAATTCTTTCGAATCGGAGGCTCTCCTCACTGAGGTTTGCATTCTTTACGGCGTTGGCGACAGCTTGTTTTATCGTCTTTGCTAAAGGGATGGAGGCAGTTTTTCGAATAAACTGTAATTTCTCTATTGCTTGGTTTGGCTTCAAGTTCCTAATGGCATCGGCCACCAAACGAATTTTTCGAGGGGATATGCGAATATATTTTTGCTGGGCCTTTACTCGTATCATGCTTTCCTTTGACTACTTTTTATGTCTTTGTCAGAAGCCTCTTGACCATCCTTCCGTGCCCATGGAATGTCCGGGTCGGAGAAAATTCTCCCAATCGATGCCCCACCATTGCTTCCGTAATATAGACTTCTTTAAATAACTTTCCGTTATGGACAAGAAAAGTATGCCCGACAAATTCCGGAGGAATTTGGCTGTCCCGTGACCAGGTTTTGATCGGCTCCTTGTTTCCTGTCTCTTTCTGTCTCTGCACTTTGATCAGGAGTTTTTCATCAATAAATGGTCCTTTTTTACTCGAACGGCTCATAGAGGCTGGCTCCTTTATTCTCTTCTCACTTTTGTCTTCTATCTTTGATGATGAATCGGTCCGAATACTTCCTGTTCTTTCGGGTTCTCTTACCTAAGGTTGGTTTTCCCCACGGGCTTTTCGGTGATGGCATGCCAATTCCGGAGCGGCCTTCTCCGCCTCCATGGGGATGTGCTGCCGGATGCATTGCCACACCTCGTACAGAAGGACGAATTCCCCTATGGCGAGTTCTTCCGGCTTTGCCGAACTTCACCGTCTTCCACTGTTCATTTCCCACCTGACCGACGGTTGCATACGCGCGAAGGCTTATGAGCCGTTCTTCCCGACTCGGCAGTTGAACTGTCGCAAAGCCTTGTTCCTTTGACTGGATAAGGGCTGCCACTCCCGCTCCCCGTACCAGCTGTCCTCCTTTTCCAGGATGGACCTCGATGTTGTGGATGGGCATCCCGACCGGAATCTTAGCCAGTGGGAGAGCGTTTCCCACTTTGATCTCGGCGTCTTCTCCGGAAGACACCCAATCGTTCACCTTCAAACCTGCGGGAGCGAGGATGTAGCGTTTTTCCCCATCCCGATAGTAAATTCTGGCGATATTGGCGCGGCGCAATGGATCGTACTCAATGGCAACGACCCTTCCCGGTATACCACTTTTGTCCCTTTTAAAATCAATACGGCGTATCAGTTTCTTCTGCCCTCCGCCCTGATGGCGAACCGTGATTTTTCCTGTTTGGTTTCTTCCGGACCGCTGTTTTATCGCTCCCATAATAAGCGATTTCTCCGGATCTGAATTCGTGATCGTTGTTTCTCCCCGCAGGTCGCTGCGGTGCCTTGTTCCCGGACTGGTTGGTTTTCTTTTGATGACAGGCATCGGTTCCCTCCTCTTAAGACTTTGTCTCAAATACCTCTATTTTCTGACCTTCCTTAAGCTTAATGACTGCCTTCTTCCGGTCATGCGTTCTCACCGTATGACGGAATTTTCCTACCCGGTGTGTTTTTCCGGAAGCCTTTGCAGTATTGACTGCTATGACCGTGACGCCAAAGGCAGCTTCTACCGCTCGTTTGATCTGTCCTTTGCTCGTATGATGTTCCACTTCAAAAGTGTAGCTTCCGCTTGAGGTTTTGATCATCGATTTTTCCGTAATGGTGGGACGTCTTAACACGTTTAATCGTCTCATGATCGTGTTTTCCTTCCCTGCCTTTTTTGTCCGGTTTCCCTTTTCTTTGTGTTTCTGGTGTTTTTTCCCTGCTTTGTTCTTCGTACTGCTTTCTCAATTCTTTCCGGTTTGAAGGCTTGAATTTCCTGCTTTTTCCGCGATTGTTTACCACCGGACTTTTCTGTCGTTCCTGTGTATATCTCTTCCATCGAGGGCAGGGCACTTTTCGGGACTACCATCATTCCTCCAGTTAAGATGTCGTAGGCATTCAGCGACTTTACCGATAGGAGATGCATCCCTTTTACGTTTCTTGCACCCCGTATGATCGAGTGGTTTCCCTCCGGTACGATGATCGATATCCGATTGACATCGCCTGCCACCTTTTTGAGGATTTTTTTTATCTTACTCGTTTTGGGTTCCACTTCCTCGAGTCCGTCCACCACCACCAGTTCTTTCTTCTCAAGCTTTTGGCTTAATGCAAAAAGGAGCGCCTTTCTCCGCAGGCTTTTTGGGAACTCCATTTTGTAGTTTTCTTTTCCGGTTGGGCCATGGGCAACACCACCGCCGACAAAAATGGGGGCTTGGGCATCACCATGACGGGCCCTGCCAGTTCCTTTTTGCCGCCAAATTTTCCTTCCGGACCCTCGGACCTCACCGCGCGTCTTTGCTCTGGCTTGAGCACGGCGCTTGTTGGACAAATATATCCGTATTGCAAGGCTAAGAAGCTTGAGATTTCCGGTTGCCACAAACATTTCCTCGGGAAGATTTATTTTCCCGACCGGTTCTCCTTTGGTATTAACGACTTTGACTTGCATCGGCTGGTGTCTCTCCTTCTATCACCTGGTTGGTTTTCATATCTTCTGCCTCTTTCTTCTCAAGGTGTTCAGACTCTGCCTCTATCCCTGGAAATTTTTTGCTTTCTCCGACTTTCTTGATGATCAAGAGTCCTTTTCTTCTCCCCGGAACTTGCCCAGTGAGCCAAATCTCTCCGCTCGGGTCCACTTTGACAATCATGAGATTTCTTATCGTCACGGTTGCATTCCCGGATCTTCCCGCCATCTTCTTGCCTTTGTAGACGCGTCCGGGGGTGGTGGTTTGTCCAATTGATCCAGGCGCACGCTCCCTGTCTGACTGCCCATGGGTCCGTGGCCCTCCCTTAAATCCCCAACGCTTTACCACTCCCGTAAAGCCTTTTCCGAGGCTTTGGCCGGTGACGTTTGCTAAGTCTCCGGGCTTGAAGAGCTTATCGACGGTGATCAGGTCTCCGACGTTTACCTTGTCCTCCTCTCTAATCCTCAGTTCCCTCAGGAACCGTGGGATACTCTTGATGCCTTTTTTCTGCAACTGGCCCAAAACAGCATTGCTTGGGGCGCGTTTTCTTTCACCCAGGCCTACCTGAATGGCCAGATACCCATCCTGACTTACCGTTTTTACCTTCGTTACCAGACAGGGTCCGGCTTTGACGATAGTGACCGGAATGCGTCTCCCGTCCTTTAGGAACGTTTGCGCCATTTGTTCCTTTGTCCCAAGGATTGCGTTGAGCATATTCTAATTCCTATCCTTCTTCTGTTTATCTCATTATGAGCAATAAAAAACGATCCGGATGGATCGCTTTTCGAGGCTTTCCGTCCTGTCTTTTCTCTTGTGTTCAGCCTGTTTTCTGGTCCCCCAAATCTCCCTCCTTTAAGGAAGATGAGGATGCGATTTGATCATCCTTTTCTTCACATCTTGATTTCGATTCCTACTCCGGCGGGCAGCTCCAGATGCATGAGCGAATCAATGGTTTTCGATGTCGGTTCTTTAATATCGATAAGGCGCTTGTGTGTAAGGATTTGAAAATGCTCCCTGGCGTCCTTGTCGGTATGCGGACTGGTTAATACCGCGAGCATCTTTCGGTCCGTAGGCAGAGGAACAGGACCGACCACTTGCGCTCCTGTTGCTAGTGCAGTCTCAAGGATTTTGGCCGCTGCCTCATCGATAACTCGATGATCGTACCCTTTTAAACGTACGCGAATTCTGCCCTTCGGCATACTTCTTTTTTCAATTCAAACGAAATGGGCAACGTCATTGCCGTTGCCCATCTTTTTTATCTTAGGCGATGATTTTTGTAATGACTCCTGCGCCGATGGTGTGGCCGCCTTCTCTTATGGCAAACCGCAGGTTCTGCTCCATGGCGACTGTTTGAATCAACTTCACCATCATCTTGGCACTGTCGCCAGGCATAACCATCTCGACTCCTTCGGGGAGCTTGATTTCTCCCGTGACATCCGCAGTGCGGATGAAGAATTGCGGCTTGTAGCCTGAGAAGAACGGTTTCTTTCTTCCCCCTTCTTCCTTCGAGAGGATGTAGACCTCAGATTCGAATTCGGTATGGGGGGTGATTGACCCGGTTTTCGCGAGGACTTGTCCCCGCTCGACTTGTTCTTTCTCGATCCCCCTAAGGAGGATTCCCACGTTGTCTCCTGCTTGGGCCTCATCAAGCGTCTTTCTAAACATCTCTACCCCTGTCACCACCGATTTCTGGGTGTCGCGGAGTCCGACAATCTCAATCTCCTCATTGACGGTGACTTTGCCCCGCTCAACCCTTCCGGTGACAACCGTTCCCCGTCCTTTGATAGAGAACACATCTTCTATGGAGAGAAGGAAAGGTTTCTCGATATCCCTTTTGGGGGTGGGGATGTATTCATCCACCTTGTTCATCAGCTCAAGAATTGCTTTTTGAGCCTCTTTATCCCCTTCGTAGGCTTTGAGAGCAGAGCCTCGGATGACGGGGATCTCCTGACCGGGAAAGTCGTATTTCGTTAACAGTTCCCGGATTTCAAGCTCCACCAGATCAAGAAGTTCCGGGTCGTCGACCGCATCGACTTTGTTTAAAAATACCACGATCGCCGGCACATTCACCTGGCGAGCCAAGAGGATGTGCTCTCTGGTCTGGGGCATCGGTCCATCGGTGCACCCGTGATCATGTTTTTAATGTAGTCGGCGTGTCCCGGGGCATCGATGTGCGCGTAGTGTCGTTTTTCCGTTTCGTACTCGACATGCGTAATATTAATCGTCACCCCTCGCTCCTTTTCCTCCGGAGCGTTATCAATGTCATAGAAATCAAGAGACTTGGTTTTACTACCCGGAAGGCTGGCTAAGGTTTTGGTAATCGCCGCTGTGAGCGTCGTTTTTCCATGGTCAACATGACCAATGGTTCCGACATTGACATGCGGTTTGGTGCGTTCAAATTTTTGCTTGGCTGCTTCAGCCATGGCCCCTCCGATAATACAATTAATAATTAATGCTGGTCGATTTCCGAGTTTTTCTCATTTCTTCGCTTGGGTCTCTTTCCCTGTCTTCCCTTTGCTTAACAATGCTTCCTGGATATTTGCCGGGACTTCCTCATAATGACTCGGCTCCATGTAGTAACTGGCACGACCCTGGGTCATGCTTCGTAGTATTGTAGCATATCTCGAGAGCTCTGCCAATGGGGCTAAGGCGTGGATGATTCGTACCTTGCCCCGTTGAGTTGTTCCGACAATGTGGGCGCGTTTACTCGAGAGATCGCCGATGACGTCCCCCATGAACTCTTCAGGTACGGTAACCTCAACTTTCATGATTGGTTCAAGGAGAACCGGACTGGCCTGTTTGACGGCCGTCTGAAGCGCCATGGAACCTGCAATTTTGAAGGCAATTTCTGAGGAATCTACTTCGTGATAGGTTCCGTCGTAGAGGGTAACCTTCATGTCCACTAAGGGGTAGCCTCCGATGACGCCGTTTTCCATGGCTTCCTTGACCCCTTTTTCCACCGCAGGAATGAATTCCCGGGGAATTTTCCCTCCGACGACCTTGTTTTCAAATTCATATCCTTCGCCGCGGTTTTTTGGTTCAACCCGTAAGAAACAGTGACCATACTGTCCACGACCCCCACTTTGCCTGATATACTTTCCTTCTGCTTCTGTGGTTTGTCGGATGGTTTCCTTATAGGCTACTTGTGGATTTCCGGTGTTGGTCTCCACCTTGAACTCCCTTTTTAACCGATCGACAATGATTTCAAGGTGCAATTCTCCCATTCCCGATACAATGGTCTGCCCTGTTTCCGGATGCACCTTGATTTTGAAGGTCGGATCTTCCTCGGCAAGCTTAGCCAGGGCCGTTCCCATGCGCTCCTGGTCTTGTCTGGTTTTTGGCTCTATTGCCAAGGCAATGACCGGTTCGGTAAACTCAATTCCTTCAAACAGGATCGGGTGGGCGCTGTCTGAGAGTGTGTCTCCGGTTGTCGTCTTGCCAGCTCCGACAACCGCCACGATTTCTCCAGCCTCGGCATCTTCGATTTCCTCCCTTTGATTGGCATGCATGAGGAGCAAGCGTCCAATACGTTCCTGTTCCCTCTTCGTGATGTTGGTGGCATATGATCCCGCAGCTAAATGACCAGAATAAATACGGATATAGGTTAGCCGGCCTACATGCGGGTCGGTTTGTACCTTAAACGCAAGGGCTGAGAATGGCTCGTTCGGATCCGGTTTTCTTTCCTCCTCCGCTCCGGTTTTGGGATTCACTCCCTTTTCCGGTTCCAAATCCAAGGGGCTGGGGAGAAAATCGACCACCGCATCCAGAAGGGGCTGAACCCCTTTGTTGCGGAGGGACGACCCACAAAAGACCGGAACCAGCTCGTTTTTGATGGTTGCTCTCCGGAGGGCTTGTTTGAGCTCCTGGACACTCGGCTCTTCATCGCTGATGTATTTTTCAGTGAGCTTTTCATCTGTTTCCGCTATTCTCTCTATTACCCTGTGGCGTGCCTCTTCGACTTTCGCTTTGAGCTCTGGCGGCACTTCTTGTATGGAATACTCAGCGCCGGTTTCATCACCTTCCCAAATGATGGCCTGCCGTTCCAAAAGCAACACAATTCCCTTGAAACTCTGCTCCACACCTATGGGAATAGCCAGGACCGCTGTTTTTACCCCCAACTTTTCTTCGATATCCCCGACCGTTCTGTCAAAATTTGCTCCCAACTTATCCATTTTGTTAATGAAGCAAATCCTGGGAACGCTGTATTTGTCGGCTTGGTGCCAGACTGTTTCTGATTGGGACTGGACTCCCTCTTCTGCGTCCAATACCGTGATCCCTCCGTCAAGGACGCGTAAGGAGCGTTCGACCTCGGCAGTGAAATCCACGTGTCCCGGGGTATCAATAATATTGATGCGATGGGGTCCTGAAAAGAGCGCCTCGGGAAGCTTTGGCGTCCACATGGTCGTGGTTGCGGCAGAAACAATGGTAATCCCGCGTTCCTTTTCCTGTTCCATCCAGTCCATCTGGGTTGTTCCTTCATCGATGTCGCCGAGTTTATAGGTCTTGCCGGTGTAATAGAGGACGCGTTCTGTCGTCGTCGTCTTCCCAGCATCGATATGAGCAATGATGCCGATGTTGCGGATCCTCTCAAGCGGGATTTGCCTCTCCGTTTTTGTTTTTTTTACCGTCATTTTTTTCCTCAATATGACAACCTGGCAATCTTGCTTTTTTTTACAAGCAGATTTGCCCTCTTCTGTTTTCCTTTTTTCTACCAGCGGAAATGGGCAAACGCCTTGTTGGCCTCTGCCATTTTATGAGAAGTGATCTTTCGCTGAAAGGCCATTCCTTCACCCTTGGCTGCATCCATGATCTCGGAAGCGAGCTTTTCGGAAAACGTCCGAAATTCTTTGTTTGGACGTTTCCTGGCCTCAGCAACAAGCCAGTGGAGAGCCAAAGAAAGGCTGCGTGGGCCCCGGATGGGGGTCGGTACTTGATAGGCTGCTCCTCCGACGCGCCGGGACCTAACCTCCATAAGGGGAGATATATTTTGAATGGCAGTCTCGAATACTTCGATTGCATCTTGCTTCGATTTCTCTTTAATAAGGCCTAAGGCCCCGTAGACATGGTGTTGGGCGATGGTCTTTTTCCCTTGGCGCATCACCATGCTAATCAGTTTCTCAACCGTTCGGTTTTCGTATATTGGATCCGGTGAAATTTTCCTCTGTGGCGTTTTTCCGCTTCTCGACATAATTTCTCCCTAGGCTGCTTCGGTGTCTGTCTTTGCCTCCGTTTCCTCTGGTGTTCCCGGGATCATCACCTTTCCTCCACTTCGAGTTCCGTATTTGGATCTTCCCTGCTTTCTTCCCTCAACACCGCTTGAATCGAAGACTCCTCGAACAATATGGTATTTCACGCCCGGTAGATCCTTTACTCTTCCGCCCCGCACTAAGACGATGGCGTGTTCAGCGAGTTGGTGGCCTTCTCCGCCGATATAGGCCGTCACTTCCTGCTTGTTTGATAGTCTCACCCTGGCTACTTTGCGGAGCGCCGAGTTCGGTTTCTTGGGTGTCATCGTTTTTACGATTATGCACACCCCCCGCTTTTGAGGGTTTGCGGTCTCTCTCATCAACCTTTTCGGCGCATTGAACGATCGCCTGAGGGCGGCGGCTTTAATTTTCTTTCGTATTTTTTTGCGTCCTTTACGGACAAGCTGGTTCATGGTTGGCATAGGTTTTTCTTTTTTATTCTGTTAAACGAAAAACAGCGGGCGACGCCGCTGTTTGGAAGGGACTTTCTCCTCTTAATGCCTTATCCTCCCTTCTGCGCAACGCTTCGTCTTACCCAAAGCATTCTTCCCCCTTTCGATGAACTTGTTGACCACAAGTTCCGATCGCATCGGTTGGTATTGTACCATACAAGGCGGGTTTGACTCAATGATCGATCGTTATTTCTTCTCCTCATCCTGAAGGAAGCGCTCTTTTTCGACGGGTATGAGCCTGCCAATGATGACATTCTCTTTGAGCCCGAGCAGCCGATCTTCTTTCCCTTGGATAGCGGCTTCTGTGAGGATGCTGGTGGTTTCCTGGAACGAGGCTGCAGAGAGCCAGGATTCGGTGTAGAGAGATGCCCTGGTTATCCCGAGGATGACGATTTGGGCCGTTGCCGGCTCTCCTCCTTCCGCAAGAATTGCTTCGTTCTCCTCCTCAAAGCGTTCTTTGTTGATGAGCTCTCCTGGAAGAAGGTCCGTATCTCCGGTCGACTCTATTTTTACCTTGTCGCTCATCTTGCGGATGATGATTTCAAAATGACGATCATTAATGGGAATCCCTTGACTCTCATACACCTGTTGGATTTCACTCAAGAGATATTCTTGGGCCGCTCGGAGTCCCCGAATCTTTAGAACTTCCTTGATGTCAAGACTTCCAGACGATATTTGGTCTCCGACCCCGACGAGATCTCCCTCTTTTACGCGTAGGGTTGAGGTGAGTTGCACGAGATATTGTTTCTCTTCAATCGGTTTGCCCGATGATTTTATT
>Ga0209431_10003385_pt1 | contig 12695 bp, 13 predicted proteins | sample RifCSP13_3_FD_184021 | JGI IMG/M metagenome (GOLD analysis project Ga0209431, IMG submission 184021) | Soil microbial communities from Rifle, Colorado - Rifle CSP2_sed 13_3 (SPAdes) (version 2) | ecosystem: Environmental > Terrestrial > Deep subsurface > Rock core/Sediment | place: Rifle...
AGTCCCATGGCGCCAAATACTATGGAAAACCCCTCTCCGCCGGCAACCTTTGCCTGCCTTACTATCTGGGATGCTATTTCGTTGGCAGGCAGCCCTGCCCCTGAAAATATAGGAAGCTTCTGGCCACGGACAAGGGTATTGAGGCCGTCAATGCTTGATATGCCGGTCTGGATAAAGTGGACAGGCTTGTCCCTTGCTGAAGGATTCATTGGAAGGCCGTTTATATCCAGCCTGACCTCAGGGATAATGGGAGAAAGGCCGTCTGCCGGCTCCCCTAATCCGTTAAAAAACCTTCCTAATATGTCAATGGATAAACCAATCTTTGCGGTTTCTCCCTTAAGCGTAATCTTAGTCGCCGCTGTATCAATACCGGATGTGCCTTCCAACACCTGCACAACTACCATGCCCTCCATCATCTGGAGTATCTGCCCCCTCCTCATCTCACCTGTAGAAAGATGCACATCCACCATCTCTCCAAGACTGCCTGCAGTAACCCCTTCAACAAATATGAGCGGCCCGGATACGCTGGTTATGGATTGATATTCGTGGGTTAGTAGGGACATAGGGTTATGTTGAATTTGAGTATCTTGCTAACGTAAGGTTTTGTAGTGTAATAAGCGGTTATTATAAAACCGCCTGTATCCACAGGACATTTGCGGGAACAGAGGAAGGCGATTTTGCGAAGTTTCAAAATCTCAGTGTTGTCAAGAGTGTAATAGGGACGCATTATCCTCTAAAAATAGTATTCCCGTGCCGCTTTGGCATTTTGGGAAAGGCGCGGGCTTGCTGTCAAGAACCAAACCCACGGATGTGTATCTGTAACAATATACACTAAACAGGTTCCTTGACCTTTATCTTCACTGCCTCAATATCTTCAGTTGTTATGTCGTCACTCCCCTTCAGAAGACCGTACAGATTTGCCGATGTATGAGCCTCAATCATTGGTTTCTCTGCTTCTACCTGTGCCTTTAAAGCATGAAGTTTTAATTCCATAAGTTTTATCTCATTTAATAAAATTGCCTTTTCCATAATTTCCTCCTATTGTAGTGGAAAGATAACAAATAGGGTTATTTGAGTCAAACGGAAAAAAGGTGAATGGAAAAAATTGAAATGTCTAAAGAGTCCCCCTCACTTCCAGCCGAGATGCTGTAATCTTTCAATTACCTTTAAATCCATATCTGCGCTTCGTTTATTCCTGGCACATTGTTTACTCGTTTATCTCCATTCCTGACAACTTTATGTCTTTCCCTCACCCAGTGCAATTCCGCCAAGCCCCGCATCCATCTCCCTTATCATTTCTACTGCCCTTTCTTTAAATTTATCACTCGGTATATCCTGCATCCTCATGAGTTTAGCAGTTTGCGGGCTTTCAATTATCTTACCCAGATATGCGCCCCTGCCAAGGGCATCCTTTGCCCTGTTATAGAATGCGATTATGCCTTTCATCATCCAGTACTGCTTTTCCATGGTGCAGAATGCGTCTGCCTCATTAAATACGCTCTGCCTTAAAAACACCTCTTTTATAATCCTTCCTGTCTCCATTGTGAGCCTGTCAACATCCTGCAGCGCCTCAAGGCCGATTACCTGAACAATCTCCTTGAGTTCTCCCTCCCGCTCCAGTATTGACATAATATTATCCCTTAATGAAACCGCATCCTCTGCCACTTCTTTGCTAAACCAGTCTTTTAGTGAATTATAATAGAGGCTGAAACTCTTGTTCCAGTCAACCGCAGGGAAATGTCTTCTGTATGCCAGGTCTGTATCAAGGGCCCACAATGTGCCGGCAACCCTTAGTGATGCCTGGGTTACAGGCTCGGAAAAATCCCCTCCTGGCGGCGATACTGCGCTTATGATAGTTACAGAGCCTGTTCTATTCTGATTGCCAAGACACTTAACCTTCCCTGCCCTTTCATAAAAATTTCCGAGCCGTGTTGCAAGATATGGCGGGTATCCCTCTTCTCCCGGCATCTCCTCCATTCGGGATGATATCTCCCTGAGCGCCTCTGCCCACCTTGAAATAGAGTCTGTCATGAGCGCAACTCTGTATCCCATGTCCCTGAAATATTCGGCAACAGTTGCCCCTATAAATATGGACGCCTCCCTTGCTGCCACCGGCATATTGGATGTGTTTACAATAAGGACAGTTCTTAAGCTTAGGGGCAGCCCGGTGGAGGGGTCCAGAAGTTTTGGGAAATCGGTCAATATCTCGGTCATCTCATTTCCGCGCTCACCGCAGCCCACATAAACAATAATGTCTGATTTTGCAAACCTGGCAAGGGTCTGTTCCACTATGGTCTTGCCGGTCCCGAACCCGCCCGGAACAATGGCTGTCCCGCCGTCCGCCACAGGAAAAAGGGTGTCAAAGATACGTTGTCCTGTAAGAAACGGGACATCTGGGGTTAGTTTTTCTTTAAACGGCCTCGGGCTCCTTACAGGCCAGTCATGGTATAATGAGATTGCGCTTCTATCCTCCATTATTACAACAGGTTCATTCCCTGTAATATTTCCTCTGCGAACCTCCCTGACTATGCCTCTTCTGCCCGGAGGAACAAGTATCCTGTGTTCAATCCTTTCGTTCTCCCTTACAATACCTATAATATCGCCGGCTTCAATGGCATCGCCGCCTTTTACCCCCGGGATAAACTCCCATGTCCTGTCATGCAGCACATCAAAGCTAATCCCCTTTTTTATAAAGTCGCCTGTCTTGAGTCTCAGCAGCTCAAGAGGCCTCTGTATGCCGTCAAAAACAGCTGATAAAAGGCCCGGGCCAAGTCTTACAGTAAGCGGCCTGCCATGGCTTATAACTTCCTCACCTATAGAAAGTCCTGTCGTATCTTCGTACACCTGCAATACAGCCTGCTCTCCCTGAATCCTCACAATCTCGCCAAGCAGTCCGTCTTTTCCCACAAAGGCCGTGGTATGCATCCCTGCCCCACCCATACCCTTTACAGTAACAGTGGGCCCTGAAGCCCCTGAGATTATGCCTTTGATGGTTTGCATAGTTTTAAAGACAGGTTGAGGTTAAGGTTGAGGCTAAGGAAAGATAGAAAAGTTTTTGCTTTTTTCTCAACCTCAACCTAAACCTCAACCTGTTTCTTTATCTTTTAATCTTCACCTGATACCCTATCGCCCTTCTGATAAGCCTGGCTACATACGATTCCATCTCTGCCTCGCTGTACCATGACCTTGGCGTATCTATGGGAACAATAACAGGAACACCTGTCTTTCTGATCCTTTTCAAGACCTCCTCAGGGACATCTGACAAGAGCCTTTCCTCAATGGCAAGAAGGCCGTATTCGCCGTTGGTAATGATGCCCTCCAGAAGCGGTGTGATATTATCCCCCTCTTTAACCCCCTTAACCTCAACACCTGCAAGGCTAAAACCCGGAACTGCGTCAGGATATGTAATTACAAGGAGCTTGGACATAATTAAAATACAGGTTAAGGCTAAGATTAAGGTTAAGATTAAGATTTTCTCAACCTAAACCTTAACCTCAACCTAAAATGATAAACCTCTTCACATCTATTGCAGGCATATTGAAAACCTTTGCCCTGGCAATGAGCCTTAAATTTTTAATCTCCCTTATCTTTGTGTAGACAAAGCAAATGGCGAGCGCGATGCTCAAGGGTTCAATAATGGCAAGCCTGCAGAGATTCTGCCTGCTTAGATCCTCTATTTGCTCTTCCAGAAAAAAAGCGCTTTCATGTTCTGCTGAGCTAACTGCATCCCGCCAGCGCCTGTCTCTTACTGCATCTGCAAGGGCCCTGAGGAATTCACCCCCATCCCTTACCATGGCAACTTTCAAAAACATAGCCTTGTCTATCCATTTCCCGCCTTCAAGGAAATATTCACCGATACTTACAGGCATGGCCTCATCCCGCGACTGTTTCAGGAGCATGGATATATTTATGCCGTCTATTCTCTCCCTTACAAACTCTTCAATTATTTTTCTATTGGCTCCACTCGCTGCCATTGCAGCAGAGAGACAGCGGCTGTGCAAGAACCTGTCAAGGCTTAGTTCAACAAGAATAAGGTGTCTTTCCCGAATATATTTAGGGATGGCAGCCTTTATCGGCGCTGCATACGGGCTACCCCATGTAGATAGGAGGTTTGCGACCCCTGATATGTCCTTCTGCTGGTTCAGTTCCTTCAATGCCGGCTCATCCATATCCCCTGCCGGCATAAGCACAGATATGCTGTCATCCGGCGGTATTCCCCCGTGCCTTGCCCTCAATATGGTTTTTAAATTGTAAACCTCCCAGACAGAGAATATAACCCGCAGCAGGCCTCTGGCATTATCATGGGCATAATCCCAGAGGTCTTTGAATGTCCTTCCGAGGTTGCCTTTTAACGCACCCTCAAGGACATCCCTTTCGCCTGTGTATCTCGCAGCGGATATTTCTATATCCCTTGCATAGACGCCTTCCTTTAAGTGATTTATAAGGGCATGGATGTCCCTTGCATTGATAAGCCTTTCATAAGTCTCCCTGTCCAGGAGCCTGCCCTTCCATGCCCTTATTCTGGCATTCAGATAGCTTAGTTCCATAACATAAAATCAACTCGTAATTGTATTCAAGAAAGCGCCCTGTCTATCACTGAAACAAGTTCGCCCTTTGCCCTTTCCAGTCTTGAAAGGAATGTGTTTGTTATCCTAAACCGCCTGTCTTTACTGGCAATGACAACGCCTGAGGATACAGCCTCTGCCTCATCAGGAACGATTTCATAGTTGTCATCAGAGGCTTTGATTTTTTTTAGAAGGGGGATATCTCTTTTTGCCGCAATTACCTGTGCATCCCTCCCCTTCATGCTCCCATTCCATTCAGCCAATGCCTCCTTTAAGAGCCTTTCCAGCACCACTGGATAATCCCTATTTTTTTGTATATCACCCAGCCTGTCCCGTGTCTTTTCCAGAACCCTGTTTATGCCGGCCTGTCTTTCCTTCAGTATCGCCTCCCTGGCGTATAGCCTTGCATCAGCCAGCCTCCTTGTCCTTTCCATCTGCATACAGGCCTTTATAGTTTCAAGCCCTTCTTTTTTCTTCTTCTCCATCTCCTCTATAGCCGTCTTTATAATAGCATCAGCCTCTGCCAGCGTGTTTTCAATAATAGCATTACATTCCCTTCTGGTATCATCCTCAAGCGCCTTTAGCAATTCCTTTTCACCCATTTCTCACCTCATCGGCGCCATATGACAGCGAGGTAAAACCCTGTCATCATGCGCCTGATATCCTAAAACAGGATAAGATAGGCTATGACAAAACCGAGGATTACCATGGTTTCCGGTATAGCCACCAATATTATTACAATACCGCTCAGCTCAGGTTTTTCTGCCACTGCCCCTGCACCGGCAGAACCTATCCGGCTCTGGGCCCATGCAGTTGCAAGGGCTGGGATTGCAATGGCAATGGCTGCGGCCAAGGCAACAAGACCTTTTTCCATAAACACCTCCGTTTTTAAAGTAAGTTTGAAAGTAAGAAAATGGAAAATAGAAAATAAGAACATCGGTTACCATTTTCTTATTTTCTCACTTTCTCATTTTCCAGTTTTCTTGAACGGTTCATATTTCCTTCCGCCGGTCTCGTAAAATTTGCTGAAAAATTCCACATAGTGCAGCCTCAGCGAATGTATAGTGGGGCCGAGTATGCCGAGAAACAAATTTATTGTATGGATTAAACCAGCGATAAGTATGCCGAAAAACATACTCCCGGCCAAACCTCCCAGCTTATTCGCAACAGAGGCCAATACAACAGATGCTGTCCCTATGGCCATTATACGGGCATATGAAAGGATATTGCCGACTGTCTTCAATGCCTCAAGCGGCCCAAGCACACCTTCAAGCAGTATAAGGGCAACAAATGCTGCAAGCGCAACTATCGTGCCCGGGGTAATCAGGCCCCTTGGCAGGTATCCTGCAAGGACAGTCAATATGGCAACCATGGCAAGTATCAATAACAATGTGGATGCCTTTGCCATAGCCATCCTGGTCTTGCCCCGGTGGGCATAATTTACTATGGCAAGCATAAGCCCGAGCGCTATATGCCCTACACCTATTCCAACCGCCAGTATCAGGAAGACCTGAAGCGCCTTAATTCTGTCAAATAGGAGAGGATGTATAAGGCCAAGTCTTTCCCCGAGGTCGCCAAAGAATTCCCCGAACAAGATGCCGAATACCACAGCAAAAAGGCTTGATATTATAAAGACAGAGGCAAGGTTGGAGACGAACTCTCTGCCTTTAAACCGCCTTTTAAGATAAAGGCTGACGGCAAAGATTATTATGCCATATCCGGCATCACCCAGTATAAGGCCAAAAAAGGTCGGGAAGAATAATGCGATATATGGAGTAGGGTCTATGGAGGTATATTTTGGCGGCGGCAGGACATTCAGGAAGACCTCAAACGGCCGCAGGATCCCGGGGTTTTTTATATAAACGGGGATTAAATCTATCTCATCCTCCCTTATTGCAATCTCATGCACCATGACCCTGTCGCTGAACCTGTCCTTTATAGCTTTTTCAAGCGCATAATATTTATCCTTTGGTATCCAGCCTGTTATCACAAAGGCAAACCTTGTATGGGCGCAGTATGTGAGCGCCTTCAGCTCATCAATGGTATCGCGCACAAGCCCCATAAGGGTCTCAAGCCTTTTATGCCATTCCTCCGAAAATCTCTTAAGGCTGTTATCAATATCACGCACCCTGTGCGGGACCTCCTCCCTCCTACTGACCATATCCCTGAGCGCATCAAATAGTGTCATCGCGGCATAACGTTGGGGAAGTTTTATCTCTGATATGGCTTCTGTGGAAATAAGGGTCTTTATCTTTTCATCATATTGCCTTGGGTATGTGATAACAACACCAATTATATCCCTGTCTATATCCTTTACAAAGAATTGATACCTTCCCTCTGTGATACGGCTTATTTCATCCTCAAGCAGAGGTATGATATCTTCCTTTGCCCTGTCAATGGTTATGCCTATTGTCTCAAAATTATTTGCCCCTTTTAGTTTTGCCACAAGAGGCGCAATACCCTTTAATATCCTTTCGTACCTTGCAATGGACGATAGTTCGTCGGAAAGCTCCGCCTTTTCAGCATGGAGACCCTTTATCTCTTTCTCAAGTTCAGCAATCTCCCTTAAAAATTCATCTGAAGTAATATCCGCAACCACGAAAACCTCGCCCAGCCCCGGCCTGTAACCAGAAGCTGCCTCTGCCTGAGGAGGGAGAAGTAGATATATCCCTTTCAGCCTTTCAAATATCCTGTCAAGTCTTTCCCTGAGCACGGCCTTTTCCTTCTCAACAGGCATCCTCGTTACATATGACTCTTCCAGGCTTATCCTTGACGGCACGCTTTCTATGTGAACAATGCCGGTATTATGGAGCACCTGTATTACCTCGTCAAGCAGCCCCTTTGGACCGATAATCTGAATCTTGGACATTACCTTTATCATTTACTTGCCCCCGAGCCTCTAAACCTCTTGTCTTCAGCCTTCAGCCCTTGTATCGCGGACCTGTGTTATATAACGAACCACCATCTCAACTGTCTTTTCAATCCTCTCCTCTGCCGCTGATTTTAAAAGCTGCGCCTTCCTTATCCCATCTGCCTTTATGGCCTCTGCCTCCTTATCAATCCTTTCTGTTTCAGCCTTCCTGTGCTCTTCCAACATAGCTTCAAGTTCCTTTGTAAGGGTGCGCCTTGTCTCTTCACTCCTGCGAAGGGCATCTTCCCTAATCTTAAGAGCCTTTGCCCTTGCCTCCTTCAGGAGGTTATCCAGCTCTTCTTCCTTCTGCCGCAAAGATTCTATGACTTCCATTTCGCCCATATAAAACTAAACCCCCTGCTTCTGCAAAAGAAATGCCTCTATGAATTCATCCAGCTTCCCGTCAAGCACCGCATCTACATTCCCTGATTCTATGTTCGTCCTGTGGTCCTTTACCAGCCGATAAGGCTGTAATACGTAAGAACGTATCTGGCTTCCCCAAGTAATCTCCTTCTTCTCTTTGTGAAACTCCTGCATCTTTTCCTCTTGCTCTTTCAGCTTCAATTCATACAGCCTTGACCTGAGTATCTTCATTGCCGTTGCCCTGTTTTTATGCTGGCTCCTTTCAGCCTGACACTGCACAATTATACCTGTCGGCACATGGGTTATCCTGACGGCCGTTTCCACCTTGTTTACATTCTGCCCGCCAGCTCCTCCTGCCCTGAATGTATCCACCTTAAGGTCAGCCTCCTTTATATCTATTTCAATATCATCCTCAATTTCAGGATATACAAAAACAGAGGTAAATGATGTATGCCGCCTCTGGTTTGCATCAAACGGGGATATCCTTACAAGGCGGTGCACGCCCACCTCCGCCTTCAGATAACCGTAGGCATATTCGCCTTCCACAGTAAAGGTGACGCTCTTAACACCTGCCTCTTCGCCAGGCTGATAATCCACGACCTCTACCCTGTACCCCTTTTTCTCAGCCCAGCGGAGGTACATCCTCATGAGCATCTCTGCCCAGTCCTGAGCCTCTGTGCCGCCTGCGCCCTGATGGATGGAAACAATCGCGCTCAGCCTGTCATGTTCCTCGCCGAGCATCCTCTGGATATCCAGTTTGTGTATTTCACCTTCCACCTCTGTCAGCTTCGCTCCGGCCTCATTTGCAGTTTCAGGGCTGTTTTCCGCTTCAGCAAGCTCCAGAAGGATGGCTGCCTCTTCAATGCTGTTTTCAATAGCAGCTATCAAAGCCAGTTCTGCCTTTAATGCCGCTTGTGTTTTAAGGAGATTTTGCGCCTCATCGGTCCTGTCCCAGAGGCCAGGGTCTGCAACTGCCTTTTCCAGTTCTGCAAGTCTTTTAACCTTTGAGCCTATGTCAAAGATAACCTCTGAGTTCCACCACCCTGCCCTGAAGTTTTTTTAGCCTCTCCTGAATTTCATCAAACATGGTTTATTCCTCTCGTTTCTTTATTTTTCTAACAGCTATCAGCCAACAGCTGACAGCTAAAAACACACACACTGCAGCAAATATATCACCATATCTCGCATAAAATGTAAATAGCTTAGCATCTTTAATCTCTATAGCCCCTATCATACCCTCGCGCGTAAATATACCGCTCTTCAGCTTAACTCTTCCAACAGGGTCAATCACCCCGCTTATGCCTGTATTTGCCCCCCTTACCAAAAAAACCTTGTTCTCCACTGCACGGAATGCCGCCTGATGAAAATGCTGATATGGCGCTGATGTCCTTCCAAACCATGCGTCATTGGTTATGTTTATCAGAAAACCTGCGCCCTCTCTTATAAAACCCCTTGCAAGTTCAGGGAATATGGATTCAAAACAGATTAATGCGCCAAAACTGTTGCCGTTAAATTCAATCGGCATCAACGTCTTTCCGGGGCTGAAGTCGCCGACACCGACAACAAGCTTGTGTATGAAAGGGAGGTATTTCTTGAGTGGCACATATTCGCCGAACGGCACGAGATGGATTTTATCATACCTTCCGGCAAATTCGCCGTCAGGTGAAATGAGAAATGCACTGTTGTAATACTCTGCATCTTCCCCATATCCTTTATATGCCGGACTTCCTGTAAAGAGATGGGTGCCTGTCTTCTTTGGCACATCAAATATAAGAGAAGATAGGTTTTTATCAGACTGAAGATAGAACGGGACCGCTGTCTCCGGCCATACGATAAGCTCCGGCATCTCCCTTGATATGAAAAAACTCAGATTCCTGTAAATCTCCACGGTTTCCCCCTGGAAGGATTCATCCCATTTTCTCCCCTGGTCTATATTCCCCTGGATAACAGCAACCTTTATATTCTTCCATGTGCTTGAGATTCTGTCTATCTCATAAATCCTGTAGAAACCGTATGATAAAACACCTGTGATAACAACAAAGAGTATAATGCCCTCTTTGAATGGCAGCCTGCTGTTTTTCCCGAACCAGCAGGACAAGAAAAGAAATATGAACATATTGACAGCAACTATCAGAAAAGATACGCCGTATACGCCTGTAATATCTGCTATCTGAATAAGAGGTAGGAATGAAGACTGGGAATAACCTAAAAGGACCCACGGGAATCCTGCTGTGGGGATTACAGCCCTTATGTATTCCAGGGCTGCCCACAGAGACGATGCAAATAATAGCCTTGATAATAAACCAGCCTTAGAAAAAAATGACATTCCGAGGCTGAAAAAGGCAGAGTAAAGACTCAGGCATAAAACAAGAAACAGCAGAATTATAATGCTTGTAAATACAGGGACGCCTCCGTAAGCGACCATGGAATTTACTACCCAGTAGACTGTTCCCATGAAAAAAACAAAGCCCAATAAGAGGCCGAGCAGAAATGCCATGCGTTTTGTTCTGCCATCCAGTGCAAAAAAGAACGGGACAAGGCCAACCCATGCAAGAAACCAGAGGTCAACCGGCGGGAATGCCAGAACAAGCATTGCCCCTGAAAGCATAATAAGAAGGATATCTCTTAGCATTTTTCTGAAAGGTGTTTTATTAAAAAGAGCGGGACAAGACTGTCAGAAGATAACACGCAACAGCACTAAAAGTAAACCTTGTTAGAGAACCCGTTAAAGAAGTATATTCTCTAACGACCAAAAAGGTAAATGTATTCTTAAGAAATTACTTGGACATTGCAGAAAAGATATAAAAGATAAGAAAGGTTAAACCCGTTCCCAGAAGTGCGCCGAGGAAAACCTCGGTCTTTGTGTGTATGCCGCCTATAAGCCGGCTGTGGCTTACCATGAGCGCCATTATAAGGGTAAGAAGTGTGATGGTAGGGTTAAGTGTTAAAAGAACAACAGATGCCCATAAAGAAAAGGCAACAGCAGAATGGCCGCTGGGCATGCCGCCATGAAGCGGAGTGCCCTTTCCAAAATATGCCTTTAACGCAACAACACCGATAAGGACAATGAGCAATGCCACCACAGCAACATGACCGGTATAACCGCTTGCTGTGCGCAGGCCTTCGGAAAAGGGGGCGACGAGGTATTTGGAAAACAGTATATAGCCCATTATGAATACGCCGATGGACGATATCAGGACCGCACCTGCTGAAACATCCTTTGTAATCTTTGCCATCGCATGATATTTTTTGCCGCACACAAGGTCTATGGCAGACTCAATCGCTGTATTGAGCATCTCCGCAAATAACAGTATCACAATGGAGAGGGAAAAGAGCACAAACTCAACTGCTGGAAGGTTCAATATGAGGCTTAAGAGAAGCGCTGCCGCGGCTATGGCAAAAAAATATCTGATGTGCCTCTGATGCCTTACTGCATATATGACACCCTCTATGGCGCAGTTGAGGCTCTCAAGCACATTCTTTGGTTTGATGAGTTCTTTATCTTCTTCCAATTTATAATCTCCAACTGCATTTTAGATTTTGCATTTTACACTTTGCATTTTGTAATCTTCAGCAGCCTCTCCTCTTCTTTTTTCATCCTCTGAGCCTCTTTGCTGCTTTTCTCATGGTCAAAACCAAAGAGGTGGAGGATGCCGTGAACAAGCAGGCGCGACAGTTCTTCATCTATTGTTACATCCAGCTCTTCAGCCTGTTTCCTGGCCTTTTCGATTGATATTACAACATCACCCAATAAAACCGGGATCTGGGATGTGGAATGCCTGCCCTTGAATGCCTGCATCGGGGGTGGAATGTGGCAAAATCCTTTTCCACGTCGTGCCCCTCGCTCCCTACCTCCAATCATGGGGAATGACAGGACATCGGTGGGCCTGTCTCTATCCAAATACCTCTTGTTCAGCACCCTGATGCCTTCATTGTCGGTTAAGAGTATGCTCAGTTCAGTATCCTCATGGCACCCCAAACCTCTTAACATCTCCCTGGCCATGCCCCTGAGGGCCTTCAGAGCCGCCTTGTCCTTCTGCTGGTTTCGTATCAAAATCTTCAACAACCCCCTCCCTGTATATATCCTCAGGATATTCTATCCTCTGGTGAAACATGCCGATAAGCGCGCGGTTAAAACTCTCTGCAATGGCATGAAGGTCTTTCAATGTCAGGTCGCATTCATCAAGCTGGCCGTCGGCAAATATCCTGTTTATTATCTTCCTGACCATGGTATGAATCTTTGCAGGCGTCGGCTCAGGGATTGTCTTGGAGGCAGCCTCCACTGCATCGGCAAGCATTACCAGTCCCGCCTCTTTGTTTTTAGGCTTAGGGCCCGGGTATCTGAAATCCTTTTCATCTATCTTGCGCGCATATGTTTCCGTTTCCTTTGCCCTTTGGTAAAAATAGCTTATCAGCGATGTGCCGTGGTGCTGCTGAATAATTTCAGTTATCTCGTCTCCAAGCCTGTACTTCCTTGCAAGTTCAACGCCCTCCCCCACATGCGATATCAGTATCTGGGCGCTTGTATCAGGCGCAAGATTGTCATGCCTGTTCTCGCCCCTCATGTTCTCTATAAAATACAACGGGTTTTTCACCTTGCCGATATCGTGGTAGTAGGCGCTGACCTTTGCAAGAAGGGGATTTGCGTTTATCGCCTCTGCAGCCAGTTCCACCATACTCCCTATTATCACAGAATGGTGGTATGTGCCTGGCGCATGCATGGCAAGCTCTTTCAGCAGAGGATGGTCCATCCTTGCCAGTTCAAGATGCCTTATGTTGGTGGTATAGCCGAATAATATCTCAAATATGGGCGCTACGCCCGTAACCATCACCGCTGTTATCTGACCGCCGGTAAA
>Ga0209431_10003392_pt1 | contig 12683 bp, 19 predicted proteins | sample RifCSP13_3_FD_184021 | JGI IMG/M metagenome (GOLD analysis project Ga0209431, IMG submission 184021) | Soil microbial communities from Rifle, Colorado - Rifle CSP2_sed 13_3 (SPAdes) (version 2) | ecosystem: Environmental > Terrestrial > Deep subsurface > Rock core/Sediment | place: Rifle...
TGGATGACGTTTATTGTCTGGACGGTATGGGACTTTGCAATAGCCAGAGGTTACAAGCTGGGGACGGGAATGACGGGGATGGTCTATTTTTTGGCGGCAAATGTGTTGGGAATGTGGGCGGTAACTAAGTTGGGGGTAATCACCGGCATCAGAATATCCGACTGGCTGTGGCTGGTGGGCATGGCCCTGGTTTGTAATTTTGCCCAACGCTTGGTGAGGGAGCGGCTGGCGGGAAAAGTTAAGCCGTTTGTGTAGTTTGTGTGGCTGGGGATTTGGAAAACAGGGAGGAGAATACTCCACGGAGGAAATAGAGGAGCATGGGGGCGAGTAGAGCGAGGCCGGCCAGAGAAATTGAGAGAGACCATTCGGTGGGGACGACCTGGGCGCCGGTAGCCAAGTCCTGGAGGGCGTAAAGCTGCATCAGACCCACCAGGACAAGAAGTATTCCGCCTTTGGCGTAGTGACTGTCGTCCCAGAAGGAAAAGAGTAAGAGGGGGGTGAGGAAAAACCCCAGGGCGCGAATGAAAATGGAGGCGGTGGTGAAAGCATATTTAGTAAATATTTGAGGATCTAAAAGATAGTGGAAGGGGGTGGCCAGGGGGAGATCCAGGGGATTAACCAGGGCGTCTAGGACGTAGGAGAGGATAAACAACCCGACGATGATAACTAAGACTACCTCTTTTTTCATACTTCGGCCGACACGGTCTTAAAAGACATTGTCGAAGTAATTGTAAGTGAGACTAGCCCGGTTTGTCCAGTTGGTGGAGAAGCTGGATGAACCGCGCACGTAGCGGTAAGCGCCGGAGCTTTCTTCGCGCTGGATAAACCAGGCGCCGGTTTTGTCTACGAAGCCGTAATAGGCGGGGGAGGAGGCGTCGTCTATTTCGGTGATTTTGTAGCCGTCGGTGGGCTGACGCTCTGCGGGATCGATTTTGTTGCCGGCGGTATCTTTGAGAGCGACGGTGCCGGGGCCGGGGACGGATCCGAAAAAGGCGGCTTCGGCCCTGCGGGTAAAGATGGCGTAGAAGAAAACGGTGGCGCCGGCTGAGCCGATGATTTTGAGAAAGGCCCGGCGGTCGACATCGAATGTCTTATGAGCTGGGGGAAGTTCTTCTAGGGGTTCGACCTCTTCTAGTGATGGGACGGACTTTTTTTTGGGAACGAGGGGCAGCTTGGGAATGGTAATGGCTCGGCTGGTGGTGGGACCGACGGCGAGGGCAAAGTAGACAAACAGGGGGAAAAACAGGGAAGCGGCGACCAGCTGCTCGATGGAGCCTGCCGAGATGAACCCGGCAAATACCAAAAGACTGACAACAACAAAATTATAGTAAAGGAAAATTTTTCTCATGGGAGTTGGTCCGAGAGGGTGGCATATTGTGAGAATACCCATCCGGAAGAGCTGGCGTATGATATTTGATACCAAAGCGGTGTAGAGTCCAAAAGAGGGAAAACGGCACCTACGGGGACTTTACCGAGAATGGCGGAATCTGATGCTGGAAGTTCTCGGACATTTACTAATGCTTGGGGATCGGGGTGAGTGATGGTCAAGGTAACAGAGGGCAAGGTGGGGGTGGAGGTGGGCTGGGGAACGGAGAGGACTAAGGGGTTAGGAGTGGGAAGGAGAATCTTTTGGCGGCTAACAGATTTGAGCCCCAGTCCGAAGAGAGGGATAAACATGAGCGCCAGGATGGTGAGTTGAAGCTTTCGGCCTTTGAAGGTGAAGTCGGGGGTGTAGCCGCGGCGGAACAAACGCTGAATGAGGGCGGCGACCAGATACAAAGTTACCGGCAGAAAGGCCAGTTGAATGGGGTTGGTTATGCCGCTTAAAGAAATAAATAAGGCCAGGAGAGTGCAAATTGCCAGAAATGCGGTGCTCATATGGGTTTTACTAATTGAGCGCTGACCCAGCCAAAAATACCGTCGGGTAACTGAACCTGGTACCAATCTTTTTGGCGGCTGGTGAAGGGGTAAACTTTGCCAAATTCCAAATGGGATACTACCTTGGAAGAAGCCAGAGGAATCTCGTAAACGTCTATTTGGGAGAAGCGGGAATCGGAGATAGTAATGGATTGGGCGGCAGTAGTGTCCAGGTCCGGCAAGACCGCGGCTAGTCCGGCTGGGGGGGGAGTAACCGCTGAGCCCAGAATTTGGCGGCGGAGGGTTTGGTTTTCGGCTTGAAGACTGGCCAACTGCTGTTCAATTTGGGTTAGACGTTCGGAATCGGTACCTGAATTTGGTGAGCTGGGGGACATGTTGGCTGTTGGAGCGGGGCTGGGAGGCTGGAGACGGCGGTATATCAGAAATAGCCCCGCCAGATTTGAGATAAACATGGCAAAAGTAAACAGCGCTAGCCAATTTATTTTGGGTCGGGGGAACATGAATTTAGTGTATCATAATTGAATATGGACAGATGGATGGGAGACGTCTTGCAAATGGCGGCGATAGGGGTAGTAGTGGCCGGGGTGTTTTCATTTATTATTGGTCCGTACAGGATCGGCGGGGATTCGATGGAGCCAAACTATAGCAGTGGGGATGTGGTGATGGTGGATAAAATCAGCTACAGGTGGAAATCTCCCCAGGCGGGAGACGCAGTTATTATCAAGACACCCTATGGAGTAATGCTCAAGAGGATAATCAGGGGGACGGGGGAGGGGGGATATTGGGTGGAGGGTGATAATAAAGAGAAGTCGACGGACAGTCGGGATTATGGAGCGGTGCCGGGCAGTAATGTCATCGGGAAGGCGGGCATTAAGATATGGGGATGGTGGAGGTAATAGTATGAGTGTGGGTAAATTTTCGGGGTGGAAAGGGGAGTTGTATTATAAGGGGGAGTGGCAGGAGGCTTTGTTTGAAAAATGTGTCGCGGTGGTGGGCAGCCGGCGGATGACCAGTTACGGGGAGCGAGTGATCGAGAAGCTAGTGCCGCAACTGGTAAATGAAGGGTGGACGATTGTGTCGGGGTTTATGTACGGGGTGGATCAGGCGGCACACCGAACGTGTTTGGAAGTAGGTGGTAAGACAATAGCTGTTTTGGGATGGGGGATAAATGAGACACTAGATGCTAGTGATCAGATCTTGGGAGATCAGATAATTAAGTCCGGGGGGCTGCTAATTTCCGAGTGGGAGGATCAGAAACCGGCGCAGTGGACGTTTCCGGCGCGAAACAAGATTGTGGCCGCAATGGCGGAGCGAATTTATGTGATCGAGGCAGCGAGCAAAAGCGGGGCGTTGATCACGGCTGAGATGGGGAGAAACTTGGGGAAGGAAATTTGGGCGGTGCCAGGACCGGTGACGTCGGCGGTATCTGCAGGGACTAACTGGCTCATTAAAACGGGACGGGCCAAGATGTGGGTGCCAGGGGAGAGTATAAGTAGAGGTACTAAAACGGGTGATTTATATATTTTGTTACAGAATGAGACATTAACTGTGGATGAGCTGGTGAGAAAGACCGGCAGATCGGTGCAGGAAGTGGGATCGGAGCTGACCATGATGATATTGTCGGGGGAAGCAGCGGAGGAAGAGGGAAAGTATTATTTGGTTGAGTAGGTATGATATAGTGTGTGTATGATTGCATGGAGAGAGATGGCATCAAGATTTTGGCATGCCGATTCACTGGCGAGATTTAAACAGGGGTATGAGGTGGTTACAGTGACTCATAATGACGGCTTGAGACCGAAGAGGGGGAGATATTTTCGGTGGGATGTTGAGCCGAACGGCTATAATAAGTATCTGGCTGATTTTGTGAACAAAATGGCCATATTGGCCGGGGAAGTGACAGTGGGAGCTGTGGCACTGGGTCATGTGTTAAAGTGAGTGAGGAATGCTGGTAAAGGTGAAGAGCGTGGCAAATGTGGGACTGGAAAGCTATGGAATTGACGTGGAAGTAGATGTGGCGGACCAGGGATTTCCGGGGTTTAACATCGTGGGGCTGGCGGGGAAGGCTGTAGAGGAGGCTCGGGAGAGAGTAAAGACGGCGATTAATAATTCCGGTTTGGACTTTCCGCCCAAGAAGATTACGGTCAATTTGGCGCCGGCGGATTTGCCGAAGGACGGAGGGGCGTATGACTTGCCCATTGCGATGGGGATTTTGGCTGCGAGCGAGCAAATCCCAAGCCTCAGTTTACAAGCCTCAATTTTTTATGGCGAACTGTCGCTGGATGGAAGCTTGAGAAGTACAAAGGGAGTACTGCTGGTGGGATTATTCGCGAAGAAAGGTGCCGTTTTTGTCCCAGTTGAATCGGCTAATGAGGCGGCGGTAGTAGAGGGGATAGGAGTTTATCCGGTGAGGAATCTTAATGAGCTGGTGGACCATTTGAACAATGTAAAAGAGATTAAGAGATTGAGCAATTTAGAGATTAAGGAGTTGGTAGATGACGTGTCGGTGGAGTTTGATTTGGCGGAGGTGGCGGGGCAGGAGCAAGCCAAACGGGCGTTAGTTATAGCGGCCGCCGGAGGGCACAACTTGCTGATGTGGGGTCCGCCTGGTACTGGTAAGACCATGCTGGCTCGGGCTATGCCGGGGATTTTGCCGCCCATGGGAGTGGCGGAGGCGCTGGAGACGACGAGAATTTATTCGGTGTCGGGACTGCTAGATCCCGGGGAGTCTCTTTTGCGGCGGCGGCCGTTTAGGTCACCGCATCATGGAATATCGGCGGCCGGGATGGTGGGGGGAGGGACTAATCCAATGCCTGGCGAGGTGTCTTTGGCGCACTTGGGGGTGCTGTTTTTGGATGAGATGGCGGAGTTTCCTCGCTCGGTGCTGGAATCTATGCGCCAGCCGATAGAGGATGGGATGGTGGGAATTGTCCGGGCGGCGGCGCATGTGGAATATCCGGCCAGTTTTACCTTGCTGGCGGCAGTTAACCCCTGCCCGTGCGGGTACTTGGGACATCCCAGACGGGCATGTAAGTGCACGGACAAAATGATTAGAAAATACCGGGCCAGGATTTCCGGGCCGATATTGGACCGGATTGACTTGCACGTACAAGTGCCGGTGGTGGAAATTGAGAAGTTGGCGCAGAATTCAAAATTCAAAAGTCAAAATTCAAAAGAGATTAGAAATTTGGTGGTAGGGGCCAGGAGATCGCAGGAGAAAAGATTTGGCGGCGATGGAATCTACACTAATTCCCAGATGCGTAACAAACATGTGAGAAAGTATTGCAAACTCGATGGAGAGGTGGAGCGGCTGCTGCGGATGGCGGTGGAGAAATTTGACCTTTCGGCCAGAGGATATTTTCGGCTCATCAAAGTGGCGCGGACTATTGCAGATTTGGAGAACTCGGAGAACATCGCGGCCAAACACATGGCAGAAGCTTTGCAGTATAAGCAATTGGCTTAGCGCCTTTGGCGAGAAACAAATAAGTTGAGGCTATGGCTGTTTATCATCAGGAAAAACGAATTTGGGACCCGGGGTTGTTTGATGACCCGCCAAAAGAATGGCGGGTAAGTTCGGTGGGGGCATTGCTTTGTCCGTGGGGTTATGATCTGGGGTTGAGGGAAAGAGCCAGGATTTTGCTGGTGCGAAGGGTCGAGGATGGGCTGTGGGGCCTGCCGGCAGGCAGAATTGAGCCGGAGGATGAGTCGGCCAAGGCGGCTATAAGAAGAGAAGTATTGGAAGAGACGGGAATTGAGATTCCCATTGGGGAGTTTAAACTGTTTCAAGAGATATACCATCCTGGCGGCACTAAGGTGAGGTTTATTTATCAGGCCCAGCTGCCCAGGGATCTATCGCGGGAAATCGAGAAGCTGAGCGAGGTGTTCGTTGATCCGCCCGGGAGTGAAACAGACAGATTGTCTTTGGTTTCGCTGGGATCAATTTCTCTATTTGAGCAAGAGGCGGCTAGGTACATGCGGCCGGAAGTATTGAGGGAGATTCTGTGGTGTTTAAATATTTCCAGGTGAGTTGGTATGATGATTGAGATATGAAGAAATGGTGGGGGATAGCGGTGGTGCTGGTCGGATTGGTGTGGCCGGGAGGAGTGAGGGGCGAGTCGGGATTTGAGATAAGGCGGTTTGAAACTCAAATTGAGGTGGAAAGGAATACCAAACTGAAAGTGGTGGAGCGAATCGATGTGGAATTTTATGAGCCGAGGCACGGGATTTATCGAAACATTCCGGCTGAAAGAATCAAGGTGCTGGAGGTGGAGGATGAGAAGCAGGTGAAGTACAAATATAGCGCGAAGCGGACGGGGGGCATGATGGAGGTTAAGATCGGCGATCCTCAGGTAACGATTTCCGGTATCAGGGTCTACATCATTACCTATGAGGTGGAAGATATGGTGAAGAGATATGCGGATCATGATGAAGTGTATTGGAATGTGACCGGTTCGGATTGGGAGGTGCCGATTCGGCAGGCGACGGCGGAGGTAGTGTCTCCATGGGCAGAAATAATCAAGACAACTTGTTATGAAGGCGTGCCGGGGAGTCGGGAGGGATGCCGGGTTGTGGGGAGCGTTTTTTCGGCTAGAGGAGAGGTGGGGCAGGGGAAGGATATGACTATTGTAGTAGGGTTGGATAAAAATAATGAGCTAATCTGGCCGGCTTGGTGGGCGAAAGTCTTGCGCGATTTCTTGAGATATGGGCTGGCACTAATACCAGGTTTGGTTATGGGAATGGTGTGGTATATGAAAGGTCGGGATGTGCGGTACAGGGATGATAATGTTTATGCTCCGGACTTCTCGAAGGGACAAGAAGTAGTGCCCGCATGGCAAAGGGAACATTTGCCCTTGGTCTATACGCCGATTAGGGGTCTGACCCCGGCGGAGGCGGGGACGATAATCGATCAGAAAGTGGACATTGCCGACGTGGTGGCGGAGATTGTTGAGCTGGCTCGGCTGGGGTATATTGAAATTAAGAAAGTCGAGAAAAAGAAGTGGTTGGGTAAAGACGTGGACTACTGGTTTGTGGCGTCGGGCCGGGATAGGGCGGGGCTGAGGGAGTATCAAAAGATGTTGCTGGAAGACATTTCGCAGACGGGGATGTTTGGCCCGGGGCCGGAAAAATTGGCAACGGTATACGGGCATAAAGCGGGGGAGATGGCCAAGAAAGTAACCGCGCTGTCGGAAATGAAGGGTAAATTTTATAGACATCTGGAAAACTTTAAGGAGAGCTTGTACGACTATTTGGATAAGGGGGGAATATTTGACGGCCGGCCGGATAAGATTCGATTTGGGGTGGTAATGGCGGTGATAATTGTGACAGTTGTGGGAGCGAGATTTGGGCTGATGACTGGCTTGTTTGCCTGGGCAGGAGATAGGTTGTGGGGCGGATTGTTTTTGGTGTCTTGTGCGGCGGCTGTGGGGTTTGCATACTTTTTGCCTCGGCGGACGGCCAGGGGGCATGCGCTGTACCGGCAATTGGTGGGGCTGAAGTATTTCGTGGGGGAGGGAAGGTGGCGGTATGAAATTGGGGAGAAGAACTTATTTTTGGAGGAGATTTTGCCGTTATCCATTTCGTTGGGGGTAGTGGGAAAGTTGACGGCGGAAATGAAGGAACTGGGAATGGAGCCGCCGCGATATGCGGGAAACATGTCGGGGGGACAGTTTAGCAGTTTTGGGGGTTATGTGGGGAAGACGCTGGCGTATCAGGCGAGCCGGGGGTGGAGCGGGGGATCGGGGTTTTCCGGCGGATCTTCTGGCGGCGGAGGAGGTGGGGGAGGGGGAGGAAGCTGGTGAAATGTGGGGTTAGTGAGATATGAAAAAACTTAACCGTGAGATTGGAAAGATAGGTGAACTGGCAGCTGAGGAGTTTTTGGTGAAAAAGGGGTTCGAAGTAATTTTGAGAAATTTTGGTACTCGATTCGGAGAAATAGATTTGGTTATGAGAGATAAAGGTATCCTGGTGTTTGTGGAGGTCAAGGCCAAAAAAGGGTTGGTATTCGGGATGCCGGAGGAAATGTTTACCCGGGGGAAGTTCGAACGGGTAAAACGGATGGCGACGGTGTATTTAAAGGGAAAAGATGTGCCCTGCAGGATAGATATGGCGGCGGTGGTGTTGGATGGGCAAAATCAACCTGTTTCCGTGAAGCATTATGAGAATGTGGTGATGTAGTCGGGAGCAGTCATTGCGACATTGTAACGATCGTAATAAAGTGGGAAATTTCAAGATGGGGGTTGGAAGAGCTTTTGTCTGAGAGCGAAAGTTGATCCTTCTCCGACCATTTCATCGATAGCGGCGACCATGGCTTCGACGTCTGGCATTTGGTCAGGGGTGGCGAGTATGAGTAAGGATCGGATGAGATTGAGAATCTGTCTGCGGTTTTGTTCGGAAACTTGGTGACCAAGTTCGTGAAGGGCTGAAGCGGCGGCAAGACCAGGTGTAGCTGTGGGACTGAGATTGGCTGTAAGCATGGCCGCTTCGAGAAGTTCTTCAAACGAGTAACTGTTTTCTGGTCGGGTCATTGGGCGACTTTAATGCCCATGGATCGGGCAGTACCCAGGACTGTTTTGAGAGCGCTGTCCAGAGAGTCGGTGTTTAGATCGGCCAGTTTTTGGGCGGCGATGTCGCGGGCCTGATCGAGGGTAAGGGTGCCGGCGGTTTCGCTTCCTGGTTTTTTGGAGGCTTCTTTTAACCCTAAGATTTTTTTAATCATGGCTGAGACGGGGGGAAGTTTAGTGACGAAAGTGAATGAGCGGTCTTCGTAGACAGTGATGACGGCGGGGATGATGTTGCCTTTCTGATCGCGGGTCTTGTCGTTGTAAGCCTTGACGAAGTCCATGATATTTAGGCCGTGCTGGCCGAGGGCCGGACCGACGGGGGGTGCCGGTGTGGCTTCGCCTGCGGGAAGGTTGAGCTTGAGGACGACTTTGATTTTTTTTGGAGCCATATGATTACGGATTAGCTTCTATATTTTCTTTACCTGTAAGAAATCTAATTCAACAGGAGTTTCCCTGCCAAAGATGGAAACGAGAACCTTTAACTTTCCGTGCTCTTCGTCGATTTTTTCAATAGAGCCCAAAAAGTCGGTAAACGGACCGTCGGTGATTTTGACAGCTTCGCCGATGGAGAAGTTGGTTTTGAATTTGGGGGCGCCCAGAGAGGCGAACTGCATAATGGCTTCGACTTCAGATGGCGAGAGGGGGGTGGGTTTGGAGCCAACGCCAACGAAACCGGTGACACCCTGGGTGGTACGGACGACCAGCCAGGAATCGTCGTCTACGGACATTTTGACCAGGAGATAACCGGGGAAGATTTTTTCGCGAATTTCGGATTTTTTGCCGTGGCGGATGATGATTTTGTTTTGGGTGGGGATCATGAGTTCGAAGAACTTGTCGGTTTGGCCCAGAGTAGCGATTCTTTGGCGAAGGGTTTCTGCGACACGGGCTTCGTGGCCGGAGTAGGTGTGGACGACGTACCAGTGGGCCGTGGGGCTGGGGGGCAGGGAATTGATAACAATGTGGCCGGGGATGGATTTGCCGCCTAAGCCCCGTTCGGTGACCGCTTCTGCCGGTTGGGTTTGCCCGGTGGCAGGCAGGCTGGTTGGTTCGTCGTTCATGGTATTATTTGATTATTAGGCTGAGAGTTTTGGTAAAAGTGAGGTCCAGGGCGCCAACGTAGCTGGCGACCAGAACGGAGATGACAATGACGACCAGGGTAAGTTTGAGAGTCTCCTGGCGGGAGGGCCAGTGGACGAGCTTGAGTTCGCTGTAGGATTCGCGGAGATAGGAAATAGGGTTCATAAAAAAAGAGTCTTCGCGACTCGTGTCAAGAGTGTAGCATAATCTGATACAATCTGCAAATGGGATTTCCCGAAGTGGTAAGACAGGTATATCTGGGGCAGGGAATAAATATCCTGGATAAGATGGTGTATGAAAAGCCGAGGCGAGTGTGGCCGGCGATGGCCAGGCGGAACTCGATTGGAAACTTCGCGGCCATGGGAGATTTGATGGCTGAGGTGCTGCCGGGATTGGAGGAGAAATATCCGGTGGTGGTGCAGGTGGCGCAAGCCATGAGAGAGATGGTAGTACCTGCTGGAGAAGTGTTTGCGGCCCAACTGGAGCGGGGTTTGCTCGATCGGCCAATGTCCTGGCGGGAAGTATGCCCTGAGGGCGTGGAGGTTTTGGAAAGGGGTCTTGAGATGAGGGGAGGTTTGGGCAGTCTGGGTGGGGAGTACCAAGAAATAGCTCAGGGACTGGTGAGACTAATGGCTATAAATGATCCGGGAGAATGGGATCATTTGGGAGACGAATTTTTGAAGTGGGCGGCGGGGCTGGCTGAGGCTGGGTTGCCGGTGATAATTGTGGGAGTGGATGATTGGGGGTTGAACCCCAAAAGAGTGGACGAACAACCTTTGGCTGTGGCGGAGGTAGATATTGCCTGGGGTTTACCGGTGGTTGACGGGGAACTGGGAGGTCATGTAAATCGGTTGAACGAGAAAGTGGGTGGCCTTTTGGGCCGCGAGAGCCGAAGGGAGGGGGTGGTATACGATTATGTGGGGGGAGCCGGCTGGCAGACGCTATCTGTGACTACGGGAAACAGCGGGTCCGACGGCAGGTGGTGGCTGGCGCAAAATATATCGAAGACACAGCCGACTGTGGGATTGGCGATGGAAAGGCTAGGGGTGGGAAGTGCTGGGGCCTGGGAGGTATGGCGGAAGATTTACGCCGGTCATGAGAGCGCTCACGGATTTTTTAACAGTACGCCGGCCAGATATGCAGAAGCGGTTGTTGACTCGGCTTCGGCTTGGGGGATGATGAAAGCTGGCGGAAGGGAAATGGAGGCGGCGGGACTGCTGGGGGAGGCGGTGGCACAAGCGATGGAGAAGGAGACCGGGGCTGATAACAACGATGGCTACCGGGTATCGGGGAGGACCAACTTGAGATTGATGAGAGATTCGGGAGTGGTGAGCGTCGGGCGGGATGGGGAAAGGCTGGATTTGGGAAGGATAGATGAGTGGCTGGCGGGAATGGAAATGGTGATTAGGCTGATAGAGGGGGGTGAGTGGGGAAAAGTGGAAGAGCTGGCTGGTGATGATGCGGAGCTGGATGGGATGTTGAGGCGCTATGAGGCGGAGTTACTGCGGAGGCAAGCGGCGTTCGATGGCGTCCAGACGGGAGTTGAGGCGGTCGAGCTGGGTTGAGGATGCGGGTTTGACGGCCAGGCGGTAGAGGAGGTAGAAGATGGAGACGGCGCCTACGACTGAGAGAAAGACCCCCAGGAGGAGGAGGCTGACTGTCCATTTGGCAAAGCTTTTGATTTTGGGCAGGAAAACCTTGGCGGGAAACATTCCTTGGATGAGCTGGGTGAAAGAGCTGGACATGTAGTATTTAAACTATACCATATCAAATTCATTTGCGGACGAACAGTACAGAATTGGCCAGATCGCGGCCGGGACCGACTTTGTAACCGCCCGACCAGAGGGCAGTGGAGCCGCCATCGTCTAAATTTAGGGCGTTTTCTAGGCCCAGGGCTTTGAGGACCCGGGCGGACTCGGCGGTGGTGGCGCTATGAACGACGCCGATGTAAACAGTATTGCCGCGGCTACCGATGAAACTGCGGTTGCCTCGGGAGCCTTGTTTGGGGTCGGAATTGCCGCCGAAGTTGACTTGGCTATTGAAAACGAGCAGGGGGTAGTTTGAGAGCATGCCGTCGATGCCGGTGTCACGGCCCCACTGGCTGACGGCGGAGACGAAGCGGATGTAACCACTGCCAAAAATCACGCCGGGATTGGCGCTGTAGACATTGTTGTCGGAGTTGAAGTAGGTTTTGTTTTTGTTCATGACAAGGAGATCAAAGGAATTGGTTTTGCCGGCGCAGTCGGGGTATGAAGCGGGGCAAAAATAGGTGCCGTTGACGCCGGCGTAGGCGCCAGATCTGGAGACGAAGGTGGCGAGGGGGAGGACCGGGCAGTTGTTGGCACAGGTGCCGTCGGAGGCGGTATCGACGATGACTTTGGTGCTGGCCAGGTCGGCTGAGATGATGCTGACGACAAAACTGCCGACATCTGTGGCCACGGTTTGGCGCGAGTAGCCAGATCCCGGCGGGGAGTTGTTGACGGGGACATTGGCGGGTACGGAGGCGGTGGCAAGCTTGGCTTTTTCGGCGCTTACGTCTTTGTCCAGTTGGGTCAGTTTGGCGGAGGCGGAAGAGTAGTTTTCGGCGGCTAGAAAGTTGACGACAGCGGCGTAGTCTTGGGTAAGTTTGGATGGGGGGGGTTTGAGGTCGACTAGATTTTGGTAAACTGAAATCGATTTTTTATAAACGTCTTTGATCTGTTTGATGGTGGAGGCTAGCTCGATGTTCTTTTGGCGCTGATCTTCGCTTTCTAGCAGACTCACCTGGGATTGGGCGAGGTTGAGTTGGGCCGAGAGGGAGGCGTTAACGTCTGTGAGCTGGACAACCGATGCTTGGGAGGCGGAAAGAGATTGGGAGAGAGAGCGGGAGTAATTGGCTCCGGAGGCAACCAGGGCCGCGGCTGTGGCGGCGGCAAGGACAATAATGATGAAGTTGGCGGGGGGGGTGAGTTTTTTCACTAAAGATCATGTTAGCAGATTTGGTGTGGTACAATTAGGGCGATGCTGGGCAAGTTGGGTAGGGGTGGCAAGGAGAGGGTAGTAGTGGTAGCGGGGACATGGGTGGAGGACCGGACGGATTTGGTGGCGCTAAAGTTGGAAGATGAACTGGCCTAAAAGTTTCCCGGGGAGACATGGCGGGTGGATGAGGTAAAATTTGAGGAAGAGGTGCTG
>Ga0209431_10003395_pt1 | contig 12677 bp, 10 predicted proteins | sample RifCSP13_3_FD_184021 | JGI IMG/M metagenome (GOLD analysis project Ga0209431, IMG submission 184021) | Soil microbial communities from Rifle, Colorado - Rifle CSP2_sed 13_3 (SPAdes) (version 2) | ecosystem: Environmental > Terrestrial > Deep subsurface > Rock core/Sediment | place: Rifle...
GGTTGGAGGCGGGGTATCGGTATTTGTCTCTGTTGCAGTCGGCTCGCTGGTAGCAGTGTCCCTTACCCGCGTGGCTGTGCCTCCAGGAGTAGGAGTATCCCTGGGCAACTGCAACGAGAAAACTGCCGGTACTGCTATTCCGGCTCCGGTGCTCAGGATCAACACCACGACGATGATGGCAATCTGTAGTTTCTTCATCTCATATCTTCTGTAGGTACTCCGAGAACATCCATTCGGATAAGTCTTTACTGACCTTAGACCACTCGCCCACTACCTGCCAAACATCCACTAGCGTTCCGTAGTTCTCTTTTCTCAGGATAATGCAGTCCGAAGTCAGTCCGGGCTTAGACCTGACCCTCAGACCGTCTGAGGCGATGACCTTGGCACTATATAAGGGCTGTGGCTCTGGAGGCGGAGGGGGGGGAGGCGGAACGATACCTCCTAAGCTCTTTAGCCAAAACCCGTCTGTCAGACCGATATCTAGCGTGCTTAGAGCGGTACCAGAGGCAAACTTGTAGACATAAGGCAGACACCATCTATCCCCTGTCCACTGCCAGCAGACAGACTTGACTATCCCGGAGAACAGATAGGGAGATCTGATCCAGGGAACCACCTTAGCTTTTAGATCCTCCCAGCTAATGACCACACCCTTCCTGTTATCAGAGGGCTGATAGGCATTAGGCCATTGTGCGATCCAATGAACAGGAGATTTGATCCACCACGTGAACAGGTTCGGGCAATAGGTTTGTTGGAAATTCTGGTTGGAGTAAGGAAGAATGAGTTTTGCAGAGGTCGCTCCCAGAGTCTTGAACATCCACTGAGCGTGTTGTCCCAGATGGGAAGCTGAGAACCTTCTGGCGTAGCTTTTTAGAATATAGTGTTCCTGCCAGCTCTTCCACCACTGCTCCAGGTCAAGACCGATAAACTTCACAGGATAATCTTTGGCTATCTCGGCACAAAACTCTGCTTGTTCCACGGCAGGGATGATCGGATCACTCCAGTGGTATCCGGCAAGAGGAAGTCCGGCCTGGACAGTGGCATTAGCGTGAGCATCCCATTTTAGATCCGGAGACATCCCCTGGGACATCTTCCCGATAATCAGCCCGACGCCAACACGTCTCAGGCCAAAGGCGTCTATTCTAGGCTGCCATTTAGAGACATCAATAGTCAGTGTATCTAACATCATGCCTCCACTATCACGATATTCTCCTTGACGGTGAATGATCCAACTTCTGTACTCCACTCTCCGGTAGGGTACTTGATCCACACCTGAACTTTCATGACGCCCTTCATGGTAAAGAACACAATATCAGAAAGGCAATAGACTATCCCAAGGGCTGGATCCCCACTGTATATAGCGGCATCTACCTCAAATGTAGTACGGTCCTTGCGCTCAAAGCGGATCTTGATTTCTTCTGCCTCGGTAAGAGGAAGAGGAACGTTTTCCTCTTTTATGATTACCTTGACAATGGTTCCAAGATCGCCAATATGAACTTCTTGATCGCTCATAGATCAATCTCCCATTCAAGCTCACGATTTACTGCGAGCTCAAGCTCCACCTCACGTAGAATAGATGCATCAATGACTATCGTTCTGTCCACATTTACTTCTACAACAATCATGTCGTGAATGGCAGTATGAACCTCTGGAGCAAGAGTTTCTGTGTCCACTTCGATTGGCTCCAGAATAAAGGCTAGAGTGGCAAAGGTCAGAATATCTACCTCGACGGGAGCGGGCGTATAGAACCAAGCTATAGTCTGATAGGTCTCTGCGTCTACCTCTACTGGACTTATAGGAGGATAGTAAATATAGGATAGGGTTGGTCCAGCACTCTCCGCTTCCACCTCTACTACCGGAGAGGCCGTGTAGACCCATGCGCTTATGGCCTCCGTCTCGGTCTCACTAACCGCCGTAATTGTCCAGCTAGCAGATACATTGGTCTGAACATCTGTCTCCGAGATTGCTCTTGCGTATAGGATTACTGTTACTGAGGTCTCTACATCTGTTTCTGAAACTGCCTGATAAGCAAAACTTATAATTGTTGTGGTTTCAGTGTCAACCTCTGCAACCGATGCAACCGACACAACCTGAACAGAGAGCGGGGTTTCTGTATCTACTTCAACCAAGCTGGTAGCATTTAGGGTTGCCTGAGCTTCTGTTTCTGTATCTACCTCAGATATAGCAGTAGCAACAATAGCAAGGCTGACGGTTACGGAGGTCTCACAATCCACCTCCGCTATAGCGGTTGATCTTATAAGATCAGTGAGAATAGTTTCTGTGTCTGCCTCCGCAACGGCAGTCGCTACGATCAGAACAGTGACAGTAGTTTCGGTTTCAGTTTCGACGGGAGGGGGCGTCAGGAGCTGTATCGACCCAACAGTTACAAGTGTTTCGGTGTCGGTCTCTGAAATGCTGGTTGCCTGGAGTGCGGTGGTAGCCAGTGTCTCGGTATCAACCTGAGCAGGATCGGGGATAATATACTCGATCTCTCCACCACCACCCTCGATAATATAGCTGGCGAGAGTCTCTGTTTCCACCTCTACGGGAGATGGAACAATGATAAGTCTCCAGAGACCCTCAAAGATTACTGCACGTCTGCCAACGAACCTAATATTCATTCTTCAAACATCATCTTTGCACGAACATTCACCGCGGCTGGAGCAGTACACTCAATTCCCAATCTGCCTCCGCCCTGGATAACTACTTCTTGGCCGAGCGGGAAGATTTTCTCATAACCACCTTGTGGATGACACTCGATAATGTCAACCACATCTCCCGCTGTTGGTTCTGCCGAAGCAGAGTGAAGGGCTGTTACCAGGAGGGTTTCTGCTAGACTGCCATCCATCTTGACAGGAGTAAGCGCAGACATTGTTCCTGCCGTGGTCTGCCTTAGAAGCCTTACCTGAACTGGTTCTGCGTTTGCGGAGATTCCATCAAAGAACACTCCCCAACCTAGGAGCTTTACTCTGTGGTTGGTAGGAGCAACGAGCTGCATGACTGTTCTGACAGTAGCGGTGCTTAGGGCTACTTCTGCGGTTTGTGCAATTCCATTTAGAGCTGCCATAGCTAGATCCTCAAATGCGGAATAGATGGATAGGATACGTTCAGATCTGGGCCTTCACTAAATAGCCTCTGAGGTCCTTTGGGTCTGGGTGGTTTGGGTGGTTTACCCTTGATTTCGATATACTCAACCTGAAAACCAATAGCGGTAACCCTGAAAGCCTGGTCATCGACATACTCAATACCAAAGACTTCTTGTGTAACTCTTTGGTAAGGCTTTTCTGAATATTCAACCTGTGCGCCGATGTTGGTCAGGCGAGTAGGATCATCACTGGTAACATACTCCACCTGTGCGCCGATGTTGGTCAGGCGGGTGGGTTCTGCATCTGCAACATACTCCACCTGAACACCGATATTGGTAGCGCGGTTGGCAGGAGCGGCCCCGTCCCGAAACACGATCATGGCTGTTTCGGTTTCCTGGCTGGCGGCTACGTTCGTTATTTCCGGAGTCCCGGTTGAAGTACCCGCAGAGGGGAAGGCTTGTGAGCTAACAGTCAGAACACCGTTTCCGCCAACGTTATCCGCTCTAGTGTCCCATCCTCCAGCGGGAGGATCGGTGGCATTATCGTTATTGACTGCCCAGGCTGCAAAGGCTAGGGTGTTAGCCGCAACCGTTGTTAGAGCGCTCGTATTTGGAGAAGTGTCATTCTGTCTGTTAGCAAAGGAGATGGCCTGATCTAAATTGGCATGTGGGGTAGTAGGAGTGAGCGATCCAATCCACCATCCCATTTGTCCATTGACAGTTACAGAGAAAACATAGGATGCCGGTTCGTCATCTGCTTCTCCTACATAGCGACAAAATACTCCAACATAAGTGTCATTACCCGTTGCAGATGATCCAACACCTAATTGAACCCAACGGGGAGAAGTGATGGTTGGGATAACCTGAGCACCTACAATTACAACGAGCAGATCGCCATCTGAGACAGTGGCAGGTTTGGTTACTACAAAACTACCAACAACGCTCTCGCCACCAGTAGCCTCAGAATTGATTGAGAGTGTCATTATCTGACCTTGAATCCTGCCTGTAGAGCATCTAGTTGAGCAGTAGTCCAGGCGATAGCAGTATTAGGATTGACTGTATGCCGAGTTCCAGGTATCGGAGAGTAAGAAGTCAGCAAAGATAAATCTCCAGCACTCCAGTATTCAGTTGCTTCAGTCTTTAGTCCAAGTTTGCAGACTCCGCCAGCGGCGTTTACGTCCCTGGCTCTAGCCTCAGCCCATACCCGCAAAATGTCAACATCAACAAGACCACATGGAGTAAGGTTATAGAGATCGTAGTCATCTACAACTGTATCTCCCACATAGGTAGTATCTCCGTCGTTGGGAAACTCGTCTACGCATTCATAGTTGCTTCCGGCGGATGGGGTCAGACCCGTGTTATCCCCAGCTCCATTCGGGGTTTGAAGAATAATTTTTCCGTCCCCACACCAGCTATCGTCAACCCCACCTGTAGTATCATTGAGGGCGAGATCGTCAATAAGCTGTATGTAGCCGGTCCCTATAAACTGTAAGGCATCTACGTTGGTCTCGGATCCGGGTTTGGTATCTCCCGTAAAACTGGTATCCGGATGCCCTTCAATTTTGACTTCTATAATGCCGGTGTCTGATATGTTCACATGAAGCTCTATCAGATATATAGTGTCTAGCTTAATTGGAATAGATCCAGTCGCTTTTAGCACGCCCCCGGAATAAATCTCGACAAGACCAGACACATCATTGACTCTCAGATGACCTAGTTCGTTTGATCCTTTCAGCCACCTTGGCAATCTATGAAGATAGTGAAAAGCTGTAACTCTATATCCAAAGCGGAAATAAAACTCTGAGAGACTTGGAATAGTTTTGACTGGAGTTGCATTACCACCTAGGCTATAACAACGATTACCCGATCTTGGAGTCGTTGTTACATTAGTAACTACGTTTGTTATATCCCAGAACAGCAGATCTTGAAACTCAGCACCATCTGTGAATAGTCTCATAATTATTCCACCTTGAACCCTATCTGAAGGGCATCCAAATCGGCTATAGTCCAGGGCGAACCCGTTTTAGGATTGATCGTATGATCCCGTCTGATACCAGTAACCATCGTCATTAGATTGTGGCTGTCGTTCCAGTATTCAGTACCATCTGTTTTCAAGCCAAGCAGGACGGTTTCGGGGGAGGCCTTCGTTTTTCTTGCCCTGGCCTCTATCCACCCTCGGAGAATAGAGACATTGCTCAGGCCACTTGCCTGTAGGTTATACAGGTCGTATTCTCCACTGAGAATACCTTGGTTGTAGGTGGTATCTCCATCATGAGGAACATCATCGATATTCAGATAATTATCTACGCTATTTCCGTCCTGACCTACGAGCTGAGAGACATCTCCGTTTGCATTCCCCTTGAGCAGAGCGACTCTACCATCCCCGCACCAAGAGTTGTCCACAACTCCAGTGGTGTCATTGAGGGCTAGATCGTCAATGTTCATACCAGACGACACCATAGAGTAGACTCGAAGCATATTGGCAGCGGCATCAGCTCCCGGCTTGCTATCTCCAGCAAAGCTGATATCCGGTATTCCGTCTACCTTAGTTTCAACAATTCCGTTCGGAGCATCACCAATTTTTACATGGCACTCGATCACACAGTGAGCGCTTAGTGGTATTACAATTGTTCCTGTTGTTGTTAGAGTCGTACCCACATAGTGTTCAAGGAGGTGGGTAGTTGTGTTCAGCCGGATCGATCCCAATTCCGTTGAAGTTGCGAACCAGGCTGGTATTCTGGTTCCCGCTGATGTAACCCCGTCTCTTTTATACCCTAACTTGAAATAGAACTCTGATAGAGCAGCAGGAAGAATTTTATCGGAATACTGAGAGCCGCTACCGTATCTATACGCCGCCAGACCCGATCGGACATTTGAGCCCACCGTGGTTATGACAGGCCCGCCTTGCACAATACTCCAGAACAAAAGGTCTTGAAACTCAGCACCGTCTGTAAATACTCTACCCATAAGCGGCCTCGCTGAAAGGCAAGATCAAAAACAAGTATTCAACTGTGTGGCGCATAGCGCCTCTTATGTGGGTTCTAGGGCACGGATTTCCAGGTTGATCAACCGGAACGGCGATCCGTCCTGGACAGAGCGTTCCCCGCCAAGCGACCAGTAGTGCGCGATCTTGCGGCTTGCCAGGACAACATTGTCATCGGTCATGACAGCATAAGCAGCCGTACCCGTTGCAGGGATCGGGCCGCCATCTGCCAGCCATTCGACATCCTTGATCTGGATACGTCCCAGGTCGGCAGCATCATCCTCTTCGACGAAATCGAAGTCGGTATCGCCGGGAGTGAGCGCGTATCCGCCTGCCGTGTAGCCGTTCCCCGCAGGGATCTCGGTCAGGTCGCCAAGCACGTTCGTATCGGCGTCTGGCACGTCGCCGGACGTGACCAGAGCAATGTGGTAATTCGTTGGGAGAGTAGTACGCTGATACACCTGTCTGAAAATATCAGCTTTGTGAGCATTCGTCCAACCAGGCATTGTAATCCTCCGGGCCTCAGACGTGTCTGAGGCTGATAAAGTCTCTGGAGTTTACACTCCACTTTGTAAAGTGGGTTTCATGTACAGGTGTGGTAAGGTGCTTAGAGTATTATAAGTGATATCTCTCCTTTATACAACCTGCCATCTAGGGAGTAAGGGGCTCTCCTGTAATGGCTTATATATTAGCCATCTACCTTCCTTATGATAGACAGGCCAAATGCCAACAAAACCCGTAATTGGATTGTTGCTAGTCCCACCAACATTTTTGATAAGTGAATAGTCATCACCATTGTGGTCTATAAATATGGTGCTCCAAAAATAAGGAGATTGCTCATAGCCGATCTGGATAGGGAGGTTATCGTTTCTCTGTCCTTCACCTGCCACCCCGTGGAGACCCCCATATCCCTGTGGGCCAATCTTTCCCTGTGCATAATCATCAAGCGTTGCCCAATTCAGTAAATAGTATTTTTCTGTCTCGGGTAATCCCGCTATTGCTTGCATCGAGAGCGGGCCAAAGCGACCTGGGTACTTCATTTCAACAGATGTAGTCCAATATCCCGGATCAGAATATCGACCCGTAGGCCAAGGGATCGCCTCTCCATAAAGAACCTCGTACTCCCATCTTGCGTACTGTGTGAAATCAGACAGGCTTACATAAGCTCGGACAGCTCCACGTAATTCATAACTACAAGGCCAGCCAGCAGGTACCATAAAGCAGTGAGAACAGTCATCGTCGTCGTTCCTATCCCATCCGTACTCGATTCTGGTATAGGCTTCTCCGGTATCAACATCCACACCGTAGCCGCTCATGGCAATATCCGCACCGTATGCTCGGGCGGCAGCTCCAGTAATCAACTGGATTCTGTCACCATAAGTAGTGGCTGCTCCATTCTCGTAGACAATACCCCTCTTCCAAACTTCTGCGCTAAGGGACATATCAAATTCGCCGCCAAGCCAGCCAGTACAGTGTTTTTTGGTGACGCCACTAAGCGTATACACCATAGCGAAATAGACTTTTTTTCCAGCCGGTACAAATTTCCAGTCATAACTACTAAGATATAAAGTGCTACTACTGTTGAAGAACTCATAGCTAGATCCTGCTCCAGAGTCTAAATCAAACTCAACAACATTGACCTTGTATACCCCCGCCCCTGAAAAAGCGATAGCTATAATGACCTTATTTCCATTGAGAGCCAAGCCTCTAATTGTTGAACCAAGAGATCCCGGTTTGGTCTCTGACCAGTAATAGCTATACTCACCCACAAAGGTCATTGTTGGTGATCCAATTGTCCAGTGGTATAGCTGGATATAGTTTTTGGAGTCTAGGTCAACTTCTGAATTATCCCTCCCGAAGAAAACTAGGTCAAAGGTTGTCGAGCTGGTTTTACGCATAAAGCAGCACATATGCTCCATAAAGAAACCCAGGTGAAATACAGAAGAAAATTCGACGGGTAAAGTAATTTCGTGATAAACACGAACCGAGTTTATATCATCCCACTCATCTACATAGATCCACGGAGCGGGAGCTCCAGAACTTCTATAAACCTGAACGTACCAGAAATGGTCGTTTTCGTCTTTCAATAACCCGCAATTGCTAACATAGGAGGAACCAGAACTACTTACGTTGTATGTACTGGTAATAAACCCAGTTGTTAAAGTGAGCGGGTATGCTCCTGCTGGCGGCCCCTTTGAATAAGCAACTGGATCTGGGGGTAATGGGATCACCTGCAACCCATATACATTCATGCCATTATATGTGCTGGAGAAAGCCTGGGAATATCGTGGATTCGAGTAAGGATCTGGCATCGTATCAGCCCACCAAGACAGCTACGGCGAGGTTGGTTCCACTACCCTGTTCTACCGCAATCGTAAAGTAGTCGCCGTGATCAAAGGATGTTACGCTAATAGCTGTGGAAAGTCCTGTATATTGCCCTACGAGAATCCGAGGACGGTTCGCCTGGTTTGTGAAGATGGTTATCCCGTTCTTGTTTACATCGACGATTAGATCTGAATCGGTAATAGCAAGGCTCACGGATAGATGTGCTTCCAGAGTGGTGTAAGAAACCCCAAAGCGATTGTAGGCTCGAAGTAGTTGCGTGCCAATTGTGAAATTACCTGGTATCTCAAGGATATACTGATGAGATGATACTCCTACACTACCTCCGCCACCCTTGAGTGTTAGAGGAGCTAGTTCGCCAATTTGCTCAAGTGGAACACTATCCAGATTGGTAAAGGCGACAATCGTTGGGCCGTCGGTGGTGTAGTCCACGAATACCGGCTGGTTCATCCTCACCGGCCCACCAATAACCGGGAGATTATGGACGATCGCCCCGTTCTCGGATAGCCTGGCATCTGCCCTGCTGCCGTGCACGTCCGTGATGATGGCCCGCATCTGACGGCCCTGGCGTGCCGACCTTCTTACGGTATTACGCAGGCTCATGTGTAGTCCTCCCTGCCGGTAATGCCCATCGATGAGCTGCGATCGTCGATATGCAACCTCACGTCGGTAACGATCAGGGTCATTTGCTGGACAAGCTGGGTGCCGGTAGCCACATAATCGACCTCGAACTTATCTCCCGGTTCCAGCCTCACGTCCGGGCGAATAGTCAAATCGTGTGTGGATCTCTCCTCGAATAGCCGTTCGAGCAGGATCTTGGCCGCTCGGCCTGCACCGCTATCCAGGTTAGGCATCCTATAGACTTTGGTGCTGAACCCATGCTCCTTCAGGAACGGGCTGTACTGGTGGGTCTTGGCGTCTTTCGAGCCGTAGATAATCGCATCCGACGAAGCGCCCGAGGGCCTACCCCGACTCTCGCTGTGCTGCCCAGGTTCTCTTGTGGGAGTGACAATATCCCTGACTATCTCATACCAGAAAGATATCGAGCCATCCGAGCGAGGGTAGATCTCGACCGGCCTTTCCTGGATGATGTCCTGGACTACGCTCATGCCGTTGGTTTCGAGGTCGATATATATGGCCTCTCTCCAGTCGCATAGCTCCACCAGTTTCAGGTTGGTTGCCGTAAAGGAGCCATCCAGCCAGATGCTACAGGTGCTCGGATATCTCAGGCTTTCCGTATAGAAGGTGTAAATCCAACGATCGTCGATATGGATGGAGACAAAGTTCTCGTGGAACACAATCCGGTAGCGATGATCGGTGTCGGCGACGGTTACGGCTATCTTTCCCAAGATCGTATCTGAGGGGGTGGAGACTAGGGCGATCTCAAAATCCCCGCCTCCCAGGTCGTCGATTTGAACCTCCACCTTCGTGTCGGTTCCAGGGCGGTTCACGTTCGTTCTTAGGACGATCGAGGAGGCTGCTCCCGCCTCAAACTCGATGTCGAAGCTCTCGACATTCTTGAATGAGCCGATCAGTGTCTCTCCGCTGATGCCCATCGCAGCCGAAACGGTATCTCCCGAGAAGACCACTCGTGCTCCGGCAAGAGAAGCCACCTGGTGGATCAGGTTCGCAACAGTGAGATCGCTGCTCCCGGAAACTCCAAAGTAAGAGAGACACATGAGCTCTCCTCGGAGTCTCTGCATACAGATACTTCCGGTAGGATGGGATGTCCTCTCCCCGCTGATCTGTTCCATCCCATGAAGTCCTCCGGTAGTGTAGGTCTTTTGAGCACAGGTATGATAGATATTGCCGATCATCTCGTTGAGAGATATCCAGCGTGTCCGGTTCTCATCCCCGTATGGATTCCAATTGGTATCGGATACCAGGTAACAGGCCCCGTCATCGATGGCGATCAAGCTTCCGGCCAGATCTCCACCGATCTTGGTGTCATCGTAGTCTCTGTTCTCTAGTCCGGCTCCCTCGCTATAATCCGGGTTATTCTGGCGGTACTGATAAGGGCCTCGGACTGTCACAGATGCGAGGTCTGTGTATGTATAAATCGAGCCGTTGATGATTACCTCTCCGCTAGCAGGAAAATCGTCAAACTGATACCAGGGAGGAAGTGCTCCAACTCCATCGGATATCTTTCCGTCATCGTTCTCGCCGGAGTCATAGGCAATGATATAGAAGGCTGGAGTATCTGCCTGTCCGTAAATGCCGCACTTCTTGGAGGAAGTCTTAGACGTAAACATCCAGCTATCGTCATCCGTCCACTCGTAAGAAGCGACCTCTTCCCAGGTATCCACATTCATCCCCCATACAGAGAACCTGCCATCCTTGTGCATGAACATGACTTCGTACTCTTCGTCAACTGAAAAACCTGGAGTCCAACTAGCGAGCAGAGTATCTACTCCATCCCTCACCTTGACGATCTCGAACCTGGTCATCCGTTCGTTATAGCAGCCAAGGACGAAGTTCATCCCGTTATCCGCCAGCCCGACCAGGCCACCACCAACCCGATAGTAGCTAGGGTTGTCTACTACTGGAAAAGTAAGAGAGGTCTTGAAACTTCCGGTGGCAATAAAGTTCTGAGCATTATAGGGCTTCTGCCCGAACATGAGGTATGGCCTGTAATATCCAGGCATCTTGATACCTCTAGGCTTTTGCTGAGACCAGGGCGTATTGGGATCGTCGTAATATCTCCAGGCATGGATACCGCTCATGATCTCCACTCTGGCAGGACAAAAAGCAGTATCTCCGGAGGACTCAAAAACCAGCCCTATATATTTCAGCCTGTGTTCCGTGTCCAGGCCGGTCGCCGTTACTTCTATCGGATTCTCTCCGCCCCCCGGAAACAAACCGGCGCTCGTCAAGTCCAGATATTCTTTCTTGTCGTCGTCCTCGGTGATAATTATGAGGGTAACGGTGTCGGCTGGAGATCCTCTGCTCCACCCGAATATGTTTACCTCTATGCTCCCGGAGATGATGGTCGGGTTATCCGTGAGATTGTAGAAGTCCTTTAGTTCCTTCGATCTGAAGCCGAGCTTGTGGGCTCCGGCTGCCTCGTAGTAGTTCACTCCACCGGAGCTGATAATGTCGACACCCACAATACTCTCGGAGGCTTTAGAATAAGGCTCGCACCCCCAAAAATCGACTGCCATTCTATTGATAAGCTGGTGGGTATCTGGAGCCGTATATACGTTTCCGCTCTCTTCTTCGAGCTGATCGCCGACTGCAGACCTGCCGAATATCTCGATGTAGAACGGGCTGGAGAGCTGGTTTAGTTTCCACATCCCTTCGTGGACTATGGACATCTGTAAAGAGCGGCTTCCATCCCTGCGGTTGACGCTGATCCTGTCGATGATATACCGGTTGTAGGTTACGTATTCCTGGCCGTCCGTAGTCTCATAGCCCACGTCGACGGTGATAAGACTTCCCTCGATGACGTAGGGGTGAGTAGCATAATAGTCATCACCGGCAGCTATCTGCATGGTTCCACTGGTCATAGAGCTGTCATTAAATTCGATGATGTCGGTATGGGGGATCTCCAAGCTTAGGCCCAGGCCCTCAGCCCCGTCAAAGTAATACGTGACGTCGCTGTAGCAGATCCGGTTGCAGTTGCCGAGGAACAGCTTAGTCCCACCGACCACTGCGTGAAAACGATAGCCCAGGTTGCTGACTGCAGTAAATGGGTCGACCGAGAAGAACTTGCCATCTGCAGTCGTAAGGATCAGGCTGTAGGTCAATGCGGTCTGCAGAGTCTCCGTCCTCTGGAATTGCGTTACCAGATAGCCTGTGCCATTACGGGAATAGGCATGCACTATTCTCAAGTCCGCCAGTCCTGCATCGATGTCTGAGGGTAGCGAAGTCCAGATATCTCCCCAAATGCCCGTATAGTTATCCAGCTTGATCGCCTCGATTGCGCCGGTGGCATTGTTGGAGATATAGAAAAAGATGTCGTCGTTGAGCTTGAACGCACCCGAGAATAGGGCGATGCTTGTCAGGGTGCGCAGGGGATGGTCGTCGTCTGTATAATCAAACAGGCGAGGGAACATAAAGCGCCCCTCTCCCTCAGACGAGTCTGAGGCTACGATCTTCAAGCCGCCATCTCCATCGCACACCACCACACACTCTGTGGCAGATACCGCATGCACTGCCAGAGGATCGAGCGAAGGAGTGATGACGAGTGTAGCACCGCTCAAGGCATAGCTGCCGTCCGTTATCGTCCGTTTGTAGACCGCTCCCCCGGAAATATAGAAGAGGGTTCCT
>Ga0209431_10003399_pt1 | contig 12666 bp, 15 predicted proteins | sample RifCSP13_3_FD_184021 | JGI IMG/M metagenome (GOLD analysis project Ga0209431, IMG submission 184021) | Soil microbial communities from Rifle, Colorado - Rifle CSP2_sed 13_3 (SPAdes) (version 2) | ecosystem: Environmental > Terrestrial > Deep subsurface > Rock core/Sediment | place: Rifle...
CGCCCCGGTGATCGTCATGTCCGACGGCTTCCACTTAATCGGCCCTTCGGCCGCATTGGGATCGGCGGTCGCCGCAAGCCTATTGGTTGGCGCCCTCGTTGCGGCTCGGATCACGCTGCCCGAGCGCATGGCGGCGGTGATCACCGCCTTTGGCGGCGGGGTGCTCCTTGCCGCCGTGGCCTTCGAGCTGGTGCCCGAAGCCAGCGAACAGGCCGGTCTCTGGGTCACTGCCATCGGGATGCTCACTGGAACGGTTGTCTTCGTAGGTGCCGACGCCTGGTTGTCACGCGAGGAGTCAACCAAGACGATGCGCCGCTCGCGCCACGCTGCCGCGGCAGGGCGGCCGATGATGCCGTTGGATCGGGCAGAGGCGGCTCGGGGCGAATCGATCGCTGCTGGGATCTTCGTGGACGGCGTTCCCGAGTCGATCGCGGTCGGTTTGACGTTGGCCGACGGCAATCTGGGAATGGCACTGCTGGTCGGTGTGCTGGTTGGCAACCTCGTCGAGGCTTACGGGGCTGTGCGGCCCATCATCGCAAGCGGGTACTCGAAGCGCTTCGCGGTCGGGCTCATCGCCGCGATCGCCCTCGCCCTGGCCGTCGCCACCGTGGGCGGCACTCTGCTCACCGATGCCAGCCCCACGCTCGTCGGAGGCGCCCAAGCTGTGGCGGCCGGGGCGCTGCTCGCCGTCCTGTCGATCTCAATCATCCCCTATGCGTTCGCAGAAGTCGACCGATTAGTGGCCTTCGCGGTCGCAACCGGCTTCGTCGGCGGTTACCTGCTCAGCTGAGCTGACGCGCAGCGCCTATGCCTCCTGTTGCCCCGCCGAGAACGGGTTCAGGCCTTCCGTCGCACTACTCGGAAGATGAGGAGGGCGACAACAGCACCGATGATTGAGCCGATTATCCCGGCAGCTTCCAGGTCCCAACTTCCCTCGACAAAGAGGTTGCCCAGAAAGCCTCCTACCAACGAACCCACCAGCCCGAGAACAATGGTGCCGACGATCCCCATCGGATCACGTCCGGGAACCAGAGCTCTGGCCACAAAACCGGCGATCAGGCCAACGATGATCCAAGCCACGATCCCCATGTAGTCCTCCTTCGGTCTACGTGCCTGTCCAACAACCTGACACCCCAGCCATCCGATCTGTTGAGCGAGCCCTCCTAGGAGACTTCAGTCTATGGCAAAATGCGCGCGTGAGACAGCACACGACCTCAAGAGTCGTTCCTCTGACCGGCGAGCACCGCCTAACCCTCGGTCGGATGCACCACCCCGTGCGGGGGATCCTGCATGGCTCGGCGGCAGTTCTGTCGGTGGCAGGTTTGGTGGCAATGGTCAACACAGGCGCAAGCTCTCATCGGCTGTGGGCGCTGGTCGTCTACGGAGTTGCACTGGTGGCGCTCTATACGACCAGCGCCCTCTATCACGCGATTCCGTGGCGCCCGGTCTGGAAGGCGCGGTTCCAGTGTCTCGATCACACCGTCATCTACGTGCTGGTGGCAGGCACGTTTACTCCGCTGGCGGTGGCGTTGCTCGATGGACGGTGGGTGTGGTACGGGTTGTCCTTGGTGTGGGGCTTGGCTGCGGTAGGCGCCGCCAGAGAATTCTGGGTCCAGTTCCGGACCCGAGGGTCGTTGGTTCTCCAGGTGGTCCTGGTGGCCTTGGGGCTCGTCCCGCTCTTCGAAATGTTCAGTCGCATGGATCCTCTGATCGTGATGCTCACGGTGGGTGGCGGGGTCATCTATATCGGCGGGATGCTCATGCTGGTCAGCGGCTGGCCGCGCCTTGTGCCCAGGGTGTTTTCATACCACGAGTTCTTCCATGTCCTCGTCATCCTTGCCAGCGTCGTCCACTTTCTTGCGATCAGGCAAGTCACCCTCGCATCCGTTTGACGACAGCTGGTCACCCCTCGCTTGGTCCAGTCGACGGAAGTTCGACGTAGCCGGTGACATGACTCCCAAGAACTGCGAGCCAGCGGTTTCGGCGGCCACGGTATCGGCGACTGGCGGCCCAGCTTCCGGCTCCAATCGATGCCCATAAGGTTCGAGATAGTCGTCGAGGGTCAGACCCACCCCATCTTCCGGGACCCGTCGCGGCCGACGCCCAGAGGCCACCAATCCCACGCAGCATCGTGGCCCTCGAGGGCTACCACCCCACCGGCCCCCCGTCGGACCCGGTCACCAGAGTCTTCAATACTCCGGACGGCCAGGTCTCCGTTGCCGTGATCGATATTCCGATCGCATTCACGTTCCAGGGCGAGGAGTTCGACGTGACCGGCAACTACGCGTTGGTGCACGGTGTCATGCACTGGTTCACCGAGTGCCGGTGATCTCACAACTCGCGACACGTGAACGGCTCGGGCGCGACTCAAAGGGGGTAGGGAACGGCGGTCACGACTACCGAGGGCTCGAAGAGGAATACGCCCTTCAGAGCCAGCGCGGTCTGGTTATGGAGGAAGCGGTGCCACCATTTTCGGACCAGGAACTCCGCAAGAACGATGGTTACAAAGGTCTTCGGCCCTTCCTCAAGGATGTTGCGCACCCAGGAGTGGATCGGCCCGGCGATCTGACGGTACGGGGACTCGAGGATCTCGAGCGCCACGTCCATGTTCGCCTCGTCCCATTCGCGGCGCACCTTGCCCGCCTCGTTCTCTTCGACCGCCACGTGGACGCAGTGCAGCTCGTCGGCCCGCAAGGAGCGGGCATAGCGAATGCTCCACGCCGTGGCGTTCTGGACGCCTGAGACCAAGACCACTGCGACGTGCCGCCATCCGTCCATGACCCCTCGGGATCCTTCCTCGCCATTGACCGGTTCGAGCTCTTCATACCCAGCGTGGTGCGCCACATTGGTCACCACCACATCGGCCTCGGCTACCAGGGCCGCCTTGATGCGCTGCACGTGCCATTTGTGGAGCAAATGCCGCCATCCCGGGTGCCGGACGGTCTCTGGGATGATCACGTTGATGAGGTCGTCCTGCTCAGATTGGGCACGGATCTCCTGCACCAGGTTCCGGATCTCGCTGGGGATGTCTTGCGACTTAGGCAGCACCTCGAGCGGATAGGGCAGCTGATCCCACCCCTCGCGTGTGTAATCGAGCTCGGCCCCGGCTTCGGCGAAATGGACGAGGCGGACCTCTAGTGGCGACACCCGCTCGGCATAGGCGGTGGCGTAGACATCGTCGGGACCAGGGGTATGAACCGGGATCACCACCCGCTGTCGCGGCGGGCCTCCGGCAGGCGGTCGGCGCTCGGGATCAGTCAGCGCCCTGGCCGTCTCCCGGTAATGCCGGTTCACCTTGAGGAGGGCTAAGACGGCGATCGGAATGGCTATGAGGATGATGTAGGCGCCTTGGGCAAACTTCGTCGCGCCGATGATCAAGGTCATCACGAGGGAGTCAAGGTGACCGTCTTCGGTCGCCATGTCGATTAGGACGCGTTGGCAAGGGCGCGGGCCGCCGGCGCCGCGGAGGCCCTCCCTCGGTCCCGGTTCTTCGCCCGGCTGACCAGCATGTTCGAAGCCTGAAGCGCCTTAGAGTCACGCGGTGGCCCATCCGATAGATGAGGCGGTCACCGTGCTCGGTCGGGCTGCCCAGATCCTGGTTTTCACCGGCGCCGGCATCTCGACGGAATCGGGTATTCCCGACTTTCGAGGGCCCGAAGGTTTGTGGACAATGATCGACCCCGACGACTTCGAGATCGGCCGCTACTTGATGAACCGTGAACTCCGAAAGCGCGGGTGGCAGATGCATCTAAACGGGGAACTGTGGGGAGCGCGATCGTCGGTGAAGCCCAATGCCGCCCACCGCGCCATCGTGGATCTGTGGAGGGCGGGCCGGATGTCGGGGTGTGTGACCCAGAACGTCGACGGGTTGCATCAGCAGGCCGGGCTACCCGACGAAGCCGTGGCCGAGCTTCACGGGAACGTCCGCAGGACCCACTGCCTGGAGTGCGGAACGACATGGCCGATCCAGGAAGTGCTGGCCTGGGTGGAAGCCGGGAACGACGACCCCCACTGTCCTGTCTGCGGCGGGTTGATCAAGACCACCACGGTCATGTTCGGTGAGTTCCTCCCCGCCGAGGACATGCGGCGAGCCGGCCGGTTCGCCGCCAAGGCCGACGCAGTTTTGGCCGTCGGTTCGACGCTATCGGTTTACCCCGCTGCCGAAATCCCGCTGTCCCTTGTCAGACGGCGGAGGCCGATGGTCATAGTCAATCGCGGTCAGACAGATCTCGACGACGCCGCCAGCGTGCTGATCGACGGCAAGGCCGGTGAGGTGCTCCCTCCGCTTGTCGAAGGAATCATCAACAAGCGTTGAGACGGTCCCATGGGTGACCGAGACCTCGGTCCTAAGCGGCTGAGTCGAGCCGGTACGCCTGGCCGGTATTGTCGATGCCGCCGGCGACCCGGGAACCGGAGAGCACATATACGCAGCCGTCCACCGCCGCCAGTGCCACCCCGTGCAGGGTTACCGGAAGAGGCGACGCCGGGTTCCAGGCGCCGAACAGCTTTGACAACTCGCCCCACGTCAACAGGGCCGCACTTCGCTACAAGGGCTTCACCGACGACGACATCGACCGCCTGGAGAGGAACCTGCCCGGGGTCTTCGAGTTGAAGTACGCCTTCCGATCCCGAACCCGAGTCTCTGCAACGTGGGCTCTCCCACAACGAATACGTTTGAAGTTGGTGTACTCACCCGGGACCATCCCCGAGGCCACCGACTTCATCTGCGGCCGTCAGACCGTCGAATGCGCCCCTCACCTACGTGACGAGCACGTACGCGCGGTATGAGCCGGAGCCGTGGTCAGGCGCCCTTGCCCTCGGGGCTCTCCAGGCGCTGTCGTAGGTCGGCGAGGAAAGCGGCGGCCGGAGCGCCGTCCACGAACGAGTGGTCGAAGGTCAGTGACAACACCACTTGCAGGCGCGGGCCCACGTTGCCATCGGGGTCGATACCGGCAACCCGGCGGACGGCGCCCACACCCAGCACGGCGATCTGGGGTTGGTTGATGATGGGAGTGAACGCATCGATTCCTTGTGGTCCCAGATTTGTTACCGAGAAGGTGCCACCTTCGAAGTCGGCGGCTGAAAGGCGACGGCTGCGGGCCCGCTCGGCGAGATCGCGTATCGCCTCGGCCACCTCTTCGGTAGCTCGAGAGGCGGGATGCCGCACTACTGGGGCAACCAGGCCGTCCTCGGTTTGGATGGCCACCGACACGTGGCAGGTTGCACTCGGGTAGAAGGTGTCGCCTTCGGCAGTGCCGTTCAAGTCGGGATGCGCCAGCAGGGTCAGGGCGGCCGCCCGTACCACCGCGGCGTTGATGTGCCGCGGATTAGCCTCGGTGACGTCCACAATGCTCGTGAGGGTCACCGGAGCCGTGCGGGCGTGACTGGCACGCATGTTTCGGGCAATGGTGGCACGCAGACCAGCGAGGGGCACGCCCACCGAGACGCGCGCGGGGGCGGCAGCGGTGACATCGCCCTCGGTTATCCGGCCGCCCGGTCCGCTACCGGTCACGCGAGCCAGGTCGATGCCGAGTTCACCGGCCAATCGCCGGGCAGCGGGCGACGCGATCGGCCGGCCGGCTAAAGGAGCCGGAGCCGGCGGCGGTGGGACCGCTCCCTCCCCGGACTCTTCGATTCGACAGATGACGCTCCCTTGGGGCACGGGCTGCATCACCGCCACCAACCCGGTGACCACCCCGTCGGCCGGGGCGAACACATCCGTCGCGACCTTCTCGGCCTGCATCTCGGCGATGAGTTGGCCGGCCTTGACCCGGGTTCCCTCGTCGACCATCCAAGCCGACACCACCGCCTCGTCGCCAGCGGCGGAGATGACGGGCAGCAGCACCTCGACGGCCATGGAGGCTGCCCGCTATTTGCCGAGTACTGCCTTGGCCGCCTGGACGATCTTGTCCGGGTCGGGTAGGACGAACTGCTCCAGTGGTCGGCTGTACGGGATCGGCACATCGGGTATTGCCACCCGCGCCGGGGCAGCATCGAGGTAGTCGAAGGCTCCTTCCACTACGGTGGTGATCACCTCTCCGGTCATCCCGAAACTCCGGTAGTCCTCGTCGGCAACCACCAGACGGTGGGTCTTACGGACCGAGGCCAGTATCGCTTCCCGATCGAGGGGCACCAGGCTGCGGAGGTCGAGCACCTCTGCCGAGATCCCATCCGACTCCAGCCGGTCGGCGGCGTCGAGGGCTCGATGGACGGTCAGCCCGATGGTGGCAACGGTTACGTCGCTGCCCTCCCGGGCCACCGCCGCCTTGCCGATCGGAACGAGGTACGACTCTTCGGGCACCGGCCCGGTGGCCCGCGGGTTGTAGGTCATCCAACCCAGCCCCAGGACGCCCTTGTGGAACATGTAGAGGACCGGATTGTCGTCGCGGATGGCGGAGATCATCAGGCCTTTGGCGTCATACGGGTTGGAGGGAACCACGACCTTCATGCCCGGTAGATGGGCAAAAAGGCCCCAGAGCGTCTGGCTGTGCTGGCCGGCGTCGGAGTACCCGCCTCCGACCGCAGTGGTGAGCACCATCGGCACTTTCACGTTGCCGCCACTGAAGTAGTGGACCTTCGCCATGTTGTTATAGATCTGGTCCATGCAGACCCCGAAGAAATCGACGAACATGAGCTCGGCGATGGGGCGCATGCCGGCGATGGCAGCGCCGACCGCCGCGCCGATGAAGCCGGTCTCCGAAATCGGGGTGTCCATCACCCGCTGCGGTCCGAACTTCGCCAACAAACCCTCGGTGGCACCGAAGATGCCTCCATAGACGCCGATGTCCTCGCCCATAACGAAAACCGCTGGATCGCGTTCCATCTCCTGGGCGATCGCCTCGGCGATCGCTTTCTGGGTGGTGAGCTTGCGCTCGGTAAGCAGGGTCGTCATGGTCGCCTCCTAAGCGAAGACGTGGAGGAGGGCGTCCTCCGGGTTGGGATAAGGGCTTGAACGGGCGTACTCGATGGCGTCTTCCACCTCGGAGAAGGCCCGGGTGCGGATCTGCTCCAGGTCCTGTTCCTTGCACACCTTCCGATCGAGGAGGGCCTTCTCATAGGCCTTGACGGCGTCACGTTCGGCCATGGCCGCCTTGAACTCGTCGGTGCGGTAACCGTCGGCGTCGCCTTCGAAGTGACCCCAGAGCCGGTCGGTCCGGACCTCGATAAGGCTCGGTCCCTCACCTGCCCGGGCCCGGCGAATAGCTTCTCTCGCCACCTCGTAAACCGCCACCGGGTCATTGCGAGGTACCAATACCCCGGGGATGCCATAGGACGATGCCCGATCGCTGTTGTCCGAGATGGCCGTAACCGCGGACTTGGGAACCGAGATGGCGAAGGAGTTGTCCTCACATATGAAGACCACCGGAAGGTCCCAGATAGCGGCAAGGTTCAAGGACTCGTGGAAGACGCCCTGGTTGGCGGCACCGTCGCCAAAGAAGGACACGGCCACGTTGTCGAGACCCCGTTTCTTGAAAGCCAGGGCCGCACCCACCGCCACCGGCATGCCCTCGCCGATGATGCCCGAACATCCGAAGTTCGGCTCGACCGAGAAGAGATGCATGTGGCCACCCTTGCCGTGCCCGAGTCCGGTGTCCTTGCCGAAGATCTCGGCCGTCATGCGCTTGAGGTCAACCCCCTGGGCAATGGCCACATGATGGGGCCGATGGGTAGCGGTGATGGCGTCGCCTGGTTTCAGGTGATACATGACTCCCACTGCCACCGGCTCCTGACCGGCCGCCAGATGCATCTCACCCGGGACGGGTCCGGCTGCGATGTCAAACACCGGCAGCTTGCCCTCGAAGTAGATCTCTTTGAGGCGCTCCTCGAACCGCCTGATCTTGACCATAGTGGCATACATGCCCACCAGGTGCTCGTTGGGTATCTCCACCCGGCACCTCCTTCAGAGGGTGACCCGCAACGCAGGTCACGACGACCGACCTCTCCCCGGAGGTCGTGGCCCGACCCTACTCGTCGCCTCATAGCGCGACAGGGCCGTTCGGCCCTCAGTGTCTCTCGAGGCGCCTGGCCAGGGCGGCGTGGGGTTCGAGCAGGTAGGGGCCCGACCGTGGTGTGAGCACTGTCCCGCCGGCCGCCAGGCGGCGCTCGCCGTCGAGCGCCAGCAGGGTGACCTCGGGGTCCACGAGCACCGGATCTCCGACTCCCAGATCGCGGACCTCGGCGATCTCAACGTCACGAACAAGACCTGGCGCTAAAACGGCCCGCACCGTCCGGCCTGGACCGAACCGTAAGTACCGAGCGCGCCCGGCCAGTAGGGGGCCAAAGGCTGCGGCTACCGAGGCCATACCCACGGCTGCAGGTTCGGCCAGGGTGAACACTCCCTCCACCAGCGTGGACGGCTCCCACAACGCCGCCGCTCCCACCCATTGGTGACGCACTCCGACGGCATCCACCACCGCCGTGGCCCGTTGTCCGGCACCGCTCACCTCCACTGACAACAGCGGCCGGAAGCACTCGAGGCCTGTCTCGATTGCCAGGACGGTGGCGTAGCCGAGCAGGGTGGGCTCCTCCGTTAGGGCCAAAGCGTTGTTGGTACCTGCGCTGACCGCCACCAGCGGGGCTTCCGGCCAACCCTCAACCACCGCCCGCACCGTTCCGTCTCCCCCGACCACCACGACTGCGGCGGCGCCAGCCTGGGCGAGCAGGCGGGCGGCCTGTGCGCTGTCTTCCTCGGTGTGGGTGGGACGCAACGGCAGGAACTCGATGGGCGGACGCGCTCGCCCAGCCACTCGGGCCGCCCGGCGTACCAGTCCGGCCCCGTCGTCCAGGGCCAGCACCTCCAGCGGAGCCCCCGCCGATAGCCCGGTCAGGAGCCGGGCGACGATGTTGACCTTCTCGGCGGAGTCGACCACCCGGGCTAATCCCACCAGCCGACGGATGTCCTTGGAGGAGACCGGGTTGACCACCAGACCGACGATCACCACGTCGAGGGTACTTGCGCGAGGACTATGGCGACCCCCGGTCGACAGCACCGACCAACCTGCTTCTCATCGACCACCAGCGCCGCCGCGACGGGAATGCCTTCCGCCGCCATACCACTGATCCTCGATCTTGTTCGCCGACCTCAAGATCTTCGGTAGGGCTTCAGATAAGCGCCCGGGTAGGGAACGTGGCGGCCGGAGATGGCCAGAGCGGCGATCACCACCAGGTAGGGCAGGGCCAACAACAGTTCGAAGGGGATGGCCGGAAACCCCGACAGGATCCGCAACCGCAACTGGAGGGCGTAGACGAAGGCGAACAACAGCGCCCCCAGCACCCCTCGCCATACCCGCCATCGCCCGAAGATCACCAGGGCGATGCACACCCATCCCCGTCCGGCGATGATGTCGAGGGTGAAGCTTCCCAGCGCCGCCAACGTGAAGTAGGCCCCACCCACCGCCATCGAGGCACCGCCGATCATGAGCGCCGCATAGCGGGTCCGGGCTACGCCCACCCCGGCAGCGTCGGCCGCCTCGGGGTTCTCCCCCACCGCACGTAAACCCAATCCAAAGTGGGTCTTTGCCAGCACCCACCAGGCCAGCGGGGCTATCACCAGAAAGGCGACATAGGTCAATCCGTACTGGCTGAAGAGGTTGTCGGGACCGAACGGCTCCCAGGTCGGGTAGGGCTCTATCCTCCGAAGACCTTCGGCGCTTCCGAAGGCCAACCGGTTGACGTACTCAGAGATCCCGATCAGCCCGAGCGTGGTGCCGATCCCGGCCACGTGCTGGTTGGTCCCAATCGTCACGGTGAGAAGACCCATCAGAGCCCCCGCCCCTAGCCCCACCACCACCGCCGCCAGCAGACCCAACCAGAGAACACCCGTGGTGGCGGCCGCGGCGAATCCGAAGAAGGCCCCCGCGTACATGGTGCCCTCGATGCCGAGGTTGAGGATGCCGGCCCGCTCGCTATAGGTCTCCCCGATCGTCCCGTACACCAGCGGCGTAGCGTTGCGGAGCGTCGCGGCCAAGATCTCGAGAACGAAGCTCACAATCCGGCTCCTGCCACCGCCACCGCCCGCGGCCGCCTGCGCCGCCCGTATCGGTTGACCGCCAGCATGGCCACCGTCACCAACAGCACCGCCGCCTGGACGATGTCCCCCGCCTGGGAAGGAATACCCAACGCCCGCCCAGCCGAGCTGGCGCCGACGGTGAGGTCGCCCAACAGCAGCGCCACCAGCGCTACCCCGCCCATGGTCAGACCTCCCAGGGTGGCGACGACGATCCCCGTGTAGCCGAACCCGGCCGAGAGACCCCCGGTCAAGCGGTACTGGATGCCGGCCACTTCGCCGGCTCCACCCAACCCGGCGATCGCCCCACTGATGAGGGCGGCGGCGATCAAAGTGCGAGCCACGTCGATCCCGGCGAAGCGGGCGGCGTCGGGTCCGAGGCCCACCGCCCGCAACTTGACCCCCGCGGGGGTGCGGGTCAAGACGAAGCCGGTCACCGCCAGCACCGCCAGCCCGATCAAGAAACCGGCGTGAAGCCGGGAGCCGGCCACGACGGCCGGCAGCTCGGCGGAGACGGCGATGCGAGGGGATTCGGGGAAGCGGGTGACCGGGTCTCGCCACGGCCCGTTCAGAAGTCCCTCCACCAAGAGGAGCGCCACCGGGTTGAGGAGGAGAGTGGTCACCACCTCGTCGATATGAAAACGCACCCGCAGCAACGCCGGCAGCAACCCCCAAGCAGCACCTGCCAGCACGCCCCCCCCCAACACCAACAGCACGGCCAACGGCGGAGCCAAGTTGCTCACCCGGGCTCCAATGCCGGCGGCGGCGACCGCCCCCAACAGCAGCTGTCCTTCGGCGCCGATGTTCCAGTACCCGGCCCGAAAGGCCAGTGCCACTGCCGCGCCGGTGAAGAGCAGTGGAATCGAGGCCACCGCCACCTCCAGCAACCCGAAACGCGAGGTGAGCGGGACGATCAGGAACTGGGCGTAGGCGGCCAAGGGGTTGACGCCGGCCATGAGCAGGAACGGGACCGTCACCAGGAAGGTGAGCACCAAAACACACCCCCCCAACCAGATTCGCCGTCTCCAGCCGGTCAAGCGGCGGTACCCCGCGCCATCAACAGTCCGAGTTGTTCAGGATCGGCCGACGCGGTCGCCAGGTTCCCGACCACCCTTCCTTCGAAGAAGACCAATATCCGATCGGCCAGCATCAACAGCTCGTCGAGATCCTCCGAGATGAGCACGATCCCCGCCCCCCGGGCAGCCTGGGCCACCAACTCCCCACGCACGTAATCGGTCGCTCCCACGTCGAGGCCCCGCGTGGGTTGGGAGACCACCAGCACCGCCGGGCCCCGGGAAAGCACCCGAGCCAGGATCACTTTCTGAAGGTTTCCCCCCGACAGGGTCCGGACCGGGTCGTCGGGCCGGGCGAGTATCCCAAATCGCTCGATCAGTTCCTCGGCATTGGCGCGGATGCGAGCTTCATCGAGAAGCGGTCCCCGCCGGAACTCGTCGAGGTGCTCGAGCACCAGGTTGTAGGCGACGCTGAGGTCGAGCACCACCGCGGCGTGGCGGTCCTCGGCGATCCGCCCCACCCCGACCGCCATCATTTGGCGGGGACCGAGTCCGGCCACCGACCGGCCGGCCACCTCGACCGATCCGGCGTTGGGACGGCGCATCCCCGACAAGACCTCGGCCAACTCGGTCTGTCCATTGCCCGACACTCCCGCCACGCCGAGGATCTCCCCAGACGCCACCGAGAAGGAGACGCCCCGCAGAGCGGGCAGACCCTGACGACCGCTGGCGTCGAGACCTACCACCTCCAACACGGCCGGTCCGGGCGACCCGCGGGGATGCTCGGCGGCCTGAGCCGGCCGGCCGACCATCAAGGTCGCCAGCTCTCGTTCGTCGGTGCGGGCGGTCTGCACCGTCCCCACCACCCGTCCCCGCCGCAGCACCGTCACCCGCTGGGTGATGGCCAGCACTTCGGAGAGCTTGTGGCTGATGAACGCCACCGCCATACCATCGGCGGTCAACCGCCGCAAGGTTTCGAAGAGAGCCTTGACCTCCTGAGGGACCAGCACCGCGGTGGGCTCGTCGAGGATCAGAACCCGGCAGTCGCCGGCCAACGCCTTGAGGATCTCCACTCGTTGCTGCTCGCCCACCGACAAGTCGGCCACCGCCGCCTCAGGGCGCACCCGAATGCCGAAGCGGTCGGCCGCCTCTTCCACACGTCGACGGGCCGCCTTCAGGTCGATCGTCAACCCTTCCGGCCGTCCCAGCAACAGGTTCTCGGAGACGGTCATAGGCGTCACCAGCGCAAAGTGCTGAGTGACCATTCCGATTCCAGCAGCGATGGCGTCTCGGGGCGAACGGATCGCGAGCGCCCGACCGTCGACCAGCACCTGGCCGGCGTCGGGGCTGGTGAGGCCATAGAGGATCCTCATCAACGTGGTCTTCCCGGCCCCGTTCTCACCCAGCACCCCGTGCACCTCACCTGCCGCCAGGGTGAGGTCGATGGCGTCGTTGGCGACCAGACCGCCGAATCGCTTGGTGATGCCGCGCAACTCGACCAGACCAGCCGGACCTCCGCCCGACTCCTGCACCTATTGCACCGTCTGGTAAATAATCGTGGGGTCTCGCCGGCCCACGACGCCCCTGGCGGCGTCCTCCTCCTCGACGCAGCGCATGGGCTGCGCCTTCGTCGTACATCCTGGCCAG
>Ga0209431_10003406_pt1 | contig 12657 bp, 9 predicted proteins | sample RifCSP13_3_FD_184021 | JGI IMG/M metagenome (GOLD analysis project Ga0209431, IMG submission 184021) | Soil microbial communities from Rifle, Colorado - Rifle CSP2_sed 13_3 (SPAdes) (version 2) | ecosystem: Environmental > Terrestrial > Deep subsurface > Rock core/Sediment | place: Rifle...
TGGGTATCGGCAATGAGTAGCATACCCATAATGTCGCACCTCTGGTGCTTTTGTTTTATAGTAGCCCCATTCGGGCATAGTCGACCTAAGAAAGGCTTACGCCCCTTCAGGCATACGCGTCAACTTAGTGTGCTAACAGTATAGGATTTAAGGCACAGTTGAGCCAAAAAAAGAGGCAGTAAGTTAAAGTACTTACTGCCTCTTTTCTTTGAAAATAAATTCCCTAAAATTACAAATAAATAAGTCATTTTATGAAAAAAAAGCCGCCGACCAAAAGGGAGGTTTAATTCAACATCTTATATACCAAATGTATATTAATATGGTTTTAATCGCGGAGCGATTCAATGTAAATAGCGCCGGGTGAAACCCGGTGATAAAAAGTCGCTGGATTTTCACAACCACGGAGTGGTTGAATAATGGTTTGAAACTATTAACATTCAACCACTTCGTGGTTGGCCTGAACTGCAAAACCTCCTCACACCGGGTTTCACCCGGCGCTATTCAAATTTAAGCACTCCGTGCTTAATATATTTCCTTAAGTTGACGCGTATGTCTGAAGGGGCGTAAGCAATTGATCAAATCCTTAGAATATGGCTATGCCCATTCGGCCTACCTGCCGTCAAGGCAGGGGCGACATTTATGGTGATTGTTATCGAATCGACAGCATGAACATATCCTCAAACTATCAACTAAACGATATATCTTCGTTTTTAATTACTATTCCGATGGTTGTTCCTTTACCGGGCAACGATGAAATATTCATTTGAAAACCATGATTGTTTATTATCTTATTGCAAATTTTTAATCCAAGTCCGGTGCCCTTTTCTCCATCTGTCCCTGTCGTGGATTTAACAGGCAAATCGCTGAATATTTTCTCAATGGTATCTTCATTCATTCCCGGGCCGGAATCGGAAATGGATAGTATACAATAATCAGCCTCACTGGTGAATTTAACTGTGATGTTCCCGTTATGCGGGGTAAATTTAACCGCATTGCCTATCAGGTTACTAATGGCCTGCCTGAAATATACTTCGTCGATATTAATGCTGAAACCATCAGGCACTTGAACATCGAAATGAATAGCTTTAGACTGTATGATGAGTTTATAAACAATAAAAGTAGAATCAACAATTGGTTTAACCAATGATAACTTTTTTTCCAATTTCATATCATCAGAACCAAAGTTTGACCAATTCAATAGTTTATTAAAATATTCAACCAGGAAAGAAGAGGAGGTTAGTATAAAGTTGAGGAATTCGATATGCTCTTCCGTATAGAAACGGCATATTTTTTCATCTTCAATAAGCATTTGGGCAAAGCCGGAAATGCTGGTAAAAGGAGTACGCAAATCATGGGCCACAATACGGATAAATTCTTCTTTTGCAAGAAGGTTTTCCTTGATCTCCTGCTGGTAATTCCGCATGCGGAGAGCAGTTCGGATACGAGCAAGGAGTTCAACTTCATCAACGGGTTTACGAATGTATTCAATAGCCCCCATATCAAGCGCCATTTTAATATCCTTCGTATCGGTTCGTGCTGAAACCATTATGACAGGGATATCCCGGGTGGTTTCATTTTCTTTAATTTTTTCAAGCACTTCCAATCCGGTCATTTCAGGCATCATGATGTCAAGCAATATTATTTCGGGTATTTTTTCCTGCAAAATTTGCAGAGCCTCACGACCATTCATGGCCGTAAGAGTTTTATAACCCTCGCCGGTAAAAACCCGCTTTAAAAAAAAAACATTGCCTTCTTCATCATCAACTATCAAAATAGTAGAACCAAGAAATTTTTCCATTTTAATTAATTAAATATCTAAGTATTTCTCAATGGTTTCTGTCAATAATCTGATATCAATGGGTTTTGATATAAAATCGTTAAATCCATGTTTCAATATAGCCGTTCTATCTTCCTCCATTGCCCAGGCGGTAATAGCAATTATCGGTACATTATCCCGTGTGCTCTGCTTTCGGATTTCATCAAATGCTATATAACCATTCACATCGGGCAATCTTATATCCATCAGCACCATATCAGGCTTTTCAAGCATGAACTTTTCAATTGCTTCCTGTCCGCCATGGGCAATTATTAGTTCATACTTATCTTTCAGCAATATTTTGAGCATGTGTATACTTTTGTCGTCATCGTCAACCACAAGTATCTTTGCCGTTTTAAGGAAAGGTTTATCAGCAACGTCAGTTAGCCGGTTAACGATTCGGCAAAGTGAATTCTTTGCTGTGGGAGTTTTCATCACAACAACTATATCATCCCTGAGATGAATACTCGATATTAATTCAGGATGCTTGATTTCTTTGGCATAAAAAACAATCAATGGCTTCGTATGCTCCTGCGGAATTAGATTGACATTAACAAACTCAAGCGCATCCATGGTCAGATTATCCAGGTCAACAACTATAACGCCGGGTGTGAACCTTTCGATTATGATTTTTGCCTTTTTTGTTTCCGGTAAAGTTGACGCAATGATATTGAGATCGTTAAATATTTTTTTGAGAAATCGGAGTTCTTTGATATTCTCACTGACAATCAGAGCCCTCACGGATTTATTCTTTTTTGCGAGGGTGATTCTTTCGATATGTGATAGCAGTACACCTTCATCAATCGGTTTATTGAGAAATAAGGCATAATTATATAGGGCTTCATTCGGAAGATCATCGAGATCAGATAGAATAATAACAGGAATATCGCATATTTCGGGTTCGAATTTCATAATGCGGAGAATTTCATAACCTGATAATTTATTAAGTTTCAGGTCGAGTATAACAATATCCGGATGCAGTGATCTTATTTTCCCGAGTCCCGTTTCACCATCTTCGGCACAATCCACCAGATTGTTGTATTTTGACAGATACTTCTCATAATAGTACAGAAGTTCTTTATCATCTTCAATAAGCAGGATATGCTTCTTTTTTGTGGTAACTGTTCCGACAGCATCCTTAAGAACTTCAACCTCGGATATTTGCATTTCATCGGCGGTTTGGAAGGGAATTGAAAACCTGATCAGGGAACCTTTGTCAAGTTCACTTTCGATATTTATTTGCCCATTTAATAAGGTCACTAAATCTTTGCACAAAGCCAAACCAAGACCCGTGCCCTTATATTTTTTCTGAGCCGAACTATCAATCTGCGAAAATTTTTCGAATACTTTTTCAATGTTATCTTTGCTAATCCCAATCCCGGTATCCCGTACCTCAAAGTACAGGTGAGATTTCAGTTTATATACATAAAGTTGTATTTTGCCCTTTTCGGTGAATTTTACAGCATTGCTTATTAAATTTACAAGAATCTGATAGAGTTTTCTTTGATCTGAGATCAGATATTCCGGTAAATTCTGACCTTGTCTGACTGAAAATGTAAGGTTTTTTTCTTTGGTCAATTCTTCTGCCAGTCCTTTCAGATCGCTTAATAACTTTTCAATAGAAAATGGCTTTAGCGTTACCACCATTTTTCGTGATTCAATCTTTGCCAGGTCCAAAAGGTCATTTACGAGATCAAGCAACCGGGTACCGCTTTGGAATATATGTTTAAGTCCTTGAATCTGTTCCTCGTTTAAATTTGAACTATCGTAATTTATCAAAGCTTTTGAAATGCCAATGACCACATTCATGGGAGTTCTGAATTCATGGCTCATGTTGGCAATAAATTCACTTTTTGCCTTATTGGCTTCCTTTAGTTTCTTTTCGTTTTCTTTGCGTTCGCTCATATCGCGCGCAATAGCAACTGCATACCAATTATCGTCAATAATCAGGGGTGCAATTGTTAATTCTATGGAAAGCGTTGATTTATCCTTTTTAAGGGCAATGAGTTCTACAGCCTTACCAATCAACTTGTCACTATTTATATAGTCGGAAATGATAAATCTATCTGTATTCTCGCCTACACTGTTTTCAGGCACTAATAAAGTTTGGATATACGAATGTCGTACTTCTTCAGAAGTATAACCGAATATGTTCATTGCTGCACGGTTCCAGAAAACAATTTTACCGGCATCATCGATCATGATGATGGCATCAATTACACCATCTGTAATTTTCTCAACAAAAATTTTATTCTGAATAAGTTCTTTATTCCTAAGATTTAATTCTTCAATAACCAAGTCAAGCTTTTTCTTTTGTTTATAAAGCTTCAGAAAGAGTTCTACTTTACCCAACAGAATGCTATGATTGAATGGCTTTGCAATATAATCAATCGCGCCGGTTTGAATTCCCTTAACCATATCCGATTCATTCATATATGTCCCTGATAAAAATATAACCGAAATATTTTCACAGTCTTTGATTTTCTTTATCTGCTGCAACATTTCATAACCACTCATATCGGGCATATGTACATCGGAGATTATTAATGCAAACTCATGTTCCTGAACCTTAATCAAAGCTTCATCCCCCGAGCTTGCTTGAACAGTAATAACATCAAGAGAAGTAAGTAATTCATCCAATAACGTAAGGTTGTTTTGCATATCATCAACAAGAAGTATTTTTGGTAACATGGCTGGTTGCATCAGTTTTTGATTTTCATGATTTGACCTTCAAATCACTTTTATAATTAACTGATACGACCTTATATAGGCAATGTTGTTGATAGGCCATTGATTTAGAACCAGATATTTATTGATTTATATCAATGGCTATTGTGCATACCAGATACCAGCGAATACAGCATGTTCACATTTCCTGATACACTGAATTCTCCTTAACAGGGACTCAGCTGCAGAAAATGCACTATCCCAAAAGGATCGGTGGCAAACCGGTCTGATTGGGCCTTGTAAGAATTAATTGAGGTAAGTGCTTATTATTTACATTAGTAGCTCTCTTACAATAGGTTAAGAGAGATAATCATCGCAACCTGGGTCAAGGGCCAGCTTCCTGTCCGACTAAGCGCATAAGCTGTTTGGGCAATTCTGGCCTGATTTGTTTAATAATCCGTGTAGCTTTATAACCATCCATTATTGGAATTTTTGTAACTATTCAACAATATAGTAAAATTGGGTAGTTATTAACAGTTTATAAGATGTTTTTATTCCATATTTTTGAAAATCAGCTACTTTATTAACAATTGTTAGTTACTAAGTAACATCCCTTGCCCATCAGCCAGAGCGCTATTTGTGATATTCTTGAGCGGTTTGCCTAAAAAGCAACACCGGCATACAGGATCATTGCCTATGAAGTTCAGACTGGTGTAATAGGTTCTGACGAAACCGGGGCTAAGGTAAACGGAAAAAATCGCTGGTTCTGGACGTGGCAAAACAAATTGGCCACATTTATCGCCTTTTCTCAAAATCGTGGTACGGTTACTATCAATGACAATTTTGCGAATGGTTTTGAAAATGCCGTACTGGCTCATGATTGTTGGAAAAGCTATTTTGAAACCAAATCGAAAACGCATCAAATATGTACGGCCTACTTGTTACGGGAGCTTAATTATTTTGAAGAACGCTATCAACCTTCATGGGCAACGGCGTTCAAAAACATGAAAGAGGTTTGCACGTTTCAAAAACGGATCATCAGGTATAAAAACTATCTCTTTACCTTTCTATACTATCACGAAGTACCTCCGGATAACAATACCTCTGAAAGAGCTATCCGAAATATTAAAATCAAACAAAAAGTGTCTGGCCAATTTAAAACACAGCGAGGCCCACAAATCTATGCTATCATCCGCTCTGTAACCGATACCTGTAACAAAAATGGGCAAAACGTCTTGTTTGCTTTTCATACTATCGTTAAATTGCATCCTGAATAGTCACGAAAACCTTAATTCTTAACATCCTTATCATGAAATTAAAACTCCATTTCGCGGCATTTGTCCTTGTTTGCATTGTTATGACCTCATGCAGGCATAAAAGTATTTCGTCGAATGACCCGAATCCTGAACCATTGCCGTCACGGCAGGCCTGGGCTATTGTGGTGCACGGGGGTGCAGGGGCCTTGCGGGAGGAAGTGCTTGGTGATGAGCTGGATGCCCAATACAGGGAATCTCTCATTGGAGCCCTACATGCCGGAACAAAGATCCTGGAGGACGGAGGCACGGCGCTGGATGCCGTAGAGACCGTGATCCGCATGATGGAGGACAACCCGCTTTTCAATGCAGGCAAGGGTGCTGCCTTTACACACGATGGGCGAAATGAGCTCGATGCATCCATCATGGATGGTTCAACCCTGGGAGCCGGAGCTGTTGCCGCGGTAACCGACATCAAAAACCCGATAAGTGCCGCACGGGCGGTGATGACGCATTCACCGCACGTTATGCTTTCCGGGGCAGGGGCTTCTGCATTTGCCCGGGAGCAGGGTCTGGAAATGGTATCGCCTGCCTATTTTCATACCGATCGCAAATGGAACGACCTGAAGGAAATCCTGAAAAAAGAAAAGCTTGGTACGGTAGGATGTGTGGCCCTCGATAGGAAGGGTAATCTGGCGGCAGGTACCTCTACCGGTGGAATGGCCAACAAGCGGTACAACCGCATTGGCGACAGTCCGGTTATCGGTGCCGGAACCTATGCCAGCAATGCAACCTGTGCGATATCCTGCACAGGCCACGGGGAATTTTTTATCCGTTACGCCGTTGCGCATGACATATCGGCCCTGATGGAATACAAGGGATTATCTCTGCGCGAATCTGCAGAACTTGTAGTCATGGACAAGCTGGTAAAGGCAGGAGGTGCGGGCGGTGTGATAGGGGTTGACATTCGGGGTAACATCACCATGACCTTCAACACCGAAGGTATGTTTCGCGCTTTTGCCACCGCTGATGGCAATGAGGGGGTATTTATTTTTGGGGATGAGGCCAGTGACTGAACAGCAAATGCATTTTCTCCCGGTTCCGGGCCAGAGCCCGGAGAGATAACACCGGCGGAAGCACTATTGTCTATCATCATCGATATACATTGTTTCGACATTTAAGAACCAGTTTGGTCCGCCTCTGAAATATATAGATTTACTACATTGTATTTCAAACAATTATTTTAATCAATTGTTTGGTTTAATGTAGTCATGCCAAACAATCTTAAATCATCCTGCAAATGAGACCCCTTCTGTTTTCATCATGCTTCACCTGCATATTCCTGTTCATGGAGTTGCCATCATCCGGCCAGACTCATATGTACCTGGATGATCAGTTTATATCCGCCAGCCAGCCCATACCTGCAAAACGTAAAGGTATAGGTGCAGTGGGTAAGTATGAATTCGGACCTTATAAGATCATATCCGGGAAAGAAGGCTGGACAACCACAAAACAAAAATCGGAATTTTTAAGCGGTGACACCAAAATTCAGTCGAAAACCAAACAATCTTTTGTATTTACGGGATTTGAGGCAGACACTGTATATGCGAATGTAACGGTATCTTCAGTAACTCAAATAGAGGAGCATTATGGTTTTCTGTTTCGGACCCTCACCAATTGGTCGAATCAGGAGATCACAGAAAGCAGCGAGACCTACATTGCCGGTTTTGATACACCATATGATACTTCAGCGTGGAATCTGATCCTGGTGTATCCCGTAATGGGCGAAATAGCAGGACAGATCCAGCCCGACCAGCTTGAATTATTTCATGGAATACTTACCAATGGGCAGATTCAGATTGCCATCAGACCGGAATTCCGGTGGGATAATGGAAAACCATCCACACTGCTGAAACCTGTCGAGGGTTATAAATTTATACTGGATGAGGAAACGATTGCTGCCGTGCAGGTTATGCCAGTAAATAAAATGACGGTATGGATCCGCAGTGATTTACAGAATGATCTGAAACTCATCCTTGCAGCAGGAAGTGCCGCTATGATGGTACGAAGTTTATAAACCATCTGTTCATGTCCCTCGTCACTTTGCCACGGACATATAGTTTGATGGATTCAAGGATGTCAATACTTTTATTCATTTTTCCAAAGGATATTGTATTCATTTCCCAGTAAATCCTGGTAGTAGATGCCAATCTGAAAAAGATTGGACAGTTGAATGGCTTTCGTAGTGGTAAAGTTGTACTTTTCTGATTCAGTGGGGGATTCATTAGAATATAATGAAGACCCAAGGTTTTCCGACTGGTCCCCGGCCATAATCTGAACCTGCACCAGGTAAATAAAATTATCCGGATTAACGACGCTGCCATCAAATTGTTTGTAATCCATGCTAACGGAAGTAATTTCATTATTGCTGTTGGTATGTATGGTCGGAATGGCAAATATCAGATATATGAACGGGCACACCGTTGCATAGTTAATGGTATAGTCATTCCCGTTGATAGACATTGTATATTCCCCCATTCTGAAAGGTGGTGTGCTTGTAAATTCTCCCGGCCTGCTGTAAAACGCAAGAAAACCGTTCGGCGCAGTGGCATACCTGTACTGATATATATCATTGTATGGCTGATCATTGGGTCCCGAAAGCACAGCCGCTTCAGCACTGGATGGGAGTATGGACCCTCCGCATGCCACCCTGACTGAGTAACCAATACTGATATCAGCGGTATCATATACCTGTGGAGGTGTATCATTCATTCCCATCCTGCCGGCATAAAGCGCAAACGATGAGCTGACCCTGAGATCCCTGCCGGAAAGAACATCAATAACACCATCATTGTCAACATCTATGTTTTTTGATAAGGATTCGTAATAAGTACCGATCTCTTTATACCATGCAATCTCCCAGTCGTTCAGGCCAATTTCATCTCCCAGCGGGTTATTGGCAGGTATTACGTTTGTGCCATCCAGCGTTAGCGTACTCAGATCGATTACGGTATTATCACCATCCTTCAGACTTACAAGAGGCAACACGTTTAAGCCACCGGCCTGTAAACATCCGATAAAACCATTGTTCTCATCAAGGAATGATAAAGCACAGGCAGTCCCTGATGCAGCTTTTGCAGCAAAAGTACTGTCACCGATAGTAAAGACTTCATACGAGTTGCTGTTAAACACAAGTACCTTTTTTGCATCGGATAGCAAGGGACCAATTGATAGTGATGCTGTACTTTTCAGATTTCCGGATTGCGGAATGGTTCCCTTTATGACAATCTTAGCGCTGTTAGCTGATTCTTTATCTTTCGAGCAGCTTATCATTGTGGCTGCAATTGCAAATGTTAAAACCAGGTTTCTCATCTTTCAGTTTTTGTAAGATATATATATTTGTATAGCTCCGACATAGAAGTGCCAGATTGACGATTATGGTATACTCACCCTTATACGCAGGATCTCCGCAAAAAGTAACATAAATGCCTGGTTTTTATACGAAGAAAGCGGAAGCTGATGCAAATTGAGGGTAAGATTTCTCGAACATGACGCAGATGGGCGCGGATTTTTTTGTCTTTGCATTCTTTTGCTTTTATGACTTATGGGAGATCGATACTTTTCATAGTTTTGTAATTGAAATTTGAAGATGATCGAAAATGAGAAGTATACTTTTTTTTGTAGTGAGTTTTTTATGCATTTCCTTTTTGGGTGTTTCAGGTCAAAAATCAGGAAATCCGGTTTTTAATGGCTGGTATGCCGATCCGGAAGGAATTGTATTTGGGAATGAATATTGGATTTATCCGACCTACTCAGCGCCCTATGATGAGCAGGTTTTTATCGATGCTTTTTCGTCCAGAGATTTAGTCAGGTGGAAGAAGCATGAACGAATTATAGATACCGCCGAAGTAAAATGGGCCAGGTATGCGATGTGGGCTCCGGCAATTGTCAAAAAAGAGAATCAGTACTTTTTGTTTTTTGCGGCGAATGATATTCAACATGACGGCCAAACCGGTGGTATAGGAGTAAGTGTGTCTGATAAGCCAGAAGGTCCGTTCAAAGATTACCTGGGGAAACCCTTACTGGACAAGTTCCATAATGGTGCGCAACCAATCGATCAATATATTTTTAAAGACAAAGATTCACAGTATTATATGATCTATGGCGGCTGGAGGCATTGTAACATAGTAAAACTGAAAGCTGATTTTACAGGTTTTGTTCCTTTTGATGATGGAACTGTTTTTAAAGAAATAACACCTGAAGGTTATGTAGAAGGGCCCTTTATGTTTATCCGTGGTGGCAACTATTATTTTATGTGGTCCGAAGGTGCCTGGGGAGGTTCTGATTACCGGGTTGCATACGCCATTGCCGATTCTCCAACTGGACCGTTTAAGCGTCTGAATACTGTGTTGGAGCAAGATCCTGGGATTGGCAAAGGAGCAGGACATCATTCAGTTCTTCAAAAACCCGGAAAAGATGAGTGGTACATAGTATACCATCGTCGTCCGTTAGACCGGACAGATGCTAATCACCGGGTAACCTGCATTGATAGGTTGTATTTTGATGAAAACGGACTTATAAAACCGGTGAAATTGACCTTTGATGGAGTTCAAAAAAGAAAGATCAACTAGTAAAGTAGGCAGAGGCAGTAGCAGTAGGCAGCAGGGTGGGAACTTTTTCACCTCCCAACTGTTCCCCTGACATGACACCACTATCCTTCAACATATTAAATCCATCCTTCACCCCGGTACCCCCTGTCTATTATGACATTTTCTCTGAAGAGGGGCAAAAGCCGTTTACAAAAGTGTACTATTTCGGTTCGGGTACTGATCTGGAAGAAGCCTCGGGCAGGATAACAGGCATCGAAAAGAACGAAATCAACGAAGAGTATATGCACTTTGACTCCGGCAATCGTGCCCGTATCGACCGCATTGTCACCATAAACGGGAAACCCGGTCCCGCCTACGATGAATACGACAGTTATGGATTGGCCTGTTTGGATTGCAGCGGGGGAATGGAGGAGTAAGCATATGACTGCTTCCAGCCTCCAAAAAACAATTACATTAAGACATGCCATAGCACTTTATGTAAGTTCTGTTCTGGGGTCGGGAGTGCTTGTGCTTCCGGGACTGGCAGCCCAGATCGCCGGACCCTCTTCACTGATTGCCTGGATTATTCTATCCCTCGCAAGTTATCCGTTTGCCTATACGTTCGGTTCCCTGTCAGCACGAAGACCTGAGTCAGGCGGGATCTATTCCTTTGCAAAGGAAAGCTTTGGACCTCATGTATCGTCGGTTTCAGCATGGCTTATTGCCCTTTGGTATATCACGGGCGCACCGGCTGCAACGCTTATAGCTACATCTTATATTTCCTATGCTTTTCCTGTTAGCCGTGAAGGGTTATATGTTTTTTCCGCCCTGATCATCTTTCTCGCATTTATAATCAACTACCGGGGAATAAAATTCAGCAGTAATGTGCAGGTTGTAGTTGTGCTTTCCATCGTGATACTGCTTTCCTGTGCTGTTATTTTTTCAATGGGGAAGGTGCAGGCCGGGAATTTTCATCCTTTTTTCCCCCATGGCATCCGCCCTGTAGGTTTAGTAGCTGCCCTCATATTCTGGTCATACCTGGGCTACGAAAACGTATCCAATGTTGCTGAAGAGTTCAGGAATCCGGAAAGGGATTTCCACCGGAGCATCCTGGGCAGTGTTTTTCTGATCGGTCTGTTATATATTGCCATGTCTTTTGTCACCATAGGCACGCTTGCCTATCAAACAGGTGGCAGTGTGGCCCCGTTTGCAGCTATTTTTTCAAATGTCTTTGGCAATTACGGTGCTATAGCCACATCCCTGATAGCTGTATTTATCATCTTCGGAACTATCAATGTGTATACTGCAGGCATGTCGCGTGTGATATATGCAGCAGCCAGGGATGGCAGTTTTCCGGCAACTCTGACGCATATCAATAAAAAGAATTCGGTCCCCGACAGAAGCCTGGTCATGTTATCCGGGAGTTCCTTCATCATGTTAGTAGTTTATTATTTTTTAAAGGTTGATCTGCAAACCGCGTTGCTTATACCCAGTGGTGCTGCGATCATCATTTATATACTGGGATCCGCTTCCGGGATACGGCTGCTTCCTGGAAAAAAGGGGAAAGCACTTGCATGGATATCGCTTGTATTTTCCGCAGCCATATTACCGTTTGTCGGGAAGCTTGCCTTTGCCGGCATAGCGGCAGGACTGGCCGGGCTTATTTACAGCTGGCTGTTGAGAAGGAGGAATTAGAAGAATAGAGGGAGGTGAGGATATGTTTCATGAGGCTTTGCCCGGAATCCTGCCTCTGAAATGGATCACAATTGGCATCAGGCATTATTAAAAAATTTATCATTGTGATCATGGAATGGCCGTTGCCATTGGAATGTTTTTAAACCGGATTGATGAATTTTTTTGGATACCGTGGTTTTGTATGCACCCATGATTTCTGACAATGATTTGATTTTGGAACGTTGTAGGGACAGGTCGCGACCTGTCCCTACCTGAAAATTTCACCTGTAGTTCTCCAGTAGTTCCAATATGCATCCCAGGTCGTTGGAGGCGTTGACATAGCTGTATGCGCCGCCGTCCCATCCTCCGCTCTGCACGGTAGGAATACCCAGGATTTCGAATTTCTTCTCCATGCCATTAATATCTTTAACCTGGAAGGCAATATGGTGAATACCTTCGCCATGCTGATCCAGATAATCCTGCCAGGTGCTGGGACCTTTCACCGGCTGGATGAGCTCGATCTGAAGATTGTCCATGGAAAGAAATGCCAGTTTTGCCGTAGCGTCCGACGGGTTGTCATTATAACGTGTGGGGCGGCTGGAGTGCCCCCCGGCAACGCTCACAGCGGGAACTTCCACTCCCAGCACTTGAGCCCAGG
>Ga0209431_10003407_pt1 | contig 12655 bp, 17 predicted proteins | sample RifCSP13_3_FD_184021 | JGI IMG/M metagenome (GOLD analysis project Ga0209431, IMG submission 184021) | Soil microbial communities from Rifle, Colorado - Rifle CSP2_sed 13_3 (SPAdes) (version 2) | ecosystem: Environmental > Terrestrial > Deep subsurface > Rock core/Sediment | place: Rifle...
TGAATCTATGAGATTTATATTTAGAAAAGATTTAAATCCGGTAACAAAAGGCTTCACATTAGTGGAACTTTTGATTGTTGTAAGTATTTTGGGTATTTTGGCCGCGTTTACAATGAGTATTATAAATACCAGGACACAACGTTCCAGAGCGGAAGATGCGGTAAGACAAGCTACCGTTCAAAAACTTGCACAGGGTTTAGAAGGTTTTTATGCTGCCGAGGGATTTTATCCAGCTACCACTGCAAATGGAGACCCTTTGGGAGCGACAGGTGCGAATAGACTTACTTTATTAAATTATATTGGTGTCTGGCCTACTCAGACTACAGAGTTTCCCGGAACTTATTACTACAATCCTATTACTGAGATTTCTGCTACCGAAGGCGCTATTACTTTTGATTGTGTGTCTATAGGTATGGCAACAACCCCCGGTAGATTTATAAAATATGTAAGCAGGTGGCACGCAGGATTTACCGGCGGGCTTCCGGCTTGCGGTGGAAAAGTTTTAAAAAATTGTACCAGACAATGCAGTGATGGAGCATACGGAAATGATTTTCTAACTTGCACGCAAAATGATGAAACCCCTTGTTAATCGTGGTACTTTTAATAGTGAAAGAAATAATATGCTATCAAATTTTAAAAAAACGATCTTAAACCGAAATCAAAACATAAAAGGATTCACTTTGATAGAGCTTTTAATTGTGATTATTATTTTGGGAATTTTAAGCGGGGTCGTTTTAACTGTTTTAAACCCTCAAGGTATCAGAGCAAAAACAAATGACGGTACAAGAAAAGGAGATCTAAAAAGGATTCAACTGGCTCTGGAAAATTATTTTACGGATTATCGGGGCTATCCTGGAACAACTACATGGGTTAATGCCAGCGCTGCAGGTACTGCATTGTCTAATTTGGTGGTTCCCAATTACATAAGCGCTTTGCCGCAGGATCCTTCTAAAAACGTTACAAATTCCAACCCTTGCGAAAGCAGTGTGAATACATTTTATTCATATAGAACTACTGCATGTGGGGGAGCTCCATGTCTTGCCGCAAGTTATGTTTTAACGGCTAGAATGCAGGTAGATACTTCGGATAATGATAGTTTGTGCAGTACCTTGAGAAATTGGAGTTTATTTTCTTGCGGAGCTATTCCTACAACTGTCTATTGTTACGGCGTTCAAAATCCATGAAAAAATCGAACATCGATTCAAAAGGTATCACCTTAGTGGAACTTGTGCTAGTAGCTACAATAGCTATTTTGCTTTCAGGTTTTATATTAGGTCATTTTAACCCTACCTTCCAAAATGCCAAGGCCAGAGATAATAAAAGATTGTCCGACGCTGAACATTTTGATAGAGCTATAAATGAATATATGCTAAATAATGGAGCTTATCCGGGGGCGGCCGGTAGCTTAAGAACCAGCACAATATTACCGGCGGGCAATTCCGGTCCTTTGGAAAATCCTCAGCAAGGTTGGATTGACGCCGATCTGTCTGAAAATATAACTAAATTGCCTCTTGATCCGCTAAATAATAGTTCGTATTTCTATTCTTATCTGCATAGCGATAACAGTTATGAACTAAATATGAGGTTGGAAGTTTTGACGGAATATTCTATCGATGATGGCGGAGATGATAATGATGTTTATGAGATTGGTAATAATTTAAGCATTATTTAATATGCTAAAATCAATTTATGAGTATTTCTGCCCGAAATATCCGAAATGACATCTTAATCACAGAGAATGGTTTTACTCTGGTTGAGCTTTTAATTGTGGTTGTTATAGTTTCCATTTTAACAGGAGCTTTAATTCCCAGTTTTTCAACTTTTATAAAAAATCAAAACTTAAAACAGGCGCAGCAAATACTTTTAAGCGATTTAAGAAGTGTACAGAATAAAGCAATGACGGGAACAGCAAGCAGTACAGGTGTTAATTACTGGGGCATAAATATTCCAAGTGCTTCAGCATCTTCATATACTTATTTTGCTTCAGAATTTAACACAAGTTGTACACCCGGGGGTATATATACAAACCAGGGCAATAGTCAGCCTTTAGTAAGCCCGATAACAATAAATAATTCTCAGGGATGTCTTTTCTTTAGCATAGAAAACGGGGATGCTAATTTTGTTGGGCTTCCCGCATGCCCGGCCGGACAGTTAACAGGTATGACTTGTATAAATATATGTGATTCGGCAACTTCATGTAAGTATGTGGGTATGAATGCCAATGGTTTGATAATTGCGAGTAATTGAAAATCATGAAGCTATTAAATAAATTAACAGACAAAAGGATTAAATTAGATAATGTGAAAAATGAGAAAGGAATCGGATTAGTGGAAGTGATACTTGCACTAGGTATATCTATTGTTGTAATTACTTCACTTGTTTCTCTCTCTGTTTATACCTTAAGAAATTCTCTTCAAAGCAAATTATTGTTGAGAGGGTCAAAGCTAGCGAACGAAGAACTGGAAAGAGCAAGAGCTTATAGAGATAATTCCCCCACCTGGGAGCAATTTGTAGGCGGACTGTTAGCTGCTAATTGTACTACAGCCTGTTATATAAATGTGTCATTGGCTCCGGTTAGCGGTGAAGAACAGACAAACCCAAATTATGCTACCCGCCCCACCGAAAATTTATGGAGGTCGTTTACTATATCCGACCCGGTTAATTTAGATGTAGTTTCAACAACAGATAATGTGATAAGAATTTCCGTTGCCACAAGATGGGAGATAGGCGGAGTTACAAAACGGACAAACGTATACACAGATTTGTCTAATTGGAGGTAGTTTTTTGATATGAAATTATATAGATATTTAAGGAAGAACCCTTATAATAATAAATCTGCAGGGTTCACTTTAATTGAACTTCTTTTAGTCGTTTCTCTACTGGCTATTTCTGTTGGAGTTACAGGTGATGTAATTGCTTCACTTGTTCGCAGTTATACTAAGACCCAGGTTCAGAATGAAATAGAGCAAAATGCAAATTTTGCGTCATTTAAATTGGAAAAAGAAATCAGAAATGCTTCGTATACTATTTTGCCATATGTCAACGGCAGCGGTGCTTCCACTTTGTTTTTTTTAAATAGCGATGCAACTAAATTAATATGTTATCGGGTGACTTACAGTGGAGCTGGAGTGCTTCAAAGAGGCTGGGCTTCCACTAGCGGTGGTATTCCGGGGGCATGTTCTAATTATACTAATGTTACTAACACGTCACTTGTAGGAGGTGTTAATGTAACTTGTAATACGCTGGTTCCCGGTAACGATTGTTTTAAAATAACTAAGGCTGCCGGTGGTCCGGATGTGGTAAAAATACATTTGGAATTTACACAAGTCGGAGCCTTCGGTGTGTCTCAAACCGGTAGTGTTATTTTTGATAATACGTTGGTAGTGCGGGGAACTTACTAGGGTGACTAACGAGAAAGGACAGACATTAGTAATAATCGTGTTTTTGGCGGTTATATCTTTGTTATTAGGTGTAACAATTTCCTTAAGGTATATCACAAACGTGAGAAATATTACCGAATCTGATTCATCCTCAAGAGCACTTGCTGTTGCGGAAGCTGCAGTGGAAAGAATTCTGCTTCTCCCTACAGAAACTTTAGAAAATTATATAAGTTCAGGGAATTGTGGTTCGGACTGTTATCTGTTGATTACAGGTTCGGACGGTGTTAATGCTGAAGCTAATGTAACTTTGAGCTACCTGGGTAATTCCATCAGTGACTTCAATTTGTTTCTTAAAAGAGACAATTCGGGTGAAGTGAGTTTGAGCGGATATCCGGATAATACAGATATTACTGTCTGCTGGAATAATCCGGGCGGTGAATTGCCTTCAGTAACCGCTTCATTTGTTTACGGGGCTTTGGGAAGTTATAGTGCAGACGCGTATTCGTATAATTCCTTAGGATCTACCCATGCAGATAATGGATTTTCCGAAACATCTGCTCAATTTGGGTATCAAAATTGCTTTGATGTTGCCGGTAAAATGTCTCCCGGAATATTAAGGTTGAAGTCGTTTTATAATGATGTGACGCTAAACATAGTTGCGTCTTTGGGGGCAACTATTCCTGCGCAGGGGATATTAATAACATCCGAAGGTGTAGTTTCTGAGCAGGTAAGAAAAATTGAGGTGACAAAAACTTTATATCACATGCCTACGCAATTTGATTATGTTATTTATCAAAAGTCAACTACCGATGCGCTTTCTAATTGAATATGTTGTTAATAAATTGTTAATAAGGTAACATTTAATCATGCCTATAATAGGTTTAGACCTTGGAAAAAATAACTTTAGAGCAGTGGAAATAGAAAACAATAAAGGGAAGATTACGCTGTTAAAATATGGAATTTATGAGAATCCTAAAATAAATATTGAAGGTGATAACAAAGAGGATTTAGTTAATTATGCGAATGCAGTTAGAGAGTTTTTCAATGAAACAGGTTTTACGACTCAAAACGTAGTTACTGCCCTGCCCGAGCACCAGGTATTTATGAGAGTTATCAAAATGCCTTTAATGAACGATAAAGATCTGGATAATTCCATCCGTTTTGAGGCAGAACAATACATTCCGATGCCCCTTAAAGAAGTTAATTTGTCTCACCAAAAAATCGATCCCGATCTCGATGATAAAAACAAAATAAATGTTTTACTGGTAGCTGCCAAAAAGTCTATTTTGGAAAAATACGTTGAAATATTAAGAATGGCTCATTTAACGCCTAAGGGTATGGAACCCGAAGCGCTTTCGGTGGGAAGGATTTTGGGTGACAGCGAAGAAAGACCTTCGGCTAGCATAATAATTGATATAGGCGTCAGCAGTTCTCTAATTATTATAACTTATAGGGGTTTTGTACGATTTACAAGAAGCATTCCCTTTGGAGGAGACATACTGACCAGATCAATTCAGCAGTCTTTGGGTTTAGATTATAACCAGGCTGAAGAGTACAAGAAAGCATATGGATTGGACCCTAACCACGCGGAAGGTAAAATATTTAACATTTTAAAACCTATATTTGATAATGTCGTGATGGAAGTAAAAAGATCTAAAATATTCTTTACATCCCACAACCCCAACGTTAATATAAATAGAGTAATATTATGCGGAGGAACTGCCCTTATGCCCGGAATTTTGTTTTACATGGCTACTAATTTAGACTCCGAAGTTGAGTTGGCTAACCCGTGGAGAAATATTTTAATTTCAAACAAGTACGAATCTAAAAAAGATTATTTGTATGAGCACGGCCCTATATTTTCTACTGCAGTGGGCCTTGCTATGAAAGAGGTATAGAAAAATGGCTCAGAGTATAAACCTTATACCGCATGAGGAAAGACAGGAACAGGAAAAAGAGAAACTTGTAAAATTTAGTACGATTTTTTCAGTATTATTACTTATAATTGCCGGTGCCGTGGCAGCTTATTACTTTAATTCAAAATCCGAATTAAATAAAAGTATTGTATCTCAAGATTCAGAAATAGAAGATAGCAGGAACCAGATTAAAGGCATGGCTGATATAGAAATAGTTGCCAGAAATTTGTTTTCAAAGTATAAAGCATTAAATACGATTTTTGATACGAAATATAATTATTCGCTTTTATTGGAAGAATTGCGTGTCAGAACACCATTAACAATAAAAATAGACGATTTGTCGATTGCCGCTTCAAATACGATTACAATTTCCGGTTCGGGAGAAAATTATCTTGCTGTAGCTCAATTTATTAATGATTTAACAGATCCGGAATTTAAAGGCGGACGTGAAGGGCTGAAAGATTTGTTTAGCGATGTAGTTTTAAACTCCGTTAATTTGGAGAATAAAACTAACAGAGCGTCCTATTTTCTGAATGTATCGTATAAATTGGAAAAATTAGCGAGTAAAAGTTATGAGTAACGATAAAAAAGATATAAAAAGTGATTTGAATGCTTTAAAGAATGCTTTAGTAAATTTTGTGGTACCGATTATAAGTTTAGGTATAACTGTAATTTTATTTGTATCAGTAATTTATCCCTCTTATAAGGAGATTCCCACATTAAAAGATGATTTACAAAGAAAAGAGTCGTTAAGCACTCAACTTGAGACAAAACTGAAAAACTTAAAGAGGCTGGTGGATTTTAAAAGTGCAGTAGATGAGGATGAAAAATTAATATCTGATACTCTTGTGTCAGAGCCCCAGGTACCCCAGTTGCTGACTCAAATAGATATTATAGCCAGAGAAAACGGTTTGACTTTGAATAAACTCAGCTACTCAATAACCGAAAGCGATGAAAAAAATAAAGAGGCTGCTATGAGCCAAAAGGTTTTAAATGTTACGGTTGTATTGTCAGCACTAGGAAGCCACGACCAAATAATTAATTTTTTCAAAACATTAGAATCCGCAGCAAGGATAGTGCAGATTAAAACCTTTAGATATGAACAATCCCAGGACCCGGAAACATTGGGTGCTTTAGGATTTTCAGTTGTGATAACATCCCCGTATTTATATGTTCAGTCCAACGCCGTGACAGATGATCCGGTTGATTTGGATATAAATGACAAAGAGTTTATAGGTACGGTTAATAAAGTTAAGAAATTCAAATTTTACAAGCCGACTTTGGAAGAAATAAATAAATTCCTGTCCAAGCCGGGTGTTGAAGAAAGCACTGAATCTGAGGAGACTCCTCCGACTACATAAGTGCAGAATAACTTAAATAATTTATAGAGCGTTATATTTATTGAATTTCTTTGGAATTTAACTTTCTCCACTCATCTATTTTTTGGTGGTTGCCCGATAAAAGCATTTCCGGTACTTTATACCCCAGAAAGTTTTCCGGTTTAGAGTATTGAGGAAACTCTATTTTTCCGAAGGTAAATGATTCTATTTTTGTGGCTTCTTCCTTTAGTATGGTACCCGGAATCAGCCTTACTACAGCTTCCATAATGGCAAGTGCGGGAATTTCTCCTCCCGAAAGCACAAAATCCCCTATTGATATAGTATCGGTGCAGAAATGTTCTTGAATTCTGGCGTCTACGCCTTCGTACCGGCCGCAGATGAAAACTATTCTGCTTGTTTCTCCTAAGTTTTCGGCGGTTTTTTGGTTAAATTTAATACCGTTCGGAGAAAGCAATATTACCCGTGTTTTATCTTTTTCGGCATTATGTCTAAAGTTCATCATTTGCTCATCTGAATAATTCATAACCTCTTTTAAAGCTTTATAAATAGGCTCAATCATTAAAATCATACCCACACCGCCCCCATAGGTAGTGCCGTCCACCGTTCCTCTTTTATCAATGGCGTGATCGCGCAGGTTATGCAGATTTATTTCGGCTAGGTTTTTTTCAACGGCTCTTTTAAAAGGAAGGTTTTTTAAATGTTCTTTGAATAAACCTGGAAAAAGGGTGATTATTTCTAACTTAAGCATTTTTCTCACTTGAATAACGGAAATTTTCTAAACTTCGGAGGCTTCCAGCAACTCTATGTTTATTCTTACGTTATCTTTGATAGCTTTTGATTTAGCCAGATTTCTGATGCTCTTTATATTTTTTCCTTCTTTTCCTATTACTATACCCATATCTTCGTTGGCTACTTTTATTCTATATGATAATAATCCGCTTTCCTGAGTTTCGGTTACTTCCACTTCGTCGGGATTATTAACTAATTGTTTAACTAAATATTCAATAAATTCTTTCATTTTACTTACTGTTTAAACCTCGGTGGAAGATTCAATTTTTTTAGATTTGGGATTATATTTTGTATAGTTATATTTACCCGAAACTAGCTTTTCTACAGCTTGAGTTGTCATTGCGCCCTTTTTTTGCCATTCCTCGTATTTTTCTTTGTCTATTGAAAAAGAACTGGTTTTTTGATGAGGATTGTAGAATCCTAACACATCAATAAATCTTCCATTTCTTTTATCTTTTGTATTGGCTACTACTACTTTATATGTAGGAGCATTCTTTTTTCCGAATTTTGCTAATCTAATTGAAACTGACATAGACTTTTTCCTTTTCGCAAGGCATTGTATCAAAGGCCTTTCATGTTGTCCAATGCTGCGCTTGCGGCATTTTGCTCTGCTCTTTGCTTACTTCTACCCTCTCCTACAGCTTTTAAGTCTTTATCTAAATATACACCCACTTTAAAAGTTTTATCGTGATCAAGACCCCAGGAGTCAATAACTTCGTATATAGGTGTTATTCCGTATTTATCCTGGGCCAGTTCCTGATACTTTGACTTGGCGTCTTTATAGGCCTCTCTTTTTATTATTTCATCAACTTTATATAAAAGTTCTCTATTTACAAATTCTCTGCAAAAATCCAAGCCATTTTGCATATATAGTGCTCCTAAAACCGCTTCGAATGTGTTGGCAAGTATATATTCTCTGTTTCTGCCTCCGGTAGCCTCTTCACCATTTGACAGTAATAAAAATTCTCCGTAGTTTAGTCTTCTTGATTCCTCAGCGAGGGAGGGAGTGCAGACTATTGAAGCCCTATAGTTTGTTAAATCACCTTCGGGTGACTCTGGAAATTTATTATATAAAAATTCTGACGATAAAAGCTGCAAAACGGCGTCACCTAAAAATTCCAGTCTTTCATTTGAGTTGTTTTCATAGTCGGGATGTTCGTTTAAATATGATCTATGTGTAAAAGCGGTTAAAAAGAGTAAAGAATCCTTTATTTCAGTCTTTAAGACACTTTCTAGTTTTTTGGTATCGAATTCCATATGCTGTTAAATTAATCAAGGTGTTCTTCAAGAAGTTCTATCAAATCACCTACTGTTTCTATATTTTCCTTTTCGCTTGTTAGATCCAAATTAAATAATTCCTCGATTTCTTCAAGGATTTCCAGCAACTCCATTTCGCTTATATTTAAGTCTTCTTCAAAATATGATTCCAGAGATATTTCCGAGGGGTCTAACCCGGTTTTATCTTCTATTATTTTTTTTACTTTGTTCAAATAGCTAGTCATTTTTTAAATTAACGAATTTATTGTAATACTTTCTGATTTCGTAGAAACTACGCTTCCCAATACACCATTTACAAATTTGCTTGATGTATCGTTTCCGAACTCCTTGGCCAATTCCACGGCTTCATCTATTGCTACTTTCTCAGGTACGCTTTTTCCGAAAACTATTTCGAATATTGCTATTCTCAATACTACCAGGTCAATTTTAGAAATTTTATCAATCGGCCATTCGGGAGCGGCCTTTTGAATTATTTTGTCAATTGCCTTTAAATTGTTGGTAACACCTTCAACAATTTTGTTTGTTAAACCCAGGTCTACGTCGCCTGGTTCAAGATCCAGCAGATTACTGGACAATTTCATGCATTCCTCGTGGTTGGGATCTGAAAAAAGCCAGCAGAAAACTGAGCATAAAGCTAATTTTCTGGCAATGTGCCTTGGGTCAGTTTTTGCTTTCATCTTCTACAATTTTTCTCCTTTCCTAATATAAAGGTGCAAGAATTAGATTTAGGGTTCTACCCTCTCGTCTACATGAGGTCTTTTAAAAGCTTTGCCGTCTTTTGTTTTTACTATTCCCACAGCTGATTTCTTGTAGTGGCTATTTCTTTTCTGCCTGGTTCTACTTTTGCTGTGGCGTCTTTTTGGTACTGCCATATAAATAATTATCCTTATAATTTAGTCAAAAGCAATGTTTTGACCTTGGTAATATAGTGGTTTAGCATGTAATTTGTCAAATTGTGTAGAATTAATGTATGGGACAGCAAGACTACAATCAAACGTACCTAAATGCCAAACTTCAGCAGGCGTCTAAGAAATTTGGTTTAACAGGGCGTAAAGACAGTGGTTCTCACGACAGGTTTCCGCCCGGGCAGTATTTAACACAACAATTTCCGATTTTGGATTTAGGTATAAGGCCCCCCCTGGAATTGGCCGATTTTAAGCTTAAGTTAAGCGGAGAAATTGAGAATCCGACTGAGCTTACTTCCGAACGATTCTTATCACTTCCGTCGAAGGTTATAAAAAGAGATTTTCACTGTGTTACCAGGTGGTCAAAGTTTGATTTAAATTGGAGAGGGATACCTTTTAAGGAAATAGCGGTTCTGGCAAAGCCGAAAAAAGAAGTTGTACACGTAATTTTTGAATCCAGAGACGGATACACTACAAATATAACAATGGAAGAAGCTTTAAAAGATGATGTAATTGTAGCTTATGAGTTGGAAGGCCAGCCAATTCCTTTAATACACGGTGGACCTGTGAGAATGATCATTCCACAGCTTTACGGGTGGAAATCCGCGAAGTTTTTAAATGGAATTAGATTTGTCGTAAAAGACCAACCCGGTTTTTGGGAAATGAGGGGGTATAACAATCACGCCGACCCCTGGAAGGAAGAGAGGTATAGTTAGTTTTATCGAGCTAAAATATCAAAATAGCTTTTTCCAAATTTTCTTTGGGTGATAATCTTAAGTTTTGTATCTGTGAGTAGTTTTTTCATGTCAAGCTTTTCGCCATGAAAAAATATAATAAGCCCGGCTTTAGTTAAGGTACTTTCTAATAATTTTATAAGGTGTTTGTGAGAAGTATTTTCGTAAAAGGGATCCAAAAAAACCAGATCGTATGTTTTTGAGGGTTCATCCCTTGTCTCTACTTTCTTCGTATTTATCTCGTTCTTTCCTTTACCGACGGTTTTTTCCACGAATTTCACAGCGTTTTTATTAAATACCTCATAATTGTTTTCGAACTTGCACCTGACTAGATTTTCCAATATAACTTTTTTAGCCTCGTGGTCTTTATCAACAAAATCGCACCATTTTGCTCCCCTGCTTAATGCCTCAATGCCCAGACTCCCGCTTCCGGCATAAAGGTCAAGACATACTGCATCGTTAACATTATCTCCCAAAATGGAAAAGACGGATTGTTTAACAATATCCTGCACCGCCCTAAAGCCTTCAGTTTGAGGTGTATTTAATTTAGTATTCTTTGCGGTTCCGCTGGTTACTCTAATTGGCTTCATAGATGCTTTTTTGCTACTTTAGCCCCTAAAAAACTAAACTTTCCTAATTTAATTCTTTTCTACCATGCTAATTTGGAATTCATGTAACTTATCCTTTAATTTAGGGTAGTTGTCAAGCTCAGAGAAGATTTTCTGCGCTTCTTTTTTTGTTCTTTCCAACAGTTCTAAATTGTTAATATCAGCGTATTTCAATTTTTTAAATCCGTGTTGCATTATTCCGTAAATGTCACCATGTCCGCGCATTTTCATGTCTATTTCGGCTAATTTTATTCCTTCATTTATTTCTTCCAGTTTTTTAAGACGTGAATAGCCAGCCCTTGAGTTGTTTGACATGAATACCAAACAATATCCTGGTTGTCCTCCTCTTCCTACTCGGCCGCGTAATTGGTGAAGAGATGCCAATCCGTATCTTTCAGCGCTTTCTATAACCATTATTGAGGCTTCTGGTACGTCTATTCCTACTTCTATTACGGGCGTGGATACCAGGATTTTTATTTCTCCCCTTCTGAATTTATCTACTACTTCTTTCTTTTCTTTCGATTTCATTCTTCCATGGAGTAGCCCTATTTTTTGATCAGAAAATACTGTAGAACTCAAAGTCTTAAATTCTTTTTCAGCCGCTTTTATGTTCTCCATGCTCTCGACTTCTGATTCCGAAATAAGCGGGCAAACTATAAAAGTTGATTCATTTTTATTCAATATCCATTCATAAGCTTTTTGCCTCATTTTTTCGGGTATTACTTTAGTAATTATTTTTTTGTTCTTTTGGGGAGATGTTTTTAAAGTTGATATGGATAGGTCCCCGTACAAAGTGAGGGCCAGAGTTCTGGGAATTGGTGTCGCGGTCATTGAAAGCAAATGTGGTTTAAGGTTATTCTTTGTGTCGTGCGATAAAAATACCAGTTGGGCTCTCTGCTCTACCCCGAATCTGTGCTGTTCGTCTATTATTACAAAACCTACTTTTTCAAATCCGTTCTTGTTTTCCAAGAGTGCGTGAGTTCCGATAGCAATATCGAAATCCGTATCGGAAGATGCGTTCATTCCTCCCAGTACACTCCTGATTTTTATATTAAATGGATCTAAAAACTTTTTAAAAGTTTCAAAGTGTTGTTGAGCTAGTATCTCCGTCGGAGCCATATAAACAGTTTTTAAGCTGTTAAGGTGCACCGCGTAAGCTGCTATTATAGCTACCATTGTTTTACCTGTCCCGACATCCCCCTCCAAAAGCCGGTTCATAGGATGAGGTTTTTGGAGATCATCGAAAACTTCCTTTAATGCTTCGTTTTGGGCGTCAGTTAAAATAAAAGGAAGACTACTAATAAAACTTTGTATCTGATCGTTTTTAATTTTTATTTCGTGGGAGGCGGATTTTTTATTCCACTCGGTTTTCCTTATTTCGGTTTTGAGCATTTCCATAAACAATTCCTCAAATTCAAATCGCAGTCTTGCGGTATTTGCTTCTTCAAGGTTATTGGGAAAATGGATTGTTTTTATAGCTTTATCAATTTCCATTAAATTGTTATTTAATATCAGGTTTTCCGGTAGGAATTCTTCAATTGTTTCAACTTGAGACAGAACGTCGTTAATTCTGGTGCGCAGCCATTTTGAAGATACTCCAAGTGTTTCCGAATAGATAGGTACAAGTCGTTTTGTATTCAAAGTATTTTTTTTGATAATTTCAAATTCTGGGTTTATTAAAGTGAGTTTTTTGCCGAAATGCCCT
>Ga0209431_10003409_pt1 | contig 12654 bp, 9 predicted proteins | sample RifCSP13_3_FD_184021 | JGI IMG/M metagenome (GOLD analysis project Ga0209431, IMG submission 184021) | Soil microbial communities from Rifle, Colorado - Rifle CSP2_sed 13_3 (SPAdes) (version 2) | ecosystem: Environmental > Terrestrial > Deep subsurface > Rock core/Sediment | place: Rifle...
CGGGCAGCGCCAATTCCGCGTGCCAGCGCCATGGTGACGCGCATACGGGTCGAGTAGGGAGCGGAGGCGTCGTCGGTCAAGGTGGTCGAGCGTCGGGGTGTCTGTCTAACGCCTCAAGCTGAGTTGCGAGCGAACTAATTATAGAAGCGCCCGCGCAGCGGGCGCACTCCGAAGCTCGCTCGTCAGCTCCAGCGCAGGTTAGACCGCGCTCCGAATTTGTAGTGCCGTGGACCGTTTTACTCGACATGGCATCCACGAGGGAACGCTACATCAGTGGAACGCGATCGGGCATTTGGGAAACTGTGTTTTGAAAGAGGCTTCGAAGATAGGCGCGATACTCGCTGTCTCGTTCCGTGTTATCCTCGTAGCAGTCGCCGTACCAGCTGTTATAGAGGGTATCAAGGATGTGGACCACCTCTCCTTTCGGGATGGAATCATCGAGCGCAGGTGCTCGCCTCCGAGCGTACATAAGCACTTGCGGCTCCTCGGAGTACGATGGATCCCAGAGTGAGAGGCGAGGCTGCTTGTAGTCGATGCCTAGGCGCTTGACGACCATGCCCATTTCAAGAGCAAGAGCCGTGAACAGCCGCTGACGGCCGCGACATCGACGCGGTCGCTTGCTAAAGTCAGGATGCTCCAGTTCAAAGACGATTCCCGCGCAAGCCGCCAACTCAGTCTTCAGGATAGTTGCCAGCTTTTTCCGAATTGCGGGCACGATCCTGTGCTTTTGGGGAATACGATCATCGCTGATCAGATAGGAGACGAGAAGAAGCCGCGTGCGATGATAGTACTGCGCATACAACAGACCGCAGACTTGTCCTCCGCACTTCGCTATAAGAAGGTAGTCGTCGAACTTCGTCCGGTTGTCTTTCACACCGGCCTCGAACTCAGCCTGCCACCGAACGATATTGTCGATAGAATCGCGTTCGTTCTCCGGCAGGCGGCGCTCATACAGATCGAGCGCACCAACGAGGTCCTCGCCGAGCGGGCCGACGACCCTCGTTACAACCACTTGTTGGCTCCTGCGCGCGACGAGCCACTGTAGCGCGGTTGAGAGCAGCTCTGCAATTCCCATTTACGACTCTTCGGCTCGTTCTTCGCGGTCTAACGAATTGCGGCTAAGCTGCGCCGCGGAATGCGGGCGCACCCATCGATGCTGCCGAACTGAGCTTGAAGGCGCAACTCATTGGTGCTCCTGCACGCGGCGACAGCTTCAGCCGCTTGGTTAGGCATCCCGGGCGAACAGCGCTCGGGTTACGCGTCGGCAAGCGTCACCTTGGCCCGCGCGGCTAGCGCGGACATATAGTTAATGAACGCAGCGCATGCCACGAGCATGAACTTGGCATCTTCAAACTCAAGCGTGGTCTCATCCAGCAAAGCATGGCGGATGCCACTCGAATCGCTTGAATAGCCGTACAGCTGCTTGAATGCTTTCTTCAGCGCCGGGTGAAGCGTCAGAGTGGCTTCAAGCTTACGCAGCGCAGAATCAAGATCGGCCTTCTCCTGGCCGGCCAGAAGGCTACAAAACCCCTCGATGGCACAAATCGATTCCTTGATCGAATTCCGATAGTCCGGCCTTTCGCGATCTGACATGTGCCGCATCGCGGTGTCGAGATGCATCTGCACACTAGCCAAGCGCGTTGGCTGACTCCTAGCCGCCTCAATTGCTTCGAGCTCGCTTGAATCTGTGATCCGAACCAGCTGCTTGCCGACGAATCGATACCCAGACAGTTCACGCTCCAGCACTCGGTTGCATTCCTGCAGGAAGACGGCCATGCGGGCGACGTCGTCGCGATCCGGGTTGTTCGCTACAAACTCGACGAACTCGTAGACCTGATTCCACGGCACGTGGTTGAAGTGGTCGCGCACCGGCTCAAGCTGGCCGGCCCAATAGATGGGCAGCGCGTCAACGCGCACCTTCACTACTTCGCTAGCGAGCTTCAGAATGAACCGCCGAAGTGTGGCGTCGCACACATAGTGACCGCCCTGGCCGACTTGGAGGCGAGGGGCGAAGAAGGTGAAATGAATGACGTTCCAGAGTCCGTTTCGTAGCTCGTCGTCCATCTCGGACAACTGCATCGGCCGCACTCGCGCGAGGCCATAGCGCTGCGAAAAGTTCGACGGGGATGTCATCTATTCCAGGCAGTGTCGACGAGGATGCCTAACGCCTCGCCGCTCACCTGCGGGCGCCGCAGGCGACCGTCAGGTGCAGCGGCTCGTTATACGGCATACAGGAAAGAACATTAGCTGGTCATGTTACGGTTCCTTACCTGTCTCGACGTAGCGAATGCACTCACCCTGATTTCGGAATCCGAACGCTTCCCAACCGCGCATCATGCACCCTGCCCGGGTCGGGCCGATCCTTCCGATGAAGACGTCGCTACCGCCCAAACTCACGGAGCCCAAGAGGCTGCCTCCTGTGGTCCCCGTGATGTAGAGACCCGAAGGCCCGGCAGAGTTACTCCAGTTGTCGTCGTCGAGTTCCGATCCGAACTGCCAGGTCCAGAGTTCATCGCCGCCGGCGGAGTATGCCCGTACGAAGACGTCTGCTCCACCTGCATGGACCTGCCCGGGGAGGGCTCCCTGCGTGACGCCGGACACGTACACCAAGCCGTCACGGATGGAGATCCCCCGTGCGACGTCGAAGGCCGGCGTTCCGAACTGCCGTACCCAGAGAACGTCCCCGCTACCGCGGTCGAACCTGGCGACAAAGGCATCGGGGCCGCCCGCGTGGCTCTGTCCCGGGAGCGCTCCGTCCGTCCTTCCGACGGCGTAGAGCCCGGTCGGATCTGCGGCCACGTCAAGCGCGAAGTCTATGGCTGCCGTTCCGAACTGAACGGTCCATATCTCGTTGCCGCTCGGGTCATACTTCCGAACGAATGCGTCCGGTCCTCCCGCGTGTGTTTGCCCGGGCAGCGGTCCGCCGACTCTGCCGGCGAGGTACAGTCCCGAGGCGTCACCCGAAACGCCGAACGCCACGTCTCCGACCGCTGTGCCAAACTGGTGCGTCCACACTTCGTTGCCATCCGATTCGTACTTCCGTAGAAAGGCATCCGCGCCCCCCATGTGCGTCATTCCGGGCAGGGCTCCGGTTACGGATCCGGCTGCGTAAACGCCGGTGTTGTCGACGAAGAGGCGCACGAGTTCGTCCGGACCTTTCGTTCCGAACTGACGGCCCCACAGTATCACACCCGTCGCGGCGTCAAGCTTGCCCAGAAACGCGTCCACGACGCCGAGGTTGCTTTCAAGGAATAAGCCGCTGCTGGTCGGGCCACCGACGTACACTGCTGCGCCAAAGGGGAGGACGGAATACGCGTGATCGTAGAGGTCCGCGCCAAACTGGCGCGTCCAAAGATCGCGGCCCTCGGTGTCGTACTTGCGCACGAAGGCATCGATGCCACCGTGGTGTTCCTGCCCGAGCAGGGCGCCGAACACTCCTCCCGACCCGTAGACGGTGCCAAGTTCGTCGGCTCGGACGTCCCAGCCGAAGTCATTTAGTCCAGACCCAAACTGTGTGAGCCACTCGAACTGCCCTGAGGGTCCCGGCACAGCAGCGGCCGAGGCACTGGCTGCGGGCTCCCCGGGAAGAAGTGTTACCGTATCCGTACAGCTGGCGCCCGAGATGCACAGAAGAAGAAGCCCGGCGCGTCTCCCTCGCGTCACTCCCTTTGAGCCCTCTCCGAGGAGCCAACTCCTGCCCACCCCAACGCCCCGTGCCGCAACTTCGCTGAAGACGATCATGAGTCTGCGCATCGGGTCCTCCTCTTAAGGTGTTCGTGGGGGAAGTCCGTATCAGTCTTCCCTCTCTGGCCGTATAACGCATCAGAATTGAGCTGCGCCCCGACGGCGGGCGCACGCCTTGATGCTGCCGCGCCGGAGCTGAACGCGCAACCACTTCATGCTTGCCCGAGCGGCGGCAGCTCCAATTCGGGGTTATACGCCGGCGGCTTCGGCCGTGACGGAACGGGCCACTTCGGCAGCGAGGTCTTCGGTCAACGGCACGGGCCTACCGGCACGAGCCATCGCGCGGCCGTTCAGCGCTTCTGAATCGCGCAGCACGTGAACCGCGCACCGTCATCGCAGTTCCCCCAGGGATTGTAGTTCTGCCTGACCGTGCGGATAACGCGTTCGAATTCAGCTGCGCGGCCCGGCGGCCACGCCCGTTGACGCTCGTTCACGTGGACGGCGCGCGCAAGCTTTGAGGCCCTGACGCACCGCGGCAGCTGCAATTCGTGGTTACACAGCGGCCATGGGGGATCATCTGCCCACCGTCCAGAGTCTGTCGACGTCATTGATGAACCGTTCGACGGCGTGAAGCCAGCGCGTGAGCTGGCTTCGTGACAACGCCCGTGGGGGCCGGGCTCCGAGTGATCCTCCTCGGAGGACGTCGGCTTCGTGAACGATCTGGTGACGCCGCCTGATCAGACGGTCGAGCGTAGCTCGTCTGATTCTCAATCTACGAGTCGGGATACCGGATGCCTGGAGAGTCGAGAGGACACTCGCAAGGGAGCTGAACGATTTCTCGACGAGGTGAGCGCGAACGGACTCAGCAAGAACTTGGTCGACCTGTTTTCCACGATGGATCGCCCATGCTCCGAGACCGACTCGAGTGGCCTTGCGCTCGGCTCCAACAAGCGGGATATCGTTGAGCGCGTCTTGGCCAACGATTGGCAGAGCGCTCCCGGCAACGTAGCGGACGAACTCCTCTAATGTCGCATGCAGCAGGACTACGGCAGCCCGAAGCACGTCCGAGGCAGGCGCGGAAGGGTCGTCCGGATGGGTCTTCACTGCATGGTCGTAGACGACGAGCAGGTTCTTCACTCGGCGGAGCCCGCCCTGAGTCAGGACGAAGGTCAAGAGGGTACGAGGATAGGGTCGCCTCTTCTGTGGCCTCCTCGTCACCAGATAGCCTCCAGCTTGGCCGTGTAACGAATTGCGGAAAGCTGCGCCGCGTTGAAAACAATTGCCGCAGCGAGCGAAGCGAGGAGCGGCTTCCGACAGAGTACGCGGCGACAGCTTCAGCCGCTAGTTACGCAGCGTGGCTGTGATCCCGAAAGAAGGCCTCGATTCGCTGGCGATCGGCAACACCCACTGCGTGAGCGAGTAGTGCGCTGCGAAGTGGCTTCGGATCGCCGCCGAGCCAGCGGGCTACGAGCCTGTCGAAATCCGGGGCGTTTTTCACCTGCGGTGCGAGTTGGCGGACCAGCTTGTCGTGAACCGTGTTGGCGTTGACGCCGTGCCGCTTGGCGACGACAGGAACGGCGCGCTCTCGGAACTTTCCAAGGATAGCCTGCCAGTGCCACATCTCTTCGAGGACTTCAACCGTTTGACTGATGCGAGCGCTCATAGGAGGTGATTGGGGATAGCGCCATCTGCAACGATTGTCGCTGTGTAACAAGAATTGGACAGCGGGGAATGATGCTCTGGCCGAGCAATCACTGCGTACCGCCGCCCACCTATCCCCACGTTCGCGCCGCGCGTTCACCGCCGCAAGTCGTGACGCCACGAGGTCTTCACGAGACGCCCGTCCACGACGCGGCCCCGGGATAGGCTGGCGGGGCTGGTCAGCCTAGCGCCAGTGGAGTCGAGAGCAGCCGGCGGGGAGTCTTCCGGCGCCGACACCACGCCCTCCAACGCGTCCACCGGGCACACCGCCCCGGCACTGCCAGAGGACAGCCGCGTGCAACAGATCCGAGCCCGGCCCACATCTCTTGGCCTGCGTGCGAGAGACACCGGCATTTCGACGCACCCGGAGAGGAACCATGCCCTGACGACGGTCCCTCCCTAGCGCACCACTCCCGCGCCCTCGCTCGGCATCTGTGCCGCGAGCCGCGCGCTCGGCACCGCGTAGACGATCCGCCCGCCGCTCTCCTTCGCCCCGCCGTACAGCACGCCGATCACGAGTCCGTTCTGGTCGAAGATCGGGCTTCCGCTCGACCCTTCCGCCGCGTACGCATCGAGCTGTAGCGTCCCCTCGAGCACCTTGCTGACGGTGGCGACGCCGAGCGTCGCCGTGGGGCGCAGCTTGTTGATGTCGCCGCCCATGCCCGCGGTCCCGGTCCCGAGGGGGTAGCCGATGATCGCCGCCGGCGCGCCCACCTCCACGCCGGCGTTCCGCTGGATTCCCAGCACCACGGCATATCGGCCCGGTTCGTCGATCTTGATGAAGGCGAGCTCGTCGGTGGGGCTGACCTTGATCACGTGCGCCGGCTTCCACGCGGCCGTGGTGTTGTCGAACGCCACCATCACCCGGCGCGCCGCGCGTCCCTGCGCGTCCTGCACCACGTGCCTGTTCGTCACGACGAGCCCGGAGGGCGACACGTTGAACCCGGAGCCGCTCACGAAGTCGCCATCGCCGAAATCCACCGCGATGAACACCATCGCCGGGCTGTTTTGTGCGAAGATCTGCCGGTAGTTCACGCTGGCGGCGGAGAGCAATGACCGCGAGCGTCCCTCCGCCGCCGAGAGCTGGGCGGAGATCGTCTCCACGTCGGCGTTGCCGCCCTTCTCGAGTTCGGCGCGCATCTGCGCGCGGAGCCGGTCGCCTTCCGACTTGGACATGGCGAGGGCCGCGTCGAGCCCCGCGACCTGTCCCTTCAACGAGCTCATCGTTCGCGCGAGCGTCAGGCTCAGCGAGTCGTTGCGCCGGAGGAGCGCGTCAATCTGCGCCTGCGCGCGCGCCGTGGCGCGCTCGCCCCACCACCATGTGCCGCCCACGCCGATGACCACGACGACGCCCAGGGCGATCACCATCGTGCGCAGCTTCCCGGTCTGCGCCGCGACGGCCTCCGCGATCCGCGCGGTCGTGTCGCGCCGGGGCGGCACGGCCGCGCCCGCCGCGCCCCGCGGCGCGCCACCCGCCGCGCCCGCGCCCACCGGTGCCTGACCGCCGGGCGGCGACGCCTTTCCGAACCGCGTGGCCGCCGGCTCCGCCAGGCTCGAGACCAGGTGCACCTCGACCTTCGGTCCTTCGGCGCCGAACGCGATCAGGTCGCCATCGGCGAGCGCACGCTCGCCCGCGACGCGCCGGCCATTCACGAACGTGCCGTTCGTGCTGTTGAGATCGTGGATCGTCACCCTCGACTCGACGACGCGCAGCTCCGCGTGCCGCGACGAGACGTCGGGATCGAGTTCCGGGTGGAACCGGAAGTCGTTCATCGGATGGCGCCCGATGGTGACCACCGACTTCTCGAACAGCTCGCGCTGGCCGTCGCGCGACCCGCTCGTGATGCGCAACTCGACGCGCATTACTTGCGCAGGAACTTGAGGAGGAGGATCGCGGCGATCACGACGGCGATCGTGCCGAAGATGAGCCGCAGCGCGCGGCCGGAGACGCGGCCGCGCCCGGTGGCCGCGAGGAAGTCGGGCGTCGTGTTCCGAGCGAATGGGGGCGCGGAGTCGGCGGGCGCTCCGGCCAGCGCCGCGTTCGACGCCGCGCCCGAGGCCGCGAGCACGCGTCCCGGATTCACCGGCTCCGTCTCCAGCGTCGGCGCGTCCGAGAAGGCCAGCTCCTCCTCCGGCGTCATCGCGGGGATGGACGACGCAACCACCGGCTGGGTGGTCCGCTGCTCCGACTGGCTCGTGTACACCTGGTGCGCGGGATCCTCGCCGTCCGACGGCGCCGCGAGCCCCTCCCCCTCGAATCTCGCGGTGACGACGGTGATGTTGTCGGGCCCGCCGTTCTCGTTCGCGAGGTCAATGAGCGCCCGGCACGCGGCCACGAGGTCCGGCTCCTCGTTGATGATCCGCGCGATCTCGTTCGCGCGCACCTGGCCGGAGAGGCCGTCGCTGCAGAGCACGAGGATGTCGCCGCGACGCACCTGCTGCGTGGTGAGATCCACCTTCACGACCGCCTCGGGGCCCAGCGCCTGCAGGATGATGTTGCGCCGTTCGCTGACCTCGGCTTCCTCCGCGGTCAGCTCGCCCGCCTCGACGAGCTTCTGCATCAGCGACTGGTCCTTCGTGATCTGCTGCGCGACGCCGTTCCGGAGGATGTAGCCGCGGCTGTCGCCGACCTGCGCGAGGTAGAGCGTGTCGCCGAGGAAGCCGGCGATGGTCGCGGTGGTGCCCATCCCGCGATTCTCCGGATGCTCCATTGCGTACTTGTGGATGCGCGCGTTCGCGGTCTCGCACGCGGCCTTGAGCGCGCGCGCGAAGATCTCGGGGTCGGTGCTGTGCGCCTGTCGCCAGCGGGCGTCGAGCTCGTCGAGCACGACCTCTGTGGCCATCTGGCTCGCTATCTCGCCGGCGGCAGCGCCGCCCATCCCGTCGGCGACCATGAAAAGGGTCCCGCGCTCACCCGGCTGGTGCGAGCGCACTTCGGGCTGGAGCGTGGCGTTCATCGTCGTGAGATCCGCGACGACGAACGAGTCCTCGTTGTGCTCGCGCGTCCGCCCCACGTCGGTCTTGCCGAAGACGTGGACGAGGACGTCGCCGCGGGAGGAGGAGTTGCCGCTCACGAGGACCGGGTCAGGCAGGTAAATGGTTCGTGGACAGAGTCAACGGGTATGACAGTAACTCTCGGGGCGGGGATGCTCAAACAGTCTCGATGCACCATTCGTGAGCCCGATCACTTGCATTGAGCTTCGTCCTTCGCGGCTTTCGCAACATCTCGTCGCCCATCATCGGCCTTGAGATACTGCTCGGCGCTCTTCGCGGCCGCGCAGATTCTCGCGGGAGAGTCCTTCGCCACGATGTGACCCAGCATCTGAACGAAGTATGCACGTCCGAGCACCTCCCCTCGGGCGCCGCTGATGATCGGTGCCACTTCTTTGAACGCCGCGTCGGCCTGGGCTTCGGTGGCGCCATCGGCGGAGAGAATGACTTCAAGACGGCTCAGCGCCGCAGTGGGATCTGCGGGCATCGGAGCGCCGCCGGGCGTCGGGTCCGTGGCAGGGGCTGCCCCACTCGCTCGACCACGCCCCGCGTCAGGCGGCTGCTTCGGCCCCTTCGCCATCAACTGCGGATCGGCCGGCGTCTTGAGAGCAGGCGCCGCCTTCGCCGACTCCGCCGCCGGCGGCTGCGTCGCCGTGCTCGTCGGCGCGGCCGCGCCACCCGCACTCATCATCTTCATCACACCGTACCCCACACCGGCCACCACCACGGCCGCGATCCCCACCAGCATCGGCATCTTCGACTTGGCGGCCGCCGGCGCGACGGCCGCACCGGCATCCGCCGGACTCGTCGCCACGCGCGTCCTGGGCACCACCCCCGCCGCTGCTGGCGCGGCCACCGTCTTCGCGCCCGCCGCCGGCGTCGCCCCCATCACCTGCGTCGCCGCCCCCGCGGCCACCGCCTGCGGCATGTTCTCCACCGCCTTCGCGATGTCACGCCCGAACTGCGCCGCGCTCTGGTAGCGCTCGGCGGCATCGCGCGCCAGCGCCTTGTCCATCACCGCCTGCAGCTCGGCCGGCCACTCCACCTCCGGCTTCATCTCCGCGAGCGTCTTCGGCTGGTCCGTGAGGCGCATGATCATCGCCTCCTGCACCGAGTTGCTCGGGAACGGCAGCGTCCCCGTCAGGCAGTTGAACGCCACCAGCCCGAGCGAGTAGATGTCGCTCCGCCCATCCAGCTTGTCCCCGGCCAACTGCTCGGGCGACATGTACTCGGGCGTCCCCACCACGAGCCCGGTCTTCGTCACCTTCTGCGCGTCGCTGCTGCTCGCCTTGGCGATCCCGAAGTCCACCACTTTCACGTTGTCGCTGCCGTCGCGTCCCTTCGCGACCATGATGTTGTCGGGCTTCAGGTCGCGGTGCACGATGCCGTAGTCGTGCGCCACCTGCAGCGCGTCGGCGGCCTGATGGATGATGCCGGCCGCGCGCGGCGCGGGGAGCGCACCACTCTTCTCGATCAGGCTCGTGAGCGACGCGCCCTCGATGAACTCCATCGCGAGATAGATCATCCCGTCGGGCGTCTCGCCGAAGTCGTAGATGCCGCAGATGTTCGGGTGGTTGAGCCGGCTCGCGTTCGCGGCCTCGCGGTTGAACCGCGCGATCGCGTCGGGATCCTGCGCCATACCGGGATTCATCACCTTCAGCGCCGCCTTCCGCCCCATCTTCACGTGCTCGGCGAGATACACCGAGCCCATCCCGCCCTCGCCCAGTTTCTTCAGGATGTGATAGCGTTCGGCGACGATCGAGCCGACGAGGTCGGCCTGAGGGTTCGAGCTGCGGAGTGCGGTGCCGTCACGCGGACAGAACCGCTCGGAGAGCGGATACTCGGTGCCGCACGTCGGGCAGACTTTCTGTTCGCTCACAGACTCTCCACGCGCAGCGTCTGATCGCCGATGAGCACGCGTTGCCCCGCCTTCACCGGCTTCTCGCCGCGCACCGCGACGGCGATCCCGTTCCGGCTCCCGTCGTCGAGCACGATGAACTCGAGGTCCTCGCTCCGGACCTCGGCGTGCTTGCCGCTCATCGTCTTGTCGTACGGGAACACCCAGTCGCCGTGGTCGCGTCCGATCTTGACGCTCCGCCCGGGCGAGAGGTGCATCGTGTCGCGCGCGCTCCCGTCGGCCCGGAGCTGCGCGAGCATCGCCACGTCCGCGCTCGGCGTGAACGAGCCGAGCCGGCGCGTCTGGTCCGCTTCCGGTGGGTGGGGGCCCGGATAGCCGAGCCGCCGGAAGCGGAGGAGCTGCGAGCCGACGAGAATCGTGTCGCCGTCCTGCAGGCGGTAGGGCGCGTCAATGAAGAGCCAGGTGCCGTTGCGCGAGCCGAGGTCGCGCACGAAGAGCTGCCCCTCGCGCATCGAGAGCTGCGCGTGCACGGGGCTCAGAAAGACGTCGTTGGGGAAGCGATAGTCGGCGTCGTTGCGACCGAAGCTCGCCTCGCCGTGGTCCATCGTGATGGACTGCACCACCTCGCCGGACTCGTTGAGCACCGAGAGCTTGGGCCCCGTGCCGGTCCCTTTCGCGGTGAAGACGGCCGTGCCCTCCTTGGGCGCGGGCGGCGACTCCACCGAGGTCGGCACGCGGGCGCCGCACTTGGCGCAGAACTTGTCCACGCCAAGCTTGACCGGCGAGCCGCAGCTCCCGCACGTCGGCGTGGGCGAGGGCGCCGGCCCCACTCGCACCCCGCACTGCGGACAGAACGGCAGCCCGGGGTCCATCATCGCACCGCATCCGGGGCACTGCTTCAAGGCGCCTCCCTTCGGCTGCGCGGAGCTCGAGATTCGCGTGGGCGGAATCCCCTTCTTCTTCGACGCACGGGGCTGATCGTCCCGCTCGACCGCGGCCGACGGCTTGCGGAGCGCCGCGACCGAGATGACCCGCGCGCCCCCGGCCACGATCGGCTTTCCGCAGTCTATGCAGAACCGGGACTGATCATCGTTTTCACGGCCGCAAAAGCCGCAGCGATTCACGGCGATTCTCCCCGGCGTCAATCTGCCCTAAACGCGCGAATATAGACCCCCACTCGGGTGGCGGCTAGGCGGTTGTGCCCCTATGCTTTGCGCTCTCCAATCTCCCGTATCCGCACAGCCACTATTAACGGTATCGAAGTGTCCGTCCATCCGAACAGTGCACCGCGTCGCGCCCGCGTCGCCCCCGCGTGACGCAGGGGTCCGCGGAACAGGTAGATGAGAGACGGTACGCGCCCGGGATGCTCCGGGATTCGAGCGGTTCTTCAGGAGGAGTCAGGAGATGAGAACGACGGCGGGCTCGGTGCGGGGTGCAGGGGTCGGGTGCGTGGTCCGGCGCCGGTGCAGGGTGCCGTGGAGGGGCGGGGTGCAGGGGAGGCGGAGTTTGCGCAATCGCCTCAGCACGCTGTTCCGTCCCAGCACCCTGACCCTCCCCCGCACCCCGCACCAGACCCCTGCACTCTGCACTGTCCTCGCCTCTCTCTTCTTCCTTTCCGCCAGCGCCAACGCCCAGGTCGCACCGAACCTCCGCTGGCGATCGCTCCACACGCCGCACTTCCACGTCCACTTCTCGCCCGGCCTCGAGCCCGTCGCCCGCCGCGCCGCCGGCAGCGCCGAGCGCGCGTACGGCCGCCTCGCCGCCGAGCTGCACGAGCCCCGCGGCCCCATTGATCTCGTCGTCGGCGACAACGTGGACGTCTCGAACGGCTTCACGACGCCCTTCCCGACGAATCGCATCACGATCTACGCGCGCCCCACGGTGGACGCGACGACGTTGAAGTTCCTCGACGACTGGATTGACCTCGTCGTGACGCACGAGCTGGCGCACGTCTTCCACCTCGACCGCACGCGCGGCTGGTGGCGGCTCGGCCAGTACGTCTTCGGGCGCAATCCGTTTCTCTTCCCGAACCAGTACACGCCGGCCTGGCTCATCGAGGGGATCGCCGTCTACTACGAGACGAAGCTCACCGGGGCGGGGCGGCTCGCCGGCACGGACCACGAGACGATCGCGCGCGCGAAATCGCTGGATGGCGAGTCGCCCGCACTCAACGCGCTCTCGCTCGCGACGCCCGTCTTTCCGCTCGGCAACGTTGCCTACGCGTACGGCTCGCTCCTGATGGAAGAGATGGCGCGCACGCAGGGCGTCGCGAAGGTCAGGGACTTCGTGGAGGCGTCGAGCGGCCGGACGATTCCGTTCCTGCTCAACACGAATGCGCGCGCGGGCTTCGGAATCAGCTTCGACAGTGGCTGGCGCCGCCTGAGCGACTCGATCTCGCGCTCGGCGCTGCGCGTGGCGGG
>Ga0209431_10003413_pt1 | contig 12642 bp, 25 predicted proteins | sample RifCSP13_3_FD_184021 | JGI IMG/M metagenome (GOLD analysis project Ga0209431, IMG submission 184021) | Soil microbial communities from Rifle, Colorado - Rifle CSP2_sed 13_3 (SPAdes) (version 2) | ecosystem: Environmental > Terrestrial > Deep subsurface > Rock core/Sediment | place: Rifle...
CATTCAGCCATGTTGTAGAATTCTGGAGCAGTGGCATTAAAAACCTGCATAGATTTAGAATAACATTTCTTAGAACAGAATTTGCCTTCTCCGATCTTAAGCCGATTTTGTCTAACCCAAAATTCTTTTCCGCATTGTTGACATTCCTTAAGTTCTTTTGTTCGTGTCGGCCAATCAGGTGTTCCCTGACGTGCAATTCTACATTTCCAAGAACAACAAATATCTGTGGTAGTCCTCTTAATTTCAAAAGATTCTCCGCAATAAGCACAAATCCTTTCTTCATGCTTACTTTTGGCCTTGCCAGCACATTCATAAGAACAGTAGGCATTATCTTGTGATTTGAAAGTATCAAATTCTTTTTCACAAAATCCACAGTTCTTTTTAAGGGAACCTCCCTTAAGATGCTTGCCAAACCAATATTTATATTTGCATCCTGGACTACAATATTTTGCACTTTGTGACCTCGTTGGTGGAACCTTAAAATCTCTTTCACATTGAATACACTTAATGATTGACCCTTTAAACTTTGCCATATTATATTCTCCGTAAATTTGTTATTGAGGATATTATGGCGTATTTGCTTAATAATGTCAATCATAAAAATTCAGACAGAAGCACAATGTTCAATTCTTAACATGAAATTATCATTTAAAATTTTGGTCGTTGTCTTTGCCTTCCAGCCGGTAGTACCTACCTGGTCTAACGGATCGCTGGTTCCACCTGTACCCCTTGCCTTTAAATGGGATGTCAAGGCTGCTCCCCTAAGTGGCACTATACCAAAAGCATTCATGCCGAATAAAAGAGTGCCATAGACATCTGCCACGCTGGATGTATTAACCATAGTGGTTGAACCCTGTCCTGCGCCTGTCCATTTCTTAGCATTGGGGTTAAGGAGAAACCTTACCCTGATTGCCGGTATTGCCCCTATTTCAGATTCATGGATAGTGCGCATCTGACCGTAATCTTCAATACCAACAAAACCTGTCATCTGCCTTACATCGAGTGCGGTATCAGGATGAATTATTGCAACATAAGACATTGGCACAGCATCGCTGCCGACTTTAGGGGAGCCGGAAAGTATACTGGTAATGTATTTTACCTTGTTTCTCTCCATAGTCCTAAGCACTGTTCTCAATGTAGCAATAGTTAGAGCTGCATTCTGGCTTGCTCTTGCTGAACCTGTCTGGTACTGAATATTAGTGCCTGTGACAAGCACATCACGCCTGAGCAGGTCTATAGTCTCCCCTGACTGCTCACCCAGTAATTCATTAAATTCTGTAAGTAGCGGATCAGGATTGGTAAGTTCCACATCATCCGAATACTCGATATAAGCCCCATAGGTTGCTATTGTGGCAGTTACATCGGTATAAGACGGGTCAGTAGAACTTGGCGGCACTCCTTCTGAAAGCGGAGTAGTAGCCATGCCAAGAGATTCGTAACGCCTGAATTTGGCGATTTTACTGTTTTTCTGCGGCAATGGCCTTATCTGACCAAAAAGATCGTGATTCATATAAGGCAATGCCCTTTCCAGTAACCCTCTATTGTAGTATTCCGTTACTGCTGATGGAATCTCTACGGTACCTGTAAGCATTTATATCACCTCTCTTTATTTCTTAAACTCGCCCAGTTTTACGTTCTCTACATATTTATTATATTCTGCTTTAGGCATATCCATAAACGATGGAGGCGGCGTATTGGTCTGACCATCCGACCCCGGAGCCATCACAGATGCAGATTGCATATTCTGGATGAGTTTGGTTCGTGCATTAGCAGCAGCTTTATTGCCGCCAATACGGTAATTTGCAAGTTCAACCACGTCTGAAAGAACGTCTTTCTGTTGCCGGTTAGATGACATAATCTTTGCTACTTCTTTTCCAAGCGGAGTGTTAGGGTCAAATGCTTCGTTATTTGTGGATTTGAACTCATTTATCCCCACTTCGCCAAGTATCTCGGATTTAAGCATATCCCTATCTCTGCGCCTGAGTTCCTGTAATGCCGCTGTAGCATGTTCCGGGTATTCGCTTGAATGAGTCACAATATACTGCAAGTCTCCTTCCGGTATTTTATCCCAGGTACGAGTACCGGAATCAGCTTGCCTTTTCTGCGCCTCAAATTCCGCTACTTTAGCCTCAAGCGCTCTTTGTGCTTCAAGCACCTGATCGAACCTCTCTCGTGGTATAAACTCGCTTCTCTGTTGATTATCCTGTGACGCCGGCGACGCATCAATTTTACCGCCCGTATCTGGTGTTAGGCTACCAGCGGCCCCGGAAGCAGGCGGCGTTTCCGGTTGTTTACCGCCCTGTGGTTCTTCAATACTCATTATTATTTACCTCCCTTTTGATTGCCTTTTGATTTCACTATCTTCTTCTTTGAACCTGTTTTCTTAGACGGCACTCATTCCACCCCCCTCCGGTTGTTGTGGCTGCATGGGTTCCTGATTCATCTCCTGAATCAAGGCATCCTTGCCCGGCCAATCTGAAACACTTATCAAGAGTTCCAACAGAGGTTTAGGTGGCGGCACTCCTATCTTAGCCAGAGTATCAATCAATCCTAATGCCTGCTGGAATTGTCTTTCCCTGTCTGAGCCTAACAGAGGAGTCACATCAACGACTGTATCGTATTTAGCCTCCAGTGATCGTTCTATAAACTGATATACATTATCAGGTGTTAAACCAATCTTACTAATACCCGATATTCCTAAAATGTCAATTATCTTCTCAGGGGCATAATATTGCTGAATAAGGGAAATTACCTGCTGACCAAGTATTTTCTGAGACCTGACAAGCGAATCAAATAGCGGCGCAAGTATGGTCGCCCCTGATTGCTGTAAGGTTCTAATGGCTTTACCGGACTGATCTGAGCCTCGTGCTAAACCCTGTAATTCCTGAATAGCACCAGAGGTATTTTTTATCTCATCTCCGGCTATCTGCATCAAGGCTACAAAAGATGTCGGAATATTCTGGCCATCTATCTCTTTAGGCTCCCCGATAAGTGGATTAAATTCAAACCAAAATCCGGGTTTACCTGATTCCGTAGACCAGCGGGAAAGTTGTTCGGGAGATACTGACCGCTTGGGTATCTTCCAGCCGCCTTTTGCCATAGTATTAATCATGTGAAGCATCTGAGACCAGCGTTTGTTCTTTTCTCTCTGTGGATCTTTAAGGCTCCTGACTATTCCCATGACCTTTTCATCGAAATTATATGCAGTAAAAGGTATAATAGGGTATTCGTTATGATTATGCGGCGATGGTGAATCCTTGAGTATCTTCCATGCCGTGACATGGGATACCCGTGTCTCTTTAATTACACGTTCCACTATTTCCATATTGGGAACTTCAGCAAACTGTGATGAGGCCATGCGTGTTACTTGCTCTATGGCTTCCTTTGCTTTCCCTACAGTATCGAATCTCTGAACCCCGGTATCCGTAATGACAAATGCCACCTGCTTTGGCACTTTATACCAGAATTCAAGTATCCTTAATTTTCCTGTACGTTTATCCCGCCAGTTATAATCCAAAGTATTTTCTCCGATTAAATCAGCGGGCATACCTAACCATTCACCTGCTTTTATCTCAGACATAGCAGAAGGATAATATATTCTTAACATATCTTCCGATACCCATTTTGCCCATATCATATAACTGGCATCCTGCATATCGTATCTGGTAGCGTTTTCATCCCAAAATAAAGATAGAGGATGAATACGTTTAACTGAAATCTCACCTAAAGGCTCATCATGCTGGTTATAATCTATTGTTGTATACAAAAATCCTCTGCCACAGATTGTCATATCCTGAAAGGCATCGGATACTTCATATATCAGATTGGAATTATCGGCAGCGAATCTGTAAGTTTGATTGGCTATTTGTGAGGCCCTATCGTCATCAAAACCACGGGGCTTATAGGTAATGCCCAACCGTGATGCTCGTTCCTGTCCTGAGATTAAATTTACTACAGGAAGGATAGAGTTCATAACGAGGGCGGGCCGGTTCTGTCTGTTTAACTCATCTTTTTCTTTCTGGAACCACTGGCCATAGCCTTCCGTAAAGGAATAATCTTCTTTGGCATCTGTACGCCAGAGTTCAGAGGTTTTTTTTGCCTGATGGAAAAAGAATCTGAATCGCTCTAACCTGTCTTTTGGTAATTCACCTGTTTCTGCCATTATACCCCCATGTATGCAAATTCGTTTATCGGAATGGGATCATGTTGAGCTTTAACAGGCTTCTCATATTGAGGACATCTGATATGCCCCTGCAACGCAAGTCCTAAAGCCATGACACGATCATCCTTACAACCTGACTGCGCTTCTGCCCGACCCTTTTCGTTTACGATAAAAGTGGTTAATTCGTCTATGACATAACTATCATGGATGGTAATTGTGTTATCTCTTATGGCAACAGCTATACCATCAACAAGTATAGGCCGGGTCAGGGCATTAGTATTCCAGCCCCATTTTTTAGATTCCTTCTGCCCCCATTTATCGAATTTCTTTTCTGCATACATATTGGCATAATCATGATCCCTTGCCTTAGAGATCACAGCAAAGCCATGATTATTGGTTTCTATGACAAGCCATGCCTCCATATATTCCTCAGCCAACAATATTACATGATCCCCTAAAGTATCCGGGTCTATCTTGCCGACTAAGATTGCGGCAAGAGTAGGTTTAATGTCACGCTTAATGACACATATTACGGAATTATCGCCATGCTCTAAACCTTCTGCGGTATCCACTCCGATAGAATAACCAAAATCTTCTTGCGGCTCCTCATATATTGTTAATTTTGCCAATTCGGATATATTCCTTATTGTTAATGGCTCTCTTATAGACTCTCTTTGTATGGCCAACCCTGATTCTGAAAATGCGCATCGGCCCAAGCCCATAGCGTAATTGCCGAATATGCGGACTTGTTGCTCCCATTCTTCCATGTTGGACTTTAATCGCTTAATCATTTTCTCAGACAAGCCGGGATTTTCTGTTGTAGCACCTGTCCAGATTTTAAGGCTCATAGGGTCTGCCTGACGGGTTTCGTTCTTTAATATTTCCTTATATGTCCAGGTTAAGCCTTTGAATGGATCGGGAGTCATTGAACCCCGGATAAGAAGGTTACGTCCGGCTTTTACCCTGATACATGCTTCTGAGAATACATCTTTAGGCGGCTCCTCATCGAATCCGATATAGTCTTTACCTGCGCCCCTGAATTTCTCTATACCTGAATCTGCTGATTTAAAACCTACTTCGGAGCCATTAAATAGTTTAGCAATTAAATCTGTTTTATTAAAATCCCAGGAAGATATATCCTCACTCCATTTAACGCCAACTTCCGGCATCTGCATCTTAAACTTTGGCACTAAAATATCTCTAACCATAGGGAAATCTAACCCTACAATCCAGACATCTTGAGGAAGCTGATATAATTCATTTGTAAGGGGATTATAACCATTGGCCTGACATATGGCACGAAATACATTGGCATCGGTTTTACCCCAACGGTTCCCGGTAATGACCCATGCTTCATCGCCATTCCATGAGATAAACTCTGCTTGCTTGGGATGAAAGAATAATTTTGCCACATCGTGACCGCAACCGCCGAAACATTCCCTGTTTGTACAATCTTTGGAATGAATACGCCAGGCATAGGTCTGTAAGTGGGTAATACATTGAATCCATATTTCCGCTATATCATCAGTAAGGGCAGAGAGCTTTTTAGATAAATCTATCGCATCCCAGGACTTGATTAAATAGGGATTTTTTTCAGGATTATTTATAGTTTCAGAAATGATAACAATGTCGGTTGATATATCGTTTGACATATTAACCGATAAGATACATTAAATCAGGATGTTGTCAAATTACATACGGGCCATTTTAGAGATTTGAGATAAATTAAAAGGTTTATAATATCTGGAATATAATTGTTCGTTAGCTAAATCCACAGATATTTCTGCAAGGGTTTTCCCTGTTGACCTTTGTGTTTTTATGAAATCAATAACACGTTGTTCGGATAAATCCTCTTCAAGATGTATTCCATCAGCAGCCAGCTTATAGCCAAAAGGGATATTACCTATCCGTTCGCCTTTTGTTTTTTTATGCTGTAATACCGCCTTGGTTCTCTCCGATGTCGCTTCACGTTCCCACTGAGAGATGGACATCACTACATTCATGACCATCCTGCCCATAGCGGAATTCGTATCAATCTTCTCCTGAACTGAAATCAATACCTTATCTTTAGAGAAGTACCGCTCCAGCAAATAGCATAAATCCTTGACTGACCTCGTAAGGCGGTCTAACTTGACTATGAGCACACCCTGACACAGATTAGAATCCATCAACTCAATCAATCTTAACATACCCGGTCTTTTAAGACTCTTTGCCGATTCCCCAGCATCCACAATTATCTCACCTAACCCAATATCGTATAACTCAGCATACTTTATAATCTGAGACTCCTGTACCTCAAGACTCATCCCGGCATCAGCCTGCTTATCACTGGAAACCCTGACATAACCCACGATCTTCATATTAATATTCCTCCAGTATCTCAACAAATAAAAACCAGACGGCAACTCCGGCAAATGCAGTTCCTAAAATATAACTACCCATGGAGAATAAAACTGCCGCAAACCCCGCTGAGATTAAAAATATCATCCCTTCTTCTCCTGCTCCTGATAACTCAAATACGCCTCTATCACAGCAACGATAAACTCCTTCATCCTCATATCCTGCTGCAAGGCCGCTATCTTCATCCTCTTAAATACATCATCAGGTATACCCTTAATAAATAAATTCTTCATGCTTCATACTATAATATATAAATATTGATTTGTCAAGATTACCTTAATCCATATCAGATAATTTCCCTTTTATCACAAATCCAGGATTGATTATATACATATTATGCAATATTTTCCCTTTAGGTGTTAAGCATCTCTTGACATAGCCCTTTTCTATTAATACCGCCAACCACTTTCGCACAGATATTTCAGCGCATTTTAAATCATCGCTTATCATTTCCACCGTAGCAATAATAACAGGCTCCTGATTAATTCTCATCCCTTGCACTCTGTCTATAAACCAAAATAGCAATTTAGCCTTCCCATTCTCAATCTCTAAATCCTCCAATACCTTCTGTGTAAAACACTTAAATACCTTCACAAAATCCTTGTCACCATTTGGCCGATCAACAATTATCGCATACCCCGTTCGTACTATCTCCCCAGTTTCACTATCTACTCGTTCCTCACTTTTGTGTATAACCCTCTTTGCCATAAATGTATCCTCCTTTTAACCCATTATTATACACTAAGTATCAGAAATAGATACCTGAATATAGCCACAGCTAAACTTGGTTAACCCCACATGATACCTGAATATCAACCACCCCTATTAGAATCAACAACTTACATCGTTTGCTCTCATCTCATCTATACAAGACTTTTTAAGATAATTGCATTGTCTATGTAACAGTTACAAAGTTGTCCTTAGTCAATTTGAATATTTGTAAAAATTTGTGGACGGTATGATATAAAATATACGGTCAATCTATTGGCCTATATTGAATTTGAATATTATGAAAAATTTATCGAAGGCATGAGAGGCAGGCTTGAGACTCCCAATGTGCGGATGGGACCCTACGGGTTTTCGGGATTGTCCACAGGGTAATTACCAGAGTTTTCCACAGGTTTTCCACAGGTTGTTAACAGATTATCCACAGGATTATCAACAACCACAACAGATTGTACGTCAACAGTCTGACTCACAACAGCTTGTGGTAATTGATTGTCTTGACAGCCCTGTAGTGACAACTGCTGACCTGTAAGTATCTGGATTAAGGTATTGACACGGTTGACAGTGACGGTTGATCCCTGCTGTCCGTCACCATATGTGACCTTCCAAGCCCATGGTAAAGCCTCGTTGGGTTTGGCCTTGCGCCACCGCTCAAAGTCACGGACGGATGCAGCACCATCGAGATATTTACGTGTCCATATGCGTAGACCGGGCGAGAGCGTTCGGGGCCGTCTGACCATTTCACCCGCCTTTACAGCGGTATTGATTTTATTCATTTTTTCGAGATTTAGCGCTGTTTTGCGTGATATTGGCGGTGAGTTTTGGATTGTGTTTAACTTTTCCGTGACAATTTCCATTTTCGGGAATTTGTGGAAAGCGGCCCTTGCCTCATCTATGCTGATTTTTTTAAGTTTTGGCATGATTATTGTTGTATCATTAATTGCTGATTCTGTCAATTACTGGTGGTTCCACTTGGTACATATCCAACATAATGTATAATATATTTTACTTGACAATATATATTAATATGCTATACTGATAAGCATGATGATGATAAACAATAAACAAGGGGGTGTGAAGATGGAGAAGAGAATAACACTACACAGGGGATTACAGTGGTGGATGGTGACATTCCATGGGGATGTTGAAGTCATGGAATTATTTGGAACTGATACTATCCCGACGAGCTACACTGCCGAGGCACCGGCATTAACAGTACTGAATGCAATCAGGGCATTAAACCCCGGATATAATATCCATTTCGGCAATAATGCCAGCTAACAAGGGGGTGTGAAATGAACAAAGCACATTACGATAAAGGGGATATTGTACTGTCATGTATCACTGGGTCAAAGTTTAAGATAGTAGATACTGGATATAGTAATGAACGGTGGTACCATATGAAATATGTACAATTATTGAAAGGTGATGATCCTAATTTCGTAGCTATACGGACAGAAGCAGAATTATTACACTCTTTCGTCAAGGTGTCCCCATGAAAACAATAAACAAGGAGGTAGAAGATGAAGACATATGTAACTAAAGAGGGATTCGGGCAGGCATTAAAGTCTGGTATAAGGTGTATCATAATTCAGGAATCATATGATGGCAAGGATGTAGCTATAATGACAGGGATAGACAACGGCAGTTCTGTATGGCATGGGAAGAAGACAGACCTTTCCGAGGAGGTACCTTCATGAAGAACCTATTTATCAAGGGCCTGCCGGACGACCTTGCGAAGGCCATTAAGGTCACGGCCGCACAGAAGGACCTGAAGATAAGGGAACTGGTAATAGCGGCTATATTGGCATATCTTGCCGCAGGAAGGGGGATAGTGGAAGATGACACCGACTGAGCACGCAGAAAACGCCATGCACCGCTTAGTGCTGGCAAGGATAACCGGGAATGCAAGGGCGGTACAGTACTGGCTTTGCAGAGTAGATTATTGGAGTGAGATTATAATACAGGAGGGATTGAAATGAAGACGATGAATATCATCACAGAAGGAAAAGAGGACGGACATGGACGGTTACTGTTCACAGCTAAATGGATTGACCCGGATAATCAGAGGGATAGAGGACAGGTGTTCCATTCTCGGCTGGATGAACATGTCAGAGACTGGCAATCAAGAGGATGGAAAGTGATTGTAAATAGAAAGGAAGGTGGAAAATGAAGATAGAAACATTCAACTATCAATTCAAGGGGATGAGGAAACCAGATAACTTTATCGTCTATCCGGCAAAGGTTGGCGATAATGTCTTAACAGTTCAGGGAAGTAGGACTATTGCACAGTTCGACATTGAAACAGGTAAAGGCGTCTTGAATTTTAAGGGCAGCAATTCTAAATATTTCATACACTTAAATAAAATGTTAGGTGCTATTGATTACGACTTCCCGAAAGATTTTGTAATTAAATGCCTGGAATACCTGCCTAAATCAGGGGATTTAATCGGGTCATCATCTATTACTGGCCCTGTATATCTTGCTTAACTTCACCCCGCCCTTGGCCTGACCCGTCAGGGGCTTTTCTTAATCCACAATAAAAGTCTCTACAGCATTATCAATTATAATATCTAATCCTGCAATCTTCCTTTGCAGTAAATCTATTTCAATGCCTACCATTTGTTTGTCTACAACTTCTCGAAATAGTTGGTATCTGATATTCCTATTCATTCGGACATTGTGCGCCTTTCGGTCAAAGCATTCAGCTTCATACACAAATATAGCATCTAATATCTGGTTAAACAGACTGTCTTTCATGGCTTCCTTGTCAACGCCGCAAATAATCGCCGCTCAATAATATTCTGGACACTCACCGGAGAACTGTGCTGTATATCCCGCAGGATGCCCTCAAGCTCGTCAATCACATCACAGAGATAGATAATATCCTTTACTTAATATGCTGGCCTGTATATATACAAAATCTTTAAACAATTCTTTCTCTTTGTCTGTCATTTCTTTCCCCTCCGGAAGCGTATTTCTTACGCATAGCGCTGGTTATGGTCATTTCTTCCTTTCATGCCATGATAATTCCATGCGCATTGGAGGCTTGCCGATAAGTTTTAGTAAATCAAATCTCAACGTATTATAATTTTCGGGGTAAACAATACCATTTGATTCTTTCCACTCTACTTTGAGTATTACCACCTTTTTCTTTTTCATTTCTTCGTCACCCATATCCCCATCCCGATATGATTACGTTTCTTACCTTTTGCCTTGAGCGCCCTGAACTGGTCAATCGTCATCGGCTTGCCATTCACCGTGATCATCTGCTCTATGCGCTCGTCATCGTAGTCCAGCGGAATGATACGAGGCTTAGGGCCTTTCAGGTATATGTCAATTTTCAATCCTCCCTCCTACCAAAATTTAGCTATAAAATGTATAGCAACCAATATTGTCAATATGGTAATTCCTATACTGATAACTACAATAGGTAAAATAATTATTCCTATTTTCATTTTTTATTCTCCTTGATAAAATCAGTTAATCTATATACCGTAAAAGACCTCATTTTAGGCCGAACCTCAAACTGCCCAACACACTCCATGCAGACGTACGGCTGTGAGGAGTCAATATCCTTGACACGGCCCAACGCTCCATCAGAGCCGTGTATCTCCATGTAGAGCCTGTCGCCCTCCATGAAGTATCCGCAGAGGAGGCAGAACTCGTCTCTGTGGTACGGCGGTTCATCCCTCTGATATTCTTCGTCAGGAGTAAAACCTTGCCGCCATAACTCCACTTCCGAAATGTGCTTTTTCATTTCTTTTCCTTTCTTGGATTTATAGGTAATTTCATCCAATGCGTGGCTTGTAAAGACAGCAATATATCACCCTTACTTTTCCAGCGATTATGTATTATATCCCAATGTACTAATTCCTTCACCCCTCCTTGACGCATATTGCATGCCACAAATTCAGTACCATCTTTTGGCGCTGATTCTATTAATTCCCACATATATCCTCCCTTACAACTACCGACAACTCCTCAACAGCAGCCTCGTAACTACGCTCCTGTATCCCTTGCTCCTGCCCCCAGCGCCAACAGTAGCCCAACGCAAGAAACACTATCGCTGTGATAAATATCCACCCGAACCAGTCAGCTTTCTCGCTTGTCATATCAGTATCCATATCAGCCATAACACCCCCCATACAATTACGCCGGATACCGCCGCTCCGGCTATGAGAAAGCCTATTGCCTCCCTGTATGATTCAAACATGCCTGATTTCATGGAGCCTCTCCCTTAAACGTCTTCAGCGACTCCTCCAACGTATCGTGTTTACCCTGCAATAGGCCCTGCTGGTATATGTTTTCGCAGGAGGCCCGGATCAACTCAGCCTCCTCAGATAGATGTGTGTCAGGGAATTTAGCAGCCAATGGCGCAAACTTAAATATCAACGCCTCTATTACCATGTCCTTATTTGGTGTCATGGTTTATTCTCCTTACAGAAACATCTTGCCAATCTGCTTTTACCGTCCTTTATGGTTGTCAATTCCACGTCATACCCTGACATAAGGTATCCTGCTACATCCTTAGCCATATATTTATTCTCCCCTGTCGTCATTGCAACAACACACCCACAAGGCTTTTTGCCTATATATGCCGGGTCATCGTCGTAGTCACTCATCCCAAATCCTCCCGTGTATACTCCCTGCCGCAGACCTCGCAGAACCAAAGCCATTTATCCGCCCTGATTAGCTTGCTGTTGTCTACCGGGCAGGTCATAAATTCCCAGCCCTTCTGCTCCTGATAGCCCCTGACGCTACCCATACCGCCAATGTTTTCCTCGTCCTACTACAGGACTGTTTCCTGAGCCAACGCCGAAACCGCCATTGCTTGATAAAATTAATCATGTAGACCTCCACAAACAAATAGCCACAGGAAGAGACAAACCAGTAAGAGTTGAGCAAACTGGTCTCGGAGCATTGCTGACATCCGACTTCCTGTGGCTATTTCTTTTTAGAGTTTTTAGAGTTTTTTGCAGCATACCTTACCTGTCCGTTCAGTATTGGTGATAATTTACCAAAAGTTATTCACATTGTCAAGATAATTTTACTTTAAATACTTCAATGCCATCCTTTGTCCATATTTTCCATAACATACATATTTCGCATCGCCTTTGAGAATAACCATTTTCGAGCATTTTCACCACCCAGTGTGCCCGTGGGAAATATCCCTCTGGTTGCTTAATATGCTTACATTTCTTTTTCTTCATCTTCATATATCTTTTTTCCCATACGGCAAACATTCCATCAGCAGGTACAGGTTCATACAGAAGTTCTCCAACCATTCCGGGGTTACATCATCCTCGATCACCGTGACCTCGAAATACTTTCTGTCCTTAGTCTTTAGCTGT
>Ga0209431_10003414_pt1 | contig 12641 bp, 8 predicted proteins | sample RifCSP13_3_FD_184021 | JGI IMG/M metagenome (GOLD analysis project Ga0209431, IMG submission 184021) | Soil microbial communities from Rifle, Colorado - Rifle CSP2_sed 13_3 (SPAdes) (version 2) | ecosystem: Environmental > Terrestrial > Deep subsurface > Rock core/Sediment | place: Rifle...
GGGCCTGAAAGCCGCACAGCGTATTTATAAAATCAATGTACCGTTGCTGGTAATGCATGGTACAGGCGACAAGATCACATCCTGCAGGCATACCCGGAACTTTGTCAGGAATGCGGGTAACCGCACCACTTACAAGGAATGGCCCGGTTATTATCATGAACTGCACAACGATACCGGTGCACAGGATGTATTCAACTATCTGGTAAACTGGCTTGACCATCAAATTCCCCTGTACAACAGGAAAATATCCTGAAACATGACAGACAGATTCCGCACCCGGGTGGAGATCGAACCATCGGTCGACAAGATAGGGTATGATACCCGATGCCTCTTCATGGGCTCCTGTTTTACCGAAAACATAGGCGAACGCATGGCTGCACTCAAATTCCCGGTACTGCTCAACCCTTTCGGAACATTATTCAATCCTGTCTCCGTTTCCGATAACCTTGACCTGCTCATCCGGGGAAAGCATTTTAATGCCGGTGACCTGTCCGTTCACCACGGATTATGGTTCAGTTTCAGACACTATACCGGCTTTTCCCATCCCGACCAGCATCGATGTCTTTCCGGGATCAACGGTGCCCTGGAAAACGCCGCAACGTGGCTTAAACAATGCAATTACCTGGTGCTTACATTCGGTACGTCGTGGGTATATCTGCACAACCGGTCCGGCACCATCGTGGCGAACTGCCATAAGATCCCCGCCGCGGAATTTACCCGTAAGCTGTTGTCGCCCCCGGAGATCATCGAAAAGCTGGATGCCTGCCTGCAAAGTATCCGGGAGTTTAATCCCGCGATCCGTGTGATTTTCACGGTAAGTCCGGTACGCCATTGGAAAGACGGGGCCGTGAACAACCAGCTGAGCAAATCGATCCTGCATTACAGTATTCACGAAGTGTTGAAAAAACATCCGCAGGCTTCCTATTTTCCTGCTTACGAGATATTTATGGATGAGCTGCGCGATTACCGGTTCTATGCCGGTGACATGCTTCATACATCGGAGCAGGGTGTGGATTACGTGTGGGAACGATTCTGTGATACCTGGCTCGACGATACCTCCCGAAAAACTATGGCCGGAGTGTCAGCAGTATTAAGAGCTGTTGCACACCGGCCATCACACACTGAAACAACTAACCACAAAAAATTTGTTGAAAACACGCTGAAACAAATTAACAACCTAACCGTTTTGTACCCGTTTCTTGATTTCAGCAACGAAATTGCGATCCTGCAAAATAAAATATCCTGACAACCATTTATTCAAAAACATGCTGCAGATCATTGATCGGAATAACGCTCAGCGCATGGATGTTCTCCGGATCGGAATAATCATACTGGTATAATCCGTCCGTACCGATCAGGATAAGCACCTCACCCAGCGGAATCACATCAAAGGCATTGATATTCCCGTATTCGGCGATCTTGTTCTGGTCAATGACCATGGGATCGTTGGCATTGTAAATTTTAAGACCTGCATCTCCGTCGCACACAAAAAGCAATTCCCCGTCAATACCCAGTCCATAAGGTTCTTCCATGGGGTATTCCTTAATAAGGTATGGCGTTTGGATGTCGGAAATGTCAATCACATCAAGCTGACTTACATTATCCCCGCAAAGGTTTCCTGCACGCAGGGTAACATAGGCATAATCCCCCTGCACCACAACCGGATCACAGCTTGAAGCATGACGGAACATGGAGATATAGGCCGGATTGGCCGGGTCAGCCAGGCTGTAGATATACATGCCTGTTGTACTGCCAAGGAACAGCTTCTGATCATAAGGGAAAATGGTCTCAATGTTCCATCCCACGTACATTTCACTTTTCAGCACCGGATCAGCGGATGTTGAAATATCAAAAAGCCTGAGATTATAGGTGTCCACTGTGTATAAAAAGCTGTCATAAACCGTGAACCTGGCCATCGATCCTCCGGTACCTGTCCCCCCGTTTTTTGAGCCGGCACCGTCGGCACTTAAAGCCGCCATGAATACCAGTTCGTTCCGCCATATGGGAAACTCGCGGTAACGGTCGCCGATATTATCCAGGCTTACGGTTCTTTCCGTCGCCTTGTACCCCACGATCACCCCGCGGCTTTCATCCACATTTTCAACGATCCCATCCTCACAGGCCGGTATCATATACTGAAATACGCCCTGTATCCGCTTCACCTCGCGGATGTTGTTCATATCGCTGATGTCAATGGCCAGCAGGTCAATAAAGCTGTCGGCATACAAAATGCTTTCCCTGATAGCAATATCAACGTTGCCGGGTATTTCTATGAATTTGATCACCTGCGGCGATTCCGGATCTGTGTTATCCACGATATGGATTCCCTTCTGGTATTCATTCACAAAAATGTAATTGTCCTTGAAATAGATCTTTCCGGGCTGCACAATATCCTGTCCCCCGGCCACTTTGAATGAATTGCGAAGTTCATCGTACGTCATGTAAACGGGTTCATTCACCGTGTATGTCTCTTCGATCTTGTCCCTGCACGAAAAAAATGCCAGCGGCAACACCAATAACGAAATAATTTTCAGGTATGGTTTCATATCGGGTGATTTTTTTGGTTTATTAACAAGATGAAAAACAGTTGCGAAAGGTTGCGTCCCTGTTTTTTTTCTTGCCGCGCAACCAGTGGCCCTGTTTAATCATCATACTATGAATTGCCTTCCAAATTTTATCCTTATGAAAAAAATCCTGCTTTTCCTGCTGGCATTTGGTATCACATCGCTTGCACATGCGCAGTCAACTCGCGATGTGGTATTTCTTCATAATGGCAGCATCCTCCGGGGAACCATTACGATGCGGAACGACACGGTATTGTTGATCTCAACATGCTGTGACAATGTTTTCGCGGTTGATCCGCAGGCCATTAAGGAAATTACATCAGAAAGGGCGGTTGATCCGGGAATAGCGGTAACCCGCAAGGGCTACATTAACCTTACCACGCTGGGTGTCCTGATCGGTACAACGGATGATGCAAAATCAGCTCCCTTCAGCGCGGTAATGGAACACAATTACCGGTTCAACAAAAACATTGCCCTGGGAGGATTCCATGGATTCGAACAGCTGAATGAGAACCTCATGCCCGTGGGTCTCAACCTGAAAGTGATGTGGCCTGCAGGACGCTCCGATTTCTTTATTGCATTCAGCGGAGGCTATTCCATATCGCTCGAAAAGCCAGGGGAAGAGTTCATGGAAAAGGCAAGCGGCGGTGTGCTGGCAGGAACCGAGGCAGGCCTGTTAATACCCGTTTCGCGGAGTTCGGCTTTGATAATTGCCCTGGGTTACCGGTACAATGAGTTGAATTACCATCTCGATGACGGCTGGCTGGGAAATACCGACCGGCATATCACCTACAACCGGTTTTCGATCCGCTTTGGAATTACCGCGTTTTGATCCTGCGTACAAAGGCCCTGCGGTATCCCTTATCCTTTATCTGATCCAGGCTGGCCAGGGCTTCCTTCCTGGTTTCATATTCACCGGTAGTGTAGCGGCAGTACTTGTCCCTTTCCTTGGTAACGGCAATGGCCTGCAGGTTGCCGAAGATGTTAAGATCAATCACCGGCCCGGCTACGGCCATCACCTGCACGGTATACTGCGGTACATAATGGTTCCGGCGGATGAAAGCATCCCGGTAGCCCTGTTCAACAAGTTCCGCCCTTAAGGCTTCGGCTTCCGCCGAATCGGTAGTGGTCCTGAAAATATACCTGTACCATTTGTCCTCGCCGTAGGTCAGGGTAATATCCTTCATCTCCCTGAAAAAGGTGATGTCCACCGGCTTCCGGAGCGCCATGAATTGCACCGAGTATGACCTGGGAGCAAACTCCTCAACCCCTTCAACCTCTTCAACCCCTGATACCTCTGAAACATCTGAAACTTCTTCACCCTCTTCAACTTCTTCAACATCCACAACTTCTTCAACTTCTTCAACTTCTTCAACATCTGAAACTTCTGAAACTTCTGAAACTTCTTCACCCTCTGAAACTTCCTCAACTTCTTCAAATACCTTGTAAATATCCCTCCCCCCGTAAGTATCCGTTCCGCTAAGCGCATAATAAGCTATATTGCCCTCACCGAAAGGAACGTAGAACAGGTTATTGTCGGTTGTATTCAGCGGGTAACCGATATTCACGGCACCGCTCCCGATGGCCATAAGATCATACCGGTAAACATCATATCCTCCGATGCCGTCGTGCCCTTCGCTGCTAAAATAAAGGCTTTTCCCGTCATCGGTGACAAAAGGTGTCTCTTCATTATAGGGTGTATTTACGCCCGGGCCGAGATTTACCGGTTTTCCCCATGCCCCTGTCAGGTCGCGTTCACTTTTGTAAATATCCAGGTCACCTTCCCCCCCGCGCCGGTTGCTGGTAAAATAAACTATTTTGCCATCGGCGGAAAGGCTGGCATGGGTTTCATTGTATTTGCTGTTCACCGCACTGCCGAATTCTTCGGCTTTGGACCAGCGGCCCCTGCTGAAACGGCTGACATAAATGTCTGAATTTTCCGGATCCTCCATGACCAGCAGCAGGGTGTTTCCGTCGTGGGAAAGATCACAGGTTTTCAGGTATTTTCCGGAACCCAGCATGGGTGTTATATTTTTGGGCTTTGTCCATCCGCTGTCGCTCATTGCTGAAACATAAATTTCAAATCCCTGCCTTCCCGGCGTGGTATAAGCCAGCATCTTTCCGTCACCCGATACCACCGGGTTGAAATTGGGCAGTTCGTTGTTGATCACCCCGCCCAGGTTGGTGGTAGTAATGTCAACGGGGTTTTGCTGCATTTCTTTAGCCAGGGTGCAGTTCCTGATGTACTGATCGGTAACCGAATTGTTGTAATCATCCTGGGGATCAAGATACTCCTTATACCGGTTATAGGCATCAATGGCTTTGTCGAGGTCGTTGTTCACACGGTATGCGCTGCCCAGCATAAACAGGGCTTCGATGGGAGCGTTTGACTCCTTGAACGAATTGGAATTGTACTTTACTGATATTCTCTGACAGGCCTCTTCGAGGTAAGGGATTGCCCTGGCTTTATTATTATCCGAATTCAGGTAGCATATCCCGATCCGGTGTTTGAGATCGGCATTATCAGGTTCCGATTCCAGTACCCGGAGGTAGATGTCAAGCGCCTTAACGAATTCACTTCTCATCAGGTAATAATCGGCATCAAACTTCTGATCATCGTTTCTCTTCAGGGTTTGCGCTGCCGTTGTAAGGAATGACACAACAAGTACCAGTAAAAAGAATATCCTTTTCATGACCAGGTTCAACCGTAAAGCACTAAATATAAATCATTTTTAAACAGCGCGGTAAAAAGATATTAACAATACCCTGTGAGGCAGCATTTTCCATTTATTACAACCTGCAACTTGACTTTGGAATTATGAAGCTGTATCTTTGTTGATGGGTGTGTGAGCAAGGCGTATTATTTCTCGCAGATCTCGCAGACTTCGCAGAAGGAAAAATCTGCGTTTTCTGCGAAATCTGCGAGAGATATTCTATTCTGAACCCTTTCACAAAACCCAACCTACAACATAAAATTTGCGGGAAAATGTCTCCAAAACTCCTCCTCCTCACCTGCCTGATCCTGGCCCCCTGTTCCTGCCGGTCCCAGACCGAAGACGCCTTCAAAAACCGTCGCGAACAGATGGTCCGGCAGCAAATTGCATCCCGCGGGATCACCAACCGCCGTGTGCTTGACGCCATGCGCAAGGTGGAAAGGCATTTGTTCGTACCCTCCAACCAGGCTATTTCTGCCTATGACGACCGCCCGCTGCCCATTGGTTTTGGCCAGACCATATCACAGCCCTATATCGTAGCCTTCATGACGGAGGCAATAGATCAGCCCGGGGTTAAAAAAGTACTTGAGATCGGCACAGGTTCGGGTTACCAGGCGGCTATCCTGGCCGAATTGTTTGATTCGGTTTTTACCATTGAGATCGTCCCCGGGCTTGGTCAGCAGGCCAAAAAACTGCTGGCCGGGAAAGGATACACGAACCTGCAGGTACGGATCGCAGATGGGTACCAGGGATGGCCGCAACACAGCCCTTACCAGGCGATCGTGGTGACCTGTTCCCCCACGCATGTGCCGGCTCCGTTAGTTGAGCAGCTCGACGAAGGAGGCAGGATGATAATCCCCGTTGGGGAAAGGTACAACCAGGAACTGGTGATACTCACCAAAAAGGACGGCAAGCTGAAACAAACCGCCGTACTGCCGGTTATGTTCGTTCCCATGATTGACAAAAACCGTAAGGAATATTGAGTAGATCTAAAATCAAAGATCAAAGATCGCTTTTCACTGATTCCCTATCACCTTCTCCGCAGTTCCCACCAGTCCCATATAGGACGCTCCCTCGATGATGAAACGATAGTCGCCCTGGATGGCTGGCTTGTCGAATACAACGGTTGCCTTGCCAAAATCATTGACAAGGATCACAGGTTCCCATACCAGCGTGTAATTAACATCCGGTTCATTTTCCGGCAGGTAGCGGGGCTGGTAAAAAGCCCGCGGGGTATTGTAACCCAGCATATCAAACTCAATCACACCACGTTTCATATAATGGCCCCGTTTGGTATAAATGGCAATTACCCCGTTGCTCCCGCGCATCCCGTAAATGGCTGCGCTGGGCCCTTTCAGCACTTCTACCCGGTCGATCTGTTCCACTGGTATCGACTTAACAGCTTCCACATCACGGACCGGCATACCGTCGATAAGGTACAGCGGCTCATTGCTGCTGAAAAAGCTGCCGGGACCCCTGATCTGCACCCGGTCGCCAATGACATTCACCCCCGGGATCCTGCCTTTGATCACCTCGATAATATCGCGGTTCCCCTTGGGAAAATCCTCCGAACGAAGCACAAAATCAGGTTCGCTGTAAATCCCCGTAAGCTGGTCCTTTTCTTTTTCTTTCTGTTGTTCTTTTTCCTGCAGATACGCTACCCTCGCTTCCTCATATCTTTCGATCCTGTAGGCTTTCTGGTCCCTTTCCGACAAGGTGATCAACGAATGATCGCCCTGAAAACCCCTGATCTCATTCATCTTTTCATCGGGAAGGATTATTACCAGGTTTCTGCGGCCGTTGGGTCGCCAGGCTTCGATTTTTACGCTTATCGTATCGTAATACACCATGCGGTCAAACAGGAAATAGCCCTTATCAGTGGACATCTGGGTAAAAACATCGTTATAGGCATCCATAATGGACAACTGCACCTTGCAGTTCTTAAGCGGTATGCTGAAGAAGTCATGGGTGATCTGCCCGTAAATGGAAATTCCCCTTTCTTCATGATATTTGATGACAGGGAATTCATCGCCGATAATCTTTTCCCATTCAAACCTTCGCCAGCCCTGTGTAAGCATAAGGTTGTCGATTGCTTTCAGGGTTGGGGGCGACTGGTCATGGAAATAATCATAAGGGTCTTCGACGTGGCCTTTAATATCCGATGACAGGAGAATATGGCTTACGATATTATCCCTGTTTACCGGGGGCTCCGCTTCCTTATCCCGGGTGACCGCAAGGCTGAGGTTTGCAGGAACAGGATTGTTTTTCACGTCGGTAACAGAAATATTGACAATAACCTTAATCCCGTCCTCCCCGAATGAGTCGGCAGCCTCAAACCTGATTTTCAGAAAATCAGGGCGGTTGATGTAAACCAGCCGCTCTGCCAGGGGATCTCCCCTGCCCGAAAATGCTGTGAGCTGAAGGATACCTACCGGGAAACGTGATTTTGGCACATCAGCTCCGGCACTGTCATTTTCCAGGTTCAACACGGTATGATAAAAGATCTTACCGCCAACCTGTCCCACCAGGATCACTTCATTGGCCGACCTGTCATTTGTCCGGGGACGGTTGGAGTAAAGCATAACCCTTACCATCTCCTGGCTGTCCTCAGCCCGCATGACCAGTCCGGCTTCAAGGGGCTTTGGCAGCGGTACCCTTACTTTCCTGCCCCCGGGGGAATACACCGCGAAGTAGTTCTTTTCCTTTTCCGGTTTGAGCCTGAAGGTGCCCATTCCCTTCTTATAAGTTTTGAATGATGAAACCACGATATCCTTTTCATCCACGATATCGCCCGCAAGCTCCACCCCTTTCCCAAGCCTGTTGATTGCCCTGAAGGCGATCACGCTTTCCAGTCCGTTTACCATCCATCCGCCTTCGGGCATAAACTGCAGGTCAAAATCATCTTCCTGCTTCTCGCGCTGGCCGAGCTCCTTCTGGTTAACACGGGCCTCACGGGGAGAAATGATCTTGCTGTACCGGGGATTGATTACCTGGAAGTTTCGTATGAAATAAAAATCCGGGTCAAAATTCTGCATCCAGCTGGTAAAGGCCCTGATCTGGTAAAGACCTTCCGGAAGGGTATCCGACAGGCTGAAATCCCCGACGCCAAATCCACCGAACATCTGGAACCTTTTGATCTCCACCCGGGTCTCGAACGGACTGATCATTTCAACGTACAGGTTGGTGCTGATCGCATCCGGGAGATGGTTCAATCCATTCAGCAGGTATGCCTTGATCCATATATTTTCGCCGCTGTGGTACACGCTTTTGTCCATATGAAGATATGCCTTCTGCTGGGGGTACAGGTAACTGAACTTATCCAGAGCTTCGCGTATACGCTTGAAACGTGAATCCTCATCGGCAAACCCGGCTGCAATGATCAACAGAACCGACAGGGTAAGCGAAAGCCGGGAGCTAAAAGGTCTGTTAAGATTCATGAGGTTTAATCTTTGTATGGTATAATAAACACGTCAGCACATCAATGGTTGAAAAAGGGCATTGTCCTATTACTTAAGACAGTTTAGAAACAATTTACCCTAAGTTAAAAAAGTGTTAACGCAAATTATTATTTTTGCAGCCATTGTAAACCGGTAACGCTAAAAACACACCCTATGTCAGGTCATAGTAAATGGTCAACCATCAAACGGAAAAAGGGAGCGCTCGATGCCAAAAGGGGCAAGCTTTTTTCGCGTATTGTAAAAGAGATCCAGATGGCCGTGAAAGAGGGGGATCCCCTGCCCGACAATAATCCCCGGCTGCGCCTTGCAATCCAGAATGCCAAGGGTGCCAATATGCCCAAGGAAAATGTTGAACGTGCCATCAACAAAGCCAGCAGCGAAGCAGATAACCTGCAGGAGGTGAGCTATGAAGGATATGCCCCGGGGGGGGTCGGCATTTTCATTGAATGTCTTACCGATAACAACACGCGAACAGTTTCCAACATCCGTGCCATATTCAACAAGCGTGGCGGCAACCTGGGTACCAATGGTTCCCTGGGATTTCTGTTCGACCGCAAAGGTGTTTTCACGGTACCCAAGGGTAACTTTGATCCCGATTCCTTTGAGCTGGGGATAATCGATGCCGGTGCTGAGGATATCGAGCCTGGCGACGACGTTTTCATAGTCACCACTGCAGTTGAGGATTTCGGAAGGGTACAGAAAAAACTCGAGGAAATGAAGATCAAGGTTGAAAATGCCCAGCTGCAGCGTATTCCAAACGATACGAAAAAAATGGACCTGGAAATGTCCCAGAAAATCCTCAGGATGATCGAGGAATTCGAGGAGCTTGATGATGTTCAGAATGTTTACCATAACCTCGAAATGACCGAAGAACTGATGAAAGCGCTTGAAGAATAGGGTTTTCGGATACCCGGCAAATTTTTTTTTGAATTATGATTTTTATCATTATATTTGCACCCTGATAAACTTTTTATGGAAAAGCTGGTTATCATTCTCGGTATTATTTTGCTTGGTCTCCTTAGGACACCGGCGTGAGAATGGTATAACCGCAAAGGAAAAAAAATACAAAGAGCCATTCTCAAAACGGGAATGGCTCTTTTTGTTTAAAAAGAGGGATTTCAAACCAGGTAATATAAAACTATACATGCAATGAGTGACAGGTTATACATTTTCGACACCACGCTTAGGGATGGTGAACAGGTACCGGGCTGCCAGCTGAATACCGTTGAAAAGATCGAAGTGGCCAGGGCCCTTGAAGCGCTGGGTGTCGACATCATCGAAGCCGGATTCCCCATCTCCAGTCCGGGTGATTTTCATTCTGTGGTGGAACTTTCCAAAGTGATAAAGGAACCGGTGATATGCGCCCTTACCCGCGCAGTTGAAAAAGATATTGATGTGGCAGCCGATGCACTCAAATTTGCGAAGCGCAAGCGTATTCATACCGGCATAGGTACTTCGCCGTATCATATAAAGTATAAATTCAACGCCACCCCCGAAGAGATCATTGAAAGAGCAGTGGCAGCCGTGAAATATGCAAAGAAATATGTTGAGGATGTAGAGTTTTACGCCGAGGACGCAGGCCGCAGTGACAATGAATACCTGGCACGGGTTTGCGAGGCCGTGATCAAGGCCGGTGCCACCGTGCTGAACATTCCCGATACCACCGGCTACTGCCTTCCCGAGGAGTATGGTCAAAAGATCAGATACCTGGTTGAAAACGTAAAGGGCATTCATAAGGCCATCCTGTCCACCCATTGCCATAACGACCTGGGAATGGCCACCGCCAATACCATCACCGGTGTTATCAACGGGGCCAGGCAGGTGGAGGTTACCGTAAACGGCATCGGTGAACGTGCCGGGAACACGTCGCTCGAAGAAGTGGCCATGATCATAAAAAGCCGGAAACACCTCGACATTGTCACCGCGATCAGAACTGAGAACATCTATAAGACCAGCCGGATGGTATCATCCCTGATGAACATGCCCGTGCAGCCCAACAAGGCCATTGTCGGCCGTAACGCCTTCGCCCATTCATCGGGAATTCACCAGGACGGTGTGCTGAAGAACCGCGAGAACTATGAAATCATCGATCCCGTGGATGTGGGCATCAACGAATCCATTATTGCGCTGACGGCACGCAGCGGAAGAGCCGCACTTAAACACCGGCTGCAGATCCTGGGTTACAGCATCGAAGGGCAAGAACTCGATCTGGTTTACACGAAATTTCTGGAGGTGGCCGACCGTAAAAAGGAAGTGAAGGATGAAGATCTTGAAATGCTGGTCGGGAACGAAGAATCACTTGGAGGCAAGGCCATTAAGCTCGAACACCTGCAGGTGATCTCCGGGAAATCGGCCATACCCATGGCTGCCGTTACCCTCAGTATCAACGGGGAGCTGTTTACCGCCACCGAAGCCGGAAACGGACCGGTTGATGCTGCATTTAAAGCGGTGCGCACCATTGTGCGTCACAATATCAGGCTCGAGGAATTCCTGATACAGGCCATAACCCGTGGCAGCGATGATGTGGGCAAGGTCCATATCCAGATTGAGAACCGGGGCAATCTCTATTACGGATTCGCGGGACATACCGACATCATAACTGCCTCGGTGGAAGCCTTTATCAGTGCAATAAACAAAATTGTCTAACTTAAATACCGGATAACATTGGCAAAAACATTATTTGACAAGATTTGGGACAGTCATGTGGTCACCGGGATCAAAGACGGTCCCGCCGTACTGTATATCGACAGGCACCTTATCCATGAGGTGACAAGCCCCCAGGCATTCGCCGGGCTCGATAAACGCGGCATACGCGTATTCCGGCCCGAAAAGACAGTGGCCACCCCCGATCACAACGTACCTACCGTTAACCAGCATCTTACCATTCAGGACCTGTTGTCGCGCACCCAGGTCGACAAGCTCACGGAGAACACCAAAAGGCACGGTGTGCAGCTTTACGGGCTGAATTCCCCGAACCAGGGCATCGTTCATGTGATAGGCCCCGAGCTTGGATTCACCCAGCCGGGCATGACCATCGTATGCGGCGACAGCCACACCTCTACGCACGGTGCATTCGGATGTGTCGCCTTCGGCATCGGCACCAGCGAAGTGGAAATGGTGCTCGCCACCCAGTGTGTGCTTCAGCAGAAACCCGGGAAAATGCGGATCACCATCGACGGTACGCTGGGTAAGGGTGTTACGGCAAAGGACATTATCCTGTACATCATTTCCAATATCTCCGCCAGCGGAGGTACCGGCTATTTCATCGAATACGCCGGATCGGCCATACGCCGGCTCAGCATGGAAGGACGCATGACCATCTGCAACATGTCAATTGAAATGGGTGCCCGTGGCGGGCTTATCGCACCCGATGACACCACTTTTAATTATGTAAAGGGAAGGGAATTCGCTCCTAAGGGTGCTGAATGGGATAAAAAGCTGGCTTACTGGAAAACCCTGGTTTCCGATCCGGATGCTGTTTTCGATCAGGAGCTCAGGTACGATGCCGCGGATATCGAACCGATGATCACCTACGGCACCAATCCCGGTATGGGTGTTGGCATTACCGGCAGCATCCCTGCACTCAGTGATATTCCGGAAACCAACCGGCTTACTTTTGAAAAAGCCATGCACTATATGGGGTTCGAAAATGGAACCGCCATGCTCGGAAAGCCTGTTGATTTTGTATTCGTGGGCAGCTGCACCAACGGCCGGATCGAAGACCTCAGGGAGTTTGCAGCTTTTGTGAAAGGCAAAAAGAAATCGCCCCGCGTTACCGTATGGATCGTACCCGGCTCCAGACAGGTTGAAAAACAAGCACTTAACGAAGGCATCGACAAAATGCTTGCCGAGGCAGGTTTTGAGCTCCGGCAGCCCGGATGCTCGGCATGCCTGGCCATGAACGA
>Ga0209431_10003422_pt1 | contig 12622 bp, 11 predicted proteins | sample RifCSP13_3_FD_184021 | JGI IMG/M metagenome (GOLD analysis project Ga0209431, IMG submission 184021) | Soil microbial communities from Rifle, Colorado - Rifle CSP2_sed 13_3 (SPAdes) (version 2) | ecosystem: Environmental > Terrestrial > Deep subsurface > Rock core/Sediment | place: Rifle...
CATCCCTCTCCCCCATTGCCGGCGCGACCGGCGGCCAGGGCCAGCGCCCGGGAGGCCAGAGTTCCAGCCAGCCGTCGGCGTGACTGCGACGAGGCATGGATGTCCGGCCAGGGTTCCACCCAACCGGCCACCTGCCGGTCGATCTCGGTCATCAACGCCTGGTCGACCAGCCGGCCTCGGGTGAGCTCGCTCATCCAGGGGACCTCGAGCGGCACGCCGCCGATCCCGGCGAGGGTCACGCGAGCCGCCCGCACCCGTCCGTCCTCAAAGGCGGCCACCAGGGCAGCCGCTCCCACCAATGCGAAGGCGCCGTGCACCCTGGAAACCTCGACGAACGCCGAGCCTGTCCGGGTCGAGGGCGGTTGGATCTCGATCGCCACAAGGATCTCACCGGTTTGCAGCGCCGTCGTGAACGGGCCCCGGAAGAAGTCGGCCGCCGTCACTCGCCGTTGAGAACCTCCCCGGGCAGCAATTACCAGGACGGCTTCGAGCAGGAGCATCACCGCCGGCAATTCGGCGGCGGGATCGGCGTGGGCCAGGCTGCCGCCGACGGTGCCACGGTTCCGGATGGCCAGATGGGCGATCTGTCCCGCCGCCTCACTCAAGATCGGCAGACGGGAGGGGATGAGTGGATCTATCTCCAACGCACGCTGCCGGGTCATGGCTCCAATCCGGATCACCCCGACCGGCGTCTCGGCGATTCCGGCCAGGCCGTCGAGGTGGTTCAGGTCGACGATGACCTCTGGGCGAGTCAGGCGCATGTTGAGCAAAGGCACGAGACTCTGTCCACCGGCGAGCACCCGGCCACCTTCACCGGCGTCGGTTAGGACGGCGAGCGCATCCTCGAGATCTTCGGGTGCGGCGTAGTCGAAGGGAGGCGGTTTCAGGGCGCCGCTACCTGTGAGGCAGGCGCCATCCGATCGCCGAGCAGTGAAAGGACCCGATCAGGCGTCAACGGCAGCGTGGTGATCTCGACCCCGAAGCTGGCCAGGGCGTTTTCGACGGCGCCGGCCACCGCCGCCGGCGACCCGATCGCACCCGCTTCTCCGACTCCCTTCATCCCCCCCGGGATGAGTGGTGAAGGAGTCACCTGATGATCGAGCCTCATCCGCGGGACCTCGGCGGCCGTCGGCAGCACGTAATCCATGAAGCTTCCGAACAATGGCTGGGCGTCTTCGCCGAAGGGCAACTCCTCATACAGAGCCATCGAGATTCCCTGGGCGATTCCCCCGTGCAGCTGACCTTCGACGATGAGGGGGTTGATGATCGTGCCGCAATCGTGGACACACACGTAATCGAGAAATGTGACCTTCCCGGTGCCAGGGTCAACCTCCACCACAGCCACGTTCGCACCGTAGGACCAGGCCATTTGGGGGGGGTCGAAGACCGCAACTGCCTCCAGACCAGGTTCGGTACCCTCGGGCAGGTCGATGATCCGTAGGTACGCTGCCCGGCCGACCTCGGAAAGCCGAACGTGTGCGGACGCCGTCCCCCTGACCTGCACCTGGCTGTCGACAAGTTCCAGATCGGCGGGGTCGGCCTCCAACATGTGGGCAGCGATGAGAAGGATCTTTTCCCGCACGATGCCGCAGGCCTTCTTGACCGCAGCACCCCCCACCGCCGCCGAGCGGCTCGCACCCGTCCCGTAGCCGGTGCGAGGGCAGGCTTGGGTGTCTCCTGTCACCACCGACACCGAGCCCGGGTCGACCCCCAACTCATCGGCAATGATTTGGGCAAGTGCATTGGTGATCCCTTGCCCCATGTCGCAAAGGCCGGTGAACAGTGTGATGTCTCCGCTCGGCTCGACGCGAAGCCGGGCGATGTCATATCCGCCCTGCTCGACTCCTCCGGCGTTCAGAAGTCGCGACGGTCCCAGCGCGGTGTTCTCGACATAGAAGGACACCCCGATTCCTACGTACCGCCCGTCGTTCCACAATTCTCGTTGTCGGTTTCGCCAATACTCCAGATCTGCCATCTCCAGTGCTCGGTCGAGGGCGTCGACATACCGGCCGCTGTCGAAAACGTGGTGGAGACCCTGATAGGGAAACCTCTCGGGGGGTATCAGGTTGCGCCGACGAAGCGCACTCGGCTCCATGCCAAGGCGGGCGGCGACCGCATCCACCAGGCGTTCGACTGCGAAGTTGGCTTGCGGTTGTCCCCAACCGCGGTAGGACCCAAAGGGAGTCTTGTTGGTGAGAACGGCCTCTAGGTGGACCCTGGCATTGGCTATCGCATAGGCGTTGGTCATCATCACGGCCGTCAACCACACCGGGCCGTAAGCCATCGTGTGTAAGGCGGCACCCATATCCCCGATGATGTTGGCCCTCACAGCGGTGATGGTGCCGTCGGCGGTCGCAGCCATTTCCGCTTCGATGATCTCTTGGCGGGCGTGAACGGTGGCGACAAATGACTCCCGGCGGTCCTCGATCCACCGCACCGGCCGGCCGGTGGCCTGCGACGCCAGCGACACCGCCACCTCCTCGGGATAGAAGTGGAACTTGGCGCCAAACCCACCGCCCAAGGCCGGAACGATGACCCGGACCTTGTGTTCGGGAACTCCAAGCGTTTCCGCCAGGCAATCGCGGGCAACGTGAAGGGACTGTGTCGTGCTCCACACGGTCAGCCCGCCACCGAAGACGTCCCATTCGGCCAAAACCCCCCGGCCCTCGAGCGGACATCCGAAAACACGGGGGATCTCGAACCGCCGCCGAACCACCACGTCGGCCTCCTCAAAAGCGCGGTCAACGTCCCCCATTTCGGTGTCGAAAACACCGGCGATGTTGTCTGGGAGATGGTCGTAGAGCCGCTCAGCTCCGGCCGCTCGCGAACTCATAACGTCGGCGACAGCCGGCAGAACGCCCCATTCCACCTCGATCAACTCCCGGGCGTCCTCGGCGAGATAGGGCGTGTCCGCCACGACGATCGCCACCGCCTCGCCAACATAGCGAACCCGGTCGATCGCCAAGGCGAAATAGGGGGTTTCCCGCTGACCCCAGACTCGATGGGGCGTGGGTTGTGGCTTGACGAGATGAGCGATGTCGCGGCCAGTCAATACGGCCCGCACCCCCGGCATGGCGAGAGCTGCGCCGCTATCGACGGCGTCGATGCGGGCGTGTGGCACCGGGCTACGGAGAAAGACGGCGTGCAACATGCCGGGTCGAGTCAGATCTGCGATGTACCGGGCCCTACCGCTGAGAAGATCGACGTCCTCACGCCGCGGCACCGGTCGGCCCACCCAGCCACTCGAAGTAACCACCGTCACCGCGCCGAGGCTAGCTAGGAGCTAAGAACCCTTCTGTGCAGATTCCTGGTGGTTTTCTCAGGGAAGATCCGCACAGAAGGGAAGAAGGGCCCCGCCGGGGGGCCCTTCTCCAATCTGATGAAATGGGCTTAGAAGTCCATGTCGCCGCCGCCCCCACCGTGGCCATGGCCGCCGGCAGCCGGCTTGTCTTCCTTCCGCTCGGCGATCAGCGCCTCGGTGGTGAGCAGCAGAGCAGCGATCGAAGCTGCGTTCTGCAGCGTCGACCGAGTCACCTTGGCCGGATCGATAATCCCCGACGCCATCAGGTCCTCGAACTGGAGCTTGGCGGCGTTGTAGCCAAAGTTGCCACCTTCCGCCCGCACCCGCTCGACCACGACGCCACCCTCGGCGCCGGCGTTGACGGCGATTTGGCGAATCGGCTCTTCGAGCGCCCGGCGAACGATCAAGCGGCCCGTCTTTTCGTCGTCGGTGCCACCGCGGAGCTTGTCCACGGCCCCTTGGGCACGGAGCAGAGCAACCCCGCCACCGGGGACGATGCCTTCCTCCACCGCGGCGCGCGTGGCGGAGACGGCATCCTCGATCCGATGCTTCTTCTCCTTCAGCTCCACCTCCGTGGCCGCCCCTACCTTGATTACCACCACGCCACCCGACAGTTTGGCCAGACGCTCCTGGAGCTTCTCCTTATCCCAGTCGGAGTCGGTGTTCTCGATCTCCTTCTCGATCTGCTTGATGCGCGCCTTCACGTCGGCCTCGGAACCGGCACCGTCGATGATCGTGGTGTTGTCCTTGGTGATGATCACCTTGCGGGCCTTACCGAGCATGTCGATAGTGACCGACTCGAGTTTCAACCCGACCTCCTCAGAGATGACCGTGCCGCCGGCGAGGATGGCGATGTCTTGAAGCATCGCCTTGCGGCGCTCCCCGAAACCGGGAGCCTTCACGGCCGCCGAGGAGAACGTCCCCCGGATCTTGTTGACGACCAGGGTGGCGAGAGCCTCGCCCTCGACGTCCTCGGCGATCACCAGGACACCCTTGCCGGCCTGCATGACCTTCTCCAGCACGGGCAGCAGATCGTTGACCGATGAGATCTTCTGGTTGGCGATCAGGATGTAGGGGTCCTGGAGGACCGCCTCCTGACGCTCGGGGTCGGTGATGAAGTATGGAGAGTTGTAGCCCTTGTCGAACTGCATCCCCTCGGTGTACTCAAGCTCGATCCCAAAGGTTTGGCCCTCTTCGACGGTGATGACCCCATCCTTGCCGACCTTGTCCATGGCCTCGGCGATCTTCTTGCCGATGGCCATGTCGGCGGCGGAGATCGCCGCCACGTGGGCGATCTCGTCGGAGGTCTCGATGTCCTTGGCCATGGTGCCGATGAACTCGGTCACCCGGTCGACCGCCTGCTCGATGCCTCTCTTCAGATCCATCGGGTTGGCGCCGGCGGCCACATTGCGAAGCCCTTCGCGGACTATCGCCTGGGCGAGCACCGTAGCGGTGGTAGTCCCGTCTCCGGCGATATCGTTGGTCTTGGTGGCCACTTCCTTGGCGAGCTGAGCACCCATGTTCTCCCATGGGTCGTCGAGCTCGATCTCTTTGGCGATGGTCACCCCATCATTGGTGATGGTGGGCGAGCCCCATTTCTTCTCCAACACCACGTTGCGGCCCCCGGGCCCCAGCGTGACCTTGACGACGTCGGCGAGCTTGTTGACGCCCGCCTCCAGACTACGACGAGCGTCCTCGTCAAAACGCAGTTCCTTGGCAGCCATTCAGGTATCTCCTTCAGTTACTTGACGATGGCCAGCAGGTCACGAGTGGACAGGACGAGGTACTCGACGCCATCCATCTTGAACTCGGTGCCGGCGAACTTCGAGTAGAGGACTTTGTCGCCCTCCTTGACGTCCATCGCGATTCTCTTGCCGTTGTCGTCGAGAGCGCCGGGCCCCACGGCCAGCACATCCCCAACCTGCGGCTTCTCTTTGGCGGTGTCGGGAATGACCAGGCCGGAGGGCGTACGCACGTCCTCGTCCTTGGGCCTCACCACGACACGATCGCCGAGCGGTTGAAGCTTCAGCTTCATCGATTGCTCCTCCTCGAGCTGGATTGGACTTGGCACTCCACCCTCGAGAGTGCAAGAAAAGATTAGCACTCGGGCTCGGCGACTGCTAACCGGGGGGCGAAGGGCTCCGGGCCCCCGCCGGGGGGGAAGGCGAAGGGCTCCGGGCCCCCGCCAGTAACAAGGCGTCAACCGAGACGCTGGCCGGCGTCGATATTGGCGTCCCAATCGGTGAAGCTGCCTTGGGAAAGCCAGAAGGCGCCGGCGGCACCGATCATCGCTCCGTTGTCGGTGCAAAGCTCGGGAGACGGCAGGTAAAGCTCCAAACCCCGCTCGGCGGCTGCCTCCGCCAGTCTGGCGCGGAGGCGGCGGTTCGCCATCACTCCTCCCCCCCCACCAATCACCTTGGCTCCGGTGTCTAGAACGGCGTTCAGGGTTTTTCCGACCAGCACGTCGACGATCGCCTCTTGAAGCGAGGCGGCCACGTCGGCTTGCGAAGGAAGATCCCCCCGGCTGCGGCCGCGTTCGATGAAGGTGGCCACCGCCGTCTTCAAACCGGAGAAGGACAGGTCGTGGCGTCGGTCCGGAAGGGCGCGGGGAAAGGCGATGGCCCCCGGATCCCCCCCCTCGGAGGCGGCATCGATGGCCGGCCCGCCCGGATAGCCAAGACCCATGACCCTGGCCAGCTTGTCGAACGCCTCGCCGGCGGCGTCGTCGATGGTGTCCCCCAGGACCTGATAGTGACCCCATTCCCGCATGAGGATGAGCTGGCTGTGCCCTCCGGAGACCAACAGCACGACCGCCGGGGGCCGGTATTCCTCGTGCTCGAAGGTCGGTGCGAACAGGTGACCCTCCATGTGGTCGACGCCGACAAAGGGCAGCTGCCGTGCCCAAGCCGTCGCCTTCCCGAAGCTGAACCCAACCAGCAGGGCGCCCGCCAAACCAGGACCCTGGGTGGCGGCAATCCCATCGAGGTCGTCGGGGTGCACCCCGGCGGTGGCGAGAGCCCGGTGGGTGAGAGCCCTTATCGATTCGACATGAGCACGGGCAGCCACCTCGGGGACGACTCCGCCGAATCGGGCATGATCGTCGACCTGCGAGGCGAGTGCGTTCGACAGTATTTCTGTGCCCCTCACCACGGCGACCGCCGTCTCGTCACAGGACGTCTCGAAGGCGAGCACAGTGGGACCGGTCACGACAGCTCCGCTCTAAGAGCATCGAGACGCTCAGCGAACTCGGGCTGGTCGAGGTCGTGGGCCCACATGATTACGGCATCCTCGTCCCGGTAATAGTGCTTGCGGACGCCTACCGGCGCCATGCCAAACCGCCGGTAGAGGGCCTGGGCGCCATGATTCGAGGCCCGCACCTCCAGGGTGAGGCTGCGGGCGCCCGCGCCGATGGCGGCTTCGGTGAGAGTCAACATCAAACGACTGCCAATCCCCCCCCCTCGACTCGCCGGTGCGACCGTGAGGGTAGTGATGTGGGCTTCATCCCCTACCACCATGAGTCCGCCGTAGCCGACCAGCCGGCCATCGTCCTCGGCGACGACGTACACGCGGCCGGGAACGCTCAGCTCATCGGTGAAGATCGCCTCGGTCCACGGCTGGGGAAAGGTGGCCCGCTCCACGCCAAGGGCGGAGGAAATGTCGGCATTCGTCATCGGCCGAAGCCTCACGGCCGTCAGCTCGGCCATGGTCGTTCGTCGCGGAGGGTTTTCCAGCTTATGGTGACGTCGGGGTCGCGCAGGTAGAGAGGGCGGATCTCGTCGGGATGGGGGATCTCCCCGCGCTGGAGCGGCCCGGCCGCCACCTCCAGAAGGGCGGCCGCCGACGGGTAGCGAGGCCAGCCGATCCGTAGCCGGTGCAACCCCCGCAAGAGGCCCTCCGGCAGGCCCGGAACGTCGCCGACCAACAACACGTCGTCGGGATCCGATTCGAGCACGGCCCGAAGTCGTTCAGGGGTCATGATGGCCGGCGACTCGTCTTTGACCACGCCGCCGGGAACGGGCCGGTAAGACGCCACCGCCACCTCTCCACGACGAACGTCAACCACCGCCCATATGTGACGCCGGTGGGTGGTAGCCCGATAACCAAGGGCGTCGAGGGAGGTTGCCGGAAGGACCGGCACTCCTACTGCGGCAGCCAAACCCTGAGCGGTCGCCAGACCGATGCGGATGCCGGTGTAGAGACCGGGTCCGACGTCTACCACCACTGCGTCGAGGTCGCTGGGAGACCAGTCGGCCTGATCGAAAATGAAGTCGAGGGCCGGCACAAGGAACTCGGTATGGCCCCGACGATCCACCCGCTGTGCCGAACTGATCACCTGGCGGTCTTCACCCAGGGCCACCGCCGCGCCCGGCGTGGCGGTCTCGATGGCGAGGATCTTCATGGCGACAGGTCCGCCAGGGGTCGTTCGGCCCAGTTACCCATCGGAACGAGTCTGACATGACGAGTTCCCGAGTCGTCCATCTTGAACTCGACCCGAAGATGGTCGGGCGGCAGCAATCCGGCGACCGCGTCACCCCATTCGACCGCCAAGACGCCCCCGGCGGCCGCATCCCAGACGTCGAGGTCATCGAACTCGTTGGTCGTCGAGAGGCGGTAGGCATCGGCGTGTACGAGCGGCAGGAACCCGCTTCGATACTCCTTGACCAACACGAATGAGGGGCTTACCACCGTTTCCTCGACCCCGAGCCCCTCGGCCAGGCCACCCGCGAACAGGGTTTTCCCGGCCCCCAGGTCACCGATGAGCAACACGACGTCACCGGGCCGGACGTGGGAGGCAAGTCGCCGCGCCAAGGCGATCGTGTCGGCAGGTGTGGGGCATTCGACTTCGATCATGTGGCAAAGAGATCGAGCTGGCGAGGATCCGGTGGCTGGAACTCGTCCTCGTCTTGGGGGGGGGAAACAACACGGGCCGCCACGAGAACACCCTTGGCCAGTGCGAAGTCCTTCCGCATTTCCGTGACCATTTTCTCGCCGCTGCGAAGGGCGGCGGCCGGATGGAAGGTCGGCACGAGCTGTTTCCCTCGCCACCACGGATACACGCGGCCGCGCAGCTTGGTGATCCCGACGTCAGTCTTCAGCAGCAGTTTGCTGGCGAAGTTGCCGAGGGTGATCACCACCCGCGGGTCGATGAGTCGGAACTGCTCCGACAACCAGCCCTTGCACGCCTCGATCTCATCTTCGAGCGGATCGCGGTTGCCGGGTGGCCGGCACTTCACGACATTGGCGATGTAAACGTCGTCGCGGCTCAAACCGATCTCACCAAGCAGCCGGGTGAGCAGTTGGCCGGCTGCACCCACGAAAGGCTCGCCCTGTTGGTCCTCGTGGAATCCGGGCGCTTCGCCTACGAACATCAGCTCGGCGGCCGGGCTCCCAACCCCGAACACCACTTGGGTACGCGTCGTGGCCAGCCGGCAGGCTGTGCATACGGCGGCTTGGCGTCCCAGTTCGATCAGGGTTTCGGACATCGGCGCAACGCTACTGCCCGGGATGGGAGACGTGGGTCGTCGCGCTCCTGTAGAGCAATGCCATCAACCTTTGGCAGCGGCGGCTCGGACTGCCGTCTCGATGGCACGACCGGTGACATGAAAGGCCGCCTCGCTCAGTACGTCGAGGTTTGCCTCGACTTCGCCGCAGGAGATCGCAAAGCTGGTGTCGCCGTCGTAGCGGGTGTGGGCGGGCCGCAGGCAGACTGCCAAGGCGTCCTGGCTGCGCAGCGCCAGCCTTCCCAACTCAACGCGCGACAGGCGGGCATCGGTCGCTACGACCACCAACGTCGTGTTCGTGCCCGGCATGGGTGGCACCACCGGCGGGCCCGGTACCAAGTCGCCCCCGGTCAGTGACTCCCCCTCCAGGGAGAAAACGTCGCCCACGGCGTTCAGCACAGCTAGGGCGCCAACCGTTGCCCCCGCCGCGACGACTGAGAACGAGCCCAACCCCCCTGGTTGGTCGAAACCCCGCCATTTCGCCACCGTGGCGCCGGCCCCTGCCCCCCACCGACCGGCGACCACGGGGTCGGAGGTTGCTTTCTCGAAGGCGGTTAGACCCTCCGCGGCCCCCGGCCGAACCATCCGATCTCCCACCATGAGATCAAAGACCACCGCGGCAGGGACGATGGGCACCGGGCCGGCCGGAGTCGGGTGGCCCCGCCCCTCCGCCTCCAGCCCGGCCATCACCCCGTCGGCGGCGGCCAAACCGAAGGCCGAACCCCCGGTCAGAAGGATGGCCTGGATCTGTTCGACCCGCATTCCTGGCGCCAGCAGGGCGGTCTCCCTCGAACCGGGGGCGGCTCCTCGTATCTCCACTGCTGACACGTTCGGCTCGGGGAAAACGATCACCGTACAACCGGTGCCGGCCGCGCGGTCGGTCCAGTGCCCGACTCGCACTCCGGGGACCGCAGTTAGGGTCATCCGACGTACCGGCGAGGCAACCGAGGTCCCAACCCGCACACCACTTCATAGGTGATCGTCCCCAACCGCTCGGCCCATTCGTCGACCGGAACCGAACTCCCGAGTATCTCCACCTCATCGCCCAGCGCGATGGGATCGTCACCCACATCGACGAGGATCTGATCCATCGTCACCGTCCCGGCCAACGGGTAACGCCGGCCGGCGATCGCCACCTCCCCCCCCCGCGACGAGAGCAGCCGAGGCACTCCGTCGGCGTAGCCGATCGGGATGGTCGCAACGGTGGCTTCTGCTTGCAGAGGACGCCGGCGCCCGTAGGAGGGTCGTTCACCAGCGGCCAGCCGCTGGAGGTGGCTGACCTGGGAAACCACCCTAAGGGCGGGTTGGAGGCTGGCGGTCTCTCGGGTGGTCGGACAGGGGTGAAGCCCATACATACCCAGTCCGACCCGCACCATGTCATGACGGGTTCCCGGATAGAGCAACGCCGCGGCGGTGTTGGCCAGGTGCCGCAGGGAGACCTCGATTCCGTTCTCGGCAAGACGAGCCAACACGTCCTCGAAGAGCGCCCGCTGTTGGTTGGTGAAGACCGGATCCTCATCGGCCACCGCCAGGTGGCTCCACACGCCCGCCAGCCCCAGGTGGGGGGAGGCGATGATCGATTGGGCGAGCGACAGGGCCTGTTCCGGCGGTGCCCCCACCCGATGCATTCCGGTGTCAACCTTGAGATGCACGCCGAGTGGTTGAGTGGCCAGGTGGGCGAGAGCCTCGACCATCTCGGGTCGGTATACGGTGGGTGTTAGTCGCCATTCGATGACGAGAGGGGCGTCGGCCAACACGGGCTCGGACAGCAGCAGAATCGGTGCTTCGATGCCACCCTCCCGAAGCCGGATGCCCTCTTCGACCAGGGCTACCGCGACGCAGACCGCCCCCGCCTCGAGAGCCGTTTCGGCGATCGGCAGATCGCCGTGTCCGTAGGCGTCGGCCTTCACGACCGCGCAGATCCGGGCCGGGGCCACCACCCGTCGGATCGCGTCCAGGTTGGCAGCCACTGCCCCCAGATCTACCTCGGCGTAGGAGGGTCTCACCAGGCCCACCTACCCACCAGGTCGGCTAGCGCAAGGGCGGTACGGGAACCGGTGGCGCCCATTTGGGAACCCGCCCGGCCATGCCAGTAGGCGCCCGAGCGAGCGGCCTCGGCGGGACCAAGGCCCCGCGCCCAGAGTGCGGCCACCATGCCGGCCAGCACGTCTCCGGTGCCGATGGTGGCCAATTCGGGCCCGCCGCTGTTCACGACCCACAACTCGGGGGAGGCGACGAAGGTGGGGTTGCCCTTCAGCAGGACCACGGCCCCTGTCTCTTCGGACAGGGCGGAGGCCCGTTCATGGTCGGCCTCCGCTCCTGCCAACCGCCGGAACTCCCCGGCGTGGGGAGTCAGAACAGTTGGGCCCTTCCGGCGCGCCAAGGTGTCGAGGTCGATGCCGTTGAGGCCATCGGCGTCAAGCACCAGCGGTCCATGCCAAAGTTGGGCGAAGGATCTCCCGAAGCCACCGGTCTTCGGACCCAGACCCGGCCCCAGCACGACGACATCGAAGCGATGAGCCATGTCGGCGGCGGCATCGGCCGATTCGGGTCCGAGCCGCTCTCCCCCCCCCAGTGAACGGCCGAGCAGCTCCGGTGCGATCGTGGCCGCCACCGAGAAAAGCCCGCCCGGCACCGCCAGCCCCACCGCACCGGCACCGAAGGCCAGGGCAGAACGGGCGGCGAGAATTGGCGCGCCGACCAGCCCCGGCGAGCCGCCGATCACCAACACCGCCCCGGCCGCCCACTTGTGGGTGGTACGGCTCCTCGACGGGCGGGGGGCGTCCTCTTCCTCGGTCAACCGCATGGCCGGCTCACCGCCGGACAGACCGATGTCTGCGACCACCAGGCGCCCACACCGGTCCGGGCCTTCACCGATTACGTGGCCGACTTTGAGGGCATGGAAGGTGACCGTAGCGGCGGCCCGAAACGAGTCTTCTGCCGCCGAGCCACTGTCCAGGTCGACCCCGGAGGGAATGTCGACGGCCAGCACCGGAGCCGGGTGGTCGAGCCAGGGCCGGACCTGGGAAGGTAGGCCTCCCCGTTGCCCCCCCCCGAACAAGGCATCGACGATCAGATCGGCTGGTTCGGGTGGCCCCCAATGCTCGACCGCGACGTCGGCCCACCGAGCGGCTCGTTCTGCCTGTCGGGCAGCGCCGGTTCTGGGCCTGGCCAGGGCCAGCACCTTTACGGCCGCCCCCCGCCGGCGCAGATACCGAGCAGCAACGTAACCGTCCCCTCCGTTGTTGCCGGGACCGGCCAGCACCACGACGCGGATTCCGTAGCCCGCTCCCATTGCCGCCGCCGCCAACGAAACCGCCAGTCCGGCCCGCTCCATGAGGACGCCCACCGGAACAGACGACGCGGCATCGAGCCGACTCGCCTCGGCCGCGGTGAGCACCGGTCGCATCAGTGCTCACCGACCGCCACCGCCATCACCAGGGCCGTGTCCTCGGTGTGGGTGATGGTGACGAGGACCTCGGTGACGCCGAGTTGGTTGGCGCGGGCGGCGGCATTCCCGGAGAGTCGAACCCGGGGGGGACCGCCGCCGGTGATCTCGATCTCGGTCCACCGCAGCCGGCGCCAACCCGTGCCGAGGCTTTTCATGACCGCCTCCTTGCCTGCGAAGCGGGCCGCGTATCGCCGGGCCGGGTTGGCGAAGCGGGCCGCGTAGTTCCGTTCATTCTCCGTGAACACCCGCTCGGCGAAGCGCGGGTATTTGCCGAGCAACTGCTCGACTCGGCCGACCTCGGCCAGATCCACCCCGAGCCCGATTATTCGCATGAAACCCTTCCAGCTGCGGCGGGGGCCCGGAGCCCTT
>Ga0209431_10003426_pt1 | contig 12614 bp, 12 predicted proteins | sample RifCSP13_3_FD_184021 | JGI IMG/M metagenome (GOLD analysis project Ga0209431, IMG submission 184021) | Soil microbial communities from Rifle, Colorado - Rifle CSP2_sed 13_3 (SPAdes) (version 2) | ecosystem: Environmental > Terrestrial > Deep subsurface > Rock core/Sediment | place: Rifle...
AGGAGGACGGTGAAGATAGCAAGAGAGGCAAACGAGGGGATATACATCTTGGTCAGGACCCACTATACCAGCGAGGTGGAGGAGCTCTACAAGCTTGGAGCAAATCAGGTGATCCCTGAGGAGTTTGAGACGTCAGTCGAAATATTCTCCAGGGTATTAAAGGAGTATCATGTCCCGGGCAACATTATCCAGAACCAGATAGACATGGTGCGGCATGAAGGTTACGCCATGTTCAGGACCCCTTCTATTCCGCGGGAGAAACTGATGGAGATATCCTCCATCCTTTCTGCCAGCGTCACAGAGACATTTTTTGTCTCCAGAGGCTCTCATCTCATAGGCAAAACCCTGGCTGAGGTAGACCTGAGAGAGAAGAGCGGGGTGATGGTCCTTGCGATAGTAAGAAAAGCCGCGACCCGGGCAAATCCTCCTGCCGATTTTACCATAGCAGAGGGCGATATCCTCGCCATCATAGGGAGCCACGCGGAAATAGAGATGGCGATGCAGGTGCTAAAGGGAAATGTCAGCTCATCTCCTCGATAAGACGCTTAATTCCATCCTAACCCAATCCCACGTCAAGTATCATCATCACCACAAAACCTGCCATCGCCCCCATGGTTGCAAGATCTGTATTACCGCCTCGCTGGGACTCCGGGATCACCTCCTCTACCACTACGAATATCATGGCCCCTGCGGCAAACCCCAATGCATAAGGAAGCAAAGGCTGAGCCAGCATGACCGCCGCAGCGCCGATTACACCCGCGACAGGCTCGACAATTGCGGATAACTGCCCGTACCAGAAGCTCTTCAGGCGGGACATCCCTTCCCGTCTGAGGGGGACTGATACCGCAAGACCTTCCGGGAAGTTCTGTATCCCTATACCTATGGCCAGGGCTATAGCCCCCGCCAAATCAGCTGAAGGGAGACCGGCTGTAACGGCCCCGAAGGCAACTCCCACTGCCAGCCCTTCAGGTATGTTGTGTAAAGTAATGGCAAGGACCAAAAGGACACTGCGCTGCCACGAGGTCTTGATCCCCTCGGCCTCCTCTGTTCGAAAGCCTATGTGGAGATGGGGAAGTATCTTGTCTATGCCCCACAGGAAGACGCCGCCCGCCAGGAAGCCAGCGGCAGGCGGAAACCATGATGGGATATCCTTTCCTTCAGACATCTCAATGGCTGGGGCAAGGAGTGACCAGTAACTGGCTGCTATCATCACTCCACCTGCAAAACCGAGCATCCCGTCAAGGACTTTCCTGCTTATATCTCTGGCCAGAAATACCGCAGCAGCCCCCAGGGCGGTCATCCCCCATGTAAAAGATGTGGCAATAAGGGTCTGGATTATAGGGTGAAGGTCTTGAAAAGTTGTCATAGCTGTCTGATTTTAGCTTAGGATTAGTCTGAAGGCAAATTAGTGGCAAACCGGCACAATCCGGTGTAAATATCTATCGTGAACCACAACCTATTCAAGCTTTTTCACATAGTGGCGATAGTGATATGGCTTGGGCCGAGCACAGGAGGATATCTCCTGATACTCATCTCACATATTCATAAACAGCCTGAAGTAGAGATGTGGCTGAGGAGGGAGTATGTCTCTCTGATATATATAGAGACAACAGGGTTCTTAATGCTTCTGTCAAGCGGCCTCGGAATGCTTTATTCGTCCCGATGGGCTCTGCTGAAGCAATGGTGGCTGAGGACAAAGCTCGCAATCATCTTAATAGCCATATTACCTATAGTGGCTTTGCAGTTCTATATCTATCACATCCGGGTCAAAAGGGCGTTTATGACAGGGAAAGGCATGGAGGAGGCTATATTTTTATACGACAGGTTCAGCATCGTGGCCTTTTTAATCCTTGCACTGGCCGTTCCTGCCGTATTCTGGCTGGCTGTATTTAAGCCCAAGGGGAAAGAGCTACCGAATTAGTGAGCTAATTCCTCCCTCTTATTTTAAGAGGGGACAGGGGGCGTTAAGGTTCTCTACGCTTCACGCCTTTGCGAGGAATATCGGATCATTTAAATGAATAAACGGGAAGGTCAGTCTCCAATAATCTCGTTGAGCCCTTCGACAATCTGGTGCAGTTCTTCAGGCGAGGTCTTGCCTATTTTTTTGCCAAGCCGTTCAACAGAGAGAGTCCTTATCTGGCTTATCTTTACCCACGACCGCTTCGGCAGATGAGGGGTTTTAAGTTCAAGCGTCAGAGGGAAGCCGGCCTTTTGGGATTGGCTCGTCAAGGCAACGGCAATGACCGTTCCGGACCGTTCATTGAAGACCTCTTGACTAAGGATGAGCACTGGACGCAATCCGGCCTGTTCCGATCCCTTGGCCGGATTCAGGTCGGCCCACATAATATCGCCTCTCAATATTCTGGCCATTCACCCAACTCCGTGGAGAAGCCTTCTTCTGCCATCGCTTTTTCAAATTTCGGGTCAAGCTTGGAGCACTCCTTCGCAAGACGGCTTTGTTCGACTCTTTCCAGTTTTTCCTGGACGGCGGTCTGAATTGCCTTGCTTCGACTGGGGAATACATGGTTCTTAACGAGACGGTCAAGCTTGGAAAGGATCTGCTCGTCCATACTAATGGCAATCTTCGCAGTGCTCATCGTTCACCTCCGGTGTTACTATATATCATACCTGTTGCTTCCTGCAAGTTCTTTTTGAGAAGCCGGACACTTCCCGTATTAAGATTAGCCTCTTTGTCCCCTTCCATTCTCGATATCACCCCCACAATATGCATTAGTGACGAACTAAGCCAATCCGGTGTAAATATAATCTGTGAACATGAGAAAGGCATTGCCTCCGCATATCGTTATTCTCTTTTTTATCTTAGGCCCTCTGGGTTTACCAATAATCTCTGAGGCATCAATTATACCGACCTGTCGGGAGACACGATTGTTGCACGCTTTACTTGATTGAGTATTCATACTTTTTTGGGATTATCATCCTCGGTTTAATTGTGATGCTAAGAAAACGATCCGCCGGTGGTCAGCCGAAGATGAATACATTGAGTCAAAAGGTATGGGATCATCATGATTAATATTAAGGATAACTTCTTCATCCGCACATTATACCAGGGCTTTACAAACCGACATCCCCGACAATAATCCTGACTTGATAGCCTTAAAATCTAAATCCGAGATTCCCTGTTAAAGTGGTCGCGTCAAGGTCAGATTTAACTGTTTGAGTCGATCCAAATAGTGAGCCGCTGAATTCGGCTTCTTCGGTCCAGATGCGCTTTCCCTCAAAGCCGAGAAATATATCTGGGGTGATATTTACACTGACTCCTATGGAGACGTGAAATCCAAAGACGGTATCATCGTCTGTGAATTTATCTGAAACGGCGGTTATCTTATCTTTGGATTTCACTTCAGCGTTCGCGAAGTAGATTCCGAGACCCACTCCCCCGAACAAATTTACATCCTTAAACGGGAGAATGCCCTTTATAGTCCCGGTGATCGGTATAACCCAGACACTGTCATCCACGCTTGAAGAGGGATCAGAAACAGAGGCCGCCGAACGGTAAAACCCGATTCCACCTTCGATTGCGGCGTCCGGGTCGAAATAACGCCCTAAAGCTATTTCACCATTAAAACCCGATTCAAAGCCTGCGTCATCAAAATCGCCAGCAGGAGAAAAGGCCCCGGCCTTGATAGCCAGGTAACTCATCTTCTCCTGGGCCATGACGGAAAAGGGCGCCAGGAAGAGTATGGCTAATGTTACGGCAAAAACTGAAGACATGAACCTCATAATAACCTCCTTTTTCATAAATTCTGTTTGAAGTTTAGCTCCAAAAAACCATTTATGCAAACATAAGACGAAAACAGGGACCCTATTGTATAGATTGTCTTCTTCATTTATTTGAGTGAATATAACGCTCTTAACGCTGTCTTTACCGCATCTCTTATCTGCTGGGTGTATTCTGCATTGGCAGATGCCCGGAAGGGACGTTAAGATTTCAAAGCGGCTTGCGGTCCTGAATTTTCTATGATAAATATGAAAGTAATTCACGTAAGGAGGTAGGCATTGGCTAAGATCCTCATCGTAGATGACGATCCGGACATATTAGAACTGCTGCGTCTTACCTTGTCACATTCAGGCAATGAGATCCTCACGGCCATGACAGGTAAAGAGGCACTCCGGATTATTGCGGCGTCAAATCCCGACGTTGCCTTTGTAGATATAAGGCTCCGGAACTCCAGCGGCCTGGACCTATTAAACGATATAATAAGGCTTTACCCTGAGACTACGGTTATAATCATGACCGGCTATCAGGATATGGGCACGGCTATTCAGGCCATGCAGGGTGGAGCCTTTGATTATATATCAAAGCCTGTTGACACGTCTCAGCTTATCAACCTGATTGAAAGGGCTTTGGAAGCAAAGAAGACGGAAACCACCTCTGTCCTGCAGTCTCCGTGGCAGGGGACAAAAGAGATCGTTGGAAAAAGCAAGGTCATGGAGGAGATATACAAGCTGATAGGTCTGGCCTCCCAGAATAAGACTACCGTCTTTATCCAGGGAGAGACAGGAACGGGAAAGGAACTTATCGCCAGGGCAATCCACCAGTATTCCCCCCAGAAAGGAAAACCCTTTATCGCTGTGAACTGCTCGGCTCTGACCGAAACCCTCCTTGAAAGCGAGCTCTTCGGCCACGAAAAGGGAGCGTTCACAGGAGCAACCCAGCGCCACAGAGGAAAGTTCGAGATGGCCAATGGCGGCACCATATTCCTTGACGAGATTGGAGATATACCGCAAAACGTTCAGGTAAAACTTCTAAGGGTTCTCCAGGAAAGGGAGTTCGAAAGGGTCGGAGGAGAAGAAACGGTAAAGGTTGACGTCAGGGTTGTTACGGCTACAAACAGGGATATCTCTAGGCTGGTTGCGGATGGCAAATTCAGGGAAGACCTTTACTACCGCTTAAAGGTGATAACTATCCACATGCCTCCCCTGCGGGAAAGAAGGGAGGACCTCCCCCTTTTGGTCGATTACTTCATCGGCAAGACCAACGCGGAGTTCCATAAGGATGTAAAAGGCGTGGCTCCTGACGTTATGAATGTTTTTTTAAAACATCATTGGAAAGGGAATATAAGGGAACTGGAAAATGTGGTATCCAGAGGCGTCCTGATGACAAGGGGGAATGTGATCCTTAAAGAGCACTTACCAGAACTAAACCCCGTCCCGGACAAGACAAATACAAGGAATAATGATTATGCCGTAAGGCCCTTGGACGACGTGGAAAAGGACGCAATTGAAAGGGCCCTCCAGTTCACGAACTGGAACAAGAGCAAGGCGTGTGAAGTTTTAAAGATCCCTCGCCCAAGGCTGGACAGGAAGATAAAAAAATACAACCTTGATAGGCAGCCGGGGTAGGTCTTGCACCTGCCCGTTTAATGGGCATCCACAAGGAGGCACCTACAAAAACATCTTTTTCAGATAGGCGACTGACTCCCTCTTATTTGATACCTTACCCATTATCTCGGCTTCCCTCAACATTTCTAACAGTTCTCCGACCTTTTTCCCCTGGGGAATCCCGAACAACTTCATAATATCTTCTCCTGTAAGGAGGGGGGCAGAAGGAACTGTTATAAACTCGTCAAAATAATAGTCCGCCAACCCCTGAACCAATCTTTTCAACTCTTCAAACCTCTCCCCCTCTATCGGTGTTGCCGTGGCATCAGCGAGGGACAGAAGGAGCAGATCAAGATTAAAGCCAGCGGCATCCCTGAAGAACCTGTATTCAGCCCTCTTTGTTACCTTTTTGAGTTTTGAAAGGGCCAACACCCTCATATGGTTTGCAGTAAGACCCCTAAGAATCATCTCTGACCTGCGACTTAATTTAAGCCCTTTGGAAATATCCGCAGTTATTCCATCCCCTACCCCCTCATGTCCCAGAAACCTCCCCCTTCCTTCCTCCATGATTCTGGTATAGAACTTACCGGAGTCGTGCAGGAGAGAAGCCACCTTTAGAAGCCCCTTCCTCGTCACATAAGCCTCTATCTCTTCAGCCATGTAATTCTCGATCTCTTTACCATGTTTTGGGAAATAGCTGTTTAAATTGCTTAATATTTCTTCAGCGGTATCTACAGTCTTCATGGAATGATCAAACAGGTCGTGGATATGCCATCCTCCCTGATAAAACCCCTTCCATTTCTCAACCTCAGGGAATAAGCTCTTTAACACTCCGGCTTCATCCATACCCTTAAGTGTCTTATATGCCGCCGGCGTCTCCAGGATCATGAACAGTTCAGCCCTCACCCGTTCCTCGGAAACCCTGTTCAGATCCTCACAATGTTTTTTTATCTGGCTCGACAGTCCCTCATCTATGGCAAAATCAAGGGACGAAGAAAACCTGAATGCCCTCATAATCCTCAGGGGGTCTTCCTGTATAGAATTTTGTGATGACGCCCTCAAAAGCCTGCTCTCTATATCGTTCTTCCCCTCCAACGGGTCCAATATTATGCTGACCTGTGACTCAAATATTGAATCTAAAGGTATGGCCATGGAGTTAATAGTAAAATCCCTCGACCTGAGGTCCTCATCTATACTCCCTCTCACCCCTGAAAAGTCTGCCTGGAACCCCATCTTTGATACAACCCTTGCCGTGTCCCTCTCCTCATCAAGCACAAAGAAGCTCCCATTAACTTTGTATGCAAAGAGTTTGGCAAATGCAATTCCCTTCCCTTCCGCCACAAAATCAAAATCATTTCCCAGCATTGATTTCATTAAAAGGTCTCTGACAGTACCGCCGACCAAAAAGACCTCCTGCTTAGTCTCTTTACTGACCTCGAAGGCGGCCTTGATAACATCGGAGGGAATTAGTCTATCCCTAAGGCTGGCCATATGGGAACGCTCCTTTATTTAAAACGGACTTATGAGGGATGAATAGGAGAATAGAGATGAGAAATATAAATATAGGGAAAGTGGAATCTGCGAACAGGGGGAATATCTTTTTCTCAGTTTCACCCAGTCCCTGCCTCTTGTTATTTTAACTCTTGACTTCAATTAGCCTCAAGCCCCTGAAAGAGAAGATCTATTTCATCTTTTTCAGCTGCCTGAGTAAGTTCTTCTTTTCCCCCTGTTGCAGGGTTGTCAAAAAATCCCGAAAGACGGGGTGATTTCATGTCAAGACCGAGATCTTCGATAACACCGGCAAGCAGTTCTTCATTTATCTCTTTCTTTTTAAGCAGGAAGGATTCAAGAAACGCATTATCGCACATAGTATTAATCAGTCTCGGGACACCGTGGGAATACTTGTAAATGATGAAAAAAGCCTCTTTTGTAAAGGTGATGGCACTGTTCCCGGCTACCGTTAACCTGTGCCTTATATACTCCTCAGTCTCTTTCTGGTCCATGGCCTCGAGGCTGACCCTGATGGCAACCCTCTGGGCCAGTGGTTCATCCAGCTTCAGGTTTTGATCTATCTCAGGAAGGCCAAAGAAAACAAAAGAGATCAATTTTGCTTCCTCTATTTCCAGATTAAGCAACCCGCGGAACTCCTCCATTATCTCCCTTGTCTGAAGCATCTGGGCCTCGTCAACCAGGACAACAGCCTTCTTCCCGCTTTTGCGGATGAAAACAAGTCTTTCGTACAGTTGTCCGAGGAGCCTAAACTTATCATGAGAGGGTTCATCTATCCCCATCTGATGGGCTATCTTCTTCAATATCCAGTCTGGCGCCACTGAAGAGTGGACCATGACGATCAGGGCTGCCTCATATTTATCCTCAGGAAGGCTGTCCAGAAACCTCCTCGCCAAGGTAGTCTTCCCTGCCCCGATGTTTCCGACGAGAAGGGCAAGTCCCTTCATGGAGTCTACAGCATAAGCAAGCTTTGCAAGGGCCTTGGCGTGCCGTGGGGAATTGTAATAGAACTTGCCCATGGCAACATTAGAAAACGGTTCCGTGTTGAACCCAAAAAAATTTAAATAACTCATATGAAAGAAACCCTTCCTTTTTTAACTTCCCTCGGCCCTCCAAGCCTCGCTATCCTGGATTCCACATCCCTGAAACCAGGGTTTCTCCTCCTAGTCTCCCCATAAGCTGAAAGGGCCTCAGCGATCATTCCGCATCTCTCATAGGACTGTCCCAGTTCGTAGTTCATGCTGGCATACTCATCTTCGGCTCTATCAGGAAGCTCCAGACCCTTCTTAAAGATGCCTATCGCCTTTTGAGGATCTCCCTTTTGAATATAACATATTCCCATAAGATTGTAACTATCGAATTCCTTCTTCGGGTCTGACGCTGCTATTTTAAATTCCCGGACTGCATCATCCAGAAGCCCCATCTCTTTATATGCTATCCCCAGGTTGTAATGGGTCTCTGTATCTTCCTTCTCTAACTGAGTCTCTACCCCTTTCTTGAACTCCGAGAAAAGATCCTCGAACCCGAACTTCTCACCCTCCCTCATTCCCGGCGGTGTTGTAAGGGTCTCGAATTCCTCACCATCCAATTCTGCAGCCAGGTCAAAGAAGCTTTCTGCGGCATCTCCTTCGGCAGGAGAAACAGGCACAGGGACAGATGCCGCTGCCTTGATAGCCTCATCAATTTCATTTAGTTTTAAAAGGGTCTCTTTATCCCCGGGATAAAGTTCCAGGATGCGGTTGCAGACCCCTCTCGCATCATCATAAAGCCCCTGCTGGACATAAAAATCCGCCTCATCCAGATCCTTCCTGACTATTGAAAGAGGGTATTCCTCAGGTTCGGCCTCTTCAGCAACCACAACTTCCGCTATTTCTTCAATCTCCGGAACTTCAACTTCCTCTGGAAGCTCGACATCCAAAGATACCTCTTCAAGCTCAGGCAATACCTCCTCAACATGTCCAGGCATAGAAACCCCAAGAGAAGCAAGCCTATTGCGGACCTTAACATTATCAGGAAATGAATCATAAGCGGTCTTTAGGATATCTATGGCCTTGTCTGGAAGGCCATACTTTACGTATACCTCCGCCTCTGTCAAATATTTTGATATATCCTCAGAAGGGGCCTCCTTTGCCTCTTCCTTAAGCATAATAAAATGTTCTTCCAAGGGAAGTTCTTCAATATGCACTTCCTCAACCTCTTCTATTTCTACCTCTCCCTCAATATCCTCCGCCTTGGCGGCCTCGCCTCTTGTTTCATAGAGATGCGCAATCTCATCCCTGACCTCTATCTCCTTATCTCTTTCGCCCTTGAGCCTGTATACGTCAGCCATCTTATCAAGGATCTGCTGATCTTTAACATCGTTTCCATAAAATTCAAGCAGGATGGAGAGGGCAGCATCATAACCATTCTTTTCTATGGCCTTGTCTACAACAGGAATTGCTGCCTCTAACGCGGCCTTATGATCGCCCTCCTTAATGAAAAGGCTGACTATGCCCTTGCCTCCCTCAACAGATGAAGGGTCCAGTCGTAAAAGATGTTCATATGTCCGCCTCGCGCTTCCAACATCGTTTAGGGCAATATAAGTTTCGGCCAGGAGGGATAATGCCTTTGCATCATTAGGGTCGCCTTTTATTGCAGCTTGAAGTTTGGAAAGGGCCTCATTCTTCTTCCCACTCCTGAGATACACCTCCCCCAACTCCCTGAGGGCATCAGAACAAGAGGGATCGGCAGATAAAAGCTTATCGTAAAGGATGATAACATCATCTATCCTTCCCCTATTCTTCAGGTCACTGGCTATCCTTGAGTACTCTTCTAAGGCATTCTTTCTATTTCCATTTTTTAAATGAAGGTCGGCAATCTTGGCCCTTACGCTGAAGTTTTCAGGGTCCATAGATGCCATCTGCTTAAGGGCATCTATGGCCTCCCCAACCTTTCCATGCTTCTCATAATTGTTTATTACTATCCTGTATTGGGCGAGGGCATCTGCGATGAGTCCTTGCTTTCTGTAAAGGTCTGCAAGCCTTATATAGATGTCGTCTACGGAAGTGTCTATTTTGAGAAGTTGCTTGTAAACCGCTATGGCTTGTAGGTTAAATCCGTCAGCAGCGTATGATTCAGCAGCCTTAGAATATTCATCAACAGCCGAGACCTTATTCCCTTTCTTTAGATATAATTCCCCCAGCTTAAGACGAGTCCTTAAATCCTTAGGATCAGCCTCTACTGCCTTCTGGTATTCGGCGATAGCCTTATCGATCTGTCCCTTCAGTATATACTTCTGGGCCTGGTCTATGAATTTTACCTTGTCCATACAGTGCGAAGCTCTCCCGGCAGGCTTTTTAATAAGTCCAAGGATACGAAATCCTCAAGACATATGAGATGAATTGAATATAATATTTTACAGGAAGGAGGAAGGGAAAGTCAAGGCTTAAGCCCTCTAATTTTCTATAATTCAAAAGGGTTTTGCTGACTTTTTTGCAATGATAGGCCGAATAGATCTTGCCCCAAGAGGGGAGGCAAAGTCCCCCTCTTAAGATAAGAGGGGGTTAGAGGGCGTTATGAAGAACTATTTTCGGGGCAAAGCAAAGGTTATTTCTCTGTGCCTCTGTGTTTAAAAATAGACTTTTTAAGAGACCGTCATGATTAGATCATATCCTGGAATGTTATACCGTTTTCGCCTACAGCGGCCCGAATTTTATCGAGAGCAGCCACTTCAATCTGCCTTATCCTTTCCCTGCTCAAGCTGAAAATCTTGCCTATGGACTCAAGAGTCATAGACTCATCCCCGTCAAGGCCATAGCGGAGGGTTAAAATCTTCTTCTCCGTCTCGGTAAGCCCGTCAAGCCATCCCCTAAGTTGCTTTGCAACCCTCACCCTGTCAATGGAGATATCGGGAGCTTCGAAGTCTTTATCCTCTATCGTATCCAAGAGTACATGTTCCGAAGACCCTCCCATGGGCGACTCTAGGGAGGAGGTCTTTTCCACCAATATCATGAGGTCCTTGACGTATCTTTCAGGGAATCCAATGTCAACAGACACCTCCTGAATGGAGGGCTCTTTACGATTCATTTGCCGGAGTTTCTTAAGAGACTTGTTTAACTTGTTTATGTTTTCGACTATATGAACAGGCAGTCTTATAACCCTGGGCTGATTCATCAAAGCCCTTTCTATAGACTGCCTTATCCACCATGTGGCATATGTAGAAAATTTGCAGTTCTTGCTGAGCTGGAACTTTTCTGCAGCCTTTATAAGACCTATATTTCCCTCTTCGATGAGGTCGGAGAGAGGGAGGCCGCGGTTTACATATGCCTTGGCTATCTTTACCACCAGCCTAAGGTTGGCCTCAACCATCCTCTGCCTTGAGGCGTCAAATCCGTTCTCTATCCCTTCGGCAACAATACGCTCTTCACCAGGAGAGAATAGTGATAACTTCCTTACGTCTTTGAGGTACGATTTTAATGTGTCGGAAAACTGCGCTGTTTCAGGCCATCCCGCATTCTCATTAGCGCTGGCATCGCCTATCTCTGCCCTATATGCTTGAAACCTTCCTTTACCGATACGAGCTACAGCTAAACTCCCTGACATAATCTATCCTCCTTTAAACATTTTTTATTGGACTGAATCAGATGAGAGAAGTTTTTGAACTTTACGGAAGGTATGAAGCAGGAGTTGTGCCAAAGTTTAAAAAACAGTGTAACATATTAGAATCAAAGGATATTAAAATAACAAGAGGAGAATCGGGAGACGAGCCATGCAATATTATGTTATAACGAAATATTGCATCAAGCGACGTTTTGTTACATAATTAATATGGGATAGGAATGAAAAAATAGGCCTATGGAAGGCCTGGAGAATAAGATGATCTCAACTGAAGGACTTTTACCTAAACCTGCAATCAACCACGGGGAACACGGAGAAAACCTTTAGATAGAAGACTTTTATAAAAAAAACAGCGCACTAATTAAGTGAGAATTTATTATTCTGAAAACATTGGGTTTTGCGGTCCTGTTGCAGTCCCCGTGTCCCCCGTGGTTAAGAGAATTGTAGTTTTTAGGTTTTATCTGAATGGATTCTTAATAAGTATGGTCTGGTCCCTTTCCATACCAACAGATACCAAGGTAGTTTCAACGCCTGAAAGCTCCTCGATCCTCTTCAAATATTTTTTGGTATTCGAGGGAAGCGAATCGATATCTTTTGCAGAGCTTAAATCCTCAACCCACCCATTCATCTCCTCATATAAAGGCTCTGCGCCGTTCAGTACCCTTGGATTTGACGGGAATTCATTATATATTTTGCCCTCGAATCTATATCCTGTGCATATCTTTATCTTGCTGAGGCCGCTTAATATATCGAGTTTTGTTATGGCCATTCCTGAAAGACCATTTACCCTTGCTGCATGCCGCAAGACCACGGCATCGAACCAGCCGCACCTCCTCGGCCTCCCTGTTGTGGCGCCGAACTCCTGACCTTTTTCTCTGAGCCAGTCTCCGGTCATGTCGGTGAGTTCCGTAGGAAAAGGGCCTTCCCCTACCCTGGTCGTATAAGCCTTAGATATACCTATGACCTTATCAATGTGAGTCGGCCCAACCCCCGCACCGCAGCAAGCACCGCCAGCCACTGTGTTGGAAGACGTTACATATGGATATGTGCCGTGATCAACATCCAACAGTGTTCCCTGAGCCCCTTCAAACATTACCTTCTTTCCCTTTTTTATCTCATCGTTTATATATATGGAGGTGTTCGTAACATACCTACCAAGCCTCTCA
>Ga0209431_10003427_pt1 | contig 12610 bp, 10 predicted proteins | sample RifCSP13_3_FD_184021 | JGI IMG/M metagenome (GOLD analysis project Ga0209431, IMG submission 184021) | Soil microbial communities from Rifle, Colorado - Rifle CSP2_sed 13_3 (SPAdes) (version 2) | ecosystem: Environmental > Terrestrial > Deep subsurface > Rock core/Sediment | place: Rifle...
CGGAGGCTGGTGGCACGCCGACGGCCCTCTTCGGGGCTCCTGCCGAGCAGATCACCTTCGACGAGCAGCAGGACGAGAAGACCCGGATCATCATGGGCATGAACGACAGCGACCAGACGGTCGGTGTCCGGGCCACCAAGGTCCAGACGATCGCCGGCGTTCTGCCGTTCTACGGTGTCCCGGGTGGTGCCGTTTCGAGTTATGTGGCAGCCACGTACTCGAACAACACCGTCCGAGACGTCTACGTCCTCGACGAGGACTCGATTGCGATCCCGTACCTCGGCGCCTCTGGCCCGACGGTCCTCGAGATCCCGATCGGTGTGACCGGGCAGCTGACGCACCTCTTCATCGTCTTCTTCATGGGCGGACTGGTCGTCCATGCGCCGACGTGGAGCAACAAGGTGCGCGTCAAGGTCGCGTAACCGGAGCCACGCTGAAGTTGGGGCGGAGTCCTTGGACTGGGGCTCCGCCCCGTTTCTCTATCAGGAGGACCTGTGAGCGCCTATCTGACGCCCGAGCGCTTCAAGACGATGCGCCATGGGGCGAACCTGACGGGCCTCTCTGACCTCGACCTCGCCGAGGTGCTCGAGGACGCGACTGCGGTCGTCGATGCCTATTGCACGGTCCCGTACGGCCACAGCTTCCTCGGCGGTGTGGTGCTCGGGGAGCAGCGCAAGTGGCGATACCCGCAGTACCCCGAGGTCATGCTCGACGTTGGGTCTCGGCGGGTTTGGCCGAAGCATTGGCCGATCGTCTCGATCGAGGCCTTCAGGCTCGTCGTCGGAGCACAGGCGGTCGCCAATCTTCCGGTTGACCAGCTCGTGATCGAGCAGGGGCGCCGCTTCGTAGAGGTGACCAGCGCCTCGATCGTTGGCTCATCCGGGCTCTTCGGCGTCTCTGGCTGGGTGGTTCCTTTCGGTGGGCTTCAGGAACCGATCGCCGAACTCGACTACACCTACGGGAACGCCCTACCGGCGAATGATCGCCTCTACCCCGTCGGCCAGAGCGACGTCATCTATCAGGCGCCCCATGGCTTCTGGGCAGACGATATTGCCGACGTGGCTGAGCTCGAGGTGACCGTTGGTGGGGCGGCCATGCCGGCTATCGATACCGTGCCGGACCCCGACGTCGTCAACTGGACAGCCGATCGTGAGGAGGGGCGGATCATCTTCAGGGTGGCGCCTCCGGGGATCGTGCGTGCGACCTACTGGCATAAGCTCTACGCCGAGATCCCGAGGGCGACCTCGGTCATCGCTGCCGATCTCCTCGGCGCTAGCAGGCTGGTGGCGAAGGGCATGACCGGGCTCAGCAGGATCACTGCAGGCGAGATCACGATCCAGAAGGAGACCGTCCGACAGGCGCTCGGCGCCTCCCTCGATACGACGCTACCCCGAGCCGCCGAACTGCTGCAGGGCTTCAAGTACTGGTCTGCAGCGTGAAGCTCGCGATCCCCCTCTTGGCCATCGTCTTCCTCGGGATTATGCTCTTGGCGTCAGACACCACCGATGCCCACCACAGGGCAGGGCATACGAGAAGGCCGAAGCCATCCTCAACAGTACCTCCACCAACGCCATCACCATCGTCTTCAGCTTCCCCGACGGCGTTACCTTCTGCGTCCCCGACAGTCGCCCCGGCACCTTCACCATCGCCGACCACCTCACCCGGACCGACGGCAGTGGCCACGCCTTCCCAGACGCCATCGGGCTCAGGGTTGATCCTCTGCGACGGGAACCTGAACGCCAGCCCAATCAAACTTGACGGCGGCATCTACGCAGATCCGTCGGTCCAGAAGGTCATCCGAGACTGCACCTTCGACCACATCGTCGGTAGTCACGCGATTGTCCTGAATGGAGCCCAGAACGTCCTCATTGAGGGCAACACGTTCGCCGACATCCACTCAGGGGTCGTGGGCACGGGCCAGCACGGCATCGCCATCAGGGGCATCAACCTCGCCGATAACATCACCATCCGAGGCAACACCTTCACCGACATCGGGGCCGACGGCATCCAGATGGCCGATGGTGGGCGGAACGTGCGCAACGTGGTGGTCGAGGACAACGTGTTCAACTACGAGGGCGGCACCCGGACAGGGGGCTGGACCGGTGGGGAGAACGCGGTCGACATCAAGGGGGTTGACGGGCCCGTCATCCTTCGCGGCAACTCGGTCAGTGGCTATCTGCCCTGCGACTCGGGCGATGAGTGCTCGGGCAGCAACGGGGTCGGCATCGTGGTCCACGACGGAGGTGCTTCGGGCCGGGCCAGCGATGTGCTGGTCGAGGGCAATACCTTCACGGGCAGCGTGACGGGCCTGAATATCACGGACGCCGATGACGTTTCGGTCCGGGCCAACGCCTTCATCGATCACATCGGCTATCACGTTCGGGTGACGAGCGCCGCCGTGGGCTGCACGCACAGCGGGGATACCTTCGCTGGCACAGGGGCAATCGCATGGGGCCCGTGTCTCGAGATCACGCCCTGATGGATCCGATCCTCTCCGCCGAGGAGCTCGATAAGATCAGGGATGTCGGCGTGTCGATGATGACGACACCGATCAAGATCCTTCGATCGAGCGTAATCACAGTCTCGAGCGCGGAGTACGATGCCGCGTATGACTACGGTGACGATGCCGTGGTGGATCCCGATGTCGTCGAACAGGCCGATGAGGTCGAGACCGTCTACGGCTGGTTCGTCTCACGACCGCTGCAGACGGAGTTCGACGCTGACATCGACATCTCGACTCAGAGCATCCATGTCGTCCGACTGCCAGTGGGCACTGACGTGAGGCCGAAGGACTTTCTGCAGCCGGTAGCAAGTCCTGAGCTTGCTTACCTCGTGATCGACGTCAACGAGGACGACACGTGGCCCGAATGGCTGAAGGCCATGGTCAGGAGATCGGAATGATCGACTGGGATGCCGTCGAACGAGCTGGCATCGCGGCGGCCATGGAGGCCATCGATCGTGGTGCTGCCCAGACCATGGCTCGGGCCAAGGAACTCGCCCCATACCGGCGGGTCTCTGAGGAGGAGAGCCCGAGGACGAGGCTCAAGACGATGTCCGAGATCGAGATCGATCGCCCGGTCAGGGAACGCCTTGCGCTCGCTCCAGACATCAGGGGCACCTCTCGGATCGTGTCGACGCTCCGCCCGCCTCGAGCTCCCGGGCAGACGCTCACGCGCAGGGGTCGGTATGAGGTCAAGACCATGCGCGCGCAGGGTCGGCACCTTCGGGATCTCATCTACATGGAACCAGCCAAGCGGAACGGATCGGTGGTCGTCGCGAGGATCGTCTCGCCGGCCCCCCACTCGAAGTATCAGGAGTACGGCACGAGCTCGACGCCGGCGCATCCGTACATGCGGCCGGCGGCCCACGAAGGTCGTGAAGCGCTGCGGGCGGATGTCGCCTCCAGCGTCGCAGCGGCGATCAGGCCCCGTATGAGCGGCAGGATCGAGGCCACCATCACCATGAAGGCGCGGTAGGAACGAGAGATGGCTCTGACCGACTCCAGCGCCATACTGCGGGGCATCGTCAGGATGATCCGCTCGTCAGCCGAGATCACGGGCCTGCTCAATGGCGGGATCCATGAAGGGCTGTCCTCGCGGCAGGTGCCGTACCCCTACATCCTCTACGGGGAAGTCTCAGCGCCGATCCGGACCGACAATGGCCGGACAGGCGACAAAGGCTCCCGTGAGATCGACGGGTTGTACGACATCCGGGCACTCGCGAGTAAGCAGCGCGATGCAGGAACCCTCGCGCAGCTCATCGACAGGCTGTTCACCGACGCCGAGGTGGCGCTGGACGCCTTCGTCGACGGGCAAACCGTTTGGTACTGTCAGCGCGTCGGATCTGCGGGCGTGGGCCCGGATCGCGATGACGAAGGGCGGTACTACGTCGATCGTGGCGGGACCTTCCGGATCAGGACGGTCCAGCCCATCACCTGATCGCACGGTCGATCAGACAACCGATCTCCGCCGTGAACCCGCTCGAGATGGCGAGCGAGACGGTGAGGAGAAGGAATGGCAGCTGGCGACGGCGTGCGCATGCACGGCAAGAACGGCGCTATCTACATCAATGGTGGCAAGCCCGGGACCGGCTTCGGGTCTGGGCAGAAGGTGGCCGTCAAGACCGAGTGGACGCTCTCCTTGGCACGCGACTTCGTCGACGTGACCTCGTTTGGAGACACCAACAAGGTCTACCTCGTCGGCCTCAAGGACATCTCGGGTTCCTACAACGGGAACCTCGACATGTCAGGTGACATCGGCGTCAATGCCGCCGACCTCGACGACATCCCGATCTACCTGTACGCGGACGACCGCGACGGGCTCGAGTTCCTCGTGGCCTATGGCCCGGGCTTCCTCGATGCCGCGATCACCGCGTCCAACACGGATGCCCTCAAGGCGTCCGGGCAGATCCGGGCGTCCGGCAACTGGCTGGTCTTCTCGACAGGGAGCCTGTAAGCCTAACTGACGGTGTGCTAGCCTAGCGGGACGGGCCGAATGGCAGCTCGCTAGGCGAACCACCGGGGTGAATGGGTGCCCTATCTGTACTCGAGGATCGACGGCCTTCAAGGCCGGATCGACATCGCCGATCTCGGGGCCCATATCGGAGACTTCGTCACAGCGACGCTGACGCGGCGTGGGGACGTAGCAGGAAACCCTCGTGACCCAGAGGGCAACTACTACGATCTCCACGCCGTTCTTCGTTTCGTCCAGAAAGCTCTTCTCGAGGATCCGGACTACGAACCGATCGTGACCGTCTGGCAGAAGAAGAACCCCAGACGCAGATGGGTCCTCGAGTCACAGCCCGGCCCCAAGCAGCGCATGGTGCTGCAGAACCGGAGCTTCATCATGGAACGAGTCAGGCTCGTCGAGCAGATCGTTCCCAAGCCCTGAAGGAGGGCCCCATGGCGACCCGGGCCGCAAGCCGGTCGGAAGAGTTCCTGACAAAGAAGGTGAACTACCGTGGCACCGAGTACACGGTCAGGGAGCTCTCGATCGCTGAGTTCGACGAGATCATCGAGAAGTCGACCCAGAAGCGGACGATCACGGATGCCGGTGGCAACGAGACCATCGTCGAGGACGTCGACAACCGGATCCAGCAGCGGCTCATGGTCTCAGCCTGTGTGACCCCGAGGGTCAAGGCTGCCGAGCTTGGGGTTCGACTCTACGGTGGCCTCTGGCGGGCCGTACAGGAGCTGCACTTCGAGCGTGAACCCGATCTCGCGGTCCCGAAGCCTGAGGAGGAGGATGAAGAGGACAAGCCGGGGGAATGATGACCACCTCCGAGATGGTCGTGCGGATCGCGGCCTTCTTCGGCGGGTGGCCTGAACACGTATGGGCTTGGCCCGTCCATTACTATCGCAAGATACAGCGTGAGTACCTGAAGATCGTCGGTGCCACGCCAAGGCCAGATGGCTCGCAGCGCCGCACGGGCGGTCACCCGAACATCACGATCGAGACGATCTCCGGACCAAGGTAGGCCATGGCCGAAGAGAACGTCAGCGGGATCGCACTCGACCTCCGTCTGGAAACGGCTGGCTTCAGCTCTGGCATCGCGCGAGCCAAGTCAGAGCTGAAAAGCCTGCAGGACGCCGCCCGGAACATCACCATCGGTGTCGCTGTCGCTCCCGGGAGGGGCGGTGGCGGGGGTGGCGTTCAGCCGCCGGGTGTGGCGGTCGCGATGCCCGGCATCGGCGCTCAGCCGCGTGTCTCGCCTCGTTTCCAAGTCTCCGCTGGCGCGGTCAGGGATCTGCGTGTCGACATCAACGCCCAGATGCGTGCGCTGTCGGCGCGAGGTGAGGCCGTCGGGGTTCCGATCAAGCTCGCACGGATCCCGTACGCCCAGCTTCGTAGCGAGATCGCTCGTGGTATCGGCGAGGTCCCGATCAAGGTCACGATCGATCCGGCCTCGATCGTTCGGGCGGCCAGACAGCTGGCCAGCCCGACGGTGGCTGCACAGGCCGGGCGAGCTGGATTGCCATCACGAGCCGCCGGGGGCTCCGTCTCGCCTCCCGGCTCATACATCGTGCATCCCAATGAGATCTTTCGCCCGACCGTCGCGGGGCGGATCGAGCAGCTGCCGCATGCCGCTCGTGGCAGGAGCGTGGCCGCTCGCCTGACGCCAGAGCAGCTCGACTTCGCTGGCAACCTCAGGGCAACCGCCGCTCGTCTTCAGCCTCGTCACATCGAGGGCGGAGAACGTTGGTATCGCGAGGCTGGCGCATACGGCCGAGCGCAAGCCGCCAAGTACAAGGTGGCCGATGAGAAAGCACTCGGCGTCCTCGCTGCGCTCTCGGCTGGAACCTCATGGACCTCGAACCGGACGAAGTTCGAGAGAGTCCTCGCGGCCCATGCAGGTGGCCAGCCGTTCCCGTACTCGACGAACCTTGATGCCCATCGGAAGGCGGCAGCGATCCTCGGCGGGCAACCCCCGAGCTCGGCCTTCAGATCGTCACCGAAGGTGGGCCAGTTCTACGCCGGACTGTCTGGGGATCTCGACGCCATCGTCCTCGATCGATGGGCGACGAGGTCGACCACGAGGGGAGCACTGGATAGTCCGCCGAGGTCTCTTCGATCCGCTATGGAGAGCTCGTGGCGAACGGCCGCAGCTGAACACGGAACCCAGAATGCTCCGTATCAGGCTGCGCTCTGGCTCCTCGAGAAGGAGCAGGCTGGTCAGGCTCCGGGACAGATGCCGCTGCCGTTTGGCCTCGGCGGCAAGGTCGATGCCTTCGGCCACCCGTATCGTGGATCGTTCTCGAGGCACTACGGGACTAGGACCCACCAGCAGGCGATCATGCCGACCTTCGGTCGCAGGGGTCGAGGTCGACGGCCATGGATGATGCGCCCGGGAGACGACGAGCTCGAGGCCTACTACGCCCAGCTCGACGAGGAAGAGGGCGGCCCGAGGCCGATCTGGCAGGGACTGACCCGCTGGCGTGGTGGGCGAGCTGAGGCTTACCGACGCACGATCGAGCAGGGGGGCGGCACCTTCGGTCCCGGCGGGCAGCAGCCCTCGAGGGGCTATGCCGTCGGCCTCAATGCAGGCGAAGAGATCATCGGGGCAGGGGACCGCCTCTCCTTCATCAGGGGCTTCAGGCGCATCCAGAAGATGGGTGCCCCGTTCACTGGCACGTGGCTGAGCGAGGGCAACATCCATCTCAATCCGGTCGAGGTCGAAGCTCGCAAGAGGGCCGCCATGGTCCTCTCTCGGCGGGAGGCGCAGCAGGCCTTCTATAACCTCGGCGCTGGCGAAGAGATCGAGACCATCCGCCGACGAGGAGACCCAGCACCGAACCAGATGAAGCTGCCCGGCTTTGCTCGTGGCGGTGCCATCGATGCCATTCAGAGCATGTTCCCCAACGCCAAGATCCGGCTCGATCGGTTCAGCGAGAAAGCCCTCAGGGAGATCGCTGATACAGCTGGCCCACTCGTTGAGCGCTATCCGCTGACGGCGAAGAACATGCGCGCTGTCGCATTCGATCCGATGACGGAGCGCGTCGATCGAGAAGGGCAGACAACGATCGCTCGCCTTCGCTCGAGTCCGTTCGATGTTGTCAGGGGTTCGCCGGCTTCATACGGCTCGAGGATGCTCTTCCAGAACCGCGCCGCTCGATGGGGCCCCGATATCAGGAAGATGCTCGAGCGGACGCTCGTCGATCCCTCACTGGCCGGAGTCTTCAGACATGAGTTCGGACATGCGGTCGACTATACGCATGGAACTGGCCCGCGCTACCAGACTGATCTCTACGACCTTCGCTCGCTCTCTCCGTATGCCAACAAGGGCTTCAAGAGTGAAGCGTTCGCCGAGCTGTTCAGCGGCGTTGAGGGCGGAGTCACGGGTGCTGAACGGTTCCGGAAGCAAGGCTTCGGCGCCTTCCTCGACAAGCTGAGCGCCAAGGAGCGTTCATCTACCGTCAGGGCACGAGCGAAGGGTGGCCCTGCCGGGACGTATATCACCGCCGAGCTCGGTCGGGAACTCTTCGTTCCTTCAGAGCTCGAGCACCTGATCCCACGGAACGTCGCGGAGAAGATCCCGGGCGGCCGAGCGATCGGCAGCGCACGACCGGGCCCGGGCAGGATGCAGGAGATCGGCGGTCGAGGGCCGATGGTCTGGCAGGCCCCGAGCGATGGTTGGATCATCCCGAACAACCTCATGAACAAGATCCCGAGGGCCCAAGGTGGAGCGGCCCCGGGCGGATATGAGGGCATGTACGGTGGCTTCGAGGCCGGCTTCGAGGCCGAGGAGGCGGTACGAAGAGCAGAGAGGGAACGGGCCAGACGAGCTCGAGCCAGCGCTGAGACGAGGCGCCTCTCGGCCCTCAGCCGGGGCGCCCAAGCGCAGGTCTCGGCTGTCGGTGGGGGGCTGGGCGATCTATCAACCTTTGAAGAGCAGAACAATGCCCTCGCAGAGGCCAGACTGCGTCTCCAGACGACTGAACGTGGACTGAGCGCCCGTCAGGGACTCGGCGGACTCTTCAGGGGCTTCTTCGGCGGCGAGCGACGCCGTGAGGCCCTGCAGCGAGGCGAGTTCTACGAGAAGCAGTTCCAAGCCCTCGAGCAGGAGCGTCCGCTCGTCGGACTGATCGCGTCCTTCGGCGCTCTGACGAAGACCAGCGAGACACTCAAGAACGAGATCTCTGGTCTCGATACGACGACGAAGAAGGGCCAGCAGCGGTTCAAGAGCCTCTCGAAGGATCTCGCCGATGTCAGCAGAGCGATCGATATCACCGCTAGCGATATCGTCAAGCAGGAGGGCCTCAAGGCGGAAGCCACGAAGGCCTTCAGTGAGGCGACCAGTGGAGCGCTGACGAACATCGCCAGCCTAACGGCCGCAGGCTTCGTCTACAGCGCAGCCTCTCAGGCGGTCTCGGCGGCGATCGATCTGTCGGTCAAGTCGATCTCCCCGATCATCGATCGGCTCTCTGGCTTCACGGCGGTCAACGCGCGCGTCAGCAAGGGGCTTGCCGAGCAGCTCCCGCAGGCCGGAACCCTCGGCACGCTCTTCGGTCAGGTGGGCATTCAGGCTGGTCTCTCCGGTGGCAATGCCAGTTTCCTGCAGCAACAGCTTGGTGGCGGCATCTTTGCCAAGGCTGGCGCCCAGAAGGCGGCTTCGGCCGACGAGCTCTTCCGCGCCGCCCTCGGGACAGGGGCCCCGCAGGGACTGCTGGGTGGGTATGGCGGCCTCTTCGGTTCCGCCCTCTTCGGCGAGCAGCTCGGCGGTGGTAGGGGCCTTCTCGAAACCATCGCCGGAACAGCCAAAGCGACGACGACACCGACGCTTGTTGGGTCGAGTGATCCCATCGGCGACATGGTCGCCCAGTGGCTCCGCGAACAGAACAAGAGCGGCAAGGGGATTGGCTCACTGCTTGGGCCAGAGCCTGCCCAAACACAAGAGCAGGCCGATGTTCAGAGGGAGACCATCGACTACGTCAATGAGGCGATCGCCCGGGGGCGGACAGCGCAAGGTCTGATTACACCCGGGCCCCAGCTCGTCAACGTCGGGGAGGAAGATGCACGAGCCAAGCGGATCGCCGCCGATGAGGCGCTCGATCAGACTATTCGGGACCTCGCGGGAGCCGGTGAGGTCTTCCTCGATGCGCGCGGCAATCTGATCACCGACTCGAAGAAGATCATCGAGGCGACCAGCCAGCTGGCTCAGGGGCTCACGATCCCGGCCAAGGACGTTTTCCTCAAGGCCAACCGACAGCAGCTCATCGCCCAGCAGCAGCTCGCACAAGAGCAAGGCCAGTTCGAGCGAGGCATCGCTATTCCGGGCGCCATCGGGCAACAGATCCTCACCAATCCATTCGCGCCTGCCGAGACCGGGCTGGCCAATGCCGGTAAGGGCTTCCAGTCGACTATCACTGACCTCGGCGAGATCAACAGGCTCCAGAAGGAGTTGACAGCAGAAGCGCATGCCGCTGTCGAGGAGCAGGCCAAGTTCATCGACCGGAATGTCACCGAGATCCAGCCCAGTGGCATGACCGCTGGCAACCAGTTCCGGGCGAACATGCGTCAGGTCGAGGCGTACGGCCAGCAGATCGCCAATATCAATGCCGCCCTCGCCGACCGGCAGGCTCAAGTCAACGCGATGCAGTACGGGCTGTCGCTTCGGATCCTGAGCCGGAGCATCCGAGACGCACGAGGGCTCGCCGGCATGGGCGGCGGGAGCAGGCTCGGCATCATCGAGCGGCGGCAGTACGAGCTCGGGCGGGAGTCCGGCGCCCTTGGTCTCCAGAGTCAAGGTCTATCGCTGGCGATGAACCAGCGCCAGATCAACTTCCAGACGGCGCTCGCCGGGTTCCAAGCAGTTGGCATCAGCGGCGAGGAGAGAGCTGCCCGGATGGAGGAGGCCAAGGCCGAGGCCAAGTTCGCCCAGCAGCAGCAGGACATCGCGACAGCGTTGCTCGCGATCGCCCAGAAGCAGTTCGGTCTCGAGGGGCAGGCCTTCGGCATTCAGACCACCCGGCAGGTCGCCGATCTGGAAGCCCAGCGAGAGATCCTGCAGGCCTCACATGCGCTCGAGCAGGAACAGCTCGCAGCCCAGAAGCACATCGTGGCCCTCGGCATGAAGCAAGCCCGGCTCCAGCAGGACGCGCAGTCGCTCTTCGGTCAGGCCACCAACAACTTCAACAACAAGCTCCAGCTGGCCGCGAGCTTCACGGCCATGTACGCGGGCACTGTGGCGATGGCGACGAGGTACATCGAGAAGGCGCTCGGCATCACCATCAATCGCGGGAACGAACGAAGCTCAACGGCCACCGGCGGACACGCCGAGGGCATCGTCGGTGTGGCGCTCAGCCCGACTCAGGCGCTCTTCGGTGAGGCCAACAAGGAGGGCATCGCGATCGTCAAGAACCCTCGCATCGGGTCCATGGCGCCCGTGGGCGGTGGAAGCGTGACGATCAACGTGCCGATCACGATCACCGGTAACTCGATCCGAGATGACAGCGACATCACCAAGCTCGTACGCCGGCTCAAGGACGAGGTCATCGAGGAGATCGGCCGGAAGGCCGGCATGCTCTCGCTGGCAAGTTGATGAACGCTCGCGGTGCGTTTAGCGGCGACCTGACAAGGTAGGCCAGCCGTGCCCATCGATATTCGGGCCGACAGTGGCTGGGCTGACACCTCCCTAGAGTCCCTCGCCATTCCCCTGCCGACGCATGCGGCGGGGGACATGCTTGTCATCCGTATCTGCGGAAAGCTCTACACCAACACCTACTCGCTCGACAACGGTTGGACGGCGGTCGCGGCGAAGTTCGACAGTCCCGGCGGCGTGGCCGGTGGGGCGGGCAGCGGCGATACCGGCGTGCAGGCGTGGTACAAGGAAGCTGCCTCCGCCTCCGAGACGAACCCGACCCTGACGGTCGGTGGCGGCTCGAACTCGATCCCCACGATCTACTCCGCTCTGTCCTACATGAAGGATAGCGGCGAGACGTGGGAGACCCCGGTCGGTGACGGCGGTGCGGCTACGGGCGCGGACAGCGCCGATATCACAGCGCCTATCCAGAGTCACGTCAGCGTCGTCGCCGGCGACATGGTCGACTTCTTCTACGTCATCACCGACAACACGACCTGCACGGTCCCCAGCATCAGCCAGCCGGGGGTGACCTTCGACACCATCATCGAGGCGCCTGCCGCTGCCATCTCGACAACGACAGGCAACGACGGCGCAGCCGATGGTGGCGCGGCGCTAGCCCTGAGTGGCACGTCGAGCGGTGCCGCCACCGTCACGGGAACACTCTCAACTTCAGAGCTCACGACCTATAAGTCCGCATGGATGACCAGACTCCGCGTCTCTTCAGGCGTTTCAGCGAACGCCGAAGCGGCGACCGGGGCTGGAACAGCCTCACCTGCATCGGTATCGCTCGCGCCGAACTCTGGCGCAGCGGCTGGGGCGGGTTCAGCTGGTGGTCCAAGCTCGAATGTTGGGACCTCAGGCGGGGTCGGTTCTGGAGGCGGAGCCGCATTCGACGCCACGACCTCGGCCGGTCACGATGCCGCCGCCGAGGTGGCGTCTGGTGCTGGCTCAGCTGGTGCCCCATCCGTCTCGATCGCTGCCAGTGCTGAGACCGCAGGCGATGGGCTCTTCGATCCAGATCTCTTCGATCCAGACCTCTTCGATACGTACGCCAAGGGGACCGCACGCCAGCCATCGGTCTCGATCGGCGCCAGTGCCGACACCGCAGGGGCCGGGGTCTATGACCCGGAGTTCTTTGACCCCGTCTATTTCGATACCTACGCGAAGGGGCGGGCATTCGACGCGACCGTCAACACTGGTGGTTCGGCGACCAACGCGAATGCCGAAGTAGCAGCTGGGACCGGTAGCGCCGGCGGGGCATCGATCCTCCTCGCCCCGAGTGGTGGTGTGGGGGCCGGATCTGGGGCCGCAGGCGGTCCAGCTTCATCCGTGGAGACTCCAGCCGGAGCTGGGTCTGGGACAGGTTCGGCATTCGACGCCACGGTCGATACGGGGGTCTCGACGAACGCCCCAGCCGAGCTGGCCGCTGGGACCGGGTCAGCTCTCGACGCGAGCATCAACGTGGCCCCAAGGGCTGGAGTCGGGGCAGGGACCGGGGCAGCGTATCAGCCGGGTCGATCCGTAGCCCCGA
>Ga0209431_10003430_pt1 | contig 12597 bp, 8 predicted proteins | sample RifCSP13_3_FD_184021 | JGI IMG/M metagenome (GOLD analysis project Ga0209431, IMG submission 184021) | Soil microbial communities from Rifle, Colorado - Rifle CSP2_sed 13_3 (SPAdes) (version 2) | ecosystem: Environmental > Terrestrial > Deep subsurface > Rock core/Sediment | place: Rifle...
CTCCACGTAGAACCGGGGATCCCGGCACGAAACCCGGCCCAGGCAGCGGGGGTCCTCGCTATACCGCACGTTGTCCGAGTAGGGCGAGTCGATCACGGCGAGGGCCGCGACGCGGTCCCGGATCGGGCAGGCCCGCGCGTCCGCGCGCGCGATGTCCGACCCCCGCGGCGCGAGGTCGAGGGACACGACCCGCCGGCCCAAGGCGCGGGCCACATCCCCCACGGTACCGGAGCCCGCCATCGGATCGACGACGAGCTCCCCGGGGAGCGTGTAGCGGCGGACGAGGTTCACCACGCACCCGGCGGGAGTCACTCCGTTGAACGCGGCGTCACCGAACCGAACTTCCGAGGACCCCTGGTCCGCGAAGTCCCAACAGGTCGTCGGCTCGAGGTCCACACGCCCCAACGCGTCCCATGCCTCCGGCGCGATCCCGATCCCCGCCTCACGATCGGCACGCGCAAGCGCCACGTCGATGAGAGGCCCGCGCAGGTACTTGACTCAATCCGGCGGAGGGAGGTCCGCGAAAGTGAAAATCCGCCTCGGCCAAGGAGGATCGGGCCCGCGCGGACGGGCTTCTCGTTATCCGAATCGACGTTCACGCCGATGGATTTATTACGGCTCGGCGGGGAACCGGGCGGGCCTCCGGGAGATGGTGCATGAACCGTTCCGTTCGCTTCGGGATCGTGTGGCTTGTCGCGGCAGCCGTCCTGGCCTCGGGCCTCGTCGCGCTCCCGCCAGCCCGGGCCGCGGACATCTCGGACCGCCTCGTCGAGGCGCGCGGCCCGACGGACATGCTCGGGGGCGGGGAGTACCTGTTCGTCCGGTTCGGCGCGGACGCCGCGTTCGGGGTCATGTGGGGGAATGCGTCGACCCCGAACCACGTGTACATCATCGCGATCAAGGCGAGGTACCTCGGGGTCGCGCAGGTGTTCGACCAAGCGGGCCGCGAGGTCACGCGCAACTATCCGATCAAGATCTACACCCTGTACGCGCTCCGGCTCGACGGCCTCGTCGAGTTCTGGGACGCGAACGGGGACGGCCTCGCGAACTACCGCCGAGGCTACGACGGCCAGAACTTCACCTGGTACTCGGAGACGGAGGACGTCTCGAAGCGGACGGACCTCCGGACGGGATGGACCCCCGGGAATGTCACGCGCACCTCGGGCCCCGGGGAGCGGAGCTGGGCGTTCAACCTCACCGCCGCAAACCTACCCTACGTCGGCGTGAACAACACGGTCGTCTCGAGGGGCGACAACATCCTCAACGAGGTCCAGTTCACCTTCCACCTGCGCGCGTCGCTCGAAGACATCGACAACGCGACCGTGCCGAACTGGCGCGTGACCGTGGATACGTCGCGGGCCCGGCCCGTCGTCGTGGACTTCGAGCGGCTCGAGGACCTCGCGTTCCGCGGGAAGGTCGCGCGGTATTCGGCGAAGTGGGACCAGCGGATCTCGGGATGGGACTTCGACCCGGGCCCGAACCGGCGCCTCCTCCTCGAATTCGCCTCCGTGGTCGGGAACGTGATCCCGCTCGGGGGCGCGGGCTGGGCGGACGAGGGCTACCTCGGGCGGGCGAACGAGACGGGCCAGGCGCGCTACGAGACCGCGTCCGGCAACGAGACGGCGAACGAGACCTCGGACCTGAGCGCGCCTCGCCTCGTCCGCAGTCCCTACCTCGACTTCGGAGGGAACTGGACGCGGATCGCGCGGTTCGCCTGGGTCACGGACAGCACCGTGGACGGGGCGACCCAGCCCCTGTACGGCCAGGTGTTCGCGGGACGGCGGATCCTGGCGCGGGGCGAAGCGGGTTCCCTGTTCTCCGGGTTCATCCTCCTGGGTGGCCTGAGCTACGCGGAAGGGGCGGAGATCGTCCATGACCCGGACGTCTCCCTCGATGTCCTCGCGGAGCTCGACCTCGGGGTGGGCACGGGCCTCGTGATCCTCGTGGCCACCGTGGTCCTGGGGTTCGTCGCGATCGGCCTCGTCGGGTTCGTCCTGCGGGCCCGCCGGAAGCGACCGAAGCCGCCCGCGTACCCGTGACCGGGCACCCGGCCGCTACGCGCGCGTCCTCGCGGGGACCGGTCCCACGAGCCTGCGGACGGCGGCCTCCACCGGATAAGGCCGGGCACGGTCCCGGAGATGGAGGGCCGCGCACCCGTTCGAGAATCGAAGCGCATCCCGCACGGCATCCCCTCGTAGCCGGGCCACGACGAACGCCGCGTTGAACACGTCGCCGCATCCCGTCGGGTTGTCCGGCCGCGAAGGGAACGCACGGCTCGCGACGATCTCCGAGCCTCGGACCCAGACGGCCCCGCGGCTGCCGCGGTGGAGGACGACCTCCTCCGCGCCGAGACGGCACACGGCCTTCGCGGCCCGGATCGGGTCCGCGACGCCCGCGATGGCCTTCGCCTCGGACTCGTTGCAGAAGAACGTCGTCACGCGGGAGAGGGACGAGCGCACGCGGTCCACGCGATCCTCGGGCCAGCCGTGCGGATCCGTCGCGATGTCCAGGGACGTCGTCGCGCCGGCCCGTCGGGCCCGCGCGAGGATTCGAGCCGTCGGGAGGCCTTGCAGGAGGGTCGTCCACCAGAACCCGGCGCGGTGCACGTGGTCTGCCCCCGCGAAAGCGGTCCGAGGGACGTCCGCCTCCCGGAGGGACCCGTTCGCCCCGGGTGCCGTGATGAGGATCCTCGAGCCGTCCTCGCGCGCGATCGCGGTCGTCGTGCCCGTGGGCCGCGCGTCGTCCACGCGGAGGATCGCCTGGACACCGCGGGACGCGTATGTCTTCCGCAGAAACTCCCCGAACGGGTCCGCGCCCACGCAGCCCACGAACCGTACGCGGGCCCGCAACGCGGCCGCCTGCAGGGCGAAGTTCGTCGCGTTGCCTCCCGCCAGGAGGGACACCCTGGGCACGATGAGCTGGGCGTCCCCGCGCGGGAGCGATCGCACGGGAGGCGTCGCGACGTCCACGATCGCGTCTCCAACCGCGACGACGACGGGCCGAACGCGGGGCATCCTCACGCCTTCCAAAGGCCCTGCCGTTTGAGCGCCTCGACGACGAGCTTGTAGTCCGCGGGCCGCCCGCAGCGCGGGCAGAAGAGCGACCCGTGCGCGTCACGCGTCGGGTCGGGCCCCTCCCAACCGCAGAAACGGCACACCGCGTCCTCCGGGCCCGTCAGAAGAAGTCCTCCAGGGTGAGATGCCGGTCCGTCTTCGCCGGCGCCTGGGTTGGGGAGGGCTCCTCGAACGTCTCCCCGAACAGGGTCGCCTGCTTCGGAGCCAGGTTGCCCGTGTACAGGGCCTTCTCGTCCCAGCCGTAGATCTCCGTCACATACGCGAGGGTCTGCGCGACCCGCCGCGCGTAGTAGTCCCAGTCCGGCAGGCCCTCGAACGGTCGGCCCGACACGTAGGGCTGGACGTCCATCGGGGTCTTCTTCGCGTCCACGACGATCCAGGAGACCTTCATCCCGGGGACGACCTCGTGGCCCATCGCCTTGAGTTTGTTCGCCGCCTGGACGTTCGCCATCGAATCCGGGTTCACGTACCGGGACTCGTCCCGGACGGTCCGCGAGATCACGAGCGGCTCGAGCGGGACACCCTCCTCGGGCTGCAGGTCCTCCGGGATGACGCCCGTTCGCACCTTCTGGACCACGTCTCGCGCGAACGCGATCGCCCGGTCCGTCTCCTTGTCGAGGATCATCGCGAACACGCGCTTCTGGGCCTCGCTCTGCAAATCGAACGCGTCCGTCCGCCGGATCTCGTACCCTCGGACGATGAGCTCCCCGGGGATCGGCCAGGCCGTCTTCGCCGCGTACCGCTTCTTCTTCCCGTGGCTGAAGAACGTCTCGAGGACCCGCTCGAACTCCATGTTCACGCTGCCGTGGCTGAACCGCTCCGCGATCGTCCGCCCGAACTCGCGGGTCTTCTCCAGGTCCTTGTGGGGCGACTCGAAGAACACGCTGTCCGTGTCCGCGTAGATGACCCGGACGCCCTCCTTCTCGAGCTGCTCGATGATCCCCTTGATGTTCTCCCGGGCGAACGCCGTGATGCTCGCCCCGATCTGGGGGTTCGTGAACCGATAGAACGACGACGCGAGGACCCCGTAGAACGCGTTCATCAGGATCTTGATCGCGAACTGGAGCCGGTCGTAGTACGCGCGCCGGTCCGCGTCCTTCTCCGTCTTGAGCCGGGCCTTGACCTCGCGACGCTCCCGCATGAGGGATTCGAGGATCGCCGGGAGAAGCCCGACCCGCGCGGTCTTGTCCAGGAAGCGAACGCCCGTCGGGCTCACGACCGTGCCCTTCTCGTTGAGGGTCGTGAAGCAGATGTTGTTCTCGATGATGATCGAGGGGTACATGGACGTGAAGTCGAGGACGGCGACCCACTCGTACAGGCCGGGCTCGAGGCTGTGGACGTAGCCGCCCTCGATGGACGGCTCCCCGCGGCCCTGCCGGGTCATCGGGACGCCGAACCCTCCGCGGTCCGCGGCCCGGATCAGGATCGAGTCGATCATCTGGGACGTCCGCCCGTTGAGGACGTCGTCGAGGGGAAGCTTCGACACGACCGCGAGGTCCATCGACTTGTCGATCCGGGAGACCTTCTCGAGGATCCGCAGGGCGAGCTCCGCGTCCTTCTTGCAGTACGCGATCACGCGATCCCGGTTCTCCGCCCATTCGCGGTCCATGTTCCGGCGGTCCACGTCCTCCTGCTTCCCCTCGTTCAGGAGCCAGCGCGCGACCGCGTCGAGGGTCTCCTGCTTCGGGTGGAGCTCGAGCTTCACGGACCACCACGCGTCCGCGATGATCCGCCCGTGGGCGCGCCAGAACCGGTCGCCGATGTTCGTGATCGACTGGCCGTCCCTCGAGAGGGGGAGCCCCGGGATCCCGCGAGCCCGGGCGCGCTGTTCGAGGACGGGCAGGTCGTACCCGTCGATGTTGTATCCCGTGATCACGTCCGGGTCGAACTTCGCGACGAAGTCGATGAACCCGCGGACGATCGCGGACTCCTCGCCGACGAGGCAATCCGTCCGGAGGGCTCCTCCCTCCCGCCATGCCATCCCGAGGCACAGGAGCGTCGGATCCTGGATCGTGTTCTCGATGTCGAACGACAGGATGCGGAGGACCGGGTTGAACGGCTCGATGGGCTCGAAGCGTTCCGCCCGCACGACGATCTCCGTCGTGTACCGACCCCGCGACTCCGCGAGGACGCCCGTCACCCGGAAGCAGGAGGGCAGGTCGTGGTCGTAGATGAACCGGTGCGCGAACGGGATGTCCGCCGCGAGGACCTCGGACTTGAACCGCCGACACCGCTCCCTGTACTCCGGCGTCTTCCAGGGGTGTCGGAGGAGGACCTTCGCGCATCGCCGCTTCACGGCCTCCACCTCGAGCTCGGCCGCTTCGACGGCGAGGACCTCGCTGTCGCGCTTGAGGTACTCGAGGAGGGCCTGGGTGGGCTCGATGCAGTAGAAATACGGCTTGAAGTGCCACGCCTCGATCGCGATCGAGCGGCCGTCGCGGGTCCGGCCGAACAGCTCGACGACGGGCTCTTCCTGCGGGCCCTCCCGACGGTAGGAGGCGGTCAGCAGCCGCACGTCCCAGGACTCGCTCATGCTTTCGCCACAATCTTCAGGATGTCGCCGTCGCGGACCGCGTGGTCGTGGCCCACGACCATCTTCGTCCGTCCGTCGATCGCGCGGATGAAGTGGGTCCCCAAGTCCGTGTGGACTTTAAAGGCTACGTCCCGGGCCGTGCTCCCTCGGGGCACGAGGAACGCGTCCGGGAGCACGTTCCCCTTCTTGTCCGTCCAGCGGGCCTCGTCCTCCACGGGATACACGACGATCAGGTCGAGGAGCGCGCCGACGGCCTCCTCGAGGCACGCCTGCACGCCCGTCGAGCCGTTCTCCTTCAGGTACGCGCGGATCGATTCGAGCGCTTTCCCCTGGACGGGGGTGAGCCTCGCGGGGTCCGGGACGTCGAAGGACCCGCCGCCGGGGTCGTACGCGATGAGACCGGCCTTCGCGGCTCGGCGCAGGGCGAGCTCGAACTCCGCGGCCGTGGGCACGACCCGGTAGCCTTGCGCCCCGCGGAGCCGCTCGAGCCCGACCCGCGGCGCGACGTCCGCCTTGTTCGCGGCGAGGAGCATCGGTTTCCCGCGCTGGCGCAGGTTCCGCGCGAGGCGCAGGAGGTCGTCCGCGGACCACCGGGCCATCTTCGGGTCCAGCGGGGTCTCGCGCAGCGCGAGGTGGATCTGGGCCTCCGAGAGGCCGAGGCCCGCGAGCCGCTCGTGGACGACCTTCTCCGGCGGCGTCGCGTCGAGATCCCCGCGTCGCGCGTCCTTGTCCCAGTTCCGGCCCAGGATTCCCGCGATCCAGTGCGCGAGCTCGTCCTCGAGGAACCGGACGTCCTCGAGGGGATCGTGGGAGCCGGGCGGTACCACATTTCCCTCGAAGTCCGTGGCCCCGCTCGCGTCGACGACTTGGATGAACGCGGTCGCCTGCCGGAGGTCATCCAGGAACTTGTTCCCGAGGCCGCGCCCTTCGTGGGCCCGCGGGACGAGCCCCGCCACGTCGAGGAGCTCGATGGGCACGAGGCGCGTGCCGGCCGCGCACGGGGCGTTGTTCGGGGCGCACGGCCGGCCGAGATCGAGGTGCGGGCATCGCTTCCGCACGTATGCGATCCCCCGGTTGGGCTGGATCGTCGTGAACGGATAGTTCGCAATCTGGGCGGGTGCAAGGGTCGCCGCGGCGAAGAACGTGGACTTCCCCACGTTCGGCTTCCCCACGACCCCCAGCTCCATCGGCGTCGCGGAAGCGTGTCCTCGTTCAAGAACCTTGGCGGCAGGCTCGCGTCCCTTGGGTCAGGCGGTCCGGCGACGGCGTCGGGAGGCGGCGAGGCCCAGGAGGAGGGTCCCCAGGAGGGGCGCCGCGATCCACTCGAACTCGGGCGCGTGCACCTCGATCGGGGAGACGGGCTGCGGGGGCGCCGGAGGCGGGACGGCCAGGGCCGTGAGGGGCCGCGTCACGTCGCCCGCCCCGGACCAGTCCGTCATCGCGAAGACGAACCGCAGGTCGCTCGACGTCGGCGGGATCGGGATCGCGCCCTCGATCGCGCTCGCGTCCTTCGCGACGGGGACGGGGGACCCCGGGACAGCGGTCCACCCGTTAGACCACGCGGAGAGGGTCCGGGAGGTCACCCGGCCCGCCACGCCCTTCACCTCGAGCACGTAGTCCGCGAAGATCCCCTCGATGGGGGCTCCGCTCGGATCCGAGGCGTTCACGTCGACGTACACGCGGAGCACGTCCTCCGCGGTCCGACGTGGCTCCGGCGTGCGGTTGGACGGGCCTCCGCCTCCGGGGGGTCCGGGCGGGATCCGGACGACGTGCTGAGGGAGCGCCCCGTCGAGGAGGGTCCCGTTGACCTGGACGTAGAACCAGCCCGTCATGCCGTCCGTCGCGGCCCCGTACCGGGCGATGTCCACGTCCGTGTTGTTCAACCGCGCGGGGTCCGTGTCCGCGATCGTGTCCGCGGCCCAGTCCGCGAACAGACCGTCGACCTGCTTCCGCAGGCTCGGCGCGCCCACATACGCACGGACCGGACCGCCCACGACGGACACGGGACGGGGCCCCGAGGCCCCGAGCACCTCGACCTCGATCGCGTCTCCGGACAAAAATCCCGGGGCCAGCACGGACACGCGCAGGGACGCGGTTGGCTGGGCCCGGGTCAGGTTGATGGATTCCGCCGAGAGGGAGGTCGTGACGCCGGACGTCGAGGTGAGCTGGAACCCGGAGGCCGTCCAAGTCTCCGCGTCCGACGTGATGCCGAACGCGTCCGCCCGGATCTCGACGAGCTCCGTGGCCCCCGCGCCGACCACGGCCGCGAGGGGCACCACCTCGAGCCGGATCGCCCCGGGGCGCAGGGAGAGGGACACTTGGCTCGCGCTCCGATCGCCTTCGAAGTTGTCCGCGTACACGCCGATCCGGAACGCGTCGGGGTCGAAGGCGGAGAGGTCGAGCGTGGAGATCCAAAGCTCGAGCCCCGCGGCGGACGCGGCCCCCGACACCCCGGGACCCGCCTGCCGACGGCTCCAGTTGAGCTCGGAGGACGCGGGGAACGCGTACGCGCGCGCGGCCTCGAGGGTCGCGTTCCCGCCGTACGCCTCGACGACGACCTCCGCGCCGTGGCCCGCGAAGTCGAAGCCCGTGGCGGGGTCGCCGTCCGCGTCGATCAGGAAATACACGCCGTCGTAGCCGACATCGTCGCCGAACATCGTGCCCCGGGTCGAGGCGAACAGGAACAAGTCGTCACGGTCAAGGAGACTCGCGAAACGGACCAGGTCGACGTCCGGGTCACCGGAACCCGTCGCGGCCGTCAGTCCGGGCACCGGGGCCCAGTCGCCGAAGGTTCCGTCGATCGCGATCGGGGAGGCCGGGCCCGACGCGGGGAAGTAGAGGGTGCCGAGGGCCACGAGGGCCACGACGATGCCCGAGACGAGGATCCCGGACGCGGTCCGGTGGGGGGGCCGAGGCAGATGGACCTCCGTGATGCCGGAGCCGTTCACGTAGCCGCGGCCGTTGATGAAGCCGTTGATCCGACCTCGGCCGTTGATGAACCCGTTGATCATGCCGCGGCCGCCCGCCCCGTTCACGATCCCGTTCACGGCGCCGTTCACCGCGCCGTTCACGGCCCCGCGGGTCCGCGCGCCCGGGCGGCGGAAGACGGAGCGGGCGCGGAAGCCGGACGGGGTCGGGGTGTGGGGCGCCTCGGGGCCCCTCGAGGGTGGCGGCGCGGGCTTCTCGCGCACGGGAGCCTCGGGAGGCGAGGCCACGGGTGTTGGCTCGGGTTCGGGGGGCGGCTCGGGCCGCGAGGGCTCGGGCGGGGCCTCGGGTTCCGGGAAGGGCTCGAGGTCCTCGAGGAGGGAGTCGAGCTCCGCGAGCTCCGCTTCGGGCGCCTCCTCGGGCGTCGGGGGCGTGGGGCTGGGTTCGAGGGCCGCCTCGACCGGGGTCATGCACGCGGGGCACCGACGAGCGCCCGGGGGGAGGGGCTCGCTGCACACGCGGCACGTGGGGAGGTCGCTCACGACGGACCGCTGGAATTCCTGGATCTCCTGATCGAGGGCGGCCGTGTCGACGACGGACCGCAGGCTCGATCGAAGCTCGGCCGCGCGGGGCTCGCCGCCCGCCTTCGCGAGCAGCCGCGACTGCGCGAGGGCGATCCGGCGCTTCGAGGGCGAGAGGCCCGACGCCCGGTCGAGAGACTGGAGGGCCTCCCGGACCTGACCCATCGACTCGAGCAGCAGGCCCCGGGCGTACCACAGGTCCTCGTCCTCCGGGTCCTCCATGAGCCGCAGGTCGTAGAACGCGAGGTGGCCCTGGTCCCCGTCCCGCACGAGGCCGCGACGAGTGGGCTCGTCCATCTCCTCGTCGTCGAACGCGGCCCGGCAGTCGACGCATGCGGACGCGAACGCGGAGGTCACGGACCCGCACAAGGGGCACTCGTACTCCTCGTCCAAGATAGACTCCTTCGAACGGGCCCGGGGGAACTCGAGGACGAACCGGAGGCCTTCCGCGATCTCCCGCGCTCCCGCGGGCCCGATCCCGGGCACGGCCGCGAGGTCCGAGGCCGCGGCGCGCTTGATCTTCCAGACCGCCGTGTAGCCCGCATCGAGGAGGGCGCGGGCCCGCTCCTCGTCGACGCCCTGGATCCGCCGGATCTCCTGGGCCTCGCGCTCGTCGTAGTCGCCCCGGATGCGGCGGGCCCGCCGCTTCTTCGCCCGGCGGGGCGATGGAGGGCTCGGGGGTCCGATCTGGTACCCGCACGTCGGGCAGGTCGCGTCGTCGGGGGACAGGAACGTCGCGCACATCGGGCACGCGGACGGCCGTCGAGCCGGCGTCTCCGCGGCGGCGGGTGCGTCCGTGAACGCCTGCCTCGCATGGCAGCGGTCGCACAGGAGCTGGGTCGTGTTTGGCGAGCCGCAGTCCGGGCAGCTCAGCGTGCCCCCGACCTCCGCGAGGTCCCGGCGGACCGTCGCGCCTCCGCACGTGTCGCACACGACGAGCGGCAACAGGGGGCCGCCGCACGTGCCGCACGGGGGCAGCTCCGAGACCCGGCGGGTCATCCGGGGCCTCCCGCGAGGGCTTCGAGTTCCCGCTTCGCCTCCGTGAAAGCGGGGCGCGCTCGCACGGCGCGGTCGAAACACGCCCTGGCCTCCGCGGCCCGGCCGTCTTCGAGGTACGCGCGGCCCTTCTGGTACCACGCCTCCGCGTACGCCGGCCGGATGCTCAGGGCCGCGTCGAAGCACCGGATGGCCTTCGACACGTCCTTCGATTCGAGGAAGGCGGTGCCCAGGTTGAGCCAGAGGGCGGGATACTTGGGGTCCTCGGCGAGGGCCCGCTCGAACAGCCCGCGCGCGGCCCCGAGGTCCCCTTCCCGCGCGCGGATGATCCCGAGGTTCATCAGGGCGAGCTCCGCGGCCGGGTCGATCTGGAGGGCCACCTCGAAGCACTCCGCGGCGCGCGTCGGCCGGTCCGTGTGCAGGAGGGCGAGTCCCTTGTTGCACCACGCGTCCACGAAGGACGGGTTGATCTTGAGGGCCCGGTTCAGGCACCGCAGGGCGTCCATGGGCCGCCCGAGCCGTTCGAGGGCGACGCCCAGGTTGTTCCACGCGGGGGCGTACCGCGGATCCGCGGAGGCCGCCGCCTCGTACGCCTCCCGGGCCCCCTCCGCGTCCGCGCGGCGGAACCGCTCGTTCCCCCGTCGGACATCCCAGAGTGCGCGGGACCGTCCGTCCCGGCCAGGAAGAGGGAGTACCCTGAGGGCTCGGCGGAATCCCTCGAGCATTCGGCCATCTCACTTTTTATACGGTTAATGGAGTTTCTCCCGCTGTTATCACCCGTGGATGTTGGCATGGAGCGCGCGGTCGTCCTCTGCGACGGGTATTTTGGCACGAGCACCGGGAAGACGGCGAACGGCCTGGTCCGGTACTCGAGGCGCTATGAGATCGCGGGCGTGATCGACGGATCCAGGGCGGGCCGGGACGCGGGGGAGGTCCTCGACGGCACGCCGAAGGGCATCCCGATCGTCCGCGACCTGCGGGAGGCCATCGAACGCTGCCGGCCCGAGACCCTGATCATCGGGGTCGCGACGTTCGGCGGGTACATCCCGAAGGAGTTCCGCCCGATCATCCGCGAGGCGATCGAGAGCGGGCTGCACGTCGCGGCGGGCCTCCACGAGTACGTGGGCGACGACCCCGAGTTCGCCGCCCTTGCGGCGTCCAAGGGGGTCGCGCTCCTCGACGTCCGGAAACCCCGGCCCCTCCGGGAGCTCGAGCAGTTCTCGGACCGGTCCCGCCACCTGCCGTGCGTGCGGATCCCCGTCCTCGGCACGGACGGGTCGATCGGGAAGCGGACGACGGCCCTCCTCCTCACGGACGCGCTCAATGCGGCCGGCATCCGGACGACGTTCGTCGCGACGGGCCAGACGGGGCTCCTGCAGGGCAGTCCGTACGGGGTGCCTCTCGACTCGATCAAGGGGGACTTCATGGTCGGGGAGCTCGAGGCGGAAATCGTGCGCGCCCACGAGGAGACGCGCGCCCAGGTCATCGTCGTGGAGGGGCAAGGGAGCATCTCCCATCCCGCCTACGTGTGCGGGACGCGAGCGATCCTCATGGCCTCGATGCCGACTGGGATGCTCATGATGCACGCCCCCGCGCGGAGGACGCGGAACTTCCGGCGGGACGTGGTCGCATGGCCCATGCCGACCGTCGAGGAGGAGATCCGCTGGCTCGAGTTGTTCGCCCGGGAGGCGAAGGTGTTCGCGCTGGGCGTCAACCACGAGAACATGACCCGGGAGGAGGCCGACGCAACCGTGCGGGAGTGGGAGGCGGCGCACGGGCGGCCGTCCGCGGACCCCCTGTGGCACGGATGCGGGAAGTTTGTCGATGCGGTCCGGAGGATGCTGTGAAGATCCCCAAGTCCCATCCGCGGCATGACTCCCTCGTCCGGCGGGAGCGCCTCGTCCGCGCGTGGAGGGCCGGCATCGTCGTGCCGGAGGGCCTCATCGCCCACGGCCGGGGGGAGGCGTGGGACTACCTCCTCGGGGAGGGATCGAGCGCTCCGGCCCTCGTCGCGGAGAAGGCCGCGGCGGCGCATCTGGTCGCGGCGAAACGCCCTGTCATCTCCGTGAACGGGAACGTCGCGGCCCTCGCCGCGCGGGAAGTCATCCGTCTCGCAAAGGCGATCCCCGCGGAGGTCGAGGTGAACTTGTTCCATCGATCCGAACGCCGTGTTCGAGACATCGCCCGGATCCTTCGATCGGCGGATGGCCGGCGACGCGTGACAATCCGCGGCCCGCGGCCGGATGCGAGAATCCCGGGGCTTGAATCCCGACGGGCCCTCTGCCATCGAGACGGGATGTTCCGCGCGGACGTCGTCCTCGTCCCTCTCGAGGACGGGGACCGCGCCGAAGCCCTCGTGAACATGGGGAAGACCGTCATCAGCATCGATCTGAACCCGCTGAGCCGCACGTCCCAGCGTGCGAGCATCCCGATCGTGGACGAGCTCAGTCGGGCCGTCTTGAACATCGAACGCTTCGTCCGCGACCTA
>Ga0209431_10003435_pt1 | contig 12585 bp, 11 predicted proteins | sample RifCSP13_3_FD_184021 | JGI IMG/M metagenome (GOLD analysis project Ga0209431, IMG submission 184021) | Soil microbial communities from Rifle, Colorado - Rifle CSP2_sed 13_3 (SPAdes) (version 2) | ecosystem: Environmental > Terrestrial > Deep subsurface > Rock core/Sediment | place: Rifle...
GGGATCAGGTTGCAGCCCACGAGCACGCATCTCGGCGTACAGGCTCTCTGCGGTGGGGTGCCGGTCGAGATCGATGCCGGCCATCTCTTCCAGGCCCTGGCTGAGTTGAATGCGCGGCCAGGGGGGTTCCAGGTTGATCTCCTGGCCCTGGTAGGTAAAGACCCGCCTTCCGAGTACCCGATCGGCGACGAAAACCACCATCTGCTCGGTGAGCTCCATCACCTGCTGGTAGTCGGCGTAGGCCATGTAAAACTCCAACATGGTGAATTCGGGATTGTGCGTCCGGTCGACGCCCTCGTTGCGGAAGTCGCGACCGATCTCGTACACCCGCTCGAGATTGCCTACCAGCAAGCGTTTCAGGTAGAGTTCGAACGAAATCCGCAGGTACAGGTCCTGCTTGAGCTGGTTGTGATGGGTAACGAACGGGCGCGCCGCCGCCCCACCGTAAATGGGCTGCAAGATGGGAGTCTCCACTTCCAGGAAGCCCTGCCCGTCGAGGAACTCGCGCAGGGCGCGCACGATCGCCGCCCGGGTGCGGAAAATACGGCGCACCTCGGGGTTGACCGCCAGGTCTGCGTAGCGCTGCCGGAAGCGCGCTTCAGGGTCGGTCAGGGTGGCGTGGCGCACGACTTCCCCATCCACCAGTTCGTCTTTGGCGGCGGGCAGCGGGGTGATGGCTTTGGCCAGGAGGTGGAAGTCCTCCACTCTCAGAGTGACCTCGCCGGTCTTGGTACGGAACATCTCGCCGCTGGCCTGTACGAAATCGCCCAGGTCGAACTCGCGATTAAAGAGGTCTAACTGTTCCTGGCTGAGGTCATTGGCCCGCAACAAGAGCTGCACCCGCCCCTCGCCATCTTCGATATGGGCAAAGGTGATCTTGCCCATCGGGCGCATCGAGCGCAAGCGACCGACCAGGGTCGCTCTGACCGTCCCCCCCTCTCCAGCAGCCTCGGCTGCTTCATAGGCCCAAATGGCCTGCTGGCTGGTGTGCGTGCGGACAGCGCGCGCCGGGTAGGGTTCGATCCCCTGCCTGCGCAGGCGCTCCAGTTTCTCCAGGCGAGTCCGTTCGAGGTTTGAGTATTCTGCCGTCATGTGTGCTCTCCCTGATAAATAAAAGCCCCGCGCAGAGACTGCTTGCGCGGGGCGTGTTTTCTTTGGCCCCTGTCTTATTCCACCTTCAGAATTTGCACCGTGAAAGAGCCACCCGGGGCTTCCACTTTGACCGTTTCGCCGGCGCGGTGGTCCATCAAAGCCCGTCCCAGGGGGGATTCGTTCGAAATCCGGCCTTCGCGTGGGTTGGCCTCCGCGCGCCCGACGACGGTGTATACTTCCGCCTGATTTTCGCCTTCCTGGATGGTGACTGTCGCGCCGACCTCCACCACTTCGCGCGCCCCGCTTGCCTGAATGACACGTGCGTTGGCGAGCAAAATCTCCAGCTCCTGGATGCGCCCTTCGACGAAGGCCTGCTCGTTCTTGGCAGCTTCGTATTCGGCGTCCAGGTCGACGCCCATATCACCGCCATCTTCCATCGCCTCGCGCAGGCGGTGGGCGACCTCCTGGCGTTTTACCGTCCGGAGGTGTTCAAGTTCCTCTTGCAGTCTTTGGAAACCTTCACGGGTCAGGAATGAAGGAGGCATGATCTTATTCTAATCCCTATCCTATCAGAAAAATTACTCCCCAGAATGATCTCCAGGGAACACCAGGCTGTTTTGGGAAAAATGAGCGCGGCGTCTTGGAAATGCACATTCGCCTTTCCACCGCCGCGGGCGGATTTTAACACAAATCTTACCACAGTGCAAGGATTAGAGCATGAACATGCGTTCTACAAGCGTTGCCACAAGCGGACACCCCCCACCTGCCGGCAGTATGCGCTTATTTCCGCACGCATGCTATGTTGATCCGGCCAAAAGGTGCTGATCTGCGAGGTGTTCAGGGCGATCGCTTCGATCCATGCCTCTAGACCACGCTCCGAAACCAAAAAGATTGTCGCTTGCATGCCGGAGATGGCCCCTTCCAGTGCCTCACCTGCTTCCAGAACATAAGGGGCGTCTGCGTAATACCACAACGGACCTCCCAGACCCTCGGCTATAGCCCGCACCAGGCGGTGATCCACGTGCCCGCCCACGGTCAGCGGGCAAACAAGGTTGGCCATCGACGGCAAGATAGGGGACAGCTCGCGCTGCAGATCGACCACCAATCCGGCCTCGACCGGGTGCAGCGGGCCGAAAAGGGCCGCCTCAGAAGTATACAATGGGCTGCCATCACCGGGGTCAAGGCGATAGATGCAATCCGGGATCGAGAAATGCTTTGCGACAGCGCCCATCCGCTGGCAGGCGCGCATGTCTTCGGCGCGGCGGGCGGCAGCAGCCTCCTGGCTTATACCCCAACGAGCGTGCAAACTCCCGGCAAAGTCGGAGAGCCGGCCAGACGGCGGATCGCCAGCACAAATGGTCAATACTGTCACCCGTTCTCCGGCAGCAGCCTGTTCCCAGACCAACCCCCCACACGAGAGAGCAACGTCATCTAAATGGGGACTTAGATAGATCCAATCCACAGGATAATTTTTACCACAAAACCCTAATATAAGGGCACGGTGGGAGAAATACAGAACAGGAGTGGACAAAAATCAGCCGCACCCCTACTTGCCACTCCCGCCTGCCGGTGTTATCATCTATCCGCAGGCAGCGCACCTTATGGTCTCTGATCCAACCGCCCGTAACCGTCTCCGCTTTATCCTGGCCATTATTACCCTGGCTACCCTCCCCTGCTACTGCCTGGGCTTGATCGCAGTCCGCCTGGCTCCAGAGCGCGGCCTGGTCCCGACGCCCACGCTCACCTGGACCATCACCGCCTCCCCAACCGGCACCCTTTCGCCAACTGCCACCTTCACTGCTTCCCCTACAACCACATCCACCTTCACCCCCACTGGGACCGCCACGACCACCCAGACTCCCACCTCAACGCAGACGCCTACCGTGAGCGCTTCCCCAACTCCCTCGGCCACCCAGACACCAAAACCGACGGATACTCCGCAACTCACCGCGACGGCAACCTCTTCACCAACATCGACCAACACTCCAACCCCCACCAAGACGAGTGAGGTTCCACCCACTTCTACCGAAGTCCCTGGCTCTACGCCGCCGTCCCCATAACATCTTGGCCGAGTCACACCAACGTATACCCTCCCCCACTATGACCGAATTGCTCTCACTTCTCAAATCCTTGATCTCCGCCCCAGGCCTCTCCGGGCACGAAGCGCCGATCCGCAGCCTGATCGAGGCAGCCTGGCGCCCTCTCGCCGACGAGGTGAGCATCAGCCGGTTGGGCAGCCTGCACGCGCTGAAACGCGGCACTGCGCCAGAACCGCGCCCGAGCATCCTCCTGGCCGCCCACATGGACGCCATTGGTCTGATGGTCACTGGACTGGTGGAGGGCTTCCTGCGCGTGACCGAAGTGGGTGGGTTGGACGGGCGCGTCTTGCCCGGTCAGCTGGTTACCGTTCACGGGCGGGAAGACCTGCCTGGGATCATAGTCCTGCCCCCCGCCCATCTGTTGCCCCCCGAAGGGCACGAAGGCTCAGTAGCGATCAATTATCTGCTGGTTGATACCGGCCTGCATCCCAATCAAATGAAAGATTTGGTCCGGGTCGGCGATTTGATCTCCTTCGCCCAGCAACCGCTGGAGTTAAGGGGTGAGACTTTGGCCGGCCATTCTCTGGACAACCGGGCTTCGGTCGCGGCGGTCACACATTGCTTGCAGGAATTAAAGGGCCGCACCCATGCCTGGGATGTGTGGGTGGTTGCCACTGCCCAGGAAGAAGAGACCCTGGGCGGGGCGAAGACCTCCGCCTACCAGCTGCGTCCACAATTAGCTGTAGCGATTGATGTAACCTGGGGCCGAGGACCAAACACCCCGGATTACAAGACCTTTCCGCTGGGTAAGGGTCCGACGCTCGGCTGGGGCCCTAACATCCACCCCGGCCTGCACCGGGCCTTTAAAGAGCTGGCCGACCAGCTTGAGATCCCCAACGCAGTAGAGGTCATGCCGCTCCACTCCGGTACAGACGCCATCACCCTGCAGGTGGTTGCAGAAGGCATCCCAACTATGGTGATCGGTATCCCTCTGCGTTACATGCACACGCCGGTGGAAGTGGTCGCGTTGAAGGACATCACCCGCGCCGGCCATCTGCTCGCCGAGTTCATCGCACAGCTGGGGGTCGACTTCATCGATAAATTGACTTGGGATGAAAAAAGATGACCACCAAGACCGATCCGAAAACGACCCGATCCCGCATTGGCCCGGCGCAGATTAGACTGTTGGAACGCCTGTGCAATGCCTGTGCTGTCTCGGGTGACGAGGGGGAGGTGCGTGCCATTGTGCTGGAGCAAGTCCGCCCCCATGCCACACAGGTGAAAATCGACGCATTGGGGAACGTCCTGGTGACCCGTCCAGGGCAAGCAGGTAGCGGGGATACCCAGAAGCGGCTGCAGGTGTTGCTGGCCGCCCACATGGACGAAGTGGGGTTTATGATCACTTCGGATGAGGGAGACGGTATCTTTCGCTTTGAGACCGTCGGTGGACTGGACGAACGCCAGCTGGTTGGCAAGCCAGTTTGGGTCGGCCGTGAACACGTTCCTGGAGTGATCGGGGCCAGGCCGATCCACCTGACCACCCCCGACGAACGCAAGCGCACCATCCCATTGGACTCGCTGCGCATCGACATTGGATTGGGTGGCAATTCCAAAGTCAAGGTTGGCGACCGGGCGGTGTTCGCCACCACTTTTGCTCGCCTCGGCCCAAGTCTGAGGGGCAAAGCCCTCGATGACCGCTTGGGCGTGGCCACCCTGATCGAGCTGGTCAAGCTCGCCCCACCAAACCTGGATTTGCTGGCTGCCTTCACTGTCCAGGAAGAGGTCGGCCTGCGAGGGGCACGCGTGGCAGGCTTTACCTTTCATCCGGACCTGGCGATCGCCATCGACGCCACCCCCGCCTTAGACCTGCCCAGTTGGGAGGAGAGCGCCGGCCAGCCCCTGGAAAATACGCAATACAGGACGCGTTTGGACGGCGGCCCCGCGATCTACATCGCCGATGGTGGCACATTGAGCGACCCTCGCCTGGTACGCCACCTGGTGGATACCGCCGAGTCCTTGAAAATTCCCTACCAGTTCCGCCAGCCGGGAAGCGGCGGCACCGACGCCGGCGCTATCCATCTTTCCAGAGAGGGCATCCCCAGCATCTCAGTCTCCGTGCCCGAGCGCTACGCCCATACCGCCGCCGGCCTGGTCCGCCTTTCCGATTGGCAAAATACTTTCGCTCTGCTGCACGCCGGCCTTTCCCGGATGACGCCGGACATCCTTTCAACTGACCGCTGATCGCTGGTTGTTATCTTACAATTATTAATTCGCAGATGGAGCCTCTATGAAATCCTTGATCCAAAAGCTCGTCGAAACCACCGGACCCTCCGGCTATGAATCCCAAATTCGCGCCGTCATTCGCGCCGAGGTCGAAGCATACGCTGACCAGGTTCACGTTGACGCCCTGGGGAATCTGATCATCACTCGGGGTCAGCTCAATCCCGGCGGTCAGAAAGTCATGCTCGCTGCCCACATGGACGAGATCGGCCTGATCGCCACCCACGTGGACGAGAACGGTTTCGTCCGTTTTACAACCATAGGCGGCGTCCAGCGCAAGTATTGCAGCGGCGGGCGTGTATGCTTTTTCAACGGTACCCCCGGGGTGATCGGTCTCGAGCAACTGGAGGATCAAAACAAGCTGCCTACCTTCGAGCAGATGTATATCGACGTCGGCGCAGCCAATCGCGCCGAATGTCCGCTGCGCGTCGGCGATATGGCTACCTTTGATCGCCCTTTCGCCGACTTCGGGGATCGCCTGGTCTCAAAAGCGATGGATGACCGCATTGGGGTGGCCGTGCTGATCGAAACCCTGCGGCAGATGGGCGCCAGCCCCAACCAGGTCTTCTTCGTCTTCAGCGTGCAGGAAGAGGTTGGCCTGCGCGGCGCCACCACAGCGGCCTTCGGCCTGGACCCAGATATCGGCATCGCCGTGGACGTCACCGGTTCCGGTGACACACCCAAGGGACTAAAAATGAGCGTAGCGCTAGGCAAAGGTCCGGCAATAAAGGTGCGCGATGGTGGCATGCTCTCCGACCCGCGCATCGTAGACTGGATGGTACACACGGCCAATAACGCCCAGATCCCCTACCAGATCGAAGTTCTGGAGAACGGGACGACGGATGCCCGCGCCATTCAACTGACCCGCGCCGGCGTGCCGGTTGGCTGTGTCTCCATCCCCTGCCGCTATATTCACGCCCCTTCGGAAATGGTCGATTACAATGATGTACAAAACGCCGTACGCCTGCTCCTGGCGCTGGTCAGCCAGCCAGTGCAATTCGGCTAATGCACAATCAACGCAGGTTTTAACGATTCGTCGTATCGAATTTATTCGTCCTGCGGCGAGCCAGAGCGACCGATGAAACCATACCTCCTGGTACTGCTCCTTCTTTCCCTGATCTGTTTCGCCTGCGCTGGACCCCTGGTACCAGGGAAAACTCCAGCACCAGAAGCCTCGCCAACGCCTGAAAGCAAAGCAACGCTCACAGCCTTGCCGACGGTGGAGACGACACGTTCCCCGGAAAGACCGACTACTTTACGGATCTGGCTGCCCCCACAGTTCGATCCGGCGGATGGCTCCTCCGCTGGCGATCTGCTTCAGGCGCGTCTGGTCGAATTCTCTGGGCTACATCACGGCGTGCGGATCGAGGCGCGGGTGAAGGCCTTGAATGGCCCCGGTGGACTGCTCGATTCTTTGAGCGCCGCCAACGCCGCCGCGCCTCTGGCTATGCCTGACCTGATCCTGCTGCCCCGCGCCTTGTTAGAAACTGCTGCCCTCAAAGGCCTCTTGTATCCCGTCGATGGGCTGGCCACCACCCTGAACGAAGACGATTGGTTCGCCTACGCCCAACAGCTCGCCCGCTTACAGAACAGCACCTTCGGCCTGCCATTCGCTGGCGATAGCCTGGTCTTGCTCTACCGCCCGATCGATATCGATCCGCCGCCTAAAGATTGGCCAACGGCATTGACTCTCAGCCAACCAATGATCTTCCCGGCGGCGAACGACCAGGCGCTGTTCACCCTGGCGCAATACCTGGCCACCGGCGCATCCATTCAGGACGCCGAGGGCCGCCCGGTGCTGGATTCCAGCACTTTACAGGAAGTACTCACCTTCTATCAGGAGGCTGAGACAACCGGTCTGATGCCTTTCTGGCTCACTCAATTTGCAACCGACGACCAGGCCTGGGAAGCTTATACCGAGAACCAATCCAACATGATCGTCACCTGGACCTCGCGCTACCTGCGGGACCTACCAGGAGATACCTCAGCGACCGCCATCCCCACCTTGGCTGGCGAAACGTTCACATTGGCGGACGGCTGGGTGTGGGCGCTTTCCGCCCCGCAGAGCGAACGCCAGGCTTTGGGCGTCGCCCTGGCCGAATTTCTCACCGGCGGGGATTTCCTTGCTCGTTGGACCGCCGCAGCTGGCTACCTGCCCCCCCGCGCTTCCGCGCTGGCCGGTTGGTCGAACACCACGCTGCGGAGACTGGTTAATCTCGTCGTTCCGTCCGCGCAGATCTTCCCCGCCAACGACATGCTGGCCGTAATCGGTCCAGCCCTGCAAAAGGCTACCGTCGAGGTGTTGAAAGAACAAACTGACCCCAAGACGGCCGCTCAACAGGCGCTTGACAGCCTGGCCGCTCCTTGATGGCCGGTTGACGAATCCCACGGGCAGTGTTATTATGCAACCCGGAGACACCCAGTATGCAAGCTGACCAGCTCCCCGAGGAGCTCTCCAGCACAACCGGAGAGCAAACTCGGAATAATTCAATCGGCGACCCGATAGCGGCCTCGGCAGCAGATACAGCGACAGAACCGGCTGGTGAGAGCCGTGTTTTGTTCCTTTTGGAAAGACTCTCCCACCTCGGTCTGGCCGATTCTGCGCTACGCATTGGCACCCACATGCTTTCGATCGCCGCAGTACTGCTCGTCGTCTGGCTGATGCGCGAGTTTTACTTGCATACCCAAACCAACAATGTCCCTCGTCAGGCTGTCCTGGCAGCTGCCCTACCCACCTCCACGCCCACCACGGCGCCCCCTGAATTGCCTCCACTGGTATCGACTGGAGACATTTACCTCTCAGGGATACCCCGCCTGATCATGGTCCATACTACCATCCCCACCCGCCCTCGCACCGAAGTGATCCCTTACGAAGTACAGAAGGGTGACACCGTCTTCGGGATCGCCGAAAAATTCGGGCTTAAACCTGAAACCATCCTGTGGGGGAATTACGATGTCCTGGCCGACAACCCGCACGCGCTCTCCGCTGGGCAGAAGCTAAACATCTTGCCAGTAGATGGGACTTTCCACAAATGGTCGGTAGGAGAAGGGTTGAACGGCGTCGCCAAGGGTTATAACGTCAAGCCAGAAGACATCATCAACTGGCCAGGCAACCACCTGACCCCCGAAACGGTCGGCAATTTTTCGAATCCAAAAATCGAACCCGGGACCTTCCTGGTCGTGCCAGGCGGCTCGCGCCAGTACGTCACCTGGAGCGCCCCGCGCATCACGCGCGACAACCCTGGGGTTGCTAAATTCATCGGTCCAGGGGCTTGCGGCACAATCATGGACGGTCCAGTCGGTATCGGCGCTTTCATCTGGCCCAGCGCCGCCCATTTCCTCTCCGGTTACGACTATTCACCGTCGACCAACCATTTCGGGATCGACATCGACGGCAATCTGGGTGAAGCGATGTGGGCTTCGGACAATGGGGTGGTGGTTTACGCCGGCTGGAACAACTTTGGCTATGGTAATATGGTGGTCATCGACCACGGCAATGGCTGGCAAACTGCTTACGCCCACATGGACGTGGTCGGCGTGGTCTGCGGACAAGGCGTTTTCCAGGGAACGCCAATTGGCACAATCGGCAGTACTGGCAAGTCCAGTGGCCCCCACATCCACTTCGAAATGCTGCACGACAATTACGGCAAGGTCAACCCCTGGGACTTCTTGCCGTAGGATTATCCCAAGCGGGTTGCCAGAAACGGCACTAACATCTCGTCGGGGGACAGGCCGCCGTGGCGGCCATACAGGTGATCGTCTTTATTCGCCCACCACAAATAAGCGTTCCCCCGTGCCAGCACTAACAGGTCGCCCAGGCGGTCGCGCAGCCGAGGGTGGGGCTTTCCCGGCCCGAACAGCCCGGCGCTAACGGCGAATACCGGGTCCAGAAACACAAATTGATTCGGCCATGTCCGCTCGATATACTCGCGCACCGCCTCCCCCTGGCCAGGACGCAGGTAGAGGTACATCAGCCGGTTTTCGCCGGTCGGCAGGATGTGCAGGCGACGCACCAGGCTGGGATGGTTGCGCAGGTCGTAGTGTGGGTCGGGTTGGGTAGCGACCTGTCCATGGTCAGCGACCAGGATAAACAAAGTGTCCGCACGCTCCGCGCCGTTCAGGCGCTCCAAGAATAGCCGTTCGAATGCAGCCGTGAAACTGACGAACTCCTCGACCGTGCGTTCGTCGTCCGGGCCGTACAAGTGAGAGAAATGATCTACCTCGCCCCAATAGACCCAAAAGTAGTTCCTATCGCGCGCATGACTTTCAAAAATCTTGCGCAGGTTGACCCACAGGTCGGCAGGGGTGTTGAAGGTGCTCACTTCCGCGTTCCGAAACAACATCTGGGATAGTCCGGAACGGCCAATGCTTTGGTGCTGGAAGGCATAGGCCTGAACCCCGTAGCTCGCCAGGTGAGTATCAAGGGTCTGCAGTTTCATGAAGTTCTCTGGGGTGAATCCAGCCCGTTTCAGGCTGCCGACGTCGCCCTGGAAGCTGATCGGAGCGTGTAAGATCGTGTTGGCTACCACGCCGTATTCTTTCAGCCACAGCTCATAGCCAGCGATACCGTGCTCAGCAGCGCTGCGCCCCGTCCACAGGCTGGTCAGGGCAGCGGAGGTGGTGCTGGGTGTGATCGAGGTCAATGGAGCCAGCAGCCCACCCTCGGCCAACTTACCCCACACAGGGGTGGTCCCATTGGCAACCCAGCGCTTTAACCTGTGCAGAGACAAGGCGTCCATCAGCACCAGCAGGACATGCCGCACCTCATCTCCGATCCGGGCGGTGAGCTCTGGGAGCAATGGGGTGGCTCCCATCTCTGGCACGCCCAGCCAGCGGCAGATGCTGGCCGGGATATTCATCACGGACCGCCCGGTGTAATCCGGGTAAAGGAACCCTTCTCCCAGGTCGAGGCCTGGCAGGCGGTGAGTCTGTAAATGCGGCAGAAGTTCTGGGGTCAGGTCAGGCATCCGGTTTCCTCCGGCGAGCTCCAAGGAGGGTTTGATATAATGGCAAGACATTCGCTGGCGTCACCAGGAACGGTGCGCCAATCTTACCGTAATTTCGAAGTTTACTCCAGAAATGCGATCTCCTTTTTCGAATGTTGTCCTAATGCTGGTTCTAACCTTGGCAGCCTGCGAGGCGACGCCCACCATCACGCCTGCCCAAGGAACCCAAAGCACGGTCTTAACCAGCACCCCGGCCGCAACAGATTTTCCACCGCCTACAAGCGAAGCGACCGCCACGCCGGCACCGGTCTCCGTGATCGAGGTAGATGCGAAGACGCTGGGTGGTGTGAAGGTGACGTTTTGGAACGCCTGGTCTGGTCCAGCCGGGGAAGCCATCCAATCCCTGCTCGAGGCATTCAACGCCGAAAACGAGTACGGCATAGTAGTCGAAAGCACCTATCAGGGCAACTACAACGATCTCTACGATCAGATCGATGCAGCGATTCTGGCCGGCGATCCACCCAGTCTGGCGGTGGGTTACAGCTACCAGATCCAGGAGTGGGATGCTAGCCAGGGAATTGTGGCTGACCTGGAGCCATACGTAAATGACCCTCAATGGGGGATAAGCCCCACACAGCAGGCTGACTTCAACCCCACTTTTTGGGAGCAGGAGGTCATTAATAGCAAACAGACCGGCTTCCCCGCCCAGCGCTCGGCGCAGTTGATCTTCTACAACACCACCTGGGCCAGTGAACTGGGCTTCGCTGCGCCGCCAAGCACACCCGAAGAATTTAAGCAGCAGGCCTGCTCCGCAGCCCAGGCTAATAAAACCGACACCGACCTGCAGAATGACGGCACGGGTGGCTGGGTCGTGAGCACGACACCCTCTGCCGTATTAAGCTGGATTTACGCTTTTGGGGGCGAGGGAATCGACCCACAGAGGTCCGGCTACCGCTTTAACACACCCCAAACGGAAGCGGCTCTGACCTACTTGAAAGAACTGTACGACGCCGGTTGCGCCTGGCTATCAGCGGGCGACTATCCGGACGAGGAGTTTGCTGCACGCCGGGCGTTATTTGTCACCGGTTCGCTGGCCGATCTCTCCTTCCAAACAACGGCTTTTGAACGCGCCGGCAATGCTGACCGATGGACCGTGCTCGCTTTTCCCTCGCCACGGAAACAACCTGTCATCGATATCTATGGGCCTTCGTTCGTCTTATTCGAGGCGACGGTGGAGGAAAAATTAGCTGCCTGGCTGGTGGTCAAATGGCTGACTTCCCCAGAAAATCAAGCCAGGTTTATTGCCGCCAGCGGAACGTACCCCATTCGTGCTTCCACGCTGGATCACTTAGAAGAATACGCCGCTAAACACCCCCAATGGTCGGCCGCCCTGGAGCTCCTGCCTTTTGCCCAGAGCGAGCCGGGCTACGCCTCCTGGAGCGTGGTGCGCTGGGTGGTGAGCGAAGTCGGCACCCAGGTCTTCCGCTATTACTTCACCGCCGATCGCATCCCAGCCACCCTGGAGCTGATGGACGAGACAGCCGCCGAGCTGCACGCTCGGAGTGGCGAGTAACTCAAGAAATCAGGCTCCACCATGACCGAATTCCCCCTCGTGACCATCTATAGCGACGGCGCGTGTGACCAGAACCCCGGGCCAGGCGGCTGGGCTGCCCTTTTACGGTATGGGAAGCATGAGGAGGTGCTCACCGGCTCCGAATCTGAGACCACCAACAACCGCATGGAGCTGACCGCTGCTATCCAGGCGCTTACGGCCTTGAAACAGCCCAGCCAGGTCGTCTTCTACACCGATTCGGAATACTTGCGGCGCGGCATCACCGAATGGCTGCCGCGCTGGCGGGCGCGGGACTGGCGGCGCAAGGGGGGCGCCCTGGCGAACGTTGACCTGTGGCAAGCCCTGGACGCCGCAGTCCAACCCCACAGCATCGAGTGGCACTGGGTGCGCAGCCATGCCGGCGACCGTCACAATCAGCGCGTGGATCGCATAGCGAAGAAAGCTATCCTACAAAGATAGAGTTACTTTTTCCCCGACGCAGTTTCTCTTTCTTTCCGCACGGATTGCATTCACAGAAATCCATGCTATGATCAGGATCGAAGAATAAACCTTTACCTCTAGAAACCACCGGCTAGGGATTTGATGGCGCTCGAACCTGTTCTGACCACCAAACTCTACTTCCCGCCGCAACGCCCCAACCTCCTCCCCCTCCCCC
>Ga0209431_10003437_pt1 | contig 12585 bp, 8 predicted proteins | sample RifCSP13_3_FD_184021 | JGI IMG/M metagenome (GOLD analysis project Ga0209431, IMG submission 184021) | Soil microbial communities from Rifle, Colorado - Rifle CSP2_sed 13_3 (SPAdes) (version 2) | ecosystem: Environmental > Terrestrial > Deep subsurface > Rock core/Sediment | place: Rifle...
CGACTACGACCGGCCGGGCGATCGTACACGAACGTGTCCGTCAGGCACTTGGCGATGCGGCCACTCAGGCCATAACCCCGCATACCTTCCGCCACTATTTCGTCACCACCGTTCTCCGGGCGTCCGGCGGCAACCTCAAACTCGCCCAGGAGTTGGCCCGTCATCGGAATATCGCCGTGACTCAGCGTTACGCCCATCTGTCTGACGACGAGCTTGATCGCGGTTACTACGAGATCTTTGATACTTGAGGGACCTCGACCGTCCTGCATGCTGAGATCATCTCCGGTCCCACCGAGAGAGGGACCACGCTATCAAATAGAACGGCTGTTCTCCCGGGCTCCAGGAAGATCCCCATCGCCGCTCAATGGACTTGCACAGGCCTTTCGAAGGTCGCCTGGCCCAAGCCTTCCCCGGTTCGAATCCGTCCCCGTATGCGGCCTCCGGCCAGGCGCGCCCAGGCGCTTGTAGGTTGATCTGAAGGTCCTCCGGCCATTCTATTGTGCAAGAATCAGGTCGAAAAGGATCACTCGATGGAGGCGCAATCCTGATGGAAACAGACCTTCTCATTCGAGATCTGAGGACGGCCACCACACCTCGAGCCGAGGCCCTGACACACACACTGAGCCAGCTCACGAGCCCGACCCTTGACTTTTTCTGGACGGCTATCGTTGATTATGACGGCTTCATCCTGGCCAGCTATCCTTTCGGGACCGAGCTGGAGGCCGACCACATCCTGGCGGCCTCAGCCCACCTGCTCCGCGTTGGCGAGCGCGTGAGCCAGGAAATCGAAGTTGGTAAGTGGCGCTACTCGTTGATCGCCGGCGGCGATGTCCAGGTCATGGTCGTCGCCCTCAACCGAGAATGCGTCCTCTCAGTGGTAATGAGCCCAACAGCATCGTTGGATACCGCCTTCGCCGCGATCAGAGCGATCGCCCCTGATCTGATCCGCGATCTTGACATCGCCCGACGGAAACATACCGACCTCAACAGTCTCATCTGGGAACCCAGACAACTGCAGGCGGCCTGCGCGTAACCCCAATCGCTTCTTGTTCATCCATCGAATGAAGAGGCGTGGTTCATCCGGAACCACGCCTTGTTGTTTTCCTTCGAATGACCCCCACGATCCTCAGGCGGATCAGGGGGTCTTTCCCAGAGACTCCGCCAAGACCTCGATCGGGTGGGCGACGGCATAGCCGGTCCCGTCGTGGATCTGGGTCCGGCAGGAGGTCCCGGCCGCGACGACCTTTGCGCCGGATCCGGCGGCGTCCCGGACGGCCGGAAAGAGCTTCATGCCTCCGATTTGCATCGACAAGGGGTAGTGCTCGGCCTCGTATCCGAACGATCCGGCCATCCCACAGCATCCCGAATCGATCTCTTCCACCTTCTCGGCGGCAGCCTGAAGCATCTCCAACATCGGCTGGCTGCCCACGAGCGCTTTCGCGTGGCAGTGCCCGTGAAAGAGAATCCGCCCCACCCTGCCCTCGACGGCGAGCCGGTCGAGCGGCCTTTCGCCTCCACCATCGGGCTCGGTCAGGTATTCCTCGATCAGCTTCGCGGCCGAGGCGACCACCTCCGCTCGCGGATCACTCGGGCAGAGCTCCAGGTATTCGTCCCTCAGCATGAGCAGACACGAAGGCTCGAGTCCGACGATGGGGACACTTTCTCTTGCGAATGGGAAAAGCGCGGCGATATTCGCCGTCGCAGCTTGCCGCGCTCTATCAAGCAGTCCTTTCGAGACCATCGGCCTACCGCAACACCCTTGCCTCGGGACAATCTCGACCGCGCAACCGGCCGCCTCCAGCACGCTCAACGCGGCCAGGCCGATCTCGGGGGAGTTCGTGTCGGTGAAGGTGTCCACGAACAGTACGACTCGTTGGGCAACTCGACCCCCGGCCTTGGCTGGCTGAGCCCGTCTGCGGAAGGGCTGCGAAGTGAACCGTGGCAATGTCCGCTGGCTGGAGATCCCGATGGTCTTCTCCATCAACCAACGCACTGGTCGGGCGCCGAGGGCTGCGTTCATCGGCCCGGCGATAGGAACCATCAACTTGGAGAAGGATGCAATCTCCCCGAATACCCGGCTCCGAAGCGGCACCCCGTGCTCGGCTTGATAGAGGTGAAGGAACTCCGCTTTCACTCGGGCCATATCGACGGCCGTCGGGCATTCGGCCTTGCAGCCTTTGCACTCCAGGCAAAGGTCGAGCACGTCATACATCTCCTTGCTTGTCAGGGCACTTGAGGGGAGCAGACCGGATAAGGCCGCGCGCAGTGCATTAGCTCGACCGCGAGTCGAGTGCATTTCCTCCCGCGTCGCCTGGTAGGAAGGGCACATGACGCCGTCCGCCTTTCGGCAGATCCCCAGACCGCTGCAGTTCTCCACAGCGTGCGCGAGGTCCCCCTCCCTACGGTAGGCGAAGGTAGTGGTGACCGGAACGGTCGCATAGGCCGGACCGTAGCGCAGGTCGCGATCGATCCCGTGTCCATCATGCCCGTCGCCCATCACGACCACTTTGCCGGGGTTCATCCGGCCTTCTGGGTCGAAGGCCCGCTTCAGCTTGCGGAACGCGTCCGTCAGGTCCTCTCCAAAGAGACGCGGATTGAACTCGGTGTGTGACAATCCATCACCATGTTCACCTGTGACCGCCCCTTTCATCTCGATTGCCAAATCGACGGCCGCATCGGCGATCGCCCGCACCTGGCGGACTCCCTCCCGTGTCTTGAGGTTGATCATTGGCCGGAGATGAAGACATCCGGCCGAGGCATGGGCGTACCACTCACCGTACGTTCCATGTTCGGCGATGACCTTCTCCATCCGGCGGACGTACAACCCCAGGTATTCGACCGGGACAGCCACATCTTCGATGAAGGTGACCGGCTTCGTATCGCCGGCGATCGAGAGCAGGAGTCCCAGGCCGGCCTTCCGCACGGCCCACAGATCGGCCTGCGCTTCCGGCGTCTCGAGAATCGACCCAGGCACAGGCAACGCGCGCGCGGCAGATTTCACCGCCGCCGGGTCATCGCCGGCGTACTCGACGACGATCAGCGCCTGAGGATCTCCCTCCACGAAGCCGAGTCTCCGGGCATAGCCGGGTATCTGGCGCGCGCGCTCGATCATCGCCCGCGGGATCAGCTCGATTGCCGCCGGATCGGTTTCCAGCATCGCTGGCACTGCGTCACAGGCCTCGGCCGTCTCATCGAAGGAGAGAATCGCCAGTATCGTGTGACGCGGTTTGGGTACTAACCGGATGGTTGCCCGGTAGACGACGGCCAGAGTCCCCTCCGATCCGCTCATGACAGGTGCCAGATTGAATCCGGTCTGCGGTGGATAGACATCGTCACCGAGGTACCAGGCGGGCGGGCTTGTTGCTGCGAACCTGGTCAGGTAGTGCAGGCTATATCCGGAGGCGCGGCGCCAGGTTCGAGGCCAGTGGGTCCGAATCGCTTCGGCGTAGTCCCGGCGGATCTCGGTTGCTGCCCGATATACCTGGCCTTCCAGGCCCGGGGCAGAACACCTGGACTGGGCCTCTTCTAGGGAGATCCCCGCGAAGTGAGCGCGCGTGCCATCCGAGAAGACGACATCTGCCGCAAGAAGGTGGTCCCCGGTCATCCCATAGCGGATCGAGTGAGCCCCGGTGGCGTTGTTGCCAATCATGCCGCCGAATGTCGCCCGGTCTCCGGAGGCCGGGTCCGGGCCGAACATCAATCCCTCGCGACCGGCGGCGGCGTTGAGTGAGGCGAAGACCACGCCGGGGCCGACTTCCGCAACTTGCTCTTCCCGATCGATGCGGTGGATCTGGTTGAGGTAGCGGGTACAGTCCAGGATCAATGCCCGGCCAACTGCCTGGCCGCCAAGGCTAGTCCCAGCCCCGCGTGGCAGGACCGGCACGCCGAATTCAGCCGCGGTCTCGAGAACGGCTGAGAGGTCATCCGCCGAACGTGGGAGCACGACTCCCAGGGGCTCGATCAGGTGGTTCGAGGCGTCGGTGCTGTAGAGCGCCCGCGTGAATGGGTCGAAGCGGACCTCTCCAGCGAGCCGCGCCTCCAAGCTCCTCTGCAATTCGCGGAAATCGTACATCTCAGGGGTTCTCATTTCACATCCCTTCGGGACAGTGATACGGCGACGGAGGGGAGCCTCAAATCAACCCGATTGAGCTCGAACTCCCCTTCATTTGCCCCTGCTGTGCCCACTAACAGTCCCGCTAGGCCCAAGGCCTGCCGGGGGGGAGACTCCCCGGGGACCCCTGACGACGGGATCAGATTCCCCCCAGTGGAGAGCTGTCGTCTCCATTACGGTCAAAGCAATCAGTGGAGCGGTCCAAACCATGTATTGGTTGAAAAGGACGGAATTGAAGTCCAGGAACACGAGCATCACCAGAAGTGCAGTCGCATAATAGGAGAGTCGACCCTTCCATGTGATCCAGTAGATCAAGAGCATCAGCCCGAGCATGGGCAGTTTGGCGGCGTTTCCGACCCAGCCTAGAAGTGCATCCAACGAGAGCGCACCCATGTGTGTACCGGGCAGACGGGCGACCGAAAACCAGAGTGAACTGAAGAATCCTAGAGGGTCGAGAGCGATGAAAGGAAGTGAGGCCAAGAACGGAATCGTCCCGATCGCCAGTGCACCGATGACAAGTTGTCTGAGACGGCCCTCGTCGCTCGATCGCCATGCCCATATGAGATAGACTGGGATGAGGAGAATGGCTACATGTTTGACCGCTAATGATAGGCCAAACAGCAGATAGGAGGCGAGGCGGTTGCGCGGCAGCAGACCCAGCGATATCACGAGGAGGAACACGGGGATGAAGTCGAACTGGAATACTGTAGTCACATACAGCGTCCAACGATTGAAGAGCCAGAGTAGGGATGCGAAGATCCCCAACATCCTACTACCGTAGACGAAGTAGCCGGCATGGAAGAGACTGTAGGCGACGGCGAGATTGAAGAGGAGGAAGATACCTTGCCAGACGTCGAGCCAAAGGCTGAACTCTCGGAGCCCGAGGCGTTGAGTCGCCCATGAACCGTAGTACATGATCGGCAGATACGTGGGCAGCATCGATTTTCCGCCCGAGGCTTCCAAGCTGGTAATCCTGGTGTACGGGTTAACCCCGTTCAGCAGATTCTGCCCCTCAAGATACACCGCGTAGATGTCCTGTTGTTCGATGGGGGTCCCGATTTGATCGCTGGCCGAGTAGGTTTTGACGGTGCTCAGGTCCATATTCCCCAGGTGCATGTGGACGACCGCCCCCAAGAGGAGTACACCATTGATCGTCAACAGGGACACGCGATGAGCGTGCATGTACGCGATCCAGGCTGGTTGGTAATGAACCCGGATGAAGAGCAAGCTCGATGCGCACAGCAAGGCAAACCATAGGCTCCAGGGGGCGAGCCGTACAAGATAACTCCGGTGTAACGGGTCTATAGCCGTGAAGGAAACGAATTGCAGGTAGCATCCTGTCAAGAACCCAGCCATCAATACCGATGACACGGCCGTCAGGTATCTATCAGATCCGACGTAGTCCCCTATCCACCCGTCAAGGCGTTCTCGCCAAGCAGCATCTCTGGAGGACCTGACAGCCAATCCGGCGAAAAAGAGGGTCAGACCGAGGCCCGCGGCGATCATCGCCATGCGAGTGATCGATCGCCCTAAGAGCCATGCGTTTTCCGGATCAGAAGGGACAAGCGCCAACAGCGTCATGCTGATGATCCCCTCAGCGGCAGCGCATGCGAAATAGACTCCCAAAGAAAACTGGCGTCTCATGGGCAAAGGACACGTCTTGGGATACTCATCTCTCGCGCGGGTGCTTCGTGTATTGGCCAATAGCAACGAACCCTGCTGCCGGAGCGGTGCATCAGACGGACTAATTCCATGAGGACGGATCAAGAAACGTCGACTGGCTCGATCTGCCGGCGGCGTCGATTCGGATTCCAGACCACTCTCCTAGTGGGCTCCTAATCGCCGGGGGTTTCGACTGGGCTCGCGGTTTCGACTGCCAGATATCGACGGAATTCGGACAGCAAGCGGTTCGGGAGGCGACCTTCGATCAGCACTTGCTCGCGTTCATGCTCGATTCGTTCGACAAGTCCCTGCTCATGAAACAAGCTGATCAAACGCCCATCCCGGTATGGTACCCGGACGACAACCGGCGACATGCTCTCGAACAACTCATGCTCCAGGGCCGCCTTGAGAGAGGTGATCCCATCACCCTTGAGAGCGGAGATAGGGACGGCCCGTTCGAAATCATCTACATCGGCCAGGGCGGCTTCAGAGTCCGGGAGACGATCGATCTTGTTCAGCGCGGTGACCATGGGGATGTCAGTTACGCCAATCTCCTCCAGGGCGAGGCGTACTGCCTCAGCCTGCGCCCGGGCGTTGGGATGCGTGATATCGACCACATGCAGGAGGAGTTCCGCCTCGGCGATCTCTTCCAGCGTGGCCCGGAATGCGGCGACGAGGGTCGTGGGCAGCTTCTGGATGAAGCCGACGGTGTCTGTGACCAGGACCTGGTGTCCCCCGGGAAGCTCCACCCGGCGCGTCGTCGGGTCGAGTGTTGCGAAGAGCTGATCAGCCACTCGGACGTCGGCCCGGGCGAGAAGGTTTAGAAGGGTTGATTTTCCAGCGTTGGTGTATCCGACAATGGCTACAGTCGGCGCGTCAGCTTTTTTGCGGCGCGCTCGATAGCGCTTCCGGTGGGCGCGCACCTTTTCCAGCTCCTGCCGTAGATGGGAGATGCGGCGTCCAATCTCGCGGCGATCGACCTCGAGTTGGGTTTCTCCTGGCCCGCGCAGTCCGACGCCTCCGACTGCTCCGGCCCGGCCTCCGCCCCCGCCGGCTTGCCGCGCCAGGTGCGTCCAGGCCCGTGTCAATCGCGGGAGCCGGTACTCATACTGGGCGAGCTCGACTTGGAGCGAACCTTCGCGGCTCTGGGCGTGTTGAGCAAAGATGTCGAGAATGAGGGCGGTCCGGTCGATGATCCGGACATTTTCGTCCATCATGCGTTCCAGCTCGCGCTGGTGTCGCGGAGAAAGCTCGTCGTCGAAGATGATGACGTCCGCCAAGGTCTCCTCAGATAGCTGGCGGATCTCCTGCACCTTGCCGGAGCCCACATACGTTTTTGGATCGGGATGAGGCAAGCGTTGCGTCGCCTGACCGACGACGATTAGTCCTGCCGTGTCTGCCAGCAATGCCAGTTCTGCCAGGGAATCGGTCAGGCCCATGAGGGTTGGTGCGCCATGAAACTCAACCCCGACCAGGAAGGCGCGTTCTGCGGGGAATTCCGTGGAGACGGGTTCGCGAGGCACGCGAAGATTATACTCTTCGACTGTCCTCGACCCAAACGCCGGCGTTTCACCCGCTTGCGGAACGACCGCGGAATGCCGATCTGACGCTCAAACAAGCTTGGCGAGGCCGCTATTCCCCTAAGGATGTCGGGCACTTAGTCAGCCAGGACTGAAGCGTCCCCCCTACCTGCTCCAGGCTCGCCGGCGAGAGCTTATCCAGCGTGTCGCGCGTGGTGTGCCAGTAGGGATAGTCGAAGTCGATGATGTCGACCGAGGGAATGCCTTTGCGGACGAAGGGGATGTGGTCGTCCACCATCGTGTACTTGACAATGGGGACAAACGCCGGATAACCCAGGCTGGATCCTGTTTCCCAGATCCCCCCACGCAAACCCGGATCGGAATTGCCTTCCATGAATAGCTCGAGGTCTTCGTCTCCGACCATGTCAACGATCACGACCGCCTCAGGTGTGGTCGTCAGATGGTCGGCGAAGTAGGTCGAGCCGACGATCCACTGCCAACCGTCAAGGCCGCCGCTGTCCTCGCCGTCGAAGAACACGAGCTGCACCTGGCAACCGACGGGGTTGGACGGGAGCACCCTGCCCAGCTCGAGCAACACCCCCACGCCCGAGGCCCCGTCATTGGCTCCGGGCACCGGACCTTGGTTTGACCCTGACTCCTGGTCTGCGACCTTCCGGCTGTCGTAGTGAGCCCCAAGCAACACGACCGGTCCCTGGGTCCCCGCCAAAGTGCCGAGCAGGTTTCGCAACCCGACACCCCGATAGACGAATTCCTGGTTCTCGACCTGCCACCCGCTCCGCTCTAGCTCGGTCTGGATCAGATCTGCGGCCTGCGTGTGGGCCGAGGTCCCTGGCACCCGCGCGCCAAAGCTCGCTTGTCCCTCGGCGAACCGCATTGCCGACGATCCGTCGAACGCGATCAGTTCCGACGACGTTGGTGAGACGCCGCTGCATGCATACACCAACACCCCCAGAAATGCGAGAAGGGTGCGCATAGCCTCGTGGCCATTGGGGAAATGAGTTTGTGGGTGGATTGGCATTCGATGGTGGCTATGCGCAGTTGGCTTGAATCTCGAGCCACGCCGCGCGAATGACTTCCGCGGAGCGCGCCGCGTAGGCGCCAGCCCTCTCACGCCGATCGCGCCGGAGACCGTCCTCAAGCGAGGGCAGCAACCCCAGGTTAGCTTTCATCGGCTGGAAGTGGCTCGGCGCGGCATGTGTCACGTAGTTGCACAGCGACCCGAGCATGGTCTCGCTTGGCAGGACAACCGGTGTCTCACCCCGGGCATGGCGGGCCGCGTTGGTCCCGGCGAGCAAGCCGGTCCCGATGTTGCCGAGATATCCTTCAACCCCGGTAAGCTGCCCGGCGAAGAAGACGTCTGGCGAGCGTTGCGTCTGAAGCGTCGGCAAAAGAAGCCGGGGTGCGTTGATGAAGGTGTTCCGGTGCATCTGGCCGTACCTGGCAAAGCGGGCTCCAGCCAGGCCAGGGATCGTCCGGAATACCCGGGCCTGTTCACGGTAGGCCAGGTTCGTCTGAAAGCCGACCAGGTTGTACAGCTCTCCCGCCAGGTCGTCTTGACGAAGTTGGACGACTGCATGCGGCCTGGCTCCCGTCCGGGGATCGCGCAGCCCGACCGGCCGCATCGGCCCGAATGCCAAGGCCTCTCGCCCCCTTTCGGCAATGATCTCGACCGGCAGGCAGCCTTCGAAGAACTGGTCAGGCCCGGCTCGGACACCGGAACAGATGGCGTCCTCGAATTCACGCAGCTCGATCCGCTCGGCGGTCCGAAGCGCCTCCACGAATTGCTCGTACTCGTTTCGATCCATCGGGCAGTTCAAGTAGTCGCCGGGCAGCTCCTGCCCGCGTCCGTAGCGCGATGCCCGGAATGCGATCGAGGCATCGATCGAATCCGCCTCCACGATCGGTGAAATGGCGTCGAAGAAATACAACTGGGCTTCGCCGGTCAAGCCGACCAACTCGCTGGCCAGGTCGCTCGAGGTCAGCGGACCGGAGGCGACGATCACCACCCCCTCTCGCGGCAGACTCTTGACCTCTTCCCGCACCAGCTCGATCTGGGAATGACTCTCGACCCGGCGGGTCACCTCACTCGAAAAGACCTGACGGTCGACCGCCAGAGCACCCCCGGCCGGCACGGCCGCGGCCTTGGCGCACTCCAGGAGCTGGGAGCCCATGACCTCCAGCTCGGCCATCAAGATCCCCGAAGCCCTGTCAGCGAGCTGGGAGCCCAATGAGTTCGAACAGACAAGCTCAGCCAAATCGGATGTCTGGTGCGCACCGGTCCGGACATGGGGACGCATCTCGAACAGCCGTACCCTCAGCCCACGCCGGGCGGCCTGAAGCGCGGCCTCACTCCCCGCCAAGCCTCCTCCAATGACCGTCACGTCCGCCGGCATGGCCGAATTCTATCACGCCGCAACTGGCACGGATCTTGCACCGCCTTTGCGCACACAACCGTCTTCTTGTATACTCACCTCCCGAGGCGCCCATGCTTCAGATTCAGGATCATTCGCTCCGTCCGCTGACCACTGCCCACCTGGCTCAAACCATGAGCTTGCTGGCATTGTCCAACCTGGAGCTGCGCGACAAGGTTCTCTCCGAGCTCGCCGAGAACCCCGCGCTGGAACTCCTCGAAGACCGCGTTTGCCCCGGCTGCCACCGGCGCCTCCAGGCCGACGCGCCGTGTCCTGTATGCAGCCTGCAGACCGGGCCCGACGAGCCGATCGTCTTCCTGTCTCCGCGCGACGCGGCCTCCCCGCCTCAAGTTTCAGGCGTCGGCGGCGAACAGCCCGAACAGGACGTGGCCGCACCCGAAGATCTTGCGCTGCATATGCTCCAGCAGCTGGCCTCTGACCTCCTCCCCGCGGATCGCTATCTGGCGGCTTACATCCTCTCCAGTCTGGATGAGGACGGCTTCCTTCAGGACGCTCCGGCCATCCTGGCTCGGACGACCAGGAGCGAGCTTAGCCAGGTCCAGAGAGTGCTGGATTTGATCTCGCATGCCGATCCGCCTGGTCTGGCAACGGCCGGGCCGAGGCAGGCGCTGCTGGTCCAGCTCGACCTGCTCGACCCCGAGGAGGCCATCAATCAATTGGCCCGCCGGATACTGGAAGAGGCGTTCACCGAGCTCGGACGCCGCGAGTTCGATCGCATCGGTCACAAGCTCGGGGTAGGCGTCAAGAAGGTCCACCAGGCTGCGACCTTCATCCAGGAGAATCTAAACCCCTATCCGGCACGCGCTTTCTGGGGCTCCGGTCGTCAGCCGCAGGAGGCTGACCCAAACGTGTACCACTCGCCCGACATCCAGGTCTCACAAGGCGCTACCAACGCCAGCGGTCAGCTGGAGGTCGAGATCTTTGCCCCGGTGGCCGGCTGGTTGCGCGTCAATCCGATGTTCCGCGAGGCGATGACTGAGAAATCCGAAGAGGTATCCGACGAGTGGGCGAAACACATCGAACGCGCTTCGCTCTTCGTCAAGTGCATGCAGCAACGCAACAACACAATGCGCCGTTTGATGGAGCTCCTCACGACCGAACAGCGCGAGTTTATTCTGCGCGGCGACCGGCATCTAAAGCCAATGACCCGCGCCCGGTTGGCCGAGAAGATCGGCGTTCACGAGTCGACGGTCTCGCGCGCCGTCTCCCACAAATCGATAGGGCTTCCGGATGGCAGGATTATTCCGCTCAATCGATTCTTCGATCGCAGCCTGTCCGTGCGCGATCGGATTCGCGAGATCATCGGCGATGAGCCGAAACCTCTCACCGACGATGAAATCGTCGAGACCCTCCGGAGAGAAGGCGTGAACGTGGCGCGCCGCACCGTCGCCAAGTACCGGTCGATCGAGGGGATTCTTCCTGCCAGGCTTCGTCATCGAAAGGCGGCCCGCGCCGCCAGGGATTAGGTCTTGCCCAGAGCTCAGGTCGCGACAAATCCACTCGCTCGCCTGCTCAAGCCCGATCCATCCCGCGAGCTCTTTCGCGTTCTGGCAGACACCCTCAAGGATGCCGTCGTTGTCTTCAGCGGCGACGGCGCAAAAGTGCTCGCGGCCAACCACGCCTTCCTGCTCCTGACAGGTCACGCCCGCTCCGACCTGGAGTCGCTTGCCCCGGAGAGTCTCTTCCCGGGTGACAACGGCGCCAACGCTTGGCGCCGGCTTCGCGATCCCGATCTCTCGTCGGAATGCAGCTTGCGCGAGGTCCCTCTTCAGACGCACGACTCCCAGGTCCACATGGTCGACCTGCATGCCCGCTCCATCGGCACACCCCGGCAGGCGATCCTGGTCACAGCCTCGGCGACAGCCGCCCGTATCCAGCAGGAAGACCAGGCGCGGGCAGAGCACGAGCGCATCGCTACGATCGACCGCATGGCCGGCCTGGCGAGTTCCGAGGCGGACCAGCCGCTCCCGGATCTCCTGGCAGCGGCCGCTTCCCTTCTGCGCGCCCACGCTGTGGGTGTCTACAAAGTCTCCGCCGATGGTCCGGTGTACATCGAAGCCGGATCGCTCGGGCCGGAGTTCCCGACGTCGCTGCCCGTCGACGCGCTCGAGCCGCTGCGCGGATCCCTGAGATGGTCGCGCGGTCAGCGCCCCGACAATCTCTTGCAGAAGGCCGCCCGTGCAGCCGGCCTGAGTGTCCTTCACACAGCCCCCCTCGGAGACAGCCCGGCCTGGATTGGCGTGATCGTGTCCGGCTGGCGCTCGCCCGACGACGTGCCGGCCGAGGCGGAGGAACTGCTCGCGCTTGCGGCCGATCTTTGCCACGCCTCCCTCATCACGACTGCCCGCCTGAGTATGCTCGCCGACCTCGAACGCAAGGTCGGCCAGTTGGGTGCCGAGGTTGACGATTTCGTCGAATCCGTCGGCGACGCGGTTCTGGCCCTGGATGGTAGTCTGCATGTGGTGCGTGCCAACCGGGCTGCGGCCGAGATGCTCGGCTATCGTCCAGGCGAGCTCGACGGCCTGCCGATCCAGGATGCTCTCGTCGGACCGGAGGACTCGCTAGCCACGCTGTTGGACGCTCTGGGCCATGAGCGCAAGGCTGAACGCCCCAGCCTGGTGGTACACCGGCGCGACGGAACCCCGATCCCCATCAGCTTGCGGGCGATCCCGGCCTCCCCTGGGACCCGCCAGCGGCTGGTCGTGGTCCTCAGCGACCAGTCCGAACGACAGGCCATCGAGGACCAGACCGAGATGTTGGCTCAAAGGGCGCTCCTCGGAGAAGTCACGGCGATCTTCGCCCACGAGGTCCGCAATCCGATCAACAACATCAGCACCGG
>Ga0209431_10003439_pt1 | contig 12582 bp, 7 predicted proteins | sample RifCSP13_3_FD_184021 | JGI IMG/M metagenome (GOLD analysis project Ga0209431, IMG submission 184021) | Soil microbial communities from Rifle, Colorado - Rifle CSP2_sed 13_3 (SPAdes) (version 2) | ecosystem: Environmental > Terrestrial > Deep subsurface > Rock core/Sediment | place: Rifle...
AGGCCTGCGCATGGGTGCCGAAGTGTTCCATTCCCTGAAAAAAGTATTGAAAGACCGGGGGCTAAGCACAGCAGTTGGTGATGAAGGTGGTTTTGCCCCGGTTTTGAATGGTACCGAGGACGCGCTGGAATCCATCATCAAGGCTGTTTCGGCAGCCGGTTACAAACCGGGACGTGCCTCCGAGGGTGGTGATATTTCCATTGGCCTTGATTGTGCAGCCTCTGAATTCTATGTGAACGGGAAATACGATTATACCAAATTCGAAGGAGCAAAAGGTACAGTCCTTACTTCTGCCGAACAGGTTGCTTACCTTGGAGAGCTTATCAGCAAATATCCCATCGATTCCATTGAAGATGGTATGTCGGAACACGACTGGGACGGCTGGAAACTGTTGACCGACAAGCTCGGCAAACGCTGTCAGATAGTTGGGGATGACGTTTTTGTAACAAACGTTGAATTCCTGAAAAGAGGGATCGAGATGGGATGCTCCAATTCAATCCTGATCAAGGTTAATCAGATCGGCAGCCTCACGGAAACCCTGGATGCCATTGAAATGGCTCACAGAGCCGGATTTACCACGGTTACTTCTCACCGTTCGGGTGAAACCGAGGATTCTACAATTGCCGATATTGCTGTAGCAACCAACTCGGGTCAGATCAAAACCGGATCACTAAGCCGGTCCGATCGCATGGCCAAATACAACCAGCTCCTGCGGATTGAGGAGGAACTGGGCCCGCTGGCTATTTACGGATATAAGAAGTAATGAAGTGATGAAGTGATGATGTGAATAAGTGATGAAGTGACTTGATACATCAACACGAACACAAAAGCTGTCTGAATTCAGGCAGCTTTTTTTTATCTAACTAATTTATAACTAACTTTAAACAAATCTTTATAAGTCGTGTTATTTTATTAATAAACCTGTAATTTGCATCATGCAACATGATATTCATAATTCATAATTCATAATTCATAATTCATAATTTTACCATATGGCCGAATTAAAGGAAACTCTGTTTGAAAAAATTCAGGCCTGGCGGCCACGGATTAAAAAACTCCTCGATGAACACGGAGAGGTTGTTGTTGATACCGTTACCATCAGCAAATTAATTGGCGGTATGCGTGATCTGAAATGTCTGGTAACCGACATTTCCTACCTTGATCCGAATGAAGGTATCCGGTACAGGAATTATACACTTCCAGAATTGTTCAAGAAGCTTCCAAAACCAAAAGGATGCGAAATGCCCTATGTGGAGGGCGTTATATACCTGCTTCTTACAGGTGACCTTCCTACGGAGGAAAATGTAGTTGAGGTGTTGGATGAACTTAAAAAACGCCGCATTATACCCCGGTATATTCTTGAAATAATCGACGCCTTTCCAAAGGGAACCCATCCCATGACCATTTTCTCCACGGCTATCCTTGCCATGCACAGGGAATCGTTTTTTGCCAGGAAATACGATGCAGGCTTAAACAAATCGGATTACTGGGACCCGACCTATGAAGATGCCATGAATCTGCTGGCCAAATTGCCGGAGATCGCTGCCTGCATTTATCACCGGAATTATAAGGAAGGGAAAAGGGAATATTCTGACCCCAACCTGGATATGGGGGCAAATTTTGCCCATATGCTCGGGATCGGGAAACCTTATGATGATGTTTCACGAATGCATTTTATCCTGCATAGTGATCACGAAAGTGGTAACGTAAGTGCCCATGCGGGACATCTGGTAGCCAGCTCCCTGTCGGATATTTATCTTTCGATCTCCTCCATGATAAACGGACTGGCAGGTCCGCTGCACGGGCTTGCAAACCAGGAAGTCCTGAGATGGCTGCACGATATTATGGAAAAAATGGGCGGTGCGGTTCCAACGGAAACTGAAATGAAACAATTTGTATGGGATTTGCTGAATGCCGGACAGATTGTCCCCGGATTCGGTCACGCGGTTTTACGCATTACCGATCCGCGTTACATGATCCAGCGTGAGTTTGCTCAGAAGCATATGGCCGATGACCCCATATTCAAATATGTGGATACCCTGTTTAAAGTAGTACCCCCTATTCTTATGGACCAGGGTAAGGCTAAAAACCCCTGGCCAAACGTGGATGCCCATTCCGGTGTAATACAATGGCATTATGGTGTAAAAGAATATGATTTTTATTCCGTATTGTTCGGCATCGGAAGGGCAATCGGTATTTGTGCCAACATCATCTGGGACAGGGCCCTCGGATACCCGCTTGAAAGACCCAAATCGGTCACAACGGAAATGCTCGAGAAAATCGCCAGGGGTGAAGATCCTGATGATGAATAATTATTCTTTTTATGCACCTGCGTTGTTAGATATGAATTTGTTGATTAAATTAGAATATTTTAATTAACAAATTCCTGGATGCGGATGCCGGTCAACCGCAAGTATATTATTCTTTATATATTGCTGATTACCAATACGTTGTTCTGTCAGCAATACCTGCCTCCCGAAGTATTCTCGGTGGAAAATGGATTATCATCCCAGGTTGTTAACTGTCTGACTATTGACAGCAAGGGATTTTTATGGGCCGGAACCGGTTATGGTCTGAACCGTTATGACGGATATCGTTTCGTGCATTTCTTTACGGGACAGACCATACAGCAATTGCAGGGAAGAAGTACAATTACTGCCGCAAAAAGCGATCATTCCGGCAATATCTGGATAATCGGCAATACCGGGATAAACCGGTATGATCACAAAACCGGTGAATTTAATATCGTTCCGCTTCATGACAGCCTGATTTCGAAGGGAATTGAGCTTATTGATGTACAACCCGGTGAAAACGGCAGTACCTGGGTCCTGACCGGGCAAGGGCTCATGATGCTGGTACCGGGACAAGCTGCGGAATTGTACCCATTTTCCACACAACAGATCCAGGAAGTCATAATTCCTACCTGCCTTGCAGCAGATGAAGGCGGGACCATCTGGATAGGAACCACCGGCGGACTGTTAATTTTCAATACACAACAGAAGAAATTCACTGATTTCATGACGCAAAGTTCCCAGGGTTTGCTGAGTGATCTGCATGTGCGCTCTTTATATGTCGACCATGGAAGCACACTATGGATAGGTACGGGAAACGGGTTGAACAGGTTTGACCCCGTGGATTTTGATTTTGATGTTTTTTACCCTGCAGGCTCTGAATACCCGCAACCGGGGAACGAAATATTTTCAATAGCGCATGATACATCCAGCCGGATCGTATTGTCAACCGGCACCGGTATTTTTTCGTTCGATTCCAACAGGGAGGTTTTCTCAAGGGTTTTACGAACAGCTGAAACACCGGTTACTTCCCTGGCAGTGGATTCATCCGGGATCATCTGGGGCGGGAATTCCCGCGGGATCCTTAAAATCAGAAGATCACCCCTGCCGTTACGCAATTATACACAACGAAGCGATGGCTTTGCACTTGAAAGCGACTTCGTCAGTGCAATTGGCAAGGGACCGGGGAACAGCCTGTTCATCGGGTATGGGGATAGAGGATATGATATTGCGGATATCAAAGGAAACTCAAGAAGGCATTATAACACAATCGACGGCAGCAGGATAACCGGTTTTCACCCCTTCCGCGAAAGTGAATATATTGTTTTGTCGGAACACGATCTTGAACTTGTTGGCAGGTCAGGGCAGAACCATATGAGCATGTTCAGCCTGTACCGTTTTCTCGATCCGCAGCTTGCCGGAAGAGTCAGGATCAACTGCATGCTTTATGATATCAATAACACCCTGTGGTTAGGCACATCCGACGGTTTACAACGGATCAGATTTGACTCCGCAAAGCACGAACCTGTGCGCACGTTGAGATATGAAGGCCGCAGTCTGGAGATCCGGCAGGTATTTGATATTGAACAGGACCAGGATAACAACCTGTGGTTTGCAACCGATAACGGCCTGGTATTTTACAATACAAAGCGGGGTGATTTCTACAGGTATACCCCTTATGATAAAAACCTGCTGAATACCGACATAAAAACGGTTTATACCATAATTCCCGAGTCTCCCGAGGCATTCTGGATCGGTACCTCGGGCGGTGCATACAGGTTTACCATTAAGGACCGCGATTTTGTGGCAGCATCCGGTGATCCGGCCTTCATCAGCTTATCCGTAAAGGCAGTTGCCATTGACAGATCACGGAATGTATGGATCGGCACGGAAAGAGGACTGTATTATTACAGGACTGTTACCCATACCCTGCAATATTTTGATACCCATGACGGATTGCTGAACTACTCCTTCAATGCCATATATGCAGCACCGGACGGGATGGTCTATATGGGCGGGCAGCAGGGTTTATCGGTGATTAATACCAATGATTTCAGACCATCGCTGAAATCGCACCCGGTGGTGATTACCGGCCTGCAATACATCGAAAAGGATCCTACCGCCAATCATATTTACCGCCATGTTTCAGATACGCTGGTTTTGCCCATGAGCCGGAAAGCGATCCGGATCGATTTTGCCGTGCTTGATCTTTCAAGACCCGAACACAACAGGTACAGATACAGCATTGAAAAGACCGGTAAGAGTCCGGTCTGGTATCAGCTTGGCATCCAGAATCACGTTATTCTTGATCACCTGCCCCCGGGTAAGTACATTTTCAGGGTGACCGGATCAAATGCAGGAATGGTATGGAGTAACAACGGGACTTCGCTGATGATCATTGTTGAAGCATCCTATTGGCGAACGAAAACAGCCCTGGCAATATATGCAATTCTTACCGCTTTGTTGCTTTTTGCTGTTTTACGCTTCTGGGCGCGGCAATTTTTTAATCTCAGCAAGGAAAACCAGGAAAGGGAGATGTACGCAAAACAAATCATGCTCCAGAAGGAAGAACTCACCCTCAAGAACAAAAGCATTACTGACAGTATAAATTATGCCAAGCGCATACAAACTGCCATGCTTCCTCCTTATAAAATGTTCAAATCCATATTTCCTTCCTCCTTCATTCTGTATATGCCAAAGGACATTGTAAGCGGTGATTTTTATTGGATCAACAAGCTTAACAACAAAATATTCATTTCTGCAGTGGATTGTACGGGACATGGTGTTCCCGGTGCATTTATGTCAATTATCGGGTTCGAGTTGTTCAGGAAAATAACCAATATCGAAGGATTGTCACGACCTTCAGATATCCTGAACCGGCTGAATGAAGATTTTCATGAGATCTTTAAGGATGTGGACAATGTTGTTTTGCGTGATGGAATGGATGTTGCATTCTGTTCCATTGATAAGAAAGACATGATCCTGGAATTTGCGGGTGCTTTCAATCCCCTCTACCTCATCAGGGACAATAAGATTACCGAGGTCAAAGGTGACAGGTTTGCCATTGGCCTGGATGAAACCAATTTCAAGGAACAAACCTTTAAAAACCATCTGATACCCATTCAGAAGGGAGATATCATCTACATTTTCTCGGACGGATTTGCGGACCAGTTTGGCGGACCCGATGGCAAGAAGTACAAATACCGCCGCTTCAGGTACCTGTTACTTACACTTCACCAGCTTCCCATGGAAAAACAGCATGAGATCCTGGAAAATAATGTAATGGAGTGGCGGGGTGTACAGGATCAGGTGGATGATATTCTGGTGATTGGCATCAAAATAGATTTTTGAGCAGGCTGCTAACATTCCAACAGCATTTTCATCTTATTCACCAACACATCAACCTGGAATGGTTTGCTGATATAGTCGTTCATGCCGGCGGCAAGACAGGCTTCCTTATCACCCGACAATGCGTTAGCTGTAATGGCAATAATGGGCGTCTGTGTATTTGATGTGGCTTCCAGTTCACGGATCTTCTTGGTGGCAACTATACCGTTGATAACAGGCATCTGGATATCCATAAGGATAAGATCGTATTTGGTTGTCCCGAATTTGTCCAGGGCATCCTTTCCGTTGTTGGCCACATCGATTTGCCTGACCTGGTTCTTAAGACTGAGAATAATGATCTTCTGGTTAATGGCATTGTCTTCCACCAGCAGGATGTTGGCATTGCTGAGCTCGATCTTTTGTTTTGTTTGCAGCAACTGGGCTGTTTCCTGGTCTATTTCAGCCCTGTGAACACCTGCCGTACCCTTCTTAAGCAGGAAACCAAAGGTAAGTGTCGTTTGCTCATCCGAACCGGATACTTTTAACTCACTGCCATAATACTCGATAATTTTCCTGGCAATAGTAAAATCGATATAATAATCATCAGGCTGATAGGAACCCTCCCTGACCAGTTCATCGCTTGGACGGCTGTAAAAATTGCCATAGTCATCCGATTCAAGCTGCAACTCAGGGCACCTGATAATAAAACTTAACTCCGATTCATGTTCCCTGTCATTGACCACATCGATTTCAATATTTACCAGGATCTTGCCCTTGGGATTGGCTTTGATGATGTTTTCAATGATATTGAGGAATATCTGCTTGATCCGGATGGGATCACCAATGTAATTTGTTTTTATATTGCGCGAAGCATGCAGGTTAACTTCAAGCCTGTCCTTATGCTGGTCCCGGAATAATTTAAGCGTATTATCCACCGAGGATGAAAGATCAAAGTTTACCTGGTGGCTCAGCTCTTTTTCTATTTTAACCTCCGAAACCTTGACAATATTGTTGACAACATTAATCAGGTTAATGGTGGAGGCGAGGATCGTATCAAAAAGATCGCGGTGTTCGGAGTCGAGCTTGGATTTATTAACCAGGTTGGAGACCACCGTAAGATTATTCAAGGGGGTCCTGATCTGGTGGGATAGTTTTGACAAGAAATCCTCCTTTTGCCGGGTTTCATTTTTCGATTCAATAATGGCTCTTTCCATCACCTGATAATTATGGAACCGGATATATTCGGTCATGTAACCAAGCAAATGAATAATAGAATAGGCACCCATCAGCCTCAGGGAGTATTCCGGCGGATAAACCACCATGGCCTGAAGGCTTTTTTGAAAAACAAGATAGATAATTACCAGCGAAAAGAACAGGAATGACACCAGGTTACCACGACTCAGTCCGAAAAAGGGAAATGAGAAAACCGGGAAGAGCAGAAGCCAGAGATTTCCTGAACCAGAGGTGCCGCCGGTATGCAACAGGTATAAACACACACCGGCATTCAGCAATGTCAATATGATTTTGGCAGATCGTCTGCGTTTGGTGTGATGAAAATAAGCCAGGGTTAACAGGAACAGGATGGCCACCCCAAGCAGGATCCCCGAAAGGGTATAACTGCGTGAGAATAATGCCAGTAACCCGAACAATACATAAAAGAAGATACCGGTAATACCTCCGTAATAAACAACCATAATTTTATTAACAACATCAAGATCAGCATGTTGTCCAAGCTTCTTGGTCAGGCGATCCAGAAATAAATAAAGCGGATTCATCCGGAGATTGTTGATTTAAAAAGGTTTGACCAGGGCCACTTCATATTCAAAGTTAAATATAATAAATATTTGCCGGAAATTTATTTATTGTTCCCATTGATTGGAAAATTGCTTTTGTCCTGGCCCGATTTTTGAAAATTGTTTTATGTGTTTGCATAACAATTCAGAAAATATCCGGTTATTTTTTAATCCGGTTCAAGGGAAACAAAATAAACGGTATTTTTGTAGATACGATTGATTACCATCAAAAGTTACCAAAATGAAGGTTATACTGCTTCTGTTTTTTGCAGGGATTTTCAATATCGTTGCCGCACAAACCGACAGTTCCCGGCTGATCAGGTATACCCCCGAATTCAGGTTTAAGGAAGGGGTATTTCTCAATTTTGAACAAGTGCGTCAGAATGACCCTGTTCTGAAATCCCGGATCATAACTTCGATGCCCTACGATGATCCTGATTTTTTCGAAAGGATCCTAAAGGAAAAGAAAATCCAGGTATTCGATAACCTCGGTACCAAGCATGAAATCAATACCAAAAATCTCTGGGGATTTTCCAGGAATGGTGTATTATACATCAACCAGAACGAGGGTTATTTCCGCATTACAATTATTGGCGGTATTTGTCATTTTGTTGCGAGCCTTACGACCTATAACAATGCCTATAATCCGTATTACAATTACGGGTATCCATATTACGGGTACTCTTCCTATCCCTATTACTCGCCGTATTCCAACACCACAAATTCCGAGATGAGGCAATACCTGCTTGATTTTAAAACGGGTAACGTACTGGATTATAATGAAGAAGGTATTGAACTTTTGTTAATGGCCGATCCGGTACTGCATGATGAATTCGCTTCGTTACGAAAGAAAAAGCAAAAGCAGTTAAAATTTATGTATATCAGAAAGTTCAATGAAAGAAACCCGCTGTATTTCCCGAAAAATTAAATATGAAGTTATGAAAAGAGTTTTCATTATTTGTTCCCTGATATGCCTTCAGGCTATAAACTATGCGCAGAGCTATCTGCCGTCCCGGGAGGATATAGGTGCATTTTTCACAACAAAAACCCTGGTGATACTGGAAAAGAATCCTTTGATGGAGTACAATTCAATCATCATAAAGGTAATGGAGCAGGAATGGAACATCACCGAGTATGATTTCATAACCGAAAAGGAATTTGATGAGAAAAGAATGGATCCGCAATATTCCTTTATTTACATGTCACAGGTCACTTTTGAAAGTGATAAGACGGATGCCACCTACCGGTTTTTGCATTTGTCGCTGGGAGGTGATTATTACAGGCTGAATGAAATGCCGGACATTGCCTCTGTACCCCTGGCCTATTTCAGTGTGGAAGAGGAGCGGTATGCCTATAAACTTGCCATCCTCGTGCGATTCATGCAGAATCATGCCAAACTGTTGCGCGATCATCCTGAGATCATTTCGGTAAATGTGTTTAAACATTACAATGACAATATCAAAGATATCCATGACAAAACATTGTACCTGCTGGAAGAAGAGCTGGCACCAACGGTGAATTCAGAAGCAGAGATACGGAAAGTATATCCTTACAAATTCCGGCTTGTGACCATGGATGATATTGAGGAAGCCATCAGGAATCGTGATCCTGAGGTTGTTTTTCTGCATAAGGTTGGTCCCGAAGGTTCCAAACTCGATGCACGAAGTTACAAGGTGATCATTGGTGCCGGGGATGCCAATTTCTATTATTTCGATTTTCATAAAATCAGCGGCAAAACACCGGATGGTTTCCTGGAATCCGATTTTAAGAAGCTTGTCAAATAATCCTCCTTACGGCATCTTTTTGCTGAATAAATGTAATGGCAAAAACATTCGTATTAAATTATTTGTTGTATTTTCAATGATTATTTAAACGCAGCCTCCAAATATGGTTATCCTGAGAAGTATGAGATTTGCAGGTCTTATTTTACTGTTGTTCTTAGTACCTGTAAAGGTTTCAGTTGCACAGGATGATGCAAGAATTAAAACATTGCTTGTCGAAGCGGATGCCCTGATCGTTGCGAACAACCTCCGGGGCGCCCTGGAAAAGGCCGGGGAAGTGCTTGCCATGTCGCCGGATAATCTCACCGCGCTCCAAAAGCAGATAAATATTTACTTCCTGATGGATGATGATAAGGAATCGATGAGGCTGGCCGATAAAGCCATCGGATTATATCCCGGGGCCCCCGATTTTTATTATCTCAGGGGTATTATTCATAATGCAAAAGAAAAATATATCCGGGCACTGGACGATTTTAACAATGCCATAAACCGGCAGACCTCGGGAAATCAATACAGGTATTACCTTGGCCGGGGTGTGGCTCATCTGAATCTGCTGGAATATGACCAGGCACAGGCCGATTTTACCACCTCGATTGAATTGAATGATACCGTGGCAAGTGCCTACCATAGTCGCGCCATGGTGAATTATGAACTGAAAGATTATGCAGGAGCCGTTAACGATTTTCTTAAAACGCTGAATTATTCCGAGGGCAATTCTGCTCTTTACTTCAACCTGGGCATGTCGTACTTCCGGCTTGAAGAGAAAGATAAAGCATGCCCGTATTTCCATAAATCCTGCACCATGGGTAATACCAATGCTTGCCGCATGGCACTGATGGAATGTGCCAAGTTCATTCCTTCCGTTCCGTGAAGAAAGTAATGAGTAATGAGCTCATTACTCATCACTCATCACTCATTACTACAAATAATCATATCTTTGTTCTTTCCCGAAAAAGAATGGATCTTTCTGTAATAATAGTAAACTACAACGTAAAGTACTTTCTTGAACAATGCCTGCATGCCATCGACAAAGCCTCACAAAACCTCATGGTGGAAGTGTTTGTGGTGGACAACAATTCGGTGGATGGATCCATACAGATGGTATCAGAAAAATTTCCGGGAGTCAGACTGATACCAAATACCAGCAATCTGGGTTTTTCCAGAGCCAATAACCAGGCTCTCCGGCTTGCTGCGGGCAGGTATGTGTTACTGCTCAATCCCGATACGGTTGTCCAGGAGGATACCTTCAGCAAGTGCATTGAGTTCATGGACAGTGCGCCTGATGTAGGATGTGTGGGTGTAAAAATGATCGACGGCAAGGGTAGATTCCTGCCCGAGTCAAAACGGGGATTGCCGACGCCTTCCGTGGCTTTCTTTAAAATTTTCGGGTTATCCGCACTTTTTCCGGGATCGCAGAAATTTGGCCGCTACCATCTTGGATTTCTGAACAGGAATGAAATTCATAACGTGGATGTGATATCGGGTGCTTTCATGTTCCTGAGAAAAGAAGCAATGGATAAGACAGGCATGCTGGATGAGGACTTTTTCATGTATGGTGAGGACATCGATCTTTCTTACCGTCTGCAGCTTTCAGGATACCGTAATGTTTATTTTCCGCTTACCACCATCATTCATTACAAGGGGGAAAGCACCAAAAAGGGGAGCATCAATTATGTGATCATGTTTTACAATGCCATGATCATTTTTGCACGAAAGCATTTCTCAAAAAATACGGCCCGGTATTACTCCCTGTTCATCCATATTGCCATATACATCAGGGCAGGATTTTCCATACTGACGCGTTTCGTAAAAAGCCTGATCAATCCGTTGCTTGATGCAGCCGTCATATATTCGGGATACCTGGTGTTCCTTCCCCTCTGGGAAGCGAGCCATTTCGGTCAGCCGGGGAGTTATCCTCCTGCGTATATGCAATACGTGGTACCTTCATACATTGCCGTTTGGTTGCTGGCCGTGCTGATGGAAACAGGTTATGAGAAAGTTGTAAGAATGACATCCATTGCCCGGGGCGTCCTTATCGGATCGGTTTTTATTCTTGTTGTTTATGCACTTCTTCCTGAAAGCCTGCGATTTTCAAGAGCACTCATTTTAATTGGAACGGGTTGGGCGTTAATTTCAACAATTGGTGTACGTTTTTTGTTAAGTATGATCAGCAGGGACAATTTCAGAATTGAAATCTTCAAAAGGAAAAAGCGGATTGCAATAGTAGGCGGTATTAATGAATGCAACAGGGTGTTCACGATAATCAGGCAAACACAGGTAATTCCTGAACTGATCGGATACGTCAATCCCGACGAAGAGCTCATAAAACCCGGTTTTATAGGACATATCGGCCAGGTGGGGGAAATCGTAAAAATCAACAGGGTGGATGAACTAATATTCTGTGCAAGTGACATGACCTCACAGCGCATTATCAAAACCATGCTCCAGATTACCGACAAGGGGGTTGAGTTTAAGATCGCACCCCCCGAGAGCATGTCCGTTATCGGAAGTAATTCGATCAATACCACCGGTGAATTGTATGTATTGCATTTTAATACACTGTCACGTGTACTCAACAGGCGAAAAAAGCTGATATTTGATATTGTATTGTCTTTGGTCTTCCTGGTTTTAAGTCCGGCAATGGTGTTTGCCGTGAAGGATCCCTCCGGATTATTCCGGAATATTTTCCGTGTATTATTTGGATGCTGTTCCTGGGTTGGATATTATCAGTCAACAGGAGGCGATCATCCCGGTTTACCGGGCATCAGAGCGGGAATTCTTTCGCCTTTTGATACCAAGCGGGGAAAAGACACGGACGGAGATGACGGCGAGAAGATAAACCTGCTGTATGCCAAGGATTATAGCATAAGAAATGATTTGAGTATTATTATAAGCGGATTCAAACAGTTGGGTCGAAGGACATGATTTTACAGGATAACTAAATAATCAGATTGCAGGGTATGGCCATTTATGAATTCACACTGCCGGCGATGGGCGAAGGTATTATTGAAGCTGCTATTACACGCTGGTTTGTAACCGGCGGGCAGCAGGTAAAAATTGACCAGCCGCTGGTGGAGGTGGCGACCGATAAGGTTGATTCTGAAATCCCTTCGCCGGTTGAGGGTACTGTTGTCAAACTGGTTTATAACGAGGGAGAAATTCCAAAGGTGGGAGAGGTACTGGCACTGGTTGAAACGGATATGGCCGTTCCGCCTCCTTCTTCCCCGAAGGCTGACCTGCCGGAAATGATAAATAAGGAATTCAGGAAGCTGATTCCTGAAAGGGGAAAGTCATACACCTGGAACGGCATTAAAATAACTGATAAATCCCCGGAGGCTGCCGGTCCTTACATTTCTCCGCTTATCCGGACCCTGGCCCGGCAGCGTGGCA
>Ga0209431_10003440_pt1 | contig 12580 bp, 22 predicted proteins | sample RifCSP13_3_FD_184021 | JGI IMG/M metagenome (GOLD analysis project Ga0209431, IMG submission 184021) | Soil microbial communities from Rifle, Colorado - Rifle CSP2_sed 13_3 (SPAdes) (version 2) | ecosystem: Environmental > Terrestrial > Deep subsurface > Rock core/Sediment | place: Rifle...
CGCTCGCACCATCCCGCCTGTGGGTCTTCCATATCGAACCTTCCATGACATACCCCGCACTTCACCAGCCATCTCCCAAGCAAATTTATTTGCCAGAGCCACATCTCAGCCTCCTTACTTTTTCCACTCGTAATGATCATCCTTCTGAACTATATATCCCTCCTCCAGGCATCGGATGAAGGCTGTCCCCCAAGGAGCCTTGAAATGATGAGAAATTATAGAAACCCGCATCAACAGCTCTGGAATTACAATAGCTCCATACTTTTTGACCCAATCTTCGCTACTAAATCTGCCAGAGTGCTCTATCCGCAACCCTCTTCTGAATTCCTTGAAATCCTCTAATGACATAGGATTCCCATCCCCACTGCCATTGAATACTATCGAAAACCCATCATAGGCGATCTCCATCCACTTCCTCGCAAACTCTTGAAGGGCTATCAATGTCTTGCAATTCCATAATTCCTTTGAATATTCCTGATCAAACTCAGCGAGGTATCCGATCTTCAGATCCATCTCAGCCTCCTTCCTTCACCAGCCTGAACAATTCCAATCGCCAGTTGATAGCCCGGGTAAGTTGGTATTCCTTCGCCACCTCTTCTATCTTCTGCAACCGCACGATCTCCTGCCTCAGCCTCACATTCTCCTCTTCCAGGCAGCTCATCTCATCCACCCATCTGGCCGCCGCCCGGTGGAACCGCCTCCGCTCCAGCCTTAGCGTCTCATCTAAAGTGTCATAGCAAAACCAACAGGCTAACTGCGCCCCATCTGCCATACTTTCCGCACCGCATTCTTTGCATTTAATTCGACTGGTCATCTCGATTATCCTCAAACCTCCCCAAACACCGCCCACTCTTCCGCTGCCATCTTGATCGCCTCCCACTCCTCCCACGCGTTCGGATAGCGCACTTTATCCAACATGGCCATCAACGACTCCATCTGGCCCCCGACCTGCTCGGCGATCCACCTGCGCAGGTTCCCGCCGTGATTGCGATAATCCGTCAGGTCGTGGTCGGGCGGCTTCACGATCTGGATGCGCGGCACCGACTCCTGTACCTTCTTCCAATATCGGCGCGCCTCGTCGCCAGCCTGGTCCATATCGTAAACCACCAGTACCGCCGGATACCTGGCCAGCGCCGCCAGGTCGACCACGTCCGCCCGGTTCTTCCCGCTCCCCAACGTCCCCACATCGCACAGGCCGGCCGCTTCCTTCCATGCCAGCATGCAGTCCCACTCTCCTTCCACCAGCATCAGCACCGGCCTCCCGATCCAAGTCTCAGCCCCGAACAGCGCCGCTATCCCTCCGCGAGGCCCGCCAAACTTGGCCCTGGGCATGCTACTTACCGCTCCCAGGTAATCCGCCAGCCGGTCCACCGGTCGCCGCACCTTCACGTACCACAGCTGCCCCTCATAAATCCCTGGGATCACGATCCCCCTCGGCAGCCAAATTTTCTTACCGGAATTCAGACCCCATTTCTCCGGCTTGTCATACAGCTCCATCGGGCAGTAGCCCAACCGGTAAACCTCCCAGATATGCTCATCCAGCCCGCGCTCCGCCAGCAGATACGCCCTGACCTGCGCTCCGGCCTCGCTCAGCAGCTGCTCATGCGCCCAGCTCACGAACCTGCCAGCCCGCGCCCGCCATTCCTCCCCCGGCACCTTCGGCAAAGCGGCTTTAGCCGCCCCCCTCTCCCCCCGGGAAAGGGGCAGGGGGTGAAGTCCCGACCCATCCACCGCCGCCCTCCTCGCCAGCTCCCGCACCGCCTCCTTGAACTCCACACCCTTCCAGCGCATGTAGAACGCGAACACGTCCCCATCGTTCTCACCCTCCGAGCAATTGGTGAAGCAATGCCACTTCCGCCCATTTTCATAGACGTGGAACGCCGTCGGGTTATCTCCTCCGTGCAGCGGGCAGCGAGAAGAATCGTTCCTGAACTCCGCCCCCGCCTCCTCGGCCAGGTCGTGCAGGTCCACCCGCTCGCGGATCAAATCAAGGTCGTGCACTTGCCATCCTCCAATTCACATTACGACACTCTTGATACTGTTGAGACTCTTGATACTGTTGAGACAATTGAGACTCTACCCCACCCCTTTTCATTGAGACTCTTGAGACTGTTGATACTAATAAGCCGGGCTCGAGCCAGATAATCTCAAGAGTCTCAAGAGTCTCAAGTCTCACGGGAGACCGGCGCCTCATGGGGGGGTATCTTAACAGTGTGAGACTCTTGAGACTGTTCAAGATTTTTTCTCTACTCATCGCTATCTTCTTCATCATCTCTATTCACCAGCTCCCATTCGTTCTCTGGACTCTTCCGTCCTCCCGTATTGCGGATTCGGGTGCCCAGTTGTTCCCGTGCCCGGAAGACCGAAGCCCGGCTGAACCCCTCATCCCCCGCCTTGGAGATAATCTCCTTCGGAGTCATCGGCCCTTCACTCAATAATCCTTCTAACCACTCAACACAGTTATCGGTTTTTGTCGGCTCTTGGTAGTGCGCTGCCGGCTTATCCGTCCATTTCAGGAATACCCCGCTTGGGTGCAGCGGAGCGAACTCAAACCCCAGGGGCTTTTCATAGGGTCCCAGGTTTGTCTTCAACACCTTCATCTTCCGCGGCCCGTTCGGATCGAACTCTGGCCCCGTCTGTACCACGTGCATTCCTATCACCACACGCGCCATTGCAATGATGTGCCCTGACCCTGATAAATCCTCCATCGACAGATCCCTTTGCAACATCTGCTGGTCGCTCCCACCAGGCTTGCGGATGTGATGGATCAGCACCATCCCGGTCCGGAATGTCACTGCCACTTGAGTCAGGAATCCCAGCAATTCCCGCACGTCCTCCACATTGTTTTGCCCTCTCGAATGAATGGAGGATAATGAGTCAATGATCACTAATTCAGGTTGCAGGCTGGCCACCATTTCTATCAGTTGATCTCTATATGCCCCCTCGGCGAAGTCAACCATCTCCCCCACTTTCGGCATCATAATGAATAACTTCTGCCGGTCGATCTGGTAATTTGTGGCCCGCTCGTTCAATATCTGCGGCACCATCTCTGCATCCACGTACAGCACATTGCAGCCAGGTTTGGGAATTGGCTTATGGTCCGGGAACCCCTTGTTATGGATAATCCTCCACGACCAATCCAATACCGTGAATGATTTCCCGGACCCGGGCGCCGCCCCGAAGATAGTTAGCATCCCGCGTGGGATCCAACCCGGCCACAGCCATTCGATCGGCGGCAGGTCCTCAGCGATATCCTTCAGCGAAGGATACTGCGGCGAGTAGCCCGGCCTGGCCGACAGGATCGCCCCCACGATCCGCTCCCGCTCCGGCTCATCTTTCAGCGCCTCGAGCAGCGCCTGGTTCGTCGTCCCGTTGCTTGATTCCAAAACCCGCCAGCACGTCGCCCACGGTTCGCTCAGCTCGCCGGCCTTCACCTTCGCCGGCAGCCCGGCCAGTTTATCCGCCACCGCCTGTATCTGCATCCGCTCTGTGATCATGATGTCATTCCCGCTCCAATACCCGTCCGCTAACTGTTCTTATCTGCTCTGAATAATTGCGCCAAATATCGACTACTGAACACTGAATACTAAATACTGTTTACTGTCTTCTCCGCCCGTCCTGGGCCTTCCTGTGGAGCGTTATGCTGGCATAAACGCCAGCCTAGCCCATTTCCAACGCCAGCCTTATCGCCAGCGTCTATGCCCGCCTCAATGCCAGCATAGCCAACCACAATCACCAACCGCCCTGGATTTTGGGCGATTCCGGCGAACCATGGCCTTCCTGTTGATTCCATCACTTTTCTTTCTCAGAAACCCAATTCCCTAGAACACGACCTGATAATTCTATTGCTGGAACGGCAAGATTTTTCCACCCCATATAGGCTTTACCTTCTGGCGAGAAATCAAATGAACCAGAACACCATATCAATGCCTCTCGTGTCATCATCAAAGCTTTCTGCATAGCTCGCAACTCATCTTTTAATCGCTCTTCTTCTTCGACCTTCAACGGCCTCCAATCTTCTATTATCACCTCCTTAGCCAAAACGACAGGTTTGCCAATCAGAAATCGCCAAACCAATAAGGGGATGTAACACCAAAACATTGACAACCTCTGCCAATGAGGTAATGGGGGGTTGCTCCAAAGCCAATGTGTGATTTTCCATCCTGTAGTATTCATTACTCCACCTCCAAAAACCACTCGTACCTCGGCACCGGCGAGCTGCGTTTATAGGCCCGGATGTCCAGCTGCCCATCCTCCACTTCCCGCAAGCCAGCCTTCAGCAGCAGCGCCACCAGGTGGCTCGGCGGCACCCCGTGCTGTTCGGCCAGGGTCTCCACCTGGCTGGTAATCCCCTCTGGCAGGTCATACGTTTTCTTATTGCGCCCCGCGTCACGCCGCGCCTGCTTGCGCTGCGCCGGCGTCATCCTGCGCGCCCTCAGATCCTGCGCCGCCATCTTCCCATACAGCGGATCCGAAGAACCATTATTCCCCATGGCCGCCGATACCGCCGCGTCCTCCAATGGTCGCCTTTTCAATTTATCTTTGACTGCCATATCGACTATCCTTTCTCTTAAACCGGAAAAACCGGTACTTCACTTTCTAAGCCTCCTGCATGCTGAGCTGGAAGATCAGCTGGCAGGGTAGGGGGATAAACTTAAATATAGTTTGCCTATACGCAACAATATCAGCGCCATCAGCGTTCATCAGCGTCCTATAATTCCTTCCACGATCTCGCCGGCATGCACGTACCCCCCCACAAACCCCAGGGAATTCTTCACCGGTGACCCATTCCTGTACCCAACCGCCGCTGGCGAGCTCGGCGCGTACTCCCAGATCGTCTGTCCGTAGCTGCTCGCCTCTCTCACCTTCGTGTCGCGCGGGATCGGCGGCAGCAGATAGCGCGCGTCGCCCAGCGCCTCCGCCAGGTGCGCCACGTTCTCGCGCGTCTCCGTCGTCATCCGCTCGAACAGCGTCGGCAGCACCCCCAGCAGCGCCGGCGGCGTGACGTTGGGGTACTTCCCCAGCGCCTGCGCCGTGTGGATGATCGTCATCACGCCTGTCAGCGCCAGGTGATCCATGATCGCCGGCACCAGCAGATAATCACTGGCCACCAGCGCCGCCACGTGCAGCACATCCGTCGACGGCGGCATGTCTAAAAACACTACATCGTATTCCGCCTCGCTCAACGCCTGCGCCAGAATATACGCCCGGAAATCCGATTGCGCCGCAAAAGCCTTCACCTGCTCCGCTGTATGGTCATTGGCGATGATATCCAGGTCCCCCCGTACGTTTTCCGCTACCTGCTCCACCGCCAGGCCCTGGCAGATTAGCCTGAAAAGCCCACCGCTTTTATTGACTCCCAGGCTCTCCGCCACGTGCCCCTGCGCGTCCAGGTCCACGATTAATACCCGCTTCCCTCGCCTGGAGAAAAATTGCCCCAGCGCCACCGCCGTCGTAGTTTTACCCACCCCCCCCTTCTGATTTCCCACAGCTATGGTAATCATTGCCCTTTGCCTTCCTCACCTAACAGGAATTCCATAGTAGACTGTTTGAGCATGTAACATTTGACTTGTATTCTGATACTGTGCTTGCGCATCTCTTCGTTCATCTGTGAAGATCGCAGCAAAAGGATAATAAGTTCCGCCAGTTATCAAAAGCATATTCTGTGGCATCCTATAAAGACAGACCCAGGCAGCGCAAATTGCGTCTTCGTCAGGATAAAGCGCAAGTGGAAATACGAAGGCATTGTTGAATTCGTCATAAACTATGACCATGTAAGGGAATAATTCTGGAGTTATTTCGAAGGAGAAACGTGGATTCAATAATGACTTCGTACAAATTATTTTTGCTTTACACACCAGGTCAGACCAGAAATCCCAATCAATCTCATTAATGAAATATGTATAACGAGGCGGTCTAACCATCAACGGTACAAAAACGACATACTCTTGCGAAGCGGCATCTACGTTGAGTGCAGGAAGCAGTAAAATAACAAGAGCTAAAAAACATTTAAGTAGCTTCAATAGCCGCTCGGTAATCGGGGTTGACACTTTTCTTACATTCATAAGGCCTCCTCTTTCGTTGCAGTGACCCAATTGGCATCCCAGGGACCTGAGGTCTCTAATCCCAAAGATAAAACCATAAGCATCGGGGTTAGCAAATTGTTATCCGTCTCCACTTCCAGCATGTCCCGCACCTTCACATCCTCGAAGCATTCCTCCAGCGAAGCCATCAATGCCACCAGGCTGTTGTTCTTCTCTTCATCGAGCGTCAAAGGGATAAGAAACTTAGCCATCTCTTCCTCCACACTGAAAACTGAACACTGAATACTGATTACTGTTCAGAACCGCTAATCGCCCTTATTGGCCGATGTCAGTTAATGTCATCGGACTGAATGGCGGCAATGGCCCGCCGACTGCTCGCAGCTCATCCGTTTTTCGTTTCCTGAGCTCTTCCAGCTCAATATCGGCTTCCCGTTCCATCTCGGCTTTCTTTCCCCGCTCATTGATCTGTTCAAGCACCATAGCAATGGCGATCAACGCGTCCGCGATCCCCACCAGTGCCATCAACTGATTGCCATAATCCCCCACCGCCCGATCTATTAACATCTGTGCATTCTGAATATGTTGCTTCTCATTCATCTCAACCTCTTTTACTGAAAACTGAATACCTCTTCTACTACTACTCGCACCGCTCTACAGCCCCTCTTCCGTAGAGCCAGTAGAAGTAGTAGAGTCCAACAAACCCATCGCCTCCACCAACTTATAGTGAAAGCTGCCCGCGTTCTGCCCGCCGGCCGCCCGCGCCAGCGCGCTCATATTCCGCTCCCCGCCCTCCCATAATGGCCGGATCGCCTCCGCCAATTCGACGATCTCCTCATTTGGTAATCTCGCCCCGCTCCCCTCCAACCAATCCGCTGCTGGCAGCTCAGCCACCGGCCGCGAGGCCAGGAACTGCACGATCTGTTCGTCATCCGGTGAAAACGCCACTCCCCTCACCAGCGCTGCTCCGATCAATGCCAGAAACTGCCTGGGCGGCAGCGCTTCCGCCCCGCCCGCGTTCAGCACCACCCGGCTGGCCGCGTCATCCCGCACCCGGAACGACAGCGGAGTCGTGTTCCTCCGGATGCGCAGGTCGATACTGCGGTGAGTCGGGTCCTGCAACGCCAACGCCAGGTGCACCCCGGCTTTCCTGCCTTCTGCCGCCACCATGCGCGCTCCCCGCCACAGCTCCTCCCGCTCCCGGTTCTCCATACTGTCCGCCAGGTTGGAGAACTCGTCGAACACGCCCAAAAACCGTGGCCCCGCGTTCGGCAGGTGACCCCAGGTGGAGGCGCCCGACTCCAGCAGCAGCTCCACCCGCCGCTCGATCTCGGCGTACATCGCCCGCAGATACCCGATAGCCTGCTCGGGCTGCTCCAGCCGGATAATCTGAGCGTTGGGGTGTCCCTGGAACGGCTGGAAGTCCAGACCGCTCCGGTCGAAGATCGCCGCCTGGTAGCCCTCGGCCAGAGCGCTGGCGATCACCGGCCGCAGTCCATAGCGCGTCTTACCGCTGCCGGTCGTGCCGGCGATCAGCAAGTGCGGCGAGAGCTCCGGGTTGGTGGCGATCAATCCTTGCGCGCCCAGCCCCAGCGGCAGTCCTTCCCCGCGGTACGACTGCACTGCCTCCCATGGCGCGAACGGCGGTAGGGGCTGTACGGGCGAATCATGATTCGCCCCAACCTCTTCTATGATCCGCTGCGTATCTCGGTGGATAATCGGCGGCAGTGCCCGCACCGCGTCCACCGCCTGGTCACGGCGTGTCACCTCCGCCTGCAAATGGTCCGCCGCTGACCCGGTCTGCGTGGCGCCGTTGGCGTCCAGGATCATCCCTGGGCTAAAGTTGCGGTCCGGGTCGTAGGCCAGGATCGCCCCATCCGGCAGGCGCAGCATCACCAGCGGCGCATCATTTCCCCCTCGCCGGATCGCCCTCAGCCTAAGCTCGAGCACCGGCATCAGCCGTTTATATGCCAGCACCCCGCCCAGGATGAGCAATGCCAGCATGGTCATCCAAAACATCGTCGGCGCGATCGCCACGAACGGATCGGTCGCCTGGCTCCAGTACGCCCGGCGCTCGTCCCGTTGTGCGCCACGCACAACCGCTGCCTGCGTCGCCGCCAGCGGCGTGGCAGTTTGCGGGTAGGCCGTCTGCGTCGCCACGACCTGCTGTGTCATCTGCGCGTAGAGCATCCCCGCCTCCTGGGTCGCCCTCATCCCCTGGTATTGCACATCGAACGCCTGTCTCGTCCCCGCCATCTCCTGCTGGATGCGCTCGATCTCCGCCTTCGAAGCCCCCTCCGTCTGGGCCGCCTGGATCTCCGCTTGCTTCTCCGCCTCGGCCCGCGCCTGCTCCGTGCGCTTCCCGGCCAGGTCAGCCGCGTTCAGCGTCGCCTGCGCGTCCAGCCCGGTCTGTTCCAGATCGTAGAGGCTGGTCTGTGACCTGCCCCCATTGCTCAACGGCTCGCACCCCACCAATGCCAGAATCGCCATCCCCACGAAAAGGCAGATAAAAAAGGCGATCGTGAAATAACGCTGCATTGGATTCCTCAATCAAGTAAACGCGAGAATGCCTTCAGCGCCAGCAGCCCCAGCCAGAATAGCCCAATCACCAGGCCGGCCAGCAGCGCCCGGGCTATCGCATAAGTATAAGCGGCTGCAACATGCAGAGCGCGGCTAAAATCAGCCCCACGAAGATGCAGCAGCCGAGCCATTTTATTCCCACCCAAATCCCGTCCATCTTTGATCTCCATCATTCTCCTAATTTCCGGCTAATCCTCGACGAAAGCATGCACGCTGCGATTACCAGCAGCGTTAAGATAATCACCACCCCGCCGACACAGCCGACGATTAGCCAAAACGTTTTACACCTCAGACCACTAATTTTCCGGTAGGCACATTCTTGACCATCTCACCTACTAATGCCCTACACTCAAGATCAAGAGCTCTTTCCACATCCGTCATGGTCATTGGTTTCAACCCGGTCGGGGCATTGCGCAGCTCTTCTTCGATCAGTTCACTGGCCCGGTTATAATACCGTTCCAGCCCTCCATCTTTTCCATGTTCAATAACAATTATCGTTTTTGGTGCCATGTCTTTTCCTTTCGCTAATCGCTAATCGCTAATCGCTTCTTCTTGCCATTTCTTATGGATACGGCGGCTCCGGGAATTCTATCGGTGGCGGGTAACCAATCCCCACCGGCAAGATTTTATTCCCTCGCCTTATCCCTTGCTCGGTCCACTCGCCGTCCTCCACCGCGATCGGCAAATAATGGGGAATGTGACGCTCCAACCAAACCTGCGTGTGCGTGATCACCACTCCCTCGCCGCGCCATGCGGTAGCGTAGTCTTTAGCAGTGATCCCGCAAACTTCCCGCCAGGTCCAACACAGATAAAGCAGTGGATGAGAGACCTCGAACCGGCCCGCGTCGGTATCGATCACCAGCCGGCATGGTCGATAATTATGGTCTGGCAGTCTGAGAGATTGCGCCATCTCTATAACAGTTCTCGAAAATATTGGGTCAACAGTACAGCCGAAATCGGGGTAACACTCAAAGACAATCGGGTTATCACGGCAACTGTCCTGAGCTGCTCCCCCCGCCGCCCGCACCTGCATCAGCAACAGGCCGAATAACAACAGCATGGCAATAATGACCAGAGCCACGGCAACAATTTTGTTCATTTCCCGTTTCCTTTCAGGATGAACTTTCCCAGTTTGTACAGCAACTCCAGCGCGCTCGCCGGCCCCATGCCGTCGATTTTTTCGCACAGCATCATCACCAGCGCGTCGATCGTCATCCGGTCCTGCTTGGGCAATTTCCTGTAAGCTGCCATCAAAACAGGATCAGCTCGCTTGTACTCCCGTCGCAAGTACCAGTTCCCCTCGCTAATTTTCATACGCCACTTGGACCTGTTCCACACCGACCAAAAAATGGTTAGGCATCACTGCCCGGGTCCCCCGCACCTCGATCCCATCGACTCGTCTATCCGGCGGTTCCATGCTCGGGTGCACGAAGCATAAATTCGGCCGCTTCCCGTACTTCTCCCGGTAATATTCAGCAGCTCTCTCGATCTTCACCGCTAGCTCACTCTCGCTATTATCGAACCACAGCATTCCGATCATTGTTCCTCCTTCCCAGGTGCGGGGCGAAGGCAATCCCCGCACCCGTCCGCTAACCCACATTACCTGTTCTGATTCACCAATGAAGAAAAGTATCCAAATCCCCTTCTGCCAGCAGATTGCCAATGGCCTTCCATCCTGGCCGTTGGCTTTCATCATTCAACCTGGCTACAACTTCCAGCCTGATTTCATCCTGTATGCTATCTAACTCCTGGCGCAGCTGCGCAATACGTTCCTGTTTCGAAGCAGCAACTTCTCTCCATAGCTCCAATGCTCGTTCGCAAGCCCGCTTCCCATCAACGAACCAGTTATCCAACCAGTTGTCCAATTCATCTTCATCGAGACTCACCTCCCGTCCCATCAATACCATCTGGTTCTGAAGAGCCTCCGGCCAGTCATTAGCCATCTGCAGCCCCTCTTCATAGACAGCATTGCGTTCTCGGTCCCGCTCCTTACGCGCCTGGATCTCATTGTCTATCCGCTGCTCCTCTCGATAACGCAAGTTATCTAGCTCTGCTTTCAAATAATCAACCTCGTCCATCTCAAACTCCTTACTGAACACTGATTACTGAACACTGATTACTTCTACTACAATCCCAACAACGCCTCCACCTTGCTCATAAAATTATTCGCTGCCGCGCTTATCTTTATTCGCCTTTCTCCAATTGCTTGAAAATTCCTGCAAAATGTCTTTCATCGCTGCTTCTTCTTCAATCGCGGCCTCCCATTTTTCGTTGTCCCTGAGAGCCTCCGTTGCGGATATCACAAGGTTGGCTAATGCCCTCGGCTCTATTGCGTCCAGTTCCCATGAGGTCTCTCCAAATTCCACCAGATATGCCGCATACCTCGAATCCGTTTCCTTCGCTGGATTCGGTGGGGGATTAAGAGTCTCGACCTGGTCAAAATTAAGTGCCAACCGATCAATCTCTAAATTCCCGACATCCAACCCAGAAAACAACGATAGCCGTTCTCTTACATCCCTTGTCATGTCAATTCCCGAGGGGTCATGGTCGCCCAGGTAGAAAACTACGACTGTTTTCCCATCAGCCGCCTTGCTTTCCATTCTCTGACCTGCCTCGTACATATTTGATAAGGAGTTGTAACCACGGTTAGCTGTAAAGCCAATATCCAACTCTTGACACACAGGCCATAAAACCCCCGTCAAGGCATCCTTCTCGACCATGACTTCGATGTGATAATGTTGGTCTCGCCACTTATCGATAGCAAATTGTCTCGCCGCTGCCTTGATAATCTCACCTGGACTAACCCAATGCGCCGGGGTCAAGTTTTCCCGGTTTCTATCTGTTATCATCGACCAGTCAATCAGGCCTGCCAGTCTGGCATCCCCAACAATTCCTACAATTCGCTTGTAAGAATGTGTAGAGTTCTCGATGTAACCCCTGGCGACCATCTGGTAATACAACTGCCTGAGAGTCAATGTATACCCATCTTCTCTGTATTCTTCGATAATAACGTTGAGTAGATTGATTTGTTCAAGAGTGGGTAGCCGGAAGTTCTTCGTGACAAAGGCCTGTTTCATGTACAACTCCTTTTGCTTAGCTGTTCTGAAATCAACCCTGCGTTATTACAAGCTCTTCAGTTTCCTTAGCGCCCGCTCTTCAGCCCAATCATCGCCATATTCGCGCGCGCGCACCAGTTCTTTTAGAGCTTTTTCCTGCTCCCAATTTCGATAACTGGCATCATCGGCCGCGCGTTGGGCTTCCTTTACCCGATAGCGTACATCTTGGCGGGCTCTTTCTGCTCGCTGCTCGGCTCGATAAGCATCTTCGGAGTATGTTTCGGCCATAGCTGTTGTATCCTCCAGCTCTTGCCGTAATCGCCTGATTTCAGAAATCAGGTCATGAAGCAATTTATGGTGCGCGTGTGTACTCACTTCGATTTGCTCCTAAAGTCCCAACAACGCCTCCACCTTGCTCCAGGAGGTGTCCTTCTTCCCCTCCACCCGGTGGAGGTATATTTGCGTGATCGCCAGGCTGCTGTGCGCCAGGAAAGCGCAGATCTCCTCCACGTTGTCTCCCGCCTCGTGCCTTAACATTGCCGCCGTGTGCCGCAGCGTGTGCACGTGAATTTTCTTGGCGTCTAATCCAGCCAGCCTGGCGTACCGCTTCAATAGCCGCCCAACCTCGCGCATCGAAAGCGGCTGCGCGCCTGGCTCCCACTCCGTCGCGCTCACGTTCGGCAGCCTGCCCGCCTTGTTGGTCAACGCTGTGAAGATATAATCCTCGTCCCTCATCCCCTCCGGGCTGTCCTCCGTCAATCTTCCCGCCGCCTTCAAATACTCGACAATCGCCTCCCACAACCTCAGCGGGCACTCGTTCCTCATATCGTCCTTCCCCTTCCCGGACCAGCGGTACCAGATCCGCCCGCCATTGCGCTCGAAGTCCCCCCACCTCAGCAGCCG
>Ga0209431_10003444_pt1 | contig 12579 bp, 19 predicted proteins | sample RifCSP13_3_FD_184021 | JGI IMG/M metagenome (GOLD analysis project Ga0209431, IMG submission 184021) | Soil microbial communities from Rifle, Colorado - Rifle CSP2_sed 13_3 (SPAdes) (version 2) | ecosystem: Environmental > Terrestrial > Deep subsurface > Rock core/Sediment | place: Rifle...
TCTGTTCCAAGGTCGTCGCCAGGGCGGGGTTGTCTAACGGACTACTTCGTGCTACGGTGTCCATGCGTTTTTCTCCTGTGGGGCCGCGTTCACAGCGCGGCCTTTCGTTTTCTAGTCTTTGGTTGGCTCGACGACTTGCGGCTCTGGCTTCGGCCGTTCTTTCACGGTCAGCAATTCGCTTTCATAGTCCCAAGATAGGGTGTGCGTTTCCCGCGATGGCAGCGACAGATCGTCAATCACGTCGTCGAACCACTTGTTCACCCGACGTCGAGCGTCCACCTGCATCCTGTAGATATAGGCATTGTGCGTGTCAGCGAGGTCGTTCAATCCTTGCTTCAATGCGCGGATCTCTCGCATCGGATCGATATACATCGGGGCCAAGCGATACACACCTCCGCCGAGGTTCTCGTAACCGCTCAGTTTCCCTTGGCGGTGCGTGCCTTTGCCCTTCAGCTTCTTCGCCATGTGTCCTCTCAGCCTTCGGATCGATTCCCAGTCACGGCTTGCTCCAACTCGTGGTTCCTGCCTTCGGGGCCAGCGTCACCCCCCAGACGATCCGCTTCCCACAGCGTCGGCAGTGCTCGTGCAGGTCGCGCGTGAGCATCGCCGGTTTCTTGACAGCCTCATCGAAGGCTTGCCGTTCACCGCAGTAGAGACACGCAGGGGGTGGCTTCATCTCTCAGCCTTCAGATCGATCGCGCTGAGGCGGCCGATACAGCGTGTCCGCGAAGATCCGTATGGAACCGCTCGCCGTTCGCACGTATTGCACTTTGCCGCCTTCGATCCAGTTGTAAATCGTTCGCCGTGTGACGCCGACGCGCTCCCGTGCGCCTTCGATCGTCAGAATCTCTCGGCCGTCAATGCGCCGAAACGGTCCGATCGTCCTGCTCATGGTCCTGCTCTGCTCTCCCCTGGGCCTCAACCGCGCACGTCAACGGCGAAATCAGGCAATTCCTTGTAGAATGCGAACTGCCCAGGCTCGTGATGACACGAGTTCGTCGTCACTTTTCTGAACGCGCCGGCAACCGTTGGGGCCGTCCACCAGTGCAGCCGATAGCGCGTGACGATTTCCGCCGATTTCAGGTTCCAGCACTCGGTTGAACCGTCGAAGCCAGGAGTCTCACGATGGTTGTAGAAGTCATCACGGCAACCTGCGCAGTGCTCTCTGTTTCCAGCCATCTCGCTCTGTCTCCCCTTGGCGGCTCCCCCGCCCACCTCGCTACGAATCACTGACAGCGGACCGGGCTTGATACCGGCTCCAGGTAGTCAGCACCTGGCCTGCCCGCTCTCTAGGCTTGACAGCTAGGCAGTGCTGAGGTTGCGTGTCCGTCCACGCCGCCGCTGTCAGCGAACTCAATCTCTCTGTCTCCCTCGTGGCTTCCCGCCCCTACCCTACAAACTCGTCGCGCCAGTGGCGACTCGGCGGATCGACGGCCGTCATCGCCTTGAAACACTCGTCGCACACGACGGCCATTTCAGAACTCTCGTTCGCATCAGGAACGCCCCATAGATCCTCAGCCTCAGCAACCGCGTCGGCATCGGATCGCTCACTCACGAACGTTCCGTGACACGCTGCACACTGATACGAATGGCTCATGGCTTCCCTTCTCTACGCCCTGGGGGTCTGAGACGCCGCCTGTGTCGTCTCCCTAAAGACGCCGGTGACGATGTGTTCCTGCCGCGTGCGACCCATCTCTACCCGGACGTCACTCCACTTGTCATCGCGCCGAATGGTGTCGGCCCACTGCTGCGCCTGAGCCACTGTCGGATGTCCGGCGGAGATCACTCGGCGGCTCATACGGTCTGGTCCTCGCGCCCCGGCAGGGCATTGAGCTTACGGCGTTCCAACTCAGCCCGAAGGTCGCGGCGATCTGCGTGCAGCCACGCGCGTTCCACGTTGGGTAAATGCGCCTTCATCTGCTGCGAAATCTCAGCGATTGCCTTCTCAATGTCCGCGTCCGTCATGACCACCGTCATGGGATAGCCCACAGCAGCACCAACATGACTAGCACCACCCCTAGCGGTACCCACCAATAGGACGCCACCGCCAGTCGGACGTAGTAGCCCCAGTCGATCATCGCGGGGCCACAATCCGCGTCCGGTTCGCCTCACGCCGACTGAACGCCTGCACGTCCGGGCCGTTCAGCACCCACGTCCAGCCCACCGCCAAGACGCCAAAAGCCACCGTCACCCACACGATCCCTAACGCCAGTGCCGTCATGCTGTCCTCCGCTCTGCGCCCTCGACGATGCGCTTCGCAGTTTCCATAGCAAGGCTGAATGCCGCGCCTCTACCCCAGCACGCTTGTGGCGTAGCCGGAACTAGCTGCGCAACTAATTGAGCCGACATGAACTCAACGTGCGCGGCGATGCAACGCGCGTGTTCTGGCGACGTCGCGGCCACACATATCGCCGCCAGGACCATCACGACGGCACGTGTTTTCTTTGTTCCAATGACTTCGGCCAACACGGCGGCAGCGATGTCAGAGTTGGTTTCGATGACTTCAGCCATCACGTCAGTTGACGGCTTCAGGTTCCCCATCAACGCGCAATAACCGCGCGCGATGCTGGCTTCAACAGGCGAGTGCCGATGCCCAGTGCCACGAGCCGCGAGATCGCGAGCGGTTTGAGGCGTGCCACGGTCTAGCAATTTGGCGCTGTCGGCTGGATTGCCACGGCTGATTCGGAAGTAAACATTGACGCCGCTGTAAACGACCGCCCATAGGCGCTTCTGGCCGGTCAGGACATTGCCATCTGTGTCCAGCACGATGCCCTGTGCGTGGAGTTGCCATTTCCCCTGCGCCATCAGATCGGCGTACTCCTCGACCTTCCGCCAGTTGATGGGCCTGTTCCGCTTGTTGTGCTGCAGCATCTCCTGCGCCATGAGCGGGCTGATCAACTCAGTCGTATCAACAATCAGTGGAACATCAGACCCGACTCGCTGGCTGTCTACGGCAAGCGCGCGTCTCAGAGCTTTACCCTTCATTTGACTGGCTCCTGCACGGACATGCGTATGGCTGTATCGCACACGGCATCGAATAAGCCGGACTCCTTCAGCGCCTTGATCTCTCGACATAGAGAGACGAATCGCTCAAGGCGTTCCACCTCGGTCTTGTAGTCAGACTCAAGGAAGAACTTGCGGATGTCTCTAAGTTCACACAAGCATGTCTGAACCTCTTCAACGGCCCGACATCCTGGCCGATCGAAGCTGTGTCACGTGACGAGTGAGCGCAGGCGCAACCACACCGTGAATCGCTGCGACCTCGTTCGAGAGTTCCTGCAGCACGCGCTTGGACTCCTCGACCTGTTCATTGATCGCCGCTAGCAGCTCAACCGTTCCTTCCATAAATCTCCCAACCCTAAATGCGTCAACTCGCCATGTCATCTGAAAGGCGATATCGCCTTCGCCCCGAACCCCAGTAATAAAGCCAGAATCAGCCATCCTCCGAGCGCAGGTCTTCATTTCCGCATTCAGCATCTGAGTGAGCGGATGGCGTTCGGCTCTGGCGTATTCCCAATCTACTGATCCGAACTTCATGAGCGCATCTGCCCGATCGAGAAGAACTGGCGACCTTGCACGCACGCGAATGCGAACCCGAGGCGCGCACGACGAGCACGATTAGCCTTGCGCCACTTCCTATGCTCACGACGCAGCGTCCTTCTATTGCTCAACGCTGTCCTCCGTGTCGCTGTCGTTGTTCACTAATCCCACGGCGCATCCCACGCCGGTCCTTCCTTGTCAGCCACCAATCCGCCGCCCCGAACAACAGGAGCAGCACCACCAGCAACGCCAGCCACGCCATGAGTTGCAGGGGGTCAGCCATGTTTCCTCACGAGAGAATTATGTTGACTAAAGAGCGCCTGTAAGTAACACTAAGTCAACTACTTACAGTTTCTAGTAAACATAACGTAACACTCATTATCAGACATTGCGCGAAGGGCCAAGGAAACCAATAGTCCGGCACGCGCGCTACGACTTGCTTCCGTTCAACTCGCCGAAGATCGCCTCAACATCCGCGCCTTTGGCGCCCGCCTTCCGCAGCGCCTCGACAATCGCTAGACAGGTCTTGATGCCTGGATTCTTGTTCCCCCCGGCTTCGATCTGGTGGACAGTGTTGGTCGTCAAGCCGGCCCGTTCGTTGAGTTCGAGTTGGGTCAGGCCGAGGGCTTCTCGAATCTCCGTAAGTGTCATCGCAGACGGGACTATATAAATACTTCCTACTGGCTGTCAAGTGCCTTGCGCAGAGGCCGATTTCCGGGCTATTGTTCGAGCCTCCGATAGATGACAGTTGGACATCCGGTCGTGCTTCGCTGTTCGGCTGCGGTCATCATCACGGTCGTTGGCACACGTCGTCTGGCCGATGCCTTGGCCAGCAACATTAGGTTCGATCTCGTCGACTTCGGGGTCTTCTACCGCGCGGCCGCCTGCTTGGTCTCGCGCTGCGACCCATACGCCATCCCGCAAGGGATGACTTCACCGAATCTCGCCCCGCCGCATGTCCTCCTCCTCTTCCTCCCGCTGCAGGGGTGGTCGATTCAGTCCGCCTATTACATCTGGCTTGCCATCAACGCCGCCGCGCTGGGCTTCTGCGCATTGCGCATCGCACGCGAATTGGATCTCACACATTCCTGGTCGGTCGCTCTGCTGGCCGCGGCCGTGGTCGCCAGTTCAGGCCTTGCGATGGGGTCGGTCGCGAGTGGTAACTACTATCCGCTCCTTACAATCCCGCTGACTTTCGCGTGGGTCGCGTGGCGCCGCGGCCGGCTGACCGTCACTGCACGGTGGCTCGGCGCCGCGGCCGCGTGCAAAGTACTGTTACTGCTTCCGCTCGTGTGGTTCGCCATTCAACGTGAGCATCGCGCCGCGTTGGCGATGACGTCGACCTGGCTCGTGATCTTCGTCGTGGGCCTGCTCACCCTCGGTATCGACGTCTATGCCGGCTGGCTCGTCATCCTCGCCCGGGCGCCGATGGCCGGCCAATTCCATGACGCCGCGATCATGCAGGCCGCGCTACGCGCGTTCACCGAAACATCGCTCTATGCGCCCATCATGCCAGCGCCGGCGCTCGTCAGGCCGATCTGGGCTGTGCTCGCAGGACTTCTCGTCACCGCGACGGTGATCGTCCGTCGGGATCCTGATCGCGCCCTCCTGACCCTGATCGCTGCGGCCATCCTCGTCGCGCCAATAGGCTGGGTATTCGGCTGCTGGTGGCTCGCTGGCCCGGCCGTCGCAGTGTGGGTCACCGGAACCACCTGGGCCAGACTGGCGCTTGCCTGCGGCGCCGTGGCGCTCTGGCTACCTGATACGACGCCATTGTGGGGCCAGCCATCGCCGTGGCTGACGCTCACAACGGGGTCGCTCTACCTGTGGGTGGCGGTCGCGCTCTGGACCGCCGGCGTCATCCCTCGGAATGCGGCATGACCCGCCTGATCATGGGTCTTCGGACTCCTGGCCGCCGGGCGTGGGACGTGGCTCCGTCTCGTCGCGGGTGCCATCGCGCGACCGGCTACGGCCGGTGGACCCGGATCTCGTCTGGCTCGTGGTATTCACGCGCTGAGCCGCGCCACCACCTTCAGGTACCGATTCTTCTGGTCCTTCGTGACCGTCCCCGAGCTCCACTTCTGCGCGCTGCTGAACTCCACATAGCCCTCGATCTGGATGTTGCCAGCCGCCTGATGAAAGCCGCCGACCGTCCCGCTCACGTAGGCGACGACATCGGCCGCGAGCACCGTGTACGTCAGACACCAGACGGACACGCCGTTAATCGTCACCTGTGCTGCGATGGCGGTGCGCGTGAGCAACCCGGCCGCGCCAGGCATCTTGAAGATCAGTTGCTTGACGACGGCCGCGGACGGATCAAAGTTCGCGGGGTCGAGATCGAAATCATACGTGGGCACGCGGTAAACGGTGCCCACGTCCGAAACATGAACGTCGACGCTTGTCGCCATATGGGTTATCGCTCCGTGTCTGAACCTGTGACGGTCCGACGATAGATCGCCTGTTCGCCAGTCCACGCGCGGCGCACCCCGGCATCTTCTCCGGTCACCGTGCGCCGGAAGATCGCCTCTTCGGTGGTCACTTCGTCGGCTGACGAGGCTGGAATGGCGACCGTGCCCGTCTGTCCGGTCCCTTGCACGCCGGTCAGTGCGACGGTGACACTCGGCGTCACCGTGCCGACAGCACCAGTCGACGAGACGCCGGTCAGGACGACCGAAACCGTGACGGCGACTTGCCCAACTGAGCCAGTCCCCTCGACGCCCGTGAGCGCGGCCGTCTGATCGTTGCCGGCCGTGACGTTGCCGACCTGCCCCGTGCCGACGTTGCCGCTCAGCGAGACGTCGAAGGCCGGGACAACCGTACCCGTCTCGCCCGTGCCCTCGACGCCCGACAACTCAACCGGGAAGGTGGGGACGACGGCACCGATCTCGCCGGTCCCTTCCGTGCCAGTCAACGCGACCGTGAGACTCGGGTCGACGATGCCCGTCTGACCCGTGCCGGCGACGCCGCTGAGCGCGACCGTGACGTCGGCGCCCGCACTGACCGTGCCGACCTGGCCGGAGCCTTCGACCCCCGATAGCGGGATCTCAAAGACGGGCGCAACGACGTCGGTCTCCCCGGTGCCCTCCTCGCCCGTGAGCGCAACAGCAAACTCCGGTGCAACGGCCCCGACGTCGCCGGTCCCTCCGACGCCGGTGAGGGCGCGCGTGATGTCCGCTCCGGCACTGACTGTGCCGGTGTCGCCCGTGCCCTCAACGCCTACCAGTGGGATGTCGAAGGCGGGCGCAACCGTGCCAATCTCGCCGGTCGCTTCCTCGCCGGTCAGGGGGACCGGGAACGTGGGGACCACCGTCCCCACTTGGCCCGTGCCTTCGACACCCGTGATCGGAACGTCGAACTCTGGCGAGACGTTGCCGGGGCTGCCTGTGCCGGCCACGCCCGTGATCGGGATGTCGAACTGTGGCGCGACCGTGCCCGGTGTGCCAGTCCCTTCCACGCCAGACAGCGCCCGCGAGAACGTCGGCCCGACGGTGCCAAGGGCTCCGGTCCCTGCGGCCCCTGTCAGCGCCAGACTGAAGCCGGGGCCAACCGTCCCGATGGCCCCCGTCCCTTCGACCCCCGTCAGGGCGACCGTCGTAGCTGGCGCCCGAGAGAAGCCCCCGTAGCGTTGCCCAGGTACACCGCCGGGCGTGAGCTGGGTCAGGATATTGACGGGATGGCCGACGCCCAACGACCCCAGCGCCCCAGTCCCACCGACCCCAGACAGCGCCAGCGAGAAGGCTGGACCTACCGTGCCAGGACTGCCGGTCGCCGAGACGCCGGTCAGCGGCACGTCTGCGCTAGGCGTGATGGTGCCGGCCGAGGCGGTGGCCGCAACCCCCGAGAGCGCAATGGTGACGGCGAGGCCGAGCGTGCCGATCGCGGAGGTGCCAGCAACGCCTGTGAGCCCGACGGTCACATCGCTGGAGGCAATGAACTCCAGCAGGAACATGACGCCGGCAGAGCCCCCGCCACCTGCTCGGTTCGGTGCGCCAGACGCATGGCCGCCTGCGCCGCCACCGCCGTAGGCACCCGCATTGCCGCCGACGGCGTTACTCCCGCCAGGCGCACCACCGGAGACGCCGCCACCAGCGCCACCCGCACCGTCTGCGCCTGAGAATTGAATCGCGCGCCAGCCGGGCTCGCCCTGGACGTTCAGAGAGCCATTTGTACCGAGGCCGCCCGCGCCGCCCGCACTCGACACCCCAACGGTCGTCGAGCCACCCGTAGCGGCGCCGAGGCTGCCGCCGGGGGCATTGGCAATCGCCCCGGCCGTGTCGAGAGTCGTCGGATTGCCGCCAACATCGGTCGCCGCTGCCGCGCCCACCACGTAGGGCTTGCTCGCGCCAATCGTGGCCGCGTCGAGCAGTTCGACGGATCGGCCGCCTTCGCCGCCACCCCCGCCGGATTCATCGGTCGCCGCCGCCGTGACGCCGCCCGCCCCGCCGCCTTGCAGGATGGCGAGGACGTGCGCCGTGTTCGCCGTCGGGGTATAAGTGCTACTCCCGGCGCCGAAGACACGTGCGATGAGGCCAGTGAGATTGGCCATCTGGCGCTAGGTTCCGACGAACTCAATCATGTAGAGCGCGCCAGCCGCTCCGGCGCCGCCCGTGCGATCAGTATCGCCCGCCGTGTGCGCCCCGCCCCCACCGCCGCCGTAGGCTCCGCCGGCATTGCCCACGGCTTCCGTGCCGGACTGGGCGCCACCGCCGCCGCCGATGCCAAAGAACGAGGCCGCCGCGCCCCCAGCTCCACCCGATCCGTGCGTGGTGGAGTAGATGATGGCGCGCATCCCCGGCTCGCCAGCGAAGTTAAGATCGCCCAAGGTGCCGACGCCGCCGACCCCGCCCGCCGCCGACACGCCGACCGTTGTGGTATTGCCGGTGGCCGCGCCAGTGCCGCCCCCAGTGGCCTGCAGGATTTCCGATCCCGCCGCGCCGAGTCGCGACGTCGTGCCACCGTTGCCTGAGCTTCCCCCGCCCCCCGCCACGTATTCCTTGTTCGCGCCGATGTCCGCGGCCGAGAAGAGCTTGACCGCACAGCCGCCGCCCCCACCACCGCCGCCCGCGTCATCGGCTGCCGTGACCGGCGCGCCGCCCCCGCCCCCACCGATACACACGGCGAGCACCTGGAGCATCCCCGTGGTCGGGGTATAGGTGCCCGATCCGGTCAGGACTTGCGTGACGACACTGGTAATAGCCATCTATGCCGCCTCAATACGCATACTGCTCAACGCTTTACGCGATTCTCACCAGGGCCGTAGCAGCAGCGTGCGCGGGCATTGTAAGGGTAAAAGTTCCAGCCACGATACTCTGCGATCCGAACGTGTGGACCGACACCGCCAGCTTCGACGCCGACGTGTCGTTGTAGATCAACACCGCGTCGAATGCGCCGCTGGAGGTGAGCGCCGCCCAGGACAGCGAGGCCGTTGGCGTCCAGATGGCCGTCGTGCCATCCAGCGCCGGATCGGTGCCATTCGTCACCGCCGTCCCACCCTGCGTGTAGTTGCCAGTGCCGGCCAGTTCGCCCGTCGTGTTGTACACGGTGTCGCCCGCGCCACGCGAGGCGGTGACGAGATAGAGCGCCCCCTTGAAGTCGTCCTTTGTCGTTGCGGCGCGGATCACCGATGCGCCATGCGCATGGAGGCCGAGCATCACGTCACGTTTCCAGGCGCTAGTCAGAGCTTGAGTATTTGCCACGTCTACACTCCTTTACTGAGAACCCAATCCGAATGCTGCCGCAATAGCCGTCGCCACTGGCGATGTCTTCAAGGTCACATGCGCGGAACGATGCACCAGTTCTTCGCCCAAGTAGTACTCCACCCATGTCGTGTGTTCGTTGTCGTCGTCGAGCACACCTTCCCGCTTCACGAGATCGCACTCGTCCATCTCGCCGCGCGTCGTCTGAATCACTGCCATCTGGCCCTCCGGTTACACAATCACGTAGGTGTCGCCGCCCGACGGCGCCGACGTCAGCGCGGTAAACGTGAGCTTGTCCGTCGCTGGGTCAAACTCGGTGATGTCCGTTGCCTCTTTGGCGAGGGTGCCCGTCAGAAAGATCACGATCCGGCCCTTCCAATGATCGGTATCCGCCTGCGTCAGTCCGCTATCGATGAGCGTGGTGGTGGTCACCGCGCCGGTGACGGAGCCGTAGTAGATCGACTCAGCCGATCGCCGGAGGTTTTCCGCCGCCGCCGTGCCACCATTCAGCGCCACGGCATTCGCGTCGACGCTGCCGTTCGCCGGTTGATTGATCTGCCCGGCGCCAGTGCCCCGCGTGTAGAGGCCGCCCGCCGCTTCGGCCGCGGCGTTCGGCAGAGCTGTCAGTCCCGCTCTGACGCCGTCACGCATATCGACGGAGACCAGCACGAACTCAATCGAGCACGGGTCCAGGCCCGTGCCGACGATCGAGACGACGACGGCCCACGCGCCAAACGTCAGGGCTGCGTCGCCAACGTCCAGCCGGTACAGGCCGGGCGCGTCGGTCGCTGAGACTTCCTTGAAACCCCAATCGGTATGGGCGTCGGTCAGGGCGGAGAGCGCGGCGGGCGTGACATCGGTACAGACGACGTCGTTGTCGGTTTCGACACGCGTGTGCGCGATGTCGATGCTCGCCTCAGTGAGCCCGGTCTTCGGGGCGCCAGCGACGTCGCGGATCAACACGAGGACCGTGTGGTCCGTTTGGCCCACTAGTATTTCTTGTTTCATCGCTTAGCCCCGCATGTCCTTCATGTCCACAGAATCGGCCATGTCTTTCGCCACCAGAATGAGAATGCTCGCCGCCGCCTGCACGATGTTGATGGCGATGTATCGCCACAGGTCGACGTCCGTGCTGCTCGCCCAGGAGTAATCCATGCTCACCGAGGCCGCGCCGGGCTGCGTGCTCGTGGCGAAGTTGTCTCCGCGAGCCGCGTTGTACGTTTCGGCCCGTTCTGTCTGATCGGCCCCCTCAGTCAATGTCTTGTCGGTCTCTGGGAAGGTCGGCACGAAGACCCAATCCACTACGAGATCGCCCGCCTGACTCGTCACGGTCAGCGTGGTCGTTTGCGCCTCCACGCCCCCGTCGGCCGCCTGTGGCGACGTGAAACACGCGGCCGTCGTGAGGTGTGTGCCGGTGAACGTCAGCGAATGCGCTGAGACAGAGAAGTCCGATCCGGAAGCTGTAATTTCGACCGTCTGCGCGCCGCTCGCGGGGTTGGCGAGGCCCCATTGTTGTAGCCGTCCGGTGCCGGTCGTCGGGTGCTCGTTGACCAGCGTCATAGCGGCGCCGCCGTACGTCACCCCAGTGACTTGGTCACCGCCGACCTTCTTCAAGGCCACCATCGCCGCTGTCGGCGTGCCAGTTGGTGTGTGCGTCCATGACTTCGACGACACATTTTCACCGGTTTGCAACTGGGCGATAACCGCGTCAAAGGCAACAGACATATCTCACCTACAGCCCGCAGCGATACGCCGTGGCCGGACGGGTCAGCGGCGTCACGGTTGCACCTTCGTCGCTGTGCAGCCCCGAGTGTCCACGGCCACGAAGCGCAGCGACGGCAGCCAGGTAAACGTCGCAGACGCGAGCGAGAATGTGCCGCTATTCCACGTTCCAGACTTCGATCCCGTGGTGCCGCCAGGCCAGCGCGACACGGTGACGACGAGCGGCGTGGCCACACATGGATTAGTCGGCGGCGGCACCACAATCGCGCGCGTCTCGGTCTCGATCAGGGCAGGACAGGCCAGGCCACCATTCGCGGGTGGCGTCGTGACCGTGCGCGTGCGCGTGCGTGACTCCTCGGTCGCACTGATCGGCGCCCACGCCGACCACGCGGACCACGCGGAGACGACGCAATCGACTGGCGCAGGAGGCAGAGCGACAGTCGTCACCGTGAGTGTCTCCGCGTCCGTCGCGTCGTTGTAGGACGTGTCGCGGGTCCAGGCCACGAGGGGGTAGCTACCCACCGCGGCCGGAGTCCAGGTCGTCGTGAACGTCGTCGGGAGCGGCGTCGGGCCAAACGGGAACTCGAACAGGTCCACGCCATTCAGCCGAATGACCGTCCCGCGCAGCGCAACGTTGTCGTCCACCGCCACCGTCAGCGTGACCGTCTGGCCGAGCACGAGCGCCGCGCTTGACAGGGTGAGATTGATGGTCGGCGGCGTGGTGTCGCTCGTCGGTGGCGGTGGCGGCGTACAGCCTTCGTCGATTAGACCGTCGTTGTCGTTGTCGATCCCGTCACCACAGATTTCGGTGGGCGGTGGCGGCGGCTGCGTCGTCCCGCTGATGGTGTAGACGTGGATGCGCGCCTGTGCCCCGTTGCCGAAGTTCTCGGTGAGGTAAATCTGGCCCGTGGCGGTGTTGTACGCGAGCCCGCCGACGTTCGTCCCGATCCCCTGAATCGTCTCCACCAGGTAGGGCGTGATCTCCCAGTACTGTTTGGTCCCGGCCTTGACGAGCGCGAGATCCGACGCGCGATAAAACCAGATCCGAGGGACGTAGGGCGGCGCGTAGGAGCCCTTGCTGGTTTGACCGCATTGCACATCCCCGTAGCAGAACGTCCCGATGCCGATCTTGCCGACGAACAGGACCGTGTTCGTGTTGTCGGGGAGGAGGATACCGGTCACATCGGCCGTGTCGTTGTAGGTGCCGGAGGTCTGGTTCCACGGACCGAGCGTCTGATGGGCGTCCGGGTAGGCGACGAGTGTTGTCGCCGGGGTGGGATTGACCGCAGATAGCAGGTTCGCCTTCGTGACCGCGCTGACTGATGGACCATACGACGTGCGGCTCACAATCGACAGGCAGCACTGGCCGGTGAGAAAGTCCCCGCCGAGCGCGGCCTGCCACACGGGCGGGATCGTCCCCATGTAGCCTGCGTAGAAGGCGGGATTGAGCGACCCCACGCCGAACGGGCCGACGATGCTGGCGGTCGCGAGATTGGTAGCCCTGACAAAGTGGGATGACGAGGCCGTCATCGCCCCGTCGTAAAACGAGTAGGCGGTCAGCAGGAGTTGCGTACCACTGACGAACAGCCCCCCGATCTTCTTACTGTTCGTGTCGGTCGGG